>Ga0068861_100000721_pt1 | contig 19783 bp, 20 predicted proteins | sample KBSSwiS42_FD_66593 | JGI IMG/M metagenome (GOLD analysis project Ga0068861, IMG submission 66593) | Switchgrass rhizosphere microbial communities from Kellogg Biological Station, Michigan, USA - KBS Switchgrass S4-2 | ecosystem: Host-associated > Plants > Roots > Rhizosphere > Soil ...
ACCTGCCCCACCCGCCCTCGCCGCGAGCGCAGCCCGAGGGCTGCGTAAGCAGCCCGATGGCTGCGCACCCCGGTATTCAGGCGCGATGAAGTTGCTCTCGAGATGCGCCGGCAGGACTCGCGCCGACCTTGGCGGCGGCTGCTCGCGCAAGCGCCGCACCTCGTCGAGCACGCGGCGCAGCGCCCGCGGCCCGCAGGCCACGGTCGTCGGGCAGAAGGCGGTGACGCCGTACTTCGGCAGGCGCGCGGCAATCGCCGCAATCGGCCCTTCGCCGTCGGCGCCAGCCGCATCGAGCGAATCGACCCCCTCGATGCCGTGGACGTGGACGTCGATGAAGCCGGGCACGATGTAGTGGCCGTGAAACGCGAAATGCGAGTCGCGGTGGCCGGGCGACGGCGCGTCGGGCCTGATCTCGGCGATGCGGCCGTCTTCGACGATGAGCGTGCCGGGCGAGAGGATGCGGTCGGGCAGGACCAGCGACGCGCCCGACAGCACGATCATGGCAGGGTCGCGCCCGCCAGCCGCGCCGCGCCGATTGCCGCCGCGTCGTCGCCGAGCGCGGCGGTTTCGATCTTCAGCCCGTCCATCATCCCTTTCGGCAGCCGGCGCGCGAGCTCGTGCCGGATCGGTTCGAGGAGAAGATCCGAAGAGGACGCCATGATGCCGCCCAGCACCAGCATCTGCGGGTCGGCAATCGCCACCAGGTTCGCGGCCGCCATGCCGAGGTACTTCGCGGTGTCGCGGATCACAGAGATCGACACGCCATCGTTGGCCCGCGCCGCGGCCAGGATGTGATCGACGGTGATGGCGCCGAGATCGTCGTTGACCGCGTCCTGCACGCGCGAGCGGTCCCCCGCCTTGATCCGCCAGATCATGCGCCGCACGATGCCGGCGGCCGCGACCTCGGCTTCGACGCACCCGACTTTGCGGTAGTCCTCGCGCTCGACCGGATTCAACGACACCCAGCCGACGGAGCCCGCGCGACCGCGCGCTCCCATCACGGGTACGCCGCTGCGCACGACGCCGCCAATCGCGTGCGCGCCGACCGCGAACAGGACGACGTCCCTGACGCCGCGCGCCGCGCCGTTCCACGCTTCGGCGACGGCAGCGGCGAGGCCGGCCGACAGGGCGCCGTCCGTGGTGAACGAACCGCTGAAGCGCTGCGCCAGCTGCGCGAGCGCCGCCGCGACCGCGGGCGAATCGGGAACGACGCTGGCGACGCCGAGCTGAGGCGTCCCCGAACCGGCGCCGACTTCGCCGAGCGCGCGCGACGCGGCTGCCGCAAGATCACCGTCCGCCGGCGTCGAAGCCCGCGCCTCGACGCCGCCGTCGCCGACCCTGACGGCAACCGCACCGGCGTCATCGAGTGCTAGTCCGAACATGGTCTCCGTGGTGTCCGTGTCAGGGGTACCCGTCCCGGCCCCAATCGCTGTTCACTTGAAGCTTGCGGCCAACCAGCGGCTGCGCGATCGGTTCGTCCGAATCCTCGGCATGAAAGAGCGTCCGATCGACGCGCTCGAGCAGCAGCGCGAGCTGACGCTCGTCCGGCGCATTGATCACCAGCACCCCACCGCTCGACACCAGTGGAAAACGGCGATCGTCGAGGTAGTCGCGATCCATCGTCACCAGCGTGCGGCACAACTGCTGCGCGAGCTGATAGTGCTTGACGTCCGGGGCGCGGCGCAGATCGTCCTGCTCGAGGACGAACAGCACGTCCCATCGCAGGTGCGCACGCATGTGCGCGACGATGCCGGCCGGCACGTTGGCGTCGGCATAGATGCGCGGCCGCGGGACCAGCCGTTCGGCGTGCGGCGCCAGCTCGGAGGAGAGTGTGCCCATGAAAGTCTGAAGTCGGAAGTACGAAATACGAAGTGGGAAGCGTGCCTACTTCGTGCTTTGAACTTCAGACTTGCGCTTTTCGTCCGCCGCGCTGGCTTCGCGCTTGAGATCCGCGACCAGACGCTGGCGCTGGTTCACGAGCTCCTTGCGCGTCCGCCGCCCGTTGGCCGAGCCGACCGCGTACTCGCAGAACAGCGGAAACGCGATCGTCGAGTCGCAGTAGGCGACGACCGTGTCGGGCAGCACGCCCGGATTCACCTTGCCCCAGCTGACCGCTTCGGCCGGCGTCGCCCCCGACAGTCCGCCCCACACGACCTGGTCGGTCGTGATCTGGATGAAGTAGTCGTTGCCGCCCTTCGGGATGCCGTAGACCTCCCACAGCGTCGGTTGCGCCTGGAGGTAGAAGTTCTTCGGCGATCCGCCGCCGAGGATGACGCAGCCGTTCTGCTTGCCGGCGAGGACGATCGCGCACACCTCGTTGACGTCCTTGTTCGGGTCGATCATCAGCCGGCTGCCGTTCATCAGCTCATGGTAGGCGATGTTCATCCCGATCGAGCTGTCGCCCGGCGACGAGGTGTAGATCGGCACGCCGCACTTGGCGGCGCGCGCGACCACCGAGTGCTCGTCGCAGCCCGGGAACTTCTCGAGCAGGTCGCGGCCCAGGCGGTAGTGGAACTCCGACGTCGAGGTCGGTTCGTCGAGCCCCGAGCGGGCAAGGAAGCCGCGGATGTAGGCGTCGGTCTCGAGCAGGACGGTCGCCGGAAACAGGACGTCGTAGATGCGAATCACGCCGTCCTCGTAGAGCTCGACGTCGTTGGCGAACGGCGAGCCGCGATGCAGCGTGAAGTTCATCGCGTAGTGCAGGTCGTGATAGAGGTTCGCGCCGGTCGAAATCACGAAGTCGACCAGCCCGCGATCCATCATCTCGATGACGCAGCCGCCCAGCCCGGCCGGCGTCAACGCGCCGGCAATCGTCAGCCCGATGGTGGTGTCGTTCTCGGGCGCGAGCATCTTGTCGGCGAAGATCTGGCACGCCTCCGACAACCGGCCGGCGTTGAACGCCTGGAACCCGTTGTCAATCAGCCGGCGGATGTCGGCGCTGCCCGTCGGGCGATAGTAGGTGATCGGTTTGCCGGACAGGGACTGCTGCCGGGAGTGCCCGGGTGCCCCGGGCGAGCGATATGGCAAGGGGAGCTCCTCAATTAGAAGGGCGCAAAAAATAGCTTAACATCTAGGGTTGTGACTGGCGAGCCTGCCGAGGTCTTCGTGTGGTGGGGCCTCGGCGCGCTGGCCGCGCTGCTGCTCGTCGCCGCCGTGTGGGTGTGGCGCAAGGGGCGGCCGTTCGCGCAGGGCGACGTCTTCCGCGCCAGCCGCCTGAGCGGCGGCAATCACCTGTTCCCGACCCAGGTCCTGATCACGCCGACGAGCGTCGTCCAGTACACCCCGCGGTGGATCGGACGGCAGGAGCAGACGATTCACCTGGCGCACGTGTCCTCGGTCAATATCGAGACCGGCCTGCTCTTCTCCAACGTCTTCATCGAGACCAGCGGCGGCAGCGACCCCATCAAGTGCCACGGCCACAAAAAAGGTGACGCCCGGCGGATGAAAGAGCTGATCGAGCAGTACCAGACCGATTACTATCGGGGGCGAAACCCCGGCCCTGTCGGCGGCGGGGGTTCCGCCCGATAAGTCCAAGCGTTAGATGGATGATTTGACCTTCAGCGCCCGCCGGCAGAGCGCCGGCGCCGCGACGAAAACGGCTGAGACGGACCTGGAGACGCGGTTTCGCGGCCTCGTCCAGTCGCCGCTGCGCGCCGGCCTGCTCCGCTATATCAGCTCGCGGCCCGACGAGAGCTTCGACGTCGAGTCGCTGATGCAGACCTTCGGCCGCCTGCGGCTCGACGTCGAGAACTGCGTCAAGGAACTGGTCGACTTCGGGGTCGCTTCCGTCGTGCCCGCCAGCACGCCGCCGCGGTATACCGCCGAGCGGCCGGCCAACGACGCGATGCTGGAGCTGCTCGATCACTTCCTCGAACGGCGCGCCGCGGTCTCGACCGAAGACCAGTCGCCGTCGGTGCAGCGCTTCCGCGAGATGATCGGCCGCGACGAGAAGATGCTGATCGTCTTCGAGTGGATCCGCACCGCGGCCAAGTCGGACATCTCTGTGCTGATCCTCGGGCCGACCGGCTCGGGCAAGGAAGTCGTCGCCCGCATGATCCACGAGCTGAGCCGCCGCTCGGTGGCGAAGTTCCAGGCGGTGAACACCGCGGCGCTGCCCGACACGCTGTTCGAATCGGAAATCTTCGGCTACGAGAAGGGCGCGTTCACCGGCGCGCACGATCGCAAGCCGGGCCGGCTCGAGCTGGCCAACGAAGGCACGCTCTTCCTCGACGAAATCGGCGACATGTCGCTGATCGCGCAGGCCAAGCTGCTGCGCGTGCTCGAGGAGCGCCGCTTCGAGCGCCTCGGCGGACAGAAGTCGATTTCGGTCGACTTCCGGCTGATCTCGGCGACCAACCGGCCGCTCGAGCAGTTCGTCCGCGACGGGCGCTTCCGCGAAGATCTCTACTATCGCGTCAACGCGTTCGCCATCCGGCTGCCGTCGCTGCGCGAACGGCAGGTCGACATCCCCGTCCTGGCGCAGCGGTTCCTCGCGCGCTACTGCGCGGCGCAGGGCCTGCCGCTCGACAGCAAGAGCTTCTCGCGCGAAGCGCTCGATCTGCTCGTCACCTATCAGTGGCCGGGCAACATCCGCGAGCTCGAGAGCACCGTGTCGCGCGCCGCGCTGTCGGCGCCGGGGCGCTCGATCCGCCCCTCCGACATCGAGTTCCTTCACGCCACCACGCCGACGACGACGATCACCGGCGATCGGATGCCGTCGCTGGCGGAGGCCGAGCGCGCCCACATCGTGCGCGTGCTCGAAGCCACCGAGTGGAACAAGAAAGAAGCGGCGCGCGTGCTCGACATCAGCCGCGGCACCCTCTACCGGAAAATCGTCGAATATCAACTGGAGCCCGAGACGCGGCCCGCGGGCCGCCGCAGCCGTGAAAACGTGGGCTGATCTGTCACCGTTTCGAGGTATCATCTCGGAACGCTCGGCCTCCCCCGGCCGGAGTCATGTGAGAGAACTGCCCGCAGCGGCGCGGCTCTTCGTCGGAGCCGTTCTGGCCGCCGGCGCGATCACCTTCGTGGTGTTCGGGCCTCGCACGATTGCCAACCCGATCCTGTTCGCCGTCCTGCTCGGGTGCTCCTCGCTCGCGTCGGCGCTGAAGGTCAGCCTGCCGCTGGCCACCAGCGGCTCGACGATGTCGGTGTCGTACGCCGTCGACTTCGCCGCGCTGCTGCTGCTCGGCGCCAACGAGACGATGGTGGTCGCCGCGGCCAGCGCCTGGGCGCAGTGCACCTTCCGCACGCAGACCCGCTCGGCGCTCTACCGCACGCTCTTCAGCATGGCGTCGCTGGTCCTCACCGTGAAGCTCGCCGGCTGGGCGTACACGCTGCTCGGCGGCACGCTCATCGGCCCCGGCTTCACGCTGCTCTCGATTCCCAAGCCGCTCGTCGGCGCCGCCACCGCCTACTTCGTCTTCAACACCGTGCTGGTGGCGACCGCGATCGGCCTGTCGACGCGGCAATCGATCCCGCGGGTGTGGAACGAGAACTTCCTCTGGAGCGCGCCGAGCTATTTCGTCGGCGCCGGCGCCGCCGCGATTGCGGCGACGGTGATCGCGCACGGCGGCTACTGGTGGGCGTCGCTCGCCGCCGCGCCGCTCTATCTCACCTACCGCACCTACAAGGTCTACATGGGGCGGATCCAGGATCAGCAGCGGCACGTCGCGCAGGTCTCGGACCTGCACCTGGCGACGATTGAAGCGCTGGCGCTGGCGATCGACGCGAAGGATCAGACGGCGCAGAGCCACATCCGCCGCGTGCAGGTGTACGCCGCCGGCATCGCCCGCGCGCTCGGCATGCCCGAGAACGAGATCCAGGGCGTCAAGACCGCGGCGCTGCTGCACGACATCGGCAAGCTGGCGGTGCCCGAGCACATCCTGTCGAAGCCGGGGCCGCTCACCCAGGAGGAATTCCAGAAGATCCGGATCCACCCGCAGGTCGGCGCCGAGATCATCAGCGGCGTGCCGTTCCCCTATCCGGTAGCGCCGCTGATCCTCAGCCACCACGAGCGCTGGGACGGCAAGGGCTATCCGTCCGGGCTGCGCGGCGACGAGATCCCGCTCGGCGCCCGCATCCTCTCGGTGGTCGACTACTTCGACGCGCTGATGTCGGAGCGGCCGTATCACAAAGCGATGAGCCTCGACGCGGCAATGGGGCTGCTGCGGCAGGAATCGCACAAGGCGCTCGACCCGCGCGTCGTCCAGACCTTCATCGACATGTACCCGGCGCTCGTCGCCGAGGCCGAGGCAAGCCAGGAGCCGGCGCGCAAGCTGACACGGGTGCCGACGACGGCGCCGACGGCCGCGCCGGCGGTGGGCCTGGTCGACGAACCCTCGGCGGCGGCGCGGACCAACGTCTTCCAGGACATCGCCCTCGCCCACCGCGAGATCTACGCGCTCTACGAGATCGCGCAGGCGATGGGCAGCAGCCTCGGCGTGTCGGACACGATGGCGCTGATCTCGTCGAAGCTCAGTAACATCGTGCCGTTCTCCTGCTGCGCGCTGTTCCTCTACAACGACGAGTCGGAGACGCTGCGCTGCCGCTTTGCCACCGGCATCGAGTCGGACGTCATCCAGCAGCTGACGATCCGCAACGGCCAGGGCCTGATCGGCTGGGTGGCGCGCAACCGCCGGCCGCTGGTCAACGCGCGGCCGAGCACCGACCTCGAGGCCGCCGGCCTCGCGTCCGATCGCACCTCGCTGCACTCGGCGCTGGTCTGCCCGCTGCTCTTCAACGAGCGGTTCATCGGCACCATCTCGGTCTATCACACCGAGGTGGCGAAATTCACCGACGATCACCGCCGGCTGCTCGATCGGATCTCGGAGCAGGCGGCGGCGGTGATCTACAACTCGATGGTGTTCGAGCAGACGCAGGAAGATTCACTCACCGACCCGCTGACGACGCTGCCGAACACGCGCTTCATGTTCATGCACCTGACGCGCGAGCTGTCGCGGGCCGAGCGGCTGAAGTCGGAGGTCTCGCTGCTGGTGATGGACCTCGACAACTTCAAGGAGATCAACGACACCTACGGCCACCATGTCGGCGACCGCGCGCTGCGCGACGTCGCCGCCGCGCTGCGCACCGGCATCCGCCCCTACGACATCTGCGTCCGCTACGCCGGCGACGAGTTCATCGTCGTGCTGTCGGGGTGCAACGGCGAGGAGGCCGAGCGCAAGCGGCTGGAGCTGCAGCGGGCGGTCGATGCGATTCAGTTCGAGGCGCGGCCGGGGAAGATGCTGCCGCTGGCGATCAGCGTCGGCGCGGCGGTGTTCCCGCACGACGGCGACAGCTACGAGACGCTGCTCGCCACCGCCGACAGCCGGATGTATCGCGACAAGACGCGCCGCAAGCGCGAGAACGGCATCGGCGAGTCGCCGCGGTCGGCGCCGCCGCCGCTGTCGGACGTCGATCTGCTGCGCGCGGCAATCGGCGTTCTGTAAGGAGCCCTGCCCCTACACGCGCTCGTCATCCACCCAGTCCGGTGCGACGCCGGTCAATCCCGTCCAGAAGATCGCGAGCCCGGTCGCGCCGGCAATCAACGCCAGGCCATCGACCCACCATGCGCCGCCGCGGCTGAACTCGATCCAGATCGCCGGCACGGCGAGCGACAGGCCGATCGCCATCGCCAGCAACCGCCGCCGCACCAGCCTGAGCAGGAATCCGCGCACGCGCCGCAGCGTCATTTGAACCTCAGAGTCTCGGAGACCACTGAGCCTCTGAGTCTCGGAGATAATAGCGGTTTGTGTTGACGCTGCCGCTGCGCGAGGTGATTGCGTCGACGCCGCGCGCGCGGATCGCCCGGCTCGACCTCGACGATCACCGTTTCGAGTATGCGCCGGGCCAGGCGGTCTCGATCGCCAACCACGGCCATGACCGGCGGCGGCCGTACTCGATCGCGTCAGCGCCCGAGGACGCGCAGCGCGAGGGCTACTTCGAGCTGCTCATCGGCGTCGACGCGGACGGCAGCGCGGGGCCGCACCTCGCGCTCGACCCTGGCACGCTGGTCGACGTCGAGGGCCCGCTCGGCAGCTTCACCTTTCCCCCCGATCCCGAGGAACGGCGTTTCATTTTCATCGCCGGGGGCACGGGCATCGCGCCGCTGCGGGCGATGCTGCGGCACGCGCTGGTCGTGCCGCACCGCAACATCGGCCTGTTCTACAGCGCGCGCACGCCCGACGAATTCGCGTTCGAGCGCGAGCTGCGGGAGCTGGCCGACGCGGGAGAGATCGAGCTGCGGCAGACGGTGACGCGGGCCACGGATTCGGACTGGAGCGGCCCGCGCGGCCGGCTCGATCGCCAGGCTCTCGCGGAGCTGGTGCACGATCCGGCGACGCTCTGCTTCGTCTGCGGCCCGCCGGCGCTGGTCGACGAGATGCCGAAAATTTTGGCCGAGCTCGGCATCCCGCGAGCGCGCGTCAAGATTGAAGAATGGGGGTAAAGACGAGGGTGCGCAGCATGCACCCTCGCTGAAAGGACGACGTACCGCTACCGCGATGGGTTGACCTGGAGCGTGGACTTCACATCCTTCACCCCATTGGCCTGCCGCGCCAGCTGAACGGCTCGATCCGCTTCCGACTGCGACTTCACGATGCCCGACATCGTGACGACGCCCTGCGTCGTATCCACGTCGATCTTCATGCCCCCGACCTGCGGGTCGTTGAGCAGCGAGGTCTTGACGCGCGCCGTGATCGTGGCGTCGTCGATGGTTTCGCCGACGCTCTTGCCGCAGGCCGCGAAGGTCAGCGGCAGCAGGAGCAGCGCGACGAGGAGGAGAGAGAAAAAGCCGCGGGTTTGTTGCGTTCGCAAGTCAGTCATGCGACAGGTCTATGAAAGCCGCATGCCAACGAGAAGTCGCCGCTGCGCGGCGCGAAGCGTGAGTTATGCGCCGCCGCTGACGTGGAAGCCGGCGTCCGCCATCACGATCTCCCCCGTGATTGCGCGCGACGCGGGGCTCAGCAGGAACATCGCCGCCTCGGCGACCTCAGCCAGATCGACGTTGCGCTTCAGCGGCGCACGCTCACGGTAGACCTGCAGGATGCTCGAGAACCCGGAGATGCCGGCGGCCGCCAGCGTCTTGATCGGTCCGGATGAGAGCGCGTTGACGCGGATGTTCTGCGCGCCGAGGTCGGCGGCCAGGTAGCGCACCGTCGACTCCAGCGCCGCCTTGGCGACGCCCATCACGTTGTAGTTGGTGAACACGCGCTGGCTGCCGAGATAGGTCAGCGTGAGCACTGATCCGCCGCCGCGCTTCGCCATCAGCGGCGCGACCGCGCGCGTCAGGCCAATCAGCGAGTAGGCGCTGACATCGAGCGCGATGCGGAATCCTTCACGCGACGTCTGCACGAACGGGCTCGAGAGCTCGGCCGCGGGCGCGAACGCGGCGCCGTGCAGAAAGAAATCGAGGCCGCCGAATTCGCGGTCGAGCGTCGACGCGAGCGCGGCGATTTGCTCGTCGCTGGCGACGTCGCACGGCGCCACGACCGGATTTTCGAGCTTCGCGGCGAGCTCGCGCACGTTCTCTTCGAGCCGCTCGCTCGGATAGGTCAGCGCGAGGCGTGCGCCGGCGTCGGCGGCCGCCTGGGCAATCGCCCACGAGATCGAGCGCTTGTTGGCGACGCCGACGATGAGACCGTGTTTGCCTGAGAGGTCGGGCATGGGGAGTCGAAAGTCTAAGGTCGGCTTTCGACTTATTTTGATCGCTTGCGGCCGGGACCGTTGCGGCGCGCGAGGCGCGCCGGCGCGCCCGCGCCGTGCGGTCCGTGCGGCGGGCGGCCGCCGCCGGGGCGCATGCCGCGGGGGTTGCCGCCGACGTTGCCGTTCGAGCGGTTGCCCTGGAACTGCGGGTTGCCGCCGCGGACGAGGCCGCCGCCCTGGTGACGCGGACGGAAGCGATTGGGGCGCCCGGTCGGCTGGCGGATCGTGAACTCCGGGATCGGGCGCGGCGGCGGCTGCTGGCCGTCGGGCCGCGGCAGCGACGCGCGGATCAACGGGCGATGCACCGGGCCTTCGGCTCGGTTGCCGTCCACGTCGCCCTCTTCGTCTTCCACGTCGGTCAGATCGTCGTCCTGCGCCGCGGGAGCGGTGGCGCCGGTCGCCGCCAGCCCCTCCGGCGCGTCCTCTTCGACAATCTCGACGATCGTCGCGTCGACGATCGTCGTTTCCATGTCCGCGATCTCCTGAGTCGTGTCGGTCTCCGGCGCCGTGTCGGCCTGATTCGCATGGCCGCTGCCGTTGGTCGGCGCGCCTTCGTGCGACACGCGCTTCGGCGCGTTCTGCACGACCTGGGCATACAACGCCGCGGGCGTTTCCGTCTTGCGCCGCTGGCGCGGCACCTTGGCGTGCTTGTATTCGTGGTCGGCGTCGCAGGTCGTGCAGCGCGTCTGCTTGACGTCCTCGCCGATCATCGCGACGATCGCGTGGTTGGTCACGCGTCGCTCGCGCGGACAGTAATCGTCCAGAATGTCACCAAGCCGAAGCTGGCGCTGCTGCATCAACGCTCCCGAAATTACCGCTGGCAGGGAATGAACTGCGAAAGGTGGCCTTATCTTAGCAGAGCTTGCCCCAGCCCGTCCAGCCATTGCCGTAATTCGCCCAGCCGGGCGTCGACCGCGCCCGGCGCCGTCGACTGGGGCGTCCGTTTCGCCCCGACCGACACCGCCGGCGTCACCCTGGCGGCGACATCCGGGCCGAACTGATCGCTCGCGGCACGCCATTCGTCGAGCGACAGCGAGTCGAACTCGCGCCGCTCCGCGATCAGCTTGCGAACGAGCGCGCCGACAATCTCGTGCGCGCGCCGAAACGGCACGCCGCGCCCTACGAGGTAGTCCGCGACATCGGTCGCGAGGAGCAAGCCGGATGCCGCGGCGGCGGTCCGATCCCTGTTGAGCGTCAGCCCACCGACGACCGACCGCACCACCGCAAGCGACCCGGCCAGGGTATCTTCCGCCCCGAATACGGCCTCTTTGTCTTCCTGCAGATCCTTGTTGTAGCCGGTCGGTAATCCTTTGAGCGCCGTGAGCAGGCTGACGAGATGGCCGAGCGCCCGGCCGCTCTTCCCTCGCACCAGCTCCAGCGGATCGGGGTTCTTCTTCTGCGGCATCATGCTGCTGCCGGTGCTCAACGCATCCGACAGCTCGAAGAAGCGGTGCTCGTCGCCGCAGAAGATGATCAGATCCTCCGCCAGCCGGCTCAGGTGCACCATGGTCAGCGCCGCGGCGTAGAGGAAGGTCGCGGCGAAATCGCGATCCGACGACGCGTCCATGCTGTTGTCGACGACGCGCGAAAAACCGAGATCGCGCGCGAGCGCGGCGACGTCGACCGCGTACGCGGTGCCGGCAATCGCGCCCGATCCGAGCGGCAGCGCATCGCACTCCGCGCGCGCCCCCTCCAGCCGCGCGAAGTCGCGCCGCAGCGGCGCCGCGTGCGACAGGAAGAAGTGCGCGACCAGGACCGGCTGCGCCGGGCGGAAGTGCGTGAACGACGGCATCAGCGCGTCGCCGGCCGAGGCCGCCTGCGCCGCGATCGCGTCGATCACGCCGGCGACGGCGCGCTGCAGGAGCGGGATTCGCCGCCGCAGGTACAGGCGCAGATCGAGCGACACCTGCTCGTTGCGGGAGCGGCCGGTATGGAGCCGGCGGCCGGCGTCGCCGAGCCGCTCGACCAGGACGCGCTCGACGAAGCTGTGGACGTCCTCGTCGGGACCGTCGACGAAGCCCGGATTCGCGCGACCCTCGTCGAGCATCGCCCGCAGCGCCTCGTCGATCCGGCCGGCGTCGTCGCTGGACAACACGCCGGCCTGTGCCAGCGCCCGCGCCCAGGCGATGCTGCCGGTCACATCGTCCTCGAAGAGGCGCCGATCGAAACGGAACGAGGCGCCAAACTCGAACGCCGCCGCGTCGGGCGCCGCGTCGAACCGCCCAGACCACAAATTAGCCAAGACCCCCACCTGCCCTGCCTGCCCCACCCGCCCTACTCCGCGGTGGGGCGCAGCACTTTGTTCACCGGGATGACGTTGGTCGCCGACGGCTTGACCGCCTGCGCGTCGACGACGACGCAATCGGCCTGGTGCAGCTTCAGCCGGACGATGCCGGTGACCGGCTCCTGGACGCGGTCGACGTAGGCGTCGAGCGCGTGCCGCATCGGCGAGAACCACGAGCCGTCGCCGAGCATGCGCACGTACTCGCGCGCCACCTCGCCGCCGAACCGCTCGGCGTCGCTCGACAGCGTCGCCCCTTCGAGCGCGCGATGGGCGGCGTCGAGCACGACCAGCGCCGACGGCCCGACGCCGTGCGCGCGCGCCAGGATGTCGAGGCTCTCGACCAGGTCCATCCACGGCATCGACACGCCGTTGACGCCGGTGGGCACGCCGCGCTGCAGCGCCACGTCGACGAAGGCCGGCTCCGCCGGCCAGGCCGCGGTGGTGCGAAACGGCACCGGCCGCTCTTCCTGCGCCTCGGTCATCGCCGACCGCTCCTCGCGGGGCAGCGACATCGACGCGGGCACGGCGAGCAGCGTCAGCCCCGGGTCGAGCGCGCGGACTGCCCGGGCCAGCGAGGCGCCGCCGCTGCCGCCGCGGTCGCCGTGCGCGACGGCGCGCGACTGCTCGATGCCGGCAATCGACACCAGCGTCTGCGCGATCAGCGGCCGCGCCAGCATCTCGCTGGTGGCCAGCGGATCGTCGTGGAACAGGCCGGCCTTCAGCCCGCGCGCCAGGTAGTCGCGCGCGAACTCGTCGCGGACGTCGACGACGTGGGCGCGGACGGCGCCGGTGGCCAGCGCGCGATCGCGCGCCTCCTCGAGCCACTGCTTCTTCTGGCCGAGATCGACGGTGACGGCGATGATCTCGGCGCGGTAGGTGTCGGCCAGCCACGGGATGGCCACCACCGTATCGAGCCCGCCGGCGTGCGCGAGCACGATGCGCTCGCCGTCAGGACGGTGCGAGTCGGTCATGGCGCGGCGTAATCCTTCAGGCGCTTGGCCAGCGCGGCGGCGACGCGGGCGCCGCGGGCGATGATGAGAATGGTGTCGTCGCCGGCAATCGTGCCGACGACTTCGGGCAGCGCCGCGCGGTCGAGCGCCTCGGCCAGCGCCTGCGCCTGGGCGCGGCCGGTGCGCACGACGACCAGCTGCTGCACCCGCTCGACGTGCCGGAGGAACTCGGCGGTGGCGCGCTCGAGCGCCGCGAGCGCGGTTTCCGGGTTGGTCGCCTCGGCGCCGGGACGCTGGTAGGCGCCGTCGCCGGCGCGCTTCACCAGCCCGAGGTCGCGGATGTCGCGCGAGATGGTCGCCTGCGTCGCCTCGAAGCCGCGCTGCAGCAGACGGCGGCGCAGCAGCTCCTGGCTGTGGAGCGGCTCGCGGTCGATCAGCTCGAGCAGGATGGCTTGGCGGCGCGTTTTCATGTCCGGGGTTTTCGGTCAGGCCGACGAATGAGTATACATCGATTTTTGTTGATCCATTCATCGAATCTGTGTATAAGTATTCTTTCTGATGCATACAGTTACGCAGCCCGTGGATGCGCCGCCGCCGGCCGCGCCCCCGGCGGCGACGCGCGTGGCCGTCGCCGGCGCCACCGGCTACACCGGCCAGGAGCTGCTGCGCCTGCTCTCGCGCCATCCGCGCGTCACGCTGACGGCGGCGATGTCGTCCGGGCAGGCAGGCGGGGCGGCGCGCCGCCTGCCGGCGCTGGCGCGCCTCTGGGACGGCGAGATCGCGCCGCTGTCGCGCGAGGCGCTCGCGCGCGACGCCGACGTCGTCTTCCTCGCGCTGCCCGACATCGCCGCGGCTGAAATCGCGCCGCCGCTGGTTGCCGCCGGCGTCCGCGTCATTGATCTGTCCGGCGCGTTCCGCCTGCGCGACGAGGCGGCGCGCGCGCGGTGGTATCCGGAAACCCATCAGCTTCCGGAGGGCGTCGCCTACGGCCTGACCGAGCGCGAGCGCGCGGCGGTCGCGTCGGCGCGGCTGGTGGCCAATCCCGGCTGCTATCCGACGTCGGCGCTGCTGGCGATCGCGCCGCTGGCCGACGCCGGCCTCCTCGTCGCCGGCGCCGACATCATCGTCGACGCGAAGTCGGGCGTGTCGGGCGCCGGCAAGACGCCGTCCGAGCGGACGCACTTCTCGGAAGTGCATGGCAGCCTCGCGGCCTATGGCGTCTTCAACCACCGGCACGGCGCCGAAATCGAGCAGGGGCTCGGGCGGCAGGTGACGTTCACGCCGCACCTCCTGCCGATCGATCGCGGCATCCTGTCGACGATTTACGTGCGCGTCGCGCCCGGCACCACGGAGGCGGCGCTGGCCGACGCCTACGCGCGCGCCTACCGCGACGCGGCGTTCGTCCGCCTCGCCGGCGCGGCGCTGCCCGAGATCAAGCACGTCGCGCACACGAATTTCTGCGACATCGGCTGGAAGGTCGATCCGTCCGGCCGCGCGATCCTGATCTCGGTGATCGACAACCTGGTGAAGGGCGCCTCGGGGCAAGCGGTGCAGAACCTGAACGTGATGCTCGGCATCGATGAGCGGACGGGGCTGCTATGACCCGCGGCGAAGCGATCGGACGCCGCGGGCGAGGGCCGCTTGGCTGAGCGGGCCCTCGTCGTGAAGCTGGGCGGTGAGCTGCTGGAAGAGAGCGATCGCCTCGCGATTGCGGTCGCTGCGCTGAAGACAATCGCCGCAGCGGGTCCGCTGGTGGTGGTCCACGGCGGCGGCAAGGAGATCGACGCGGCACTGAAAGCGGCGGGGATCGAGAAGCGGCAGGTGGACGGGCTTCGCGTCACCGACGATGCGACGCTCGAGGTGGTCGTGGCGGTGCTGGCGGGCGCGGTCAACACGCGGTTCGTCGCCGCGCTGAACATCGCCGGCGTCCCGGCTGTCGGATTGACCGGCGCCGACGCCTCCTGCGGGTTGGCGGCGACGGCGCCGCCGCATCACGCGGTCGACGGCCGCGTCGTCGACCTCGGGCGGGTGGGCGTGCCCGAGAGCGGCGCCGACATGCGGCTGCTGCACACGCTCACGGCCGAGCGGTTCGTGCCGGTGATCGCCTGCATCGGCCTCGGCCGGGACGGGCGGCTGCTCAACGTCAACGCCGACACGTTCGCCGGCCACCTGGCGGCGCGGCTGAGGGCGCGGCGGCTGGTGATCGCCGGAACGACGCCGGGAGTGCTCGACGGCGCCGGCACCACGATCCCGGCGCTGGGCGCCGACGGTATCGCCCGGCTGGTGAACGAAGGTACCGCGACCACCGGGATGATCGCGAAGCTGCGGGCCTGCGAGCAGGCGCTCGCCGCCGGCGTGGACGATGTGGTGATTGTGGACGGACGAACGGCTGAAACGCTTGCCGCCGCGGCCGCGAGCAGCGTGCCTGCGGCGGCGACACGGCTGGTCGCGCACACGCTTGTCGCGCAGGCCTTCAGGCCTGCTGGCGGGCAGCCCTGAAGGGCTGCGCTACGACGAACGTGGAACGAAGAACGAAGAACCTGGAACCAGAACCCGGAACCTGGAACCTGGAACCTGGAACCCTGAACGACGAACGACAGACGAAGGTGCTTTCATGACCGTTGTGATGGACGACGTCGTCGCGCGCGAATCGCGCCATGTGCTGCAAACCTATCGGCGCAACGCGGTCACGCTCGTCCGCGGCGAGGGGGTGCGCCTGTACGACGCCAACGGGCGCGAGTACTTCGATCTGCTGTCGGGCATCGGCGTCGCCGCGCTCGGCCACGCGCACCCCGGGCTGGCGCGCGTCGTCGCCGACCAGGCGAAGACGCTGATTCACACCTCGAATCTCTTCTTCCACCCGCTGCAGGGACAGCTGGCGGAGAAGCTGGCGTCGCTGTCGGGGCTGCCGCGCGCGTTCTTCTGCAACAGCGGCACCGAGGCGATCGAAGCGTGCCTGAAGTTCGCGCGCCGCTACTGGTACACCAAGGGCGCGCCGCGGCAGGAGTTCATCGCCCTCGACGAGTCGTTCCACGGCCGGACGCTCGGAGCGCTGTCGGTCACCTCCGACGAGCACTACCGGCAGCCGTTCGAGCCGCTGCTGCCGACGGTGAAGTTCGTGCCGACCAACGATCCGGCGGCGCTCCTGGCGGCGGTTTCGACCTCGACGGCGGCGATCATCGCCGAGTCGGTGATCGGCGAGGGCGGCATCAAGCCGCTCACGCCGGCATTCGCGGCGGCGATCACGGACGCGTGCGCGAAGAGCGGCGCGCTCTACATCGCCGACGAAATCCAGAGCGGCCTCGGCCGCACCGGCCATCCGTTCTACTACCAGGCGCTCGGCGTACAGCCGCACCTGGTGGCCGTCGGCAAGGCGCTCGGCGGCGGCGTGCCGGTCGGAGCCGCGCTGGTGAGCCAGCAGGTCGCCGACGCGATCTCGTTCGGCGATCACGGCACGACCTACGGCGGCAATCTCCTCGCCTGCCGCGCCGCGCTCTTCGTCGTCGGCGAGATTTTCGAGGGCGGCGTCGGCGAGAACGTGAAGCGGGTCGGCGCGCATTTCGAGCAGCGGCTGCGGGCGATTGCCGCGAAGCACGCGATCGTGAAGGAGGTACGCGGGTCGGGCCTGATGTGGGGCCTCGAGTTGAAGCGCGACGCAGCGCCGGTGGTTCCTGCCGCCCTGGCGCAGGGAGTGATCGTCAACCGCACGGCAGAGACCGTGGTGCGGCTGCTGCCGCCGCTCGTCATCACTGAGGCCGACGCCGACGAAGCGCTCGGCCGTCTCGATGCGGCGCTGGGCGCCGTGGGAGCTGGTGAATGAAACGATCGACCCAGGGTGGAATCACGCTGCGGACGGGCGACGCGTCCGACGCCCGGCGTCTGCTCGCGCTGATTCAGGCGAACCTCGCCGAAGGGCACCTGCTGCCGCGCACGCTCGACGAGCTGCGCGTGCATGCCGGCCGCTTCGTCGTCGCCGTGCGCGCGCGGAAGATCATCGGCTGCGCCGAGCTGGCGCCGCTCAGCGCGCAGGTGGCGGAAGTCCGCTCGCTCGCCGTCGACGCGAGCGCGCGCGGCGGCCGCGTCGGCGTCGCGATTGTCGACGAGCTGCGGCGCCGCGCCCGCCGCGACGGGTTCGAGAAGTTGTGCGCGTTCACCCACGCGCCCGGCTATTTCATCCACATGGGCTTCTCCATCGTGCCGCACCTCTGGCTGGCGGAGAAGGTGTTCACCGACTGCGTCAAGTGCCCGCAGTTCCGGCAGTGCGGCCAGTACGCGATGGTCGTGCCGCTGGACGTCGCCTTCGACGCCGCACGCGGCTACGGGCTGCCGGCGGCGACCTTTGCCGCGGCGGCGGCGGCACGGCCGGCATGATGAAGCTGGCCACCGCGACCATCTCCGGCGGCGTCACCACGCCGCGCAGCTTCCGTGCGGCAGGCACCAGCGCCGGGATCAAGGCGAACGGCGGCCTCGATCTCGCGCTGCTCGTCTCGGACGCGCCGGCGCAGGCGGCGGCCGTGTTCACCACCAACCTCGCGGTCGCGGCGCCGGTGGTCGTGTCGCGCGAGCACCTGGCGCGATCGGGCGGCGCGACGCGCGCGATTGTCGTCAACAGCGGCTGCGCCAACGCCTGCACCGGCGACGAGGGGCTGCAGGCGGCGCGCGACATGGCGGCCGAGACGGCCCGTCTCGCGGGCTGCGCGCCGGAGCAGGTGCTGGTCGCATCGACCGGCGTCATCGGCGTGGCGCTGCCGATGAAGAAAATCCGCGCCGGCCTGCCGGCGGCCTACGCGGCGCTCGGATCGGATGCAGGCGACGGCGCGCTCGCGGCGCGGGCGATCATGACGACCGACCCGTTCCCGAAGGAATCGGCCGCCGAGATCGGCATCGGCGGGCTCGACGTCCGCATCGGCGGGATGGCGAAAGGGTCGGGCATGATCGAGCCGATGATGGCGACGATGCTCGGCTTCGTCACCACAGACGCGGCGGTGCCGAAGCCGCTGCTCGATCGCGCGCTGCGCGAAGCGGTCGACGACAGCTTCAACGCGATTACCGTCGACGGCGAGTGCTCGACCAACGACTGCGTGATGCTGGTCGCCAACGGCGTCAGCGGCGCGGTGGTCGACGAGTCGAGCTACCCGGCGTTCGTCGCCGGACTGACCGCCGTCTGCCGCGAGCTCGCCATCGGCATCGTCCGCGGCGGCGAGGGCGCGACCAAGCTGGTCACCGTCACGGTGACCGGCGGCGCGAGCCGCGCCGACGCCCGCAAGGCGGCGAAGGCGATTGCCAACTCGCTGCTGGTGAAAACCGCGATCCACGGCGGCGATCCGAACTGGGGGCGGCTCGTCGCCGTCGCCGGCCGCGCCGGGGTCGGCTTCGACCTGTCGCGCGCGGCGGTGCGGATTGGATCGACCGTCCTCTTCAAGGACGGCCGGCCGTACGACGAGGCGGCGCCGGAAGCGGCGGCGTATCTTGCCGGGAAGGAGCTGACCATCGCGGTCGACCTGGGCGCCGGCGCGGAAACCTCCACCGTGTGGACGTGCGATCTGAGCGCGGAATACGTGCGAATCAATGCCGAGTACCGGACCTGACAGGCCGTCGAACAGGGAGCGACCCTTGGTCAATGCCACGTTGACGCGACGCAAAGATTTCCTCTCGATCCTCGATTTCGACGCGCAGGAGCTCGAGCAGTGCCTGCAGCTGGCGGCGCAGCTCAAAGCCGACCGCTCGCTCGGGCGCCTGGCGCCGACCGCCGACGCGCTCAACGGGCGGCACGTCGGGATGCTGTTCGACAAGCCGTCGCTGCGGACGCGAACGACGTTCGAGATCGCGATCCGCGAGCTGGGCGGGCACCCGGTGGCGCTGCAGCCCGACGTCGCGCTCGGTCATCGCGAGCCGGTCGCCGACGTGGCACGCAACCTCGAACGATGGGTCAACGCGGTCGTGATCCGGACCTTCTCGCAGTACCTGCTCCAGGAGTTCGCCGCCGCCGCGCCGCGGCTGCACGTGGTGAACGCCCTGACCGACCAGGAGCATCCGTGCCAGGCGCTCGCCGACTTCCTGACGCTGCAGGAGCGGATTGGGCCGCTGCGCGGGCGGACCATTGCCTACGTCGGCGACGGCAACAACGTGGCGACCTCACTGGTCCACGCCGCGTCGATGCTCGGCGTCCACGTCCACGTCGCCAGCCCGGAGCCGTATCAGCTGCCGCACGCCGTCGTGCAGCAGGCGACCGCCGCGGCGCGCCACGGGGCGCGGCTGCGCCTCTTCACCGAGGCGGCCGATGCGGTGGCCGGCGTCGACGCGGTCTACACCGACACGTGGACGTCGATGGGGCAGGAAGCGGAGGCCGACGTTCGCCGGCGGGTCTTCGCCGGCTACCAGGTCAACGAGGATCTGATGTCGCTCGCGCGGCCGGGCGCGCTGTTCATGCATTGCCTGCCGGCCCATCGCGGCGAAGAAGTGACGGCCGAAGTGTTCGAGTCGGAGGCGTCGGTGGTCTTCGACCAGGCCGAGAATCGCCTGCACGGGCAGAAGGCGCTGCTGTTGATGCTGCTGGCGCCGTCAGCGTAGTCGGCGTCCGATCGACACGAATCGGAACCTTCGACTCAGCCGCAGCTGCGATTACGGCGCCGCGATCGATCGGACGTGGTCGACGACGGCGCGCGACATACAGTCTCGACGGTGAATGGGAGGGCCAGGTTCGCTACCTGCCTCTATAACCCGCGATCCAACCAGATGTAGCGGGGTCGGCCGGCCCCCTACTTTCTTTTCAAATTGTGCATCCCCCCTCGCGACACGTTGTATAACGGGGCCGTTCCGGGCGGTTCCCTTATGCCTCTCGGCTGAA
>Ga0068861_100000722_pt1 | contig 19779 bp, 16 predicted proteins | sample KBSSwiS42_FD_66593 | JGI IMG/M metagenome (GOLD analysis project Ga0068861, IMG submission 66593) | Switchgrass rhizosphere microbial communities from Kellogg Biological Station, Michigan, USA - KBS Switchgrass S4-2 | ecosystem: Host-associated > Plants > Roots > Rhizosphere > Soil ...
AGCAAGGGGCTGGTCGAACGTTTCAAGGCCTACGAACGTTTTCTCGAGACGCACCCGGAGAACCAGAATCGCGTCACCTTCATGCAGATCGCGCCGTTGTCGCGCGCCGACGTGCGTGCCTACGCGGAGATCCGCCGCGATCTCGAGCAGACCACCGGCCGCACCAACGGCCGGTTCGCCGACACCGACTGGACGCCCATTCGTTACCTCAACCGCAATTTTCCGCACGACGTGCTCATGGGATTCATGCGCGCGGCGCTGATCGGCATCGTCACGCCGGTGCGTGACGGCATGAACCTGGTGGCCAAGGAATTCGTGGCGGCGCAGGACCCGGCCGATCCGGGCGTGCTGATCCTCTCGACCCTCGCGGGCGCGGCGCGCGAGCTGGTCACCGCGCTGATGGTCAATCCGTATGACACGCGCGGCATGGCGCATGCCATCCAGCAGGCGTTCAACATGCCGCTCGCCGAACGGCGCGACCGCCACCAGGCACTGCTCGAAGTATTGCGGCGCAACTCGCTCACCGCCTGGCACACGAGTTTCGTGGAGACCCTCGAAGCGTGCGGCACCCCGCGGCTCAGGCGCCGCACCGGCTGACGATCCGTTCACGTAAGATGCCGCCGCATGGCGGCCTCTAACAAGCGCGATACCCTGGCGGCCTACGCGCTGCTCGCGGCGGTCGCGCTGGCCATGTTGCTGGCGAATTCCCCGCTGGGCGCACGTTACCAGGCCGTGCTGCTCGGCAGCCTGACGCTCGGCATCGCGCCGCTGGCGCTCACCAAGGACGTGCTGCACTGGGTGAACGACGGCCTCATGGCCATCTTCTTCCTGCAGGTGGGCCTGGAGATCAAGCGCGAGTGCCTGGCCGGGGATCTGTCGAGTCCGCGGCGCGCGCTGCTGCCGGCCATCGGCGCGGTGGGCGGCATGCTGGTGCCGGCGCTGGTCTATCTCCTGATCAACCTGGGCAGTGCTGCGACCCTCGGGGGCTGGCCGATCCCCACGGCCACCGACATTGCCTTCGCCCTCGGCGTGCTGGCGTTCGTCGGCAAGGGTATTCCGTCATCACTGCGCGTGTTCCTGCTGGCGCTCGCAGTCATCGACGATCTCGGCGCCATCGTGCTGATCGCCGCGTTGTTCACCGAGGAGCTGTCGTGGCAGGCGATGTGGCTCGCAGCCCTGTCACTCGCAGCCCTGGTGGCGCTGAATCGATTCGGCGTGACGCGGCTCATGCCCTATCTTCTGCTGGGATTCCTGCTGTGGCTGTCGGTGCTCAAGTCGGGCGTGCATGCGACGCTGGCCGGCGTGACGCTGGGGCTGGCGATTCCGCTGCGACCGGGACCGGCGACGCGGCTCGAGCACGCACTGCATCCCTGGGTGACTTTCCTGATCCTGCCGCTGTTCGCGCTCGCGAATGCCGGTGTGCCGCTCGACCAGGTCGATGCGCGGCTGCTCACGCACCCGGTCACCGTGGGAATCGCCTGCGGACTGCTGTTCGGCAAGCTCGCGGGAGTCTTCAGCTTCACCTGGCTCGCCGTACGACTGCGGGCCGGGGTTCTCCCGGAAGGGGTGTCGTGGCGTCACCTGTTCGGCGTGGCGCTGCTCACCGGCATCGGCTTCACCATGAGTCTGTTCCTCGGTGCGCTGGCCTTCCCGAGCGACACGCTGCACGGCGAGGTGCGGCTCGGTGTGCTGGCGGGCTCCACCTGCGCGGCAATCGCCGGGGCGCTGCTGCTGCGTTCTGCGTCGGCCAGCAGGGCATGACCTCGCGAACGGAATGACATCCCACGGGCATGGGCCCTAGGTCCCATTCCGGGCCGGACTCACCCGACCAACGCTCATCTCAGGATTCACCGTCCGTGATGGGGGGACCGGCCGTGTCGATGATGACTTCTAACAACTGCTCGGCGCTGAAGGGCTTGCGCAGGAACGCGGCGCCGATTTCACGGGCGGGGACCTCGAGCATCGGGTCGGACGAACCGGTGACCAGCACCACGGGCAGCAGCAACGCGGTGATCTTCGGATGCAGTGCCAGCTCGAGCCCGCTCATGCCTTCGAGGTTGATGTCGGAGACGATGCAGGCCGCGCGGCACACGGCCACGACCAGCAGCAGCTCTTCGGCGTTCGCAAAGGTCTCGCAGCGATATCCGGCCGAGCGCAGCACCCGTTCGAGGCTCTTGCGGATCGCCGCGTCGTCGTCGACGACCGCAATGAATTTTCTTTCGGGAGGCATGGGCAGTTTTCCGGATTCGGCGCGCTTTATACGTTCCAGCGGCAGCGGGCGTATTGCTGCCTTCTGCCAACCGGTTGTCTTTATGTGCCACGTTCATGGGTGAGCGGCGCGTCACACGGCTGGCGAGATTGCCGAGCGCCATGGGCCTCGCCTCGCGCCTGGCTTACCAGCGCGCCAAGCGCTCCGGTCTCGCGCTGAAGCCGCTGCTGCGCAAATCGCGTCTCAGTATCGAGCAGCTCGAGGATTCCAGGACCCGGCTGGTGGTGCGCGACCAGATCGATTTCCTGAACCTGGTCGCCGACGCGCTCGACGACGACATGCTCGGCCACCATCTTGGACTGAGTTTCGATCTGCGCCTCGGCGGCCTGTACTACTACGTGCTCGCCTCGTCGGAATCCATGCTCGAATTCTTCGAGCGTGGTGCGCGCTACACCACGCTGGTCAATGAAGGCGTGAGCCAGAAGTGCGTCGACGACCGGCGCCTGGGACTGGCGGTGCGCTACATCGGCATCCGGCGGCAGACCGACCGCCACCAGATGGAGTTCTGGCTCACGACGCTGGTGCGCGCCGTGCGCGAATGCACCGGTGTCCACGTAAAACCGCTGCGCGTGCGGCTGACCCACTATCGCGGCCGCGGTCATGCCGCGTTTTCACGCTTCCTGGGATGCAACGTGGAGTTCGGCGCGTCGGTCGACGAGATCCTGTTTTCGCGCTCCACGCATGCGCTGCCGATTCCGCGCGCGGATCGCTACCTCAACCGGCTGCTGGTGGGCGTATGCGAAGAAGTGCTGGCGCGCCGCTCGCGTGTGGCCGAGCCCTTCGTCGCGCGCGTCGAGAATGCGATTGCGCCACTGTTGCCACACGGCGACGCGCGCGCCGCGGCGGTTGCCAAGCGCCTCGGCCTGAGCCAGCGCACTTTCGCGCGCCGCCTGGAGGAGGAGGGCCTGACATTCTCCGCGGTGCTGCACCGGCTGAGGCTCGAGCTCGCGCAACGTTACCTGGGGCGCGAAAAACTGCCCATTTCCAAGGTCGCATGGTTGCTGGGTTACCAGGAAGTCGGCGCGTTCTCGCATGCCTTTCGGCGCTGGACCGGCAAGTCGCCGAGTGAGTTCACGCGCAACACATGAGTCGCTGGTGCCTGCCGCAATTCATTGCCCCTAGGTCCCATTTCCCGCGGGACGCCAACGGCAAACCCTGCAGGGGTGAATCTGCGTCCCCCGTTGTTCGACTGGTTGTCCCAGTACCAGTCCGCCTGGCTGCGACCCGACATTATCGCGGGCCTGACGACGGCCGCCGTGGTGATCCCGAAGGCCATGGCCTATGCAACGGTCGCCGGGTTGCCGATCGAGCTCGGCATCTACACGGCCATCATCCCGGCGCTGGTGTACGTCGTGCTGGGAACGTCGCGCGTACTGAGCGTGACCACGACCACGACGATTGCCATTCTCGTCGGCGCGCAACTGGCCGCGGTGGTGCCTGACGGCGATCCGGTGAAGCTGCTGCAGGCGCTGGCCACGCTGGCGCTGATGGTCGGTGTGGTCCTCACGCTGGCCTCGGTGCTGCGCCTCGGCTTCTTCGCCGACTTCGTGTCCTATCCCGTGCAGGTGGGATTCAAGGCGGGCATCGGTTTCGTGATCGTCGCCGACCAGGTGCCCAAACTATTCGGCTTCAAGATCCACAAGGAAGGATTCTTCCGCGACGTGTGGTCGATCATCGAAGCGCTGCCAAAGACAATACTGATTACGGCCGTGATCGGTGTCGGCTCCATCGTGGTGCTCGCGCTCATCAAGAAATTCCTGCCGAAGTGGCCGGCGCCGCTGATCGTGCTGGGAGCGGCGATTGCGGCGGCCGGTATCTGGGCGCTGCAGAGCAAGGGCGTCTCATTGGTCGGTGCGGTGCCCTCCGGGTTGCCGTCCTTCCGCCTGCCGGACCTGTCGATGGCCGAGGCCATGTGGCCGGGCGCACTGGGTATCGCGCTCATGAGCTTTACGGAAACGATCGCGGTCAGCCGTGCGTTCGCGCGCTCCGACGATCCGCCGCTCAAACCCAACGTCGAGTTGTTCGCTACCGGCGCGGGCAATGTCGTGGGCGGATTCCTGGGCGCATTGCCGTCGGGCGGTGGTGCCTCGCAGACCGCCACGAATCTCGGCACGGGTGCCCGCACGCAGTTGTCCTGCATGACCAGCGCGCTGGTGGCCGTGCTGGCCGCGCTGTTCCTGTCACCGGTGATCGCGTTGATGCCCAACGCCGCGCTCGCCGGCGTGGTCATCATCTACTCGCTGGGACTGATCCAGCCCGGCGAGTTCCGCGACATGCTGCGCGTGCGGCGCACGGAATTCATCTGGGCCGTGGTCGCCATGCTCGGTGTCATGATGCTGGGCACGCTCAAGGGTATTCTCGTCGCCATCGTCATTTCGCTGTTCGCGCTCGGCTTCCAGGTCGCGAACCCCCGGGTCTACGTGCTCGGCCGCGAGCGCGGCACCACCAAGTTCCGGCCGCGCTCGAGTGAATTTCCCGACGATGAATTCGAGCCCGGGTTGCTGCTGACGCGCCTCGAGGGCCGGCTGTTCTTCCTCAATGCCGAACGTATCGGCGACCGGATCCGTGACCTGATCGCCGAAACGAAGCCCCGGGTGTTGGTGCTGGACCTGCGCGCGGTGTTCGACCTCGAGTATTCCGCGCTCAAGATGCTGATCGAGGCCGAGGCGCGGGGCCGCGCGGCCGGAGTCGAGCTGTGGCTCGGCGCCATGCAGCCCGAGGTACTGGCGATGGTCAGGCGATCGCCGCTCGGCGAAGCGCTCGGGCCAGAGCGGATGTTCAATTCAATCGATACCGCGGTGGCGCGATACCGTGCGCGCTTCGGCGCCGGCGTGCCCGCCGCTCCAGGAGTTTCCCATGCGTAGTTCGAGCGACGATTCGCGCAGGAAGGAGATCGGGACGATTGCCGTGCTGTTGCAACGGCTCAACGAGTTCCGCATGCCGCGCGCGCTGGACCTGAAGAAGAAGGTGGATCGGGGCGAGAAACTCAACGACGACGACCTGAGATTTCTCGACGAGGTGAAGAAAGACGCGCCGCAGGTCGAGGCGCTGGTGAAGAAACATCCCGACTACAAGAGCCTCGTGGACAAGCTCGCGGCGTTGTACGCCGAAATCGCCCGCAAGGGTCTCGAGAACGAACAGAAGACGAAGGCAAAGTCATGAGCAAGAAAGCCAAGGCCGGGAAAGACAAGCCCGGCAAGGACCCGGCCAGCGACAAGCTGCGCGGCAAGGACTACGACAAGGAGCTGGAGAAGCTCCACGGTGAGCTGGTCAAACTGCAGCAGTGGGTGGTGCACAAGGGCCTCAAGGTATGCATCCTGTTCGAGGGCCGCGACGGCGCCGGCAAGGGTGGCGCCATCAAGGCCATCACCGAACGCGTCAGCCCGCGGGTGTTCCGCGTCATCGCACTGCCGTCGCCCAGCCCCCGGCAGCTCAGCCAGATGTACGTGCAGCGCTACGTCCCGCATTTGCCGGCGGCCGGCGAAATCGTGATCTTCGATCGCAGCTGGTACAACCGCGCGGGCGTCGAGCGCGTCATGGGCTTCACCGAGATGGACGAGGTGAAACGCTTCCTGCGCGGCATCCCGATGGTGGAGAAGGCCATCGTCAATTCGGGCGTCATCCTCATCAAGTTCTGGCTCGAGGTCAGCGAGGAGGAACAGACCCGTCGCCTGCAGGATCGCGTCGACGACCCCCGCAAGATCTGGAAGCTCTCGCCCATGGACATGAAGTCGTACAGCCGCTGGTACGACTACTCGCGGGCGCGCGATGACATGTTCGCCGCCAGTGACTCGGAGCATGCGCCGTGGACCGTGGTGCCCAGCGACGACAAGCGCCGCGCGCGGCTCAACATCATTCACCACATCCTCAGGACCGTGCCGTACAAGTCGCTGCCGAAGGAAAAGATCAAGTTTCCGAAGCGCCAGAAACGCGGCGGCTACAAGGACCCCAACTACCCCTACAAATACGTCAAACCGGTGTTCTGAGCCGACACATATATATGTGTCGGAAAAGGCGGGTCCGGGACGGGGTTACTCCAGCCAGCCGCCTTCGAATCCGGCGCGCTTCAGGCCGCGGCGGATGTGCTCGTTGCGTTTCATGACCGTCCAGATGAGCTCGCTGCGGTAGTTCTCGATCATGGAAATGATCGGGCCCTGGTCGATGCCGAGGTACTCGGTGTCGAACCAGCCCTGGCCGCGCACGCGGCGGCCATGCCGCAGCGGCACGTCGTAGTCGAAGCTCGGATTGAAGGCGTCGACGAATCCATACTTGCCGTACAGGTAACGGCCATACCGCTGGTGCATGGTCTGCGCCGCGGGGATCACCACCTCCGGGGCGAAGGGCAGTGAGCCCAGCACCGCGGTGGGTGTGATGGTGCCGTCGTCGTGGGTTTCGACCAGGCCCACGCCGCGCGCGGTATACGACCAGAACTTGCGCTTCTGGCCGAGATAGGTGAGCTCGTGGTCACCCGGTCCATCGCAGGCGCTCAGGCCCCAGATGTTGGGGCCGTAGCCCTTCCAGTCGAGCGGGTTGCGGATGGCGTAGGCGCGCTGCGCCAGCACCGCACGCCGGCTGTTCTCGAAATAATCGATGCCCTGCGGCCACATGAACTCGTCCTTGATGCCGCGCAGGTCGATCCAGACGTGCGTGAACTGGTGACCGAACATCGGTCCGAACGTCAGGTGCGTCTGGCCTTCGAGCGTGCCCCAGCTGAGATAGTAGTCGGAGGTCCAGGCGTCCCACACACGCGGCGAAACCGGATACGTCGGGCTGCCGAGCGCCATGAGGAACACCAGCATGGCCTCGTTGTAGCCGCGCCAGTCGTGGCCGCCGAATTCCAGCTCGGGGCTCCAGGCCATGCGGATGTCGGGATTCATCGCGATGGCCCATGGCCAGTTCACCCGGCGGTACAGATCGTCCGAGATCTTGCGGATCTCGGCTTCGTCGGGATCGTCCTGCGCGAAATATCCTCCCGCGAACAACACCCCGGCCATGAGGATCGTGGTGTCCACGGTAGATAGCTCGGAGTCGCCGTAGCGTTTGCCCGTGGTGAAGTTGACGAAGTGATAGAAGAAGCCCTGGTAGCCGGTCGCCTGGTCGGGCGAGGTGTCCTGCTGCGCGTCGCGCAGGAAGCGCAGCGTGCCCAGGGTGCGCGCGCGCGCCTGCGCCCGTGTCACCCAGCCGCGCTCGGCGCCGATGGCGTAGGCATTCAGTGCGAAACCGACCGCCGCCATGCTCGAGAACGGCGGCCTGGGCCAGCGGTCGGGTATCAGCCCGGTCCCGGGCTCGGCGGTTTCCCAGAAGAAGTTGAAGGTGCGTTTCTGCAAGTCGTCGAGCAGGGGATCGAGCAGCTTCAGCGGCACCACCGGTTCGGGGCGCACCACCACCGGCGCAGGTTTGGCCGGCTTCGGCGCCTTGCAGCCACTCAACGACTGCAGCAGTAACGCGGGTGCCGCCGCGATCAGCGTGCGCCGCTTCATGCGGCCGCCGGCGCCTGGCAGCAGCGCGCGACGAACTGTTCGTGCTCCGGCATGGCGGCGACACAGGCGGCGATGACGCCGTGCACGCTGTCGCCCAGCTGGATGAGTTCCGCCTCGGGCACCGCGTCGACCAGCGGGTGGAAACCGGCGGGCAGGATGTGCTGCCCGATCAGCACCTGCACCCAGCTCGTCAACGCGAACATTTCCTCCGCATTGCGATAGAAGCGGCCGCTGTCGCGGAACAGGCGGATGACGTCGGCGAGCGGCTCGGGGATCGACATCGTGCCGCAGTACTTCCAGAACTCGCTGTCGCAGCGTTCGGTGGCGTGGTAATGCAGGATCAGGAAGTCGCGAATGCGTTCCATCTCGAATTCGGCTTCCGCATTGTAACGGCCCTGCAGCGCCGGGCTCATGTTCCGGTCGGGCAGCAACTGGATGAGCCGTGCGATACCGGACTGGATCAGGTAGATGCTGGTCGATTCCAGCGGTTCGAGGAAGCCGCTCGCCAGGCCGAGCGCGACGCAATTGCGTTTCCAGGCCTGGCGGCGCCGGCCGGTCGTAAAACGCAGGAACCGCGGCTCGCCGAGCGCGCGGCCATCGAGGTTGCCTAACAAGGTGGCCGCCGCCTCGTCGTCGCCGAGGCAGGGACTGGAATACACGTAGCCATTGCCGGTGCGGTGCTGCAGCGGGATGCGCCACTGCCAGCCCGCGGTGCGCGCGGTGGAGCGCGTGTAGGGCGTGGCGGCGGAGGTTTTCTCGCTGGCCACCGCCACCGCGCGGTCGCAGGGCAGCCAGTGGGTCCAGTCCTCGTAGCCGCTCTCGAGGGCGGACTCGATCAACAGGCCGCGGAATCCCGAGCAATCGATGAACAGCTCGCCCGAAATCCGCGCGCCGGATTTCAGGGTCACCGATTCGATGAAGCCGTCCGCGGCACGCAGCGCGACGTCGACGATCTCGCCTTCGACGCGTTTGACGCCGCGCGCCTCGGCATAACGGCGCAGGTATTGCGCGTACAGGCCGGCATCGAAGTGATAGGCGTACGCCACCCGCGAGAGCGGCGAGCCGGCGGGCACGTCCGTGGCACCCGACATGAACCTGCCGCGCGGCGCGGCGGCGGTGTTCAGTGAATACTCACCGAGTTCCCGGGCGCGGCCGAGCGCGTGCAGCCTGAGCCAGAACTGGTGGAAGGGCAGGCCGCGGTAGTCGTGGCCGAGGGTGCCGAAGCCGTGGATGTAGCGCGAGCCGATGCTGCCCCAGTCGACGAACTGGATGCCGAGCTTGAACGTGCCGCGCACCGCCCGCACGAATTCCACCTCGTCGATGCGCAACGTGTCGTTGAAGGCGCGCAGGTGCGGCACGGTGGCTTCGCCCACGCCGACCGTGCCGATGTCCTCGGATTCGATGAGCTGGATGGACACGGGATATTCCAGCGTGCGCGCGAGGGCCGCCGCGGCCATCCAGCCCGCGGTCCCGCCACCGACGATGACGATGCTCTTGAGCCGCGCTTCGTTGCTCACGAATCCTAAAACTTGATGCCGAACGATCCGCGCACGGTACGTGGATAACCGGTGATGTTGCCGATGGGGTTCAGCTTACCGCCGATGACCATGCCCGTGGGGCCCGTCTCGTCGATGTAATCGACCAGATTGTGCTCGTTGGTCACGTTCAGGATGTCGAAGCGCAGGTAGAACGAAGTCACATCGTGCACCGTGAAGTCCTTGGACACCTGCAGGTCGAGTGACTGGTAGCCGTCGTCGTCCCCGACGTATGCCGAGCGGATGCAGGGTGCGCCATCCGGGAAGAGGGCGGGCGCATTCAGGCACGACAGCGCATCGTGCGGAATGGGAGTCGACCAGGTCAGTTTGCCGGCCAGGGTCAATCCCCAGGGCGCGGACCAGGACGCGGTGCCGACGAAGCGATGTTTGGGCACGGCATTCGAGATGACCCACTCGTAGTTCTTGATCGACACGTCGTCGAAGGCATAGTGCTCGTTGATGTCGCGGTTCTGGTCGGCATCGGAGTAGGTGTACGAGAACGTCGCGCCCCACTTCGATTCCTCGGTGAATGGCTTCTCCGCGGACAACAGCAGCTGCCTGCTCTTCGTTTCGATACCGCTGTTGCCGATGAGGAAGTTGCCCGCGATTCCGGGCGGCGAATTTCCCCAGGGCTGCGAGCGGTTCTGCCAGAAGTCGCCGTTGGGGTAACGATTGCCGAGCGTGAAGACGAAACCGTCCTTGCTGTGCACGTAGGTCAGTGCGGCGCTGGTCTGCCAGTCGCCGAGGCGGCTGCGTATCCCCAGGCTGAACTGGTCGGAATAGGGCACCTTGAGATCGTTGTTCATCAGGTTGATCTCGCCCGCCATGCCGTTGAACAGCGCCGTCAAGGCACCCGGATCCGTCGCAAACGCGGGATTCCACGCCACGCACGAGGCGCTGGGCGTGCACGGGTGATCCGCCGTGTTGAAACGCAGCTCCGAAGTGGCCAGCGCGAACTTGGTCTGTTCGAGCTGCAGGTAGTCGTACAACGTGCGGTCGTAGGCGCGGCCCGCACCGCCGAACAGCACGTTGCGCTGATCGCCGCCGAAGTCATAGGAGAATCCGAAGCGCGGCTGGAAGGCCTTCTTGTACGGCTCGCGATTGTTGCCGGTGCTGATGTAGTCGTTGAAGTCGACGGCCACGTGCGGGTCGGAGGACAGGCCGAGTGACTGGCCGTAGGTGAGCCCGGGATGGCCGACCGGATCGAACACCGTGTTCATGGCATCCACCACGAACTGGGGCGTGGGGATGTCGAGGTACGATTCGTTCCACTCGATGTCCCAGCGCAGGCCGAGGTTCAACGTCAGGTTGTCGTTGACCTCCCAGTCGTCCTGGCCGAACAGGCCTAACTGCTTGTCCTGCGAAGTGACGGTGGCGGAAAAACCCGCGAGCGGCACGGCGACCGCGGCTTTCCACGGCTCCGGCGAAATGCCGGTGGGCGTCACGTTGTAATAGAAGACCGGGCGGCCGGCGATCGAATCGGTCGCCGTCAGATCGACGTCCTTGTACTTCGCGCCGAACTTGAGCGTGTGGTGGCCGGTGATCCAGTCGATGTCCGTGAGCGTGAAGATGTCGGCAATCGCCCAGCCTTTCTGCCCCTTGTTCTGCGCGGCGCGCGGATCGGCGCCGTCGACGGCGATGATGTTCTGGTCGCTGCTGCCGTTGTTGAAGGTGTAGACGGCGCCGTTCGTGTCCGAACTGATCAGGTGCGGCACGTAGAAGGCGTCCTCGTAGGTGAGCTGCACTTCGTTGAGCCAGCGATCGGCGCTGTGTTTCCAGGAAAGTTCGTAACGCTTGTCGTTGTTGTCGGTGTCGATCGCCGCCGACTGCGCCACGCCCGTGCCGGCCTGGTCGCCGTTGCCGGTTTCGTCGCGGATCTTGACCGTCAGGTCGAAGCGATCGGCGTCGGTGGGCTCGAAATCCAGCTTGGCGAAGTACAGGTCCTCGTCGAAGTCGATGGTCGCCGGTCCGAGCTGCGCGGTCACTGCCGGCGGCAGCTGCGCGAAGATGTCCGGCGGCGGGCTGTGATCGCCCGTCACGGTGACCGGCGTCGAATAACGCTTGGCTTCGTACGTCAGGAAAAAATGCATCTTGTCTTCGATGATCGGGCCGCCGAAGGCCACGCCGTATTCCTTGGATTCGGACGGCGTCTTGGTGCCCGAGTCGAGCTCCGCCGGCGTGCGCGCGCGCCAGTTGTCGGACGAGTACGTGCCGAAGGCCTGGCCTTCGAAGCGATTGCTCCCCGAGCGGCTGATCGCCGTGATCGCGGCACTCGATATCTGGTCGTATTCCGCCTTGTAGTTGGAGGTGATGACCTTGTATTCGCCGATGGCGAGCTGCGGAAATGGATTGCCCTGGGTATCGCCCGCCTGGCCGGTGAGACCGGAGCGAACGTAGCCCTTCTGGCCCACGCCATCGATGTACAGGTTCACGCCATTCTGGTTCTGCGCGCCGCCACGGATCGAGGTCTTGCCCTTGGCATCGACCTGGAAAATCACGCCCGGCACGGTATCGGCGAACTCCAGGAAATTGCGCGTCATCTGCGGCACAGTTTCGATCTGCTGCTGCGAAACCACAGTGCCGACCTCGGAAGTCCTGACCTCGTGCAGCCGTGCGCCGGTGACCACCACTTCCTGCATGGGTTCTTCGGTTTCGACCGTCGTGCTGGTGCTGGCGCCGCCGGTGAGGTCCAGCGTCGCAGTAGTCGCCACGCTCAGCGCGACGACCTGCTCGGTGCCGGGCCCGGCATCGACCCGGTACGTACCGGGTGGCAGACCGGCGATGGTGTAAGTGCCGTCTTCACCGGTATGCGTGCGGCGCGTGAGCCCGGTGTTGACGTTGCGTGCCGTGACGTCGCTGTTGGCCGGGGCCTTGCCACGCAGGACGGCGTCGGCCGACTGCGCGAGGACGATGGCCGGAGTGGCGAGAACCGCGGCGATCGCGGCGCCGAGAATGGAACGAGGGAAGTGACTCATGGAAATCCCTTTCGAAGCCGTTGTTGGCGCGACACAGGCCAGGCCGCGTGCACGCGCATCCTTGGGGCGGATTGTTGCACCGGGAACGCGCCGCGGTCCTCAAGCTGCAGTCCCAAAGGTGTAGGATTCCGCGCCGGAATGCGTGCGGAGTTGTCGGACGCGAGTGAAGTTGTTAGGGCCGCAAGGATCGGGCCGCGCCGTTGCGCGCCGCAGCGCGCCCTGCGGCGGTCAGCTCGAAGGTGCCGGTGAGACCGCCCTGCGAGCTCGTGCCCAGCGACACGTCCCACGTCCCCGGCATGAGCGTCCAGCGGTTGTCCGGATCGAGCAACGCCAGCCGGTTCACCGGCAGTGTGAATTCGACGACGCGCGATTCGTGCGCTGCGAGATGCACGCGACGATAGGCGAGCAGGCGCTTGCCGGTGACCGTGCTCGAGACGCGCGGGCGTGCGTACAGCTGTGGCACTTCGTCGCCGGCACGGTCGGAATCGTTGGTGAGCCGGACGCGCACGGTGAAGGCTCCCGACGGCGCGAGGCGCGCCGGCAACTCGAGATTGTCGAGCGTGAATCGGCTGTACGACAGGCCGAATCCGAAGGCGAACAGCGGCTGGTCGCTTTCGTCGAGCCAGTGCGCCTTGTAGTCGCCGCGCTCGGGAATGTTGGGGCGGCCGTTCGGCGGATCGTAATGATGGATCGGAAGCTGCCCGACGCTGCGCGGCCAGGTGACGGGTAGTTTGCCGCCCGGGTTGTAGTCGCCGAACAGCACGTCGGCGATGGCGCGACCGCCCTCGATGCCCGGGAAGTGGCTGTGCAGCAGCGCGTTGGACTGGGCGGCGAGTTCGGGCACGGCGAGGGCACGGCCGGTGATCAGTACGACCACCAGCGGCTTGCGCGCGGCGGCGAGCGCGTCGAGCAGGCGCTGTTGATTGCCGGGCAGGCCGAGCCGGGTGCGGTTGTTCGCCTCGCCACTCTGCCGTTCACGTTCGCCCACCACCGCGACGATGAGATCGCTGCCGCTCGCAGCCGCCACTGCCTGCGCGATTCGGGCGTCGTCGCCGTCGAGCGCCTGACCACGCTCGTCGAGACCCGCGCCCTCGGCATAGTCGATGTCAAGGCGGGTTTTCGCGCCGGCGGCGCGTTCGCGCAACGCCGCCAGCACCGAGACGGCGTCCTTCGCCTCGCCGCGCGCGTGCCAGGGGCCGAGCATGTCGCCGGGTGAATCGGCGAGCGGACCCGTGACCAGGATGCGGCGTGGACTGCCGAGCGGCAGTGGCCCGTCGTTCTTGAGCAGCACGATCGCGCGGCGCGCGATCTCGCGCGCGGCGGCGCGATGCGCGGCCGACACGCGCACTGTCTGTTCGAGATCCTCGGGTACGTAGGGTTTGTCGAACAACCCGAGCCTGCGCTTGAAGGCGAGCGCGCGCAGGACCTCGCGATCGATTTCCCCGGCCCGCACCAGGCCGGTGGATACGGCCTTCTCGAGTTGCGCGAAGTACACGCCGTCTTCCATGTCCACGGTCATGGTGCCCTCGCGCAGTGACTGTACCGCGGCCTGCAGGTCGTCGGCCGCGGTGCCGTGATTGCGCATTTCCGTGATCGCGGCGTAGTCGGAGACCAGCACGCCGTTGAAACCCAGCTCACCGCGAAGCACCTCCTGCAGCCAGCGGCGATTCGCCGACATGGGCACGCCATTCACGGTGGTGAACGCCGGCATCACCGCGGGCGCGCCGGCCGCGACACCCGCGATGTACGGCGGCAGGTGGAACTCGCGCAGCGTGCGTTCGCTGGCATCGACCGGGGTGTAGTCCATGCCGGCCTGCGAGGCACCGTAGCCGATGTAGTGCTTGAGGCAACTGGCGACGCCGAAGTCCTTCGGCGCCGGGTTTCCCGGCAATGACGCCAGCGAACCGTGGAAGCCCTGGATGGTCGCGACGGCATAGTCGCTGGAAACCAGTGGCGACTCGCCAAAGGTTTCCACCACGCGTCCCCAGCGCGGGTCGGCCGGGTGATCGACCATGGGTGCGAAGGTCCAGCGCTGGCCGTGCGCATAACCTTCGAGGCCGGCGATGCCCGCCGCGATGCGCGCGTCATTCGGGTCGAAGGTGGCCGCGAGGCCGAGCGGCACGGGGAACACGGTCCAGTAGCCGTGGATGATGTCGGTGGCGAACACCACCGGGATGCCGAGGCGCGATTCATTCACGGCGATGCGCTGGATACGGTTGATGTCCTTGGCGGAGAACTCGAAGGCCGACATCTGGAAGCCGACGCCGCTGCGCGCCAGTTCTTCCGCGGAGATGTTAGGCCGGCCGGCGGAATCGGGTCCGGTCATCGTGCCCTTGCTCAGCAACATGAGCTGGTTGATTTTCTCGCGCAGCGTCATGCGCGCCAGCAGCGCCGTATCGCGGGGGTCGGTGCCGGGCGGCGCAGCTGCGCGTGTCATGCCCGCCAGCGTCATGGCCAGCATCGCGATAGCCAGGAAACGGAAGTGTGCAGCGCGCGTCGTCGGCATGTCGGCTCCGGTCGGTATGCGACGCGCGATTCTATGCGCGCGCGGGTGCCGGACAGTTCATTCCCGCAACGCGTTGGCCATTCAACGCGCGAGTGGCGTCGGTGTCCGCTTACAGCCGCCGCGGTGCGCGAGGCGCAGCGTGCAGGCGGAACAAGACACGACAAGGAGCGGTCATGGCCAGGTATGGAAAGAAGGCGCAGTCCAAGGTGAAACGCGCCATGCACGAGCGCAAGCGCGGCACGCTGCGCAGTGGACGATCGGGAAAGCGGGTGACCAGCCGCAAGCAGGCGATCGCGATCGGCCTGTCCGAGGCACGGCGCGCCGGTGGCAAGGTGCCCTCGCGTTCGAGCAGCCGCAGGCGCACGCGCGCGAAGAAAAAGTAGTTATTGGCAGGGGGCGGCCCCGCTGACGGGGCGCCCCTGCTGCATACGGCCAACGTCCGATTGAGGGCGATGCGGGGCCTCTCGCATCGTGCAGACGGAGGTACGTATGAAATACGCGCGTCGTTTGCCGGCCCTTTCTGTCGCCGCGGGACTGCTGCTGGCCGCGCTGGCTGCGCCGTTGCAGGCTGTCGGGACTCCCTGGGATTACCTGCCCACCATGGACGTGGTGCGCAGGAAACTCGAGCTCACGCCCGAACAGGAGACGCAGCTGCGACCCATCTTCGACGAACGGCTCACGGAGCTGCAGCAGGTGCGCGCGCGCGTCGAACAGGCTCCCACCAAGGCGGAGAAACGTGCCGTGCTGCGTGACGCAAAGCAGCAGTCGAATGCCTTCAACTCCAAAGTCGAGAGCCTGCTATCGCCCTCGCAGAAGTCCAAGTGGCGCGAGCTGCGTTCCGAGACAAAAGAGAAACTCAAGGAGCGATACGAAGAAAAGACTGAGTCGGGAGGCTGACCTGCGCCGCCTGATCACGGCCGCGATCGCGGCACTCGCCTTCGTTTCCCCCGTCGCATTCGCGGACGGCATGCCGTTCTGGGGCGCGCGTCAATCGATGCCGGCGAACACCCCCATCGCCAGTCTCAGCAAGGGCGAGTTCATCTGGCTGGGCGACGCGACGCGCACCGGCCCCTTGCTGCTGGTGGTGAGCCTCGACGAGCAGCGCGCCTACGTGTATCGCAACGGAGTGCTCACCGGCGTGAGCACCGTGAGCACGGGCAAGAAGGGCCACGAGACGCCCACCGGTGTGTTCACCATCCTGCAGAAGAACAAGGATCACTACTCGAATCTCTACAACAACGCCCCGATGCCCTACATGCAGCGGCTCACCTGGGGCGGCATTGCGCTGCACGCCGGCGGACTGCCCGGTTATCCGGCCTCACACGGCTGCATCCGTCTGCCCAGCGAATTCGCGCGAAAGTTGTTCGGCATCACCGCCACCGGCATGACGGTGGTGGTCGCGAGCGCGGAAGGCGAGCTCGCCGAGGCGGCGACGCCCGGATTCCTGTCGCCCGTGAACCCGGCGGGTCAGCCGATCGCGGCCGTGCCGCTCACGCCCAGCGAGACGATGCGCTGGCAGCCGGAGCTGGCGAGCGAGGGGCCGGTGAGCGCGGTGCTCAGCCGCCAGAGCGGCCGCGTCATCGTGTATCGCAACGGTGTCGAAATCGGCCGCGCGCGCGTGGTGTTCCACGGCGCCGAGCCCATCGGCACGCACGTGTTGTTGCTGGTCGAGGGCCCGGCCGCCACGCCGCAACGTTACAACCCGAATCGCGCCACGCAGCACTGGGTGCAGCTCGACGTCGCGGGTTACGGCGGACGCAAGGGTATCGAGCCGGACCCGGCGATGGCAGCACGGCTCGAATTGCCACCGGAGTTCGTCGCCAACGTCAGTGGCATTCTCACGCCCGGCGCCACGGTGCTGGTGACCGACGAGCAGATCACGCCCGCCACCAGCGGCCAGCAGCTGGACGTGATCAACGCGGATCCGCCCGAACCCGACGAGGTCGGGCTGCCGTCCGGGGCGCCGCCGCAGGTCCTGCCCGTCCCCGAAGGCACGCCTGCGCCGGTGCCGCAACCCGTGCCGCAGCCAGCACCAGACGCAGCGGCAGACCCAGCGCCCGCGGTGTAGTTAGACCAGCGCGCTCTTGAGCAGCGCCCCGACCTGGGGACCGGCGAGCTTGCCCACGTAATCGGTGACGTAGGGTATGAACTTCGAGGCGGTCTCGGGCGGAATGCCGAGCTTGGCGAGCGCGCCGTTCAGCCCGGCGAGATTGCCGACCGAACCGCTGTACGCACCGAGGCTCTTGGCCTTGTCGAGATATTTCTGTGCGCCGGGAATCGCGCCGGCGACCTTGGCGTAGTCCCCCTTGACCAGTTTTTCCTGCGCAAGCTTGAGCATGGAGCCGAGGCCACCTTCGGCCTGGTTTTGCGTGACGCCGAGCTTGCTGCTCAGGAGGCCGGAGAGCGAGCTGGATCCCGCGCTGAGCACACTGGATTTCAACGCGTCGGTGTTGAGCGGGTCAGCCGCGAGTGCAACCTGGGTCGTGACCGCGGCCAGTCCGACAGCGAACAGAAAATTGCGGCGTTGCATGAGATTTCTCCGCGAACGAGGGGCGCGCAGCCTACGCGAACCGGCGTGTCTCGCGAATTGGCCTTTCGGCGTAGGTTCAGTTCTGCTTTGCGGCGTTGTCGCTGCGCAGGAACCTGCGCACGATGTAGACCACGAACCAGCAGAAGGCGATCACCAGCAGCAGCGCGATCAGCGGCGCGATGAGGGCCAGCAGTGCAATGACGCCGGCGGCGAGCAACTCGACAGTGGAGATCACCGGGTTGCCGAGGCCTGCGGTAAAGGTGGTCGACTTGGCCCGCACCAGCGTGGTGATTCCCTGGGTGATGGCCGCGACGCCGCCGCCCGCGATGATCGCGGTGCTCCAGCGGATCATCGGCGGCAGGTCGGTGATGACTGCGGCGGCGACGCAGGCGCCTGCCACCAGCGCGAGCGGCGTGGTGATGGTGTCGAGCAGGTTGTCGACCGCCGGAATGTAGTACGCGAGGATCTCGGCGGTGGCCGCGACGCTCAGCATGATCACCGCATACACCGAGCCCAGCCACGCGAAGCTGTCGTTGAGCTGCAGGTGTCCGGTGTATGCGCCGATGCTCGCGATGAGCAGGGGCAGGAAGACGCGAAAGCCCACGGCTGCGGCCAGGGCGATTCCCAGCGCAATGGAGAGGGCAGTGTCCGTTGCCGACATGTGCGCGAGCATACGCGCGCCGGCGTCGAGGGGAAATCGCTACGGCGCCTCGTGCTCCTGCCGGAGCTGGATGAATCTCGTGGGTGTGAGCGCGCTGCCCGCATTTTCTATGAGCGTGGCGACTTCGAGCAGCAGGTCTTCGCGCACCGCGCGGAACTCTTCGGGTTCGGTGGTGAGAACGTATGCGAACAGCTCGAGCTCGATGGCCTCGAGACCGAAGTTGGTGAGCCGGACGTACGTGGTGTGCTGTTCGACTTTCGGATTGTGCAGCAGCTGCCGCTGGATGCCCGCGAGAATCGTGCGCAGCTGTTCGACACTGGTGCCGTAGCGCAACCGCAGCGTCGTGAGGATCATCATCTTGCGCCGCGTGGAGAAATTCTCGATGCCGGCCTGCGCGAGGGAACCGGCCGGCAGCGATACCAGCGTCTGTTGCAGGGTGCGGATGCGCACCGAGCGGAGCGTGACGTCTTCGACCGTGCCCGACTGGTTGCCGATGGTGCAATAGTCGCCCACCGCCAGCGCCTTGTCGCTCAGCAGGAAAATGCCGCCGAGCAGGTTCTCGACCGTCTTTTGCGCGCCGAGCGCCAGCGCCACGCCCAGAACGCCGAGTGCAGCCAGCGCCGTCTTGCTTTCGACGCCAAACAGGATGAGCAGCGTCACGATGGCGAAGATGATGAACAGCGCCTGCAACATGCGCTCGGTCAGCATCATCAGCGACTGTGTGCTGGCGCGATCCCTGCCGTACACCAGGTTTCGCGCGTGGCTGAATGCGAGCTTGAGCGAGCGCCGCAGCAGCCAGGTGAGCAATACGACCAGGACGATGAGGCCCACGTGGGCGTAGTAGACCCGGAAGGTGAGCGGAAATCCCAGCGACGGGATGACCAGGACCTGCACCAGGATGGTGAGAATCGCGATGAGCGGCCAGCGCGTGGCTGCGTACCACGCATCCCATGCCAGGAGACGGCGCCCGTCCCCTATGAGTCTGCGGGCAGCGAAGTTGATCGCGAATCCCAGCAACACCAGTGCCGCGAAACTCGTGGCCAGCAGGCCGATGAGGACGGTCCAGTGCGCGAGCGACAGGCCCAGAAACTGGTACGCGAGCATCGGTTGCGGCAGGCTGCGCTCGATCCAGGTCTTGCCGATGATGTCGGCGACCAGCGGTACTTTGCTCAGTGTCCGGGAAGAGACCAGCCAGATCAGCGTGTCCTCGCCGGCCTTGACCCGCACCAGTTCGACGAAGGCTTCCTGGCCGCGAATGAACAGCGGGCCGATACGTTCAAGATCCGGTGGCAGGTTGTCCTCGAGCTCGCCGGTCGGCTCGTCGCTGATCTGGCTGATCGCTTCACGCAATTCGCGGTCGATGATTCCCTTGAGGTCATGGGCCAGCGACGCCGCATTCTTGCGCTGTGAGTCGTCGAGCTGCAGATACTCCGCGGCTGCGCGGTAGTCGCCGCGATCCACCGCGCGCGAGAAGCCGACGATGGTGCCGCGCGGGGTGCTGCGGCCCTGCGAATCGACGGCCTCGGCGGGTGTCTCCGCGGACTTGGTGAGGCCGGGAATCTGCGCGGCAGCCGGCCGCGCCGCGAAGCAGATGAGCAGCAACATTGCGGCCGACAGGATGCGCGCCATGCGCACACGCTGGCACGGCGGGGTTGTGCGTGGCATCGGACCCTGTACCGATGTCGTTGGACGGAGTCGGCGCATCACCTGCTGGCGCGAATGTCCCTGCCGTTGAGCGGCTGAACCGGCCGCGCGTTCATGGGGTAGTGGCGCGAAAACTCGGCGACCTGCGGTTTCGACACGTTACCGGCATGGCGCAGTAC
>Ga0068861_100000725_pt1 | contig 19749 bp, 11 predicted proteins | sample KBSSwiS42_FD_66593 | JGI IMG/M metagenome (GOLD analysis project Ga0068861, IMG submission 66593) | Switchgrass rhizosphere microbial communities from Kellogg Biological Station, Michigan, USA - KBS Switchgrass S4-2 | ecosystem: Host-associated > Plants > Roots > Rhizosphere > Soil ...
CCATGCAGTGGCTTGCGCAGATCTGTGTGCGGCGGCCGGTGTTTGCCGGCGTCTTGATGCTGGTCGTGGTCGTGCTGGGAGTCGTGGGCTACACGCGCCTCGGTCTCGACCAGTTTCCCAACGTGGATCTGCCCTTCGTGCTGGTCACGACCACGCTGGAGGGCGCGGCGCCCGAAGAGGTGGAGACCGACATCAGCGACAAGATCGAGGGCGCGGTCAACACCATCGACGGCATCGATGAGCTGCGCTCCACCTCGAGCGAGGGCTTCTCCCAGGTGGCGATCGCCTTCAAGCTGGACAAGCCCACGGATGTGGCGGCACAGGACGTGCGCGACAAGGTGAGCAATGTGTTGCGGGACTTGCCGCGCGGCATCGATGCTCCGATCGTGAGCAAGGTCGATCCTCAGGCGGCGCCTGTCTTGCTCGTGGCGTTGCGCTCCGATTTGCCCATCCGCGAGGTGACGGAGGTGGCCGACAAGCGCGTGCGGCGCCAGATCGAGAGCACGTCCGGCGTGGGCCAGGTGACGATCGTGGGCGGGCGCGCGCGTCAGGTCCACGTGCGCATGGACCCGATGAAGCTGCGCTCGTTCAACCTGACCGCCGTGGACGTGCAGCGCGCGCTGGCGTCGCAGAACCTGACCACGCCGGGCGGCAGCGTAAACACCGGACCGCAGACGATCACGCTGCGCATCCTCGGGCGTGTGAGCGACGTGGACGCGATCTCGCGCATCGTGCTGGCGAGCGACCGCGATCACAATGTCCGCCTCAGCGACGTGGCGCGCGTGGAAGACGGCGAGGAAGAGCTGACCAGCCTGGCCAGCTACGACGGTGAGCAGACCGTGGTGCTGTCGATTCGCAAGCAGTCGGGTACCAACACCGTGCAAGTCGTCAACAAGGTGCTCGAGCGCCTGGAAGATGTGCGCCGCAGCCTGCCGCCGCGCATCCAGCTGGAGGTGGTCCGGGACAACTCCGCTTCGATCCGCACCGGCGTGGGCGCCGTGAAGGAACACCTGGTGGTCGGGGCGCTGCTGGCCGCCGCGGTGGTCCTGTTGTTCCTTGGCAATGTACGCAGCACGCTGATCGCCGCCATCTCGATCCCGATCTCGATCGTGGGCACCTTCGCGCTGATGTGGATGCAGGGCTTCTCGCTGAACATGCTCACGTTGCTGGCGCTGGCCCTGGCGGTCGGCATCGTGATCGACGACGCCATCGTGGTGCTCGAGAACATCGTGCGCTTCATCGAGGAGAAGGGCATGAAGCCGTTCCCGGCGGCCGTGCTGGCCACGCGCGAGATCGGCCTGCCGGTGCTGGCGACCACCCTGTCCTTGATGGCGGTATTCGTGCCGGTGGCCTTCGTCGGCGGGGTGCCCGGGCGCTTCCTCAAGAACTTTGGCTACACCATGGCGTTCGCCGTGGGCGTGTCGCTGTTCGTGAGCTTTGCTCTCACGCCCATGCTGAGCGCGCGCCTGCTCGCTGGACATGGACCGAGCAACGGCAAGGGCCTGAGCCGTATCGTGGAGATTTTTTACCGCCCGATCGAGCGCGGCTACATGGCGCTCTTGCGCTGGTGCATGCGGCGGCGCTGGGTCGTGGTGCTCGCGTGCGTGCTCTCGCTCGGCTCCTGTGGACCGTTGCTCAAGCGCATCCCGACGGGATTTGTGCCACAGGATGACCAGGCCCAGTTCGAGGTGAGCTTGCGCACAGCGGAGGGCACCAGTGCCGGCGAGACCGCGCTGATTGCGGAGCGCGTCAGCCAGGAGGTGCGCAAGTTGCCCGGGGTGCAGCACACCGTGGTCACGGTCGCCGGCGGCGACGCCAAGGTGCAGAACCTGGCCTCGATCTATGTGGCGCTGGTCGACCCGCGGCAGCGCGCCATCTCCCAGTACCAGCTGATGGACGTGACGCGCAAACAGGTGCTGTCGAAGCTGCCTGCGGAGCTGCGGGTGAGCGTGGCAGAGGTGGCTGCGATCAGCACGGGGGCAGCGACGTCCTCCGTCCAGTACGTGCTGGCCGGACCCGATCTGCGCAAGCTGGAGGAGTACGCGGCGCTGATGAGCCCAGCGATCAAGAAGCAGCCGGCCGTCGTCGACTTCGACACCAACCTGATCGTCGGCAAGCCCGAGATCAAGGTTTCGATCGATCGCGATCGCGCGGCGGACCTCGGCGTGAGCGTCGCCGACGTGGCGGACACGCTGCGCATGCTGGTCGCGGGCGTGAAGGCCTCCACGTTCGCGGAGCACGGCGAGGAGTACGATATCCGGCTGCGCGCTGAAGCCTCCTACCGGCGCGATGCCAGCGGGATCGCGCTCATGACCGTGCCTTCGCGCAAGTACGGCACGGTGCCACTGACCTCGGTGGTGCGCACCAGCGAGGGCACGGGCCCCTCGCAGGTGAACCGCCTGGGGCGGCAGCGCCAGGTGACCTTCATGGCCAACGTGGCGCCGGGCTTCGGCGAGAGTGACGTGGTCAAGGTGATGAAGGACGCGTTCGCCGCCGTGCACGCGCCGCCCGAGTACCGGCTGGTACCGACCGGGCGCTCCAAGTCATCTGCCGAGCTGGGCGCGGGGTTTGCGCTGGCGTTCGCGCTGTCCTTCGTCTTCATGTACCTGATCCTGGCGGCGCAATTCGAGTCCTGGCTGTACCCGGTGATCATTCTGATCTCGCTGCCACTCACGGTGCCGTTTGCGCTCTTGTCGCTGGTGCTGTTCGGACAAGGCCTGAACCTGATGTCGGCGCTCGGGCTCTTGGTGCTGTTTGGAGTGGTCAAGAAGAACTCGATCCTGCAGATCGACCACACCAACCAGCTGCGCGCGCGGGGCATGCCGCGCCTGGAGGCGATCCTGACCGCCAACCGCGAACGCCTGCGGCCCATCCTGATGACCACGCTCGCGTTCGTGGCGGGCATGGTGCCACTCGCGCTTTCCCGCGGCATCGGCTCGGGCAGCAACCGCAATATCTCTGGCATCGTGATCGGCGGGCAGACATTCTCGCTCCTGCTCACGCTGCTGGCCGTGCCCGTCGTCTACTCGCTGCTTGACGACCTGCGGCTCCGGCTGGGGCGCAAGCGCGCCGTCCAGGACCGCGGCGAACAGGAGCTGGACCGCATCCTGGCCGTAGCGCCCAGCGCGGCGCCCGGGACGGCGGAGTAGCGCCCAGCCCGCGTCAGTCGAGCACGCGGATGATGGAATCGTCCGCGCTGCTCGCCGCATTCTGTCGCGCGCTCGCTTCGCGCAGACCTGGCGCCGCAGCGTGCGGTCGAGCGCGCGGGCCCGGCCGCGTGGCTTCGCGCCGGAGCGGGGCGCGGGCGGTCGCCGGTCGTTTGCGCGCCTTCGCGGCGCCGCTAGCTGCCGGGCTGGCCAGCGCCAGCGCCGTGGCAGCGACTCCCGGCGCGCTCTGGGCTGCAATGGCAGCCTGCTGCTCGGGGGCGGGCAGGGGCTCGAGCTCGAGCTCGAGCGGCGGAGGCGTGTCGACGAACAGGATCCGGAGCGGCAGAAACCCCGGAGCGGTGACGCGCAGTTCGTGCGCGACTCCGTCGCGCGCCAGCTGCGTGTCGAGCTGCCCGACGCCCGCCCGCTCGCCATCCAGCCAGATCGTGGCTCGGGGCGGTTCGACCCGCAGCTCGAGGTCAAAGCTCGGCGCAGCTTCGACCGGGGCAGCGGCTGCGGCAACGGCCAGCAGCGAGGGCGCCGGATCAGGTTCGAGCGAGTGTCGAGTCTGGGATCCGGTCAAGTATCCGGCAGGCGTGAGCAGCAGGGCCGCAATGATGCCCCAGACGCGCAGAACAGCGCCTGGGCGGTTGCGCGACGCCGGGCGCGTTCGCTGATTCGCGAGTGGCGGCCGCGTGCCGGTGCTGGCGACGAGCGGGCGCAAGGTGCCCAGCGCGTCGGGCGACGCCGCGGCGATCGCCACAGCCGCAGGCGCCGGCAGGGTGGGTCGGAGGCCGGCCTCGACGAGATGTCCGGCTTCCAGCCAGCCGCAGAGGGCCGTCAGGGTCTCGAAATCCCCGAGCTCGCTCGACTCGAACACCTCTGCCAGGGTGCGCGCGTCGGCAAACGAGCGCAGCAGGCACAGCTCGAGCGCGCCCAGACGCAGCTGATCTGGTGCGAGACCTGCGGCGAGCCGGTAGCAGCGCTGCGGGTCGCCCAGCCTCTGTCGCAGCGCGACGGACTCGTCCTTGCGGCGGGCGGCCTCCAGGAGCAGCCGCTGGACAGCGGCGAAAATGCTGCGCGTGCGCAGCTGCGCACGCAGCTCGGCCCGCAGCCAGCCGTGCTCGAGAGCCAGGATGCGATGCACCGCCGCTTCCCCACGCAGCCGGCCGCTCTCTGCGTCCACGATCTCGCCGGCGACGCACCAGAGCCGACTCTCGCTGCTCTCGTGGGTCACCACGACAGCGGCGCTCTTGCCGGCGAGCTGCAGGATCTGGATCAGATCTGCCACCGACAGATCAGCGAGCGTGCCGCTGAACTGCGCGACGTGAGCATCGGCGCTGGCCAGCCTGGCCGTCAGCGCGCTCGAGCTCGGCGGCGTTGCTGGCTCAAGAGACGTCACCGAAAGACCTCCCAGGGGACGAGTACTGCGACGTCACCTCGTCGTCGGCATCGACTTCGGCGCTGGCCAAGAGCGGCTGGAGCTCCCGAATCGCGAGCCTCGCGGCCACGCCGAGCGCGCGCTTGCTGACCAGCGCAACGGCCAGGACTGCGAGCACGCCACCCGCGAAGCGCCAGACCAGGAGCTGGTAGCGGTCGAAGCGCAGGTCGCAGCGCCGCACGTCGAGCTCGCATAGCTCTGCGCAGCGCACGATGCGCGCGACTCGAAGCGCCGTCCGGCGCAGCGCTGGCTCCGTGAACTCGGGGGGCGAGTGCCGCGCCAGGAGCTCCCCGCCCGCATTCGACACGAAGCTGCCCACGACACCTTCGACGTCCTGGATCAGCTGCAGAGCGTGCTGGGTGCTCATCGTAGACCCGCTCTGCCGAGCAGTACCGAGAGCCGGCGCCAGCTCAGCTCTCCCACCTCGCCCCACGTGGCCTCCGTTCGGTGGTGAAACCTGGGCTGGCGCGGGCGCACGGGAGCAGAACGGAATGCCTGGTTGATCATGTACAGTCCTGAGACGGGCCTACGACGCCGCGCTGAACATCCGCGTCTGCGCGCGGGCGCGCGCAGGCCACATGCGGGTGCGAGGGCGAGCTAGCCGGAGCCGCGCTCTGCTGGCTCGGAGCGCTGCACCCGAGTGTTTGGCTCCGAGCGCTGGCTCGGAGGCTGGCTCGCAGGGGCTGGCCCCGCAGAGCTGGCATCGAGAGCCTGTTCCTTTTGCGACGGCTCGGGCGTCGTCCCCAGAGGTGTAACAGTGGAAGCGCGGATGCGCAAACACGCGCGCAGCAGAAACGCGTGTGGCCACACACTCGGGGGAGAAGCGTGCAGCCTCCGCTCGGCGCACATGCAGATCTGCATGGTGAACGCGGCCAGCTGGGCTCAGAAATGACAAGAGCAGCACACGCCTGCTGGCGCGCGCTGCTCGTTGTGCTCTGCTCTGCCGCCGCAGTTTCTCCGGCTGCGTCGTCCTATGTTGCTCGCTTGCAACGAGATGGGACAGCGAGGGTTTCGAATCGGTACAGTCGCTGGGCAGGTCCGGCGCCGGTCTCGCTCAGAAGCTACCAAACTGGATCTGCCCGCCGACCATCATGCCGTTCACATCGGACTCCTTGAAGCCGAGCCGGTCCACACCGCTGGTCAGTCGATAGCCGGCGGTCAGCCCGATGCGCATCCAGCGCGTGAGGTTGGCGTGCACGGCGACATCGGGCTGAACCAGCGCGAAGACGTCTTCACCCGCGCTGTCATCGGAAGCCTCCGAATGCTTGGCGCTGGTGAGATCGATGGCGCCGGCGCCGACCAGTGCGCCGACGGTGAGGTAGACCGGCAGCTGGTCGAAGTAGAAGGAGTAGCGCACGGTGAAACCGCCGTAGCCCGTCTCGAAGCGCTGCGCATCGCCGTTGGCGGCGTCCGGACCGTCGAGCGGGTTGCTCCAGCCGTAGCCCGCGATACCGAGCGCCAGGCGGTGATTGATCAGCACCGCGCCTTGGCCACCGACCAGCACACCGTCGCGACCAAACATGCGCGTGTACGCGACGTCGACGCCGCCGTAGCCGCCGACGTCCAGGCTGTTGCCGAACAGCAGCGGGGGCCCCTGGTCTGTGCTGGGCGCCGCGGGGGGGGTCGAGGCTCCGTCACCGGTCGCGGCAGGCGCCTCGTCCGCGGCTAGCGCCGGCAGCGAGAGCGAAGCAATCAGACCGACCAGAGCGAAATTCAAAGTCGAAAACATGCGTGTCATGGCCAAGCTCCGTTGTTGAGCAGTGTTGTCGCCTTCCAGAGCACGCGGCGTGCCAGCTGCCAGAGCAGCGAAATCTGCGAGCTCGCGCTGAAACGGCGCAGCCAGCTGTCCGGAACGGTGTCCGCTAGGGGAGCGCCGCCGTCCGTTCGCGGACGAGTGTCCGCTCGCGCAGACTCTGCGCCTCTGCGATGATCCAGTCGCGAAAGGCGACCACGGCGCGGCGATGCAAGTTCTCCCGCGGCGTCACCAGGTAATAGGCCAGGCCCGTGGCGAGCGGCGCCACGCGCGGAAAGAGCAGCGTGAGCCGCCCCAGCATCAGCTCATCCGCCGCGAGCGACCAGCGCGCCAGCGCCACGCCCTGCCCGCGCAGCGCGGCCTCGACCAGCATGGCCGAGTCGGTCAGCTGGGTCTGCCGTACGCTGTTCGGCAGGCGGCGTCCGCGCGCTTTGAACCAACGCGCCCAGGCCTCGGGAAAGTCATCGTGCAGCAAGGTCTCGCGCGCGAGATCGGACGGCTGCCAGTGCGGGCGTTGCGCCGCCAGCGCCGGGGCCGCCACGACCACGAACGCGTCGTCTGCGAGCTTGGTCGTGACCAGACCCGGATAGCGCCCGGAGCCGTAGCGAATGCCGAGGTCCAGCGGATCTACACTGAAATCCACGAGCCGCTCGCTCGCCGAGATGCGCACCTCCACGTCGCGATGCTCGAGCAGGAAGCGGCCCAGGCGCGGCACGAGCCAGCGCGTGCCGAAGGAGGGGATGATGCTGACCGAGACCACATCCCGCGTGGAGCCGCGCGGACCGCGCAGGCGCTGGTTGGCATCCCGCAGCCGGGCAAACACCACCGACAGCTCGCTCGCCCAGGCTTGGCCCTCGGCCGTGAGCGAGATGCGCTGTGGGGAGCGCCGGAACAGGCTGGTGCCGAGCTCGTTCTCCAGCCCTCGCACCTGGTGGCTGATCGCCGTCTGCGTGACCCCGAGCTCCGCGGCGGCGCGCGTGAAGCTCTGGTGCCGGGCCGCCACCTCGAAAGCGAGCAGCGCGTTCAGCGAGGGCAGGGGCTCGGCGCGGTGAGGACGATCCCGTGTGGGCATGAGTTTTTCTCATGTAGCATGGAAAAGACTCGTTCGCGCTCGCGCGCCGGCCGCGCTATCGCTCGGGGCATGAAACTCTTCCGGCTTCGCTACAGCCCGTTCGCGCGCAAGGTGCAGATGCTGCTCGATCTGCTCGGCCTCGACTATGAGCTGGTGGAAATCAACTACGGCGAGCGCGGCGAGCTGGCGCAGCTCACCGGTGGTTACATCTATGTGCCCGTGCTGCTCGCCGACGACGGCAGCGTGGTCGTGGAATCGCGGCGCATCTGCGAGCGCTTGCTCGGCGGCGCCTCCGCACACGAGCTGGTGCCCTCGCCGCTCGAGGGCCCGATCTGGGCCTACGCCGACTTCTGTGATGGTCCGCTGGAGGACGTGTTGTTCCGGATTGCCTCGCCTGCCGTCCGCGAGGCGTGGCCCACGCCCTGGGAGCGCGCGCTCTACAACCTGACCAAGGAGCGCAAGTTCGGCGCGGGCTGTGTGGACGCCTGGCTGAAAGACCAGCCCAGCCTGCTCGAGCGAGGGCGGCAGCTGCTCGCGCCCACGCTCTCGACGCTCGAGCAGCAGTCCTTTTTGTTTGGCGCTCGCCCCACGTTGGCGGACGCCGCCTTGTACGGCAACCTGGCGATGCTGAGCGAAGCCGATCCGGCATTGCTGCGCAGCCTGTCGCCCGGCCTCTCCGCTTACCAAGCGCGACTCGAAGCGGCTCGGCCAAAACGCTAGCGCTCGGGAGCTCCGACGTCAGAGCTTCGTCTGCTGGTTACCAGGCGGAAACAAGCGCTCGGCACTCTGAGCTGCAAACGGCCGCCTCGGCCTGGTGCTGATCAGCGCGCCGTACCTTTTCAGCCGTCACGTTTCGCCCATCTCCTTCACCCATGACCTCTCACCCAAGATACTGCGGGGTCGTCCCCTGAATTCCCCTTCCATTTCGCGCGAGAGCAGTGGTCTCTACGACGAGGAAAACGAGCACGACGGCTGTGGCGTTGCGCTGGTGGCGCGCCTCAGCGGCATCCCGTGCCACGAAACCGTGCAGCGCGCGCTCACCGCGCTCTGCAATCTGGAGCACCGCGGGGGGGAAGGCGCCGACGCGCGGACGGGGGATGGCGCGGGGATCACCCTGCAGATGCCCGACCGGCTCTTGCGCGACGTGGTCGGCTTCGAGTTGCCCGAGCCCGGGCGCTACGGCGTGGTCGTGTGCTTTCTGCCGCGCGACGCGCGCCGTCGCGCCGAGCTCGAGCAGCTGCTCGTGGCGCGTGTCGAGCGCGAAGGGCAAGACGCGCTCGGTTGGCGCGATGTACCCGTGGCGCTCGATCAGGTCGGGCGCGTGGCGCGCGAAGCGGCCCCGGTGATCCGGCAGTTGATCGTGGGCGCCGGAGCCGATGTGCCCGACACGGACGCGCTCGAGCGCAAGTTGTACGTGATCCACCGCTCTGCGGAGATCGCCTCGGGCGAGGAGTTGACGGTGCCGAGTTGTTCGGCGCGCACGCTGGTCTACAAGGGCATGCTGACGGCCACGCAGGTGCCGGACTTCTACCCGGATCTGCGCGATGAGCGCACGGAGTCCGCGCTGGCGCTGGTGCACTCGCGCTTTTCGACCAACACTTTTCCCAACTGGCGGCTGGCGCACCCCTTCCGCTTGATGGCGCACAACGGCGAGGTGAACACGCTGAAGGGCAACATCAACTGGATGCGGGCTCGGGAAGCCCAGCTCCGGAGCGAGCTCCTGGGCGCCGACCTGGCCAAGGTGCTGCCCGTGATCCGCCCGCGCGGCTCGGACTCTGCCACGCTCGACAACGTGCTCGAGCTGCTGGTGCGGGCCGGGCGCTCGCTGCCGCACGCCCTGATGATGCTGGTGCCGCAGGCGTTTCACGGCCGCAAGGACCTGCCGCAGCAGGTGGTCGATTTCTATCGCTATCACGCCTGCCTGATGGAGCCGTGGGATGGCCCCGCCTGCGTCAGCTTCACCGACGGGCGGCTGATCGGCGCCACCCTCGATCGCAACGGGTTGCGGCCCGGGCGCTGGGTGGTGACCCGCGACGGCTGGGTGCTGCTCGCTTCGGAGGCGGGCACGCTGCCGGTGGACGAGGCGCTGGTGGTGCGCAAGGGGCGGCTCGAGCCGGGCAAGCTGTTCGTGGTGGACCTCGATCGGCACTCAGTGTTCGCCGACGGAGAGGTCGAGCAAGAGGTGGCCGCCCGCCACCCCTACGGAGACTGGTACCGCGACGCCGCGGTGCCCCTGTCGAGCCTGCCCGTGCCCGCGTCGCCGTCGCCGGCAGCGACCGAGCCGCTCGCGCTGCGACAGGCAGCGTTTGGTTGGTCGGAGGAGGATCTGCGCGTGCTCGTGGCGCCGCTCGCCGCGACCGGCAAAGAGCCGAACGGCTCGATGGGCAACGACATTCCGCTGGCCGTGCTGTCGGATCAGGCGCCACCGCTGTTTCACTACTTCAAGCAGCGCTTCGCACAGGTCACCAATCCCGCCATCGACCCGGTGCGCGAGGCGATCGTGATGAGCCTCGAATCGGCGCTCGGCCCCGAGCTGAATCTGCTGGCGGAAACGGCGCAGCACTGCCGCAAATTGATCCTCTCCCAGCCGCTGCTCGAGGACCGGGACCTGGCGCGCTTGCGCCACCCCGAGCAACGGCAGTTCCCCACGCATACTCTCGACATGACCTGGGCCAAGAGCGCAGGGGCGTCGGGTCTCTCGGCGGCGCTCGATCGGCTGCGCAGCGAGGCGGATGCGGCCTTGCTGGCCGGCGCCGCGCTGCTCGTGCTCTCCGACCGTGGCGTGTCCGCCGAGCGCGTGCCGATTCCGTCTCTGCTCGCCGTGGGCGCGGTGCACCAGCACCTGGTCCGGCAGGGTCAGCGCTTGCGCATCGGCCTGATCGTGGAATCCGGCGAACCGCGCGAAGTGCACCACGTGGCGTGCCTGCTCGGTTACGGCGCCGGGGCGGTCAACCCGTATCTGATGTTCGAGAGCCTGGCGCTCATCGGCGCGCGCGGCGAGCTGGGCAAAAACAGCGATCTCGCCAAGGCCAGCCACGCCGTGATCGAGGGCATGAACCACGGCTTGCTCAAGATCCTGTCCAAGATCGGCATCTCCACGCTGCACTCCTACGTGGGCGCCCAGGCGTTCGAGGCCATCGGGCTCGACCGCGACGTGATCGATCCCTACTTCACCGGTACGCCTTCGCGCATCCGTGGCGTGAGCCTGAGCCAGATCGCGGAGGAGGCGCTCGCCCGCCACGCCCGGGCCTACTCCCCGGCAGCGCAGAAGACGGCGCCGAGCAGCGCACCCCTGCCCACCGGCGGCGTGTACGCCTGGCGCCGCACGGGGGAGCTGCACATGTGGAATCCGGAGACGATCCCGCTGTTGCAGGAGGCGGTGCGCCCCGGGCGAGACGGGCGCGCGACGTACCGGCGCTTCGCCGAGGCCATGAACGACGATGCCGCTCGGCGCTCGACGCTGCGCGGGCTGCTCGGCTTCGTGGAGGCCGAATCGCCCGTGCCTCTGCACGAGGTCGAGCCTGCGAGCGAAATCGTCAAGCGCTTCGCTACGGGCGCGATGAGCCTCGGTTCGATCTCCCCCGAGGTGCACGAGACGCTGGCGGTGGCCATGAACCGCCTGGGCGGCAAGAGCAACACGGGCGAGGGCGGGGAGGACGCCGCCCGCTTTGGCGACGAGCGCCGCTCGGCGATCAAACAGGTGGCGTCGGCGCGCTTCGGCGTGACCATCCACTACCTGGTGAACGCCGACCAGCTGCAGATCAAGGTCGCGCAAGGCGCCAAGCCAGGAGAGGGTGGGCAGCTGCCGGGCCACAAGGTGAGCCGCCAGATCGCCAGCCTGCGCCACTCGATGCCGGGCGTGGAGCTGATCAGCCCGCCCCCGCACCACGATATCTACTCGATCGAGGACCTGAAGCAGCTGATCTACGATCTGCGTTCGGCCAACCCCGAGGCGAGCATTTCCGTCAAGCTGGTCGCCGAAGCGGGGGTCGGTACGGTGGCGGCGGGAGTGGCCAAGGCCAACGCCGACCACATCGTGATCGCGGGCCACGAGGGCGGCACGGGCTCTTCCCCGCTGAGCTCGATCCAGCATGCGGGCGTGCCCTGGGAGCTCGGGCTGGCCGAGGTGCAGCAGACGCTCGTGCATCACGATCTGCGCTCGCGCGTCACCCTGCAAGCCGACGGGCAGATGAAGACGGGGCGGGACGTGGTGATCGCCGCGCTGCTCGGCGCGGAGGAGGTCGGCTTTTCCACGGCTCCGCTCGTGGCCGTGGGCTGCATCATGATGCGCGTCTGCCACCTCAACACCTGCCCGGTGGGTATCGCCACGCAGGATCCAGAGCTGCGGCGGCGCTTTGCGGGCACGCCGGAGCACGTGCTCAACTATTTCTTCCTGGTCGCGGAAGAGGCGCGCGAGATCATGGCGCGGCTCGGCGTACGCCGCTACGTGGACCTGATCGGCAACGTCGATCTGCTGCGCCTCGATCCGGCCATCGAACATCCCAAGGCGCGCTACCTGGACCTGTCCTCGGTGCTGGCGCGGCCCGTGGCGCCGCCCGACCGCCCGCGGCGCAAGGTGCGGGACCCCGAGCCCGTGCTCGCCGATGCGCTCGATCATCAGATCATCGCCGATGCCGAGCCGGCACTCAGCCGGGGTCAAGCCACGGAGCTCAGCTACGCGGTGAAGAATCGTCACCGCGCCGTGGGCGCCCTGCTCTCTTCGCGCATCGCGCGCGCCAAGGGTCCAGCGGGTCTCCCACCCGGCACCCTGAAGGTGACTCTGACGGGCTCGGCCGGGCAAAGCTTTGGCGCCTGGCTCGCGGCAGGCGTCGAGCTCACGCTCGTCGGCGAGGGCAACGACTACGTGGGTAAGGGGTTGTCGGGAGGCGTGATTGCGGTGCGGCCGTCCGAGCGCGCGCGCTTCGTCGCGTCCGACAACGTGATCGTGGGCAATACCGTGCTGTATGGCGCAACCAGTGGGCGCGCATTCTTCGCGGGGCTCGCGGGCGAGCGCTTTGCGGTGCGCAACTCCGGCGCCAGCGCGGTGGTCGAGGGCGTTGGCGACCACGGCTGCGAGTACATGACCGGCGGCACGGTGGTGGTGATCGGGCCGACCGGGCACAACTTTGCGGCTGGCATGAGCGGTGGTGTGGCCTACGTTCACGACCCGGAGAGCAGCCTCGCGGAGCTCTGCAACTTCGAGCTGGTGGAGCTGGAGACGCTCGATGATGCCGACCGCGAACGGGTGCACGAGCTCGTGCTGGAGCACGCCGAGCGCACCGGTTCGGACGTCGCGCGGCGCATGCTCGTGGATTTTCCGCAGGCGCTGAGCGGCTTCGTGAAGGTGATGCCGCGTGCCTACAAGAAGGCGTTGCTCGAGCTCGCAGCCCGCGAGCGCTCGACCAACGCCAGCCTCTCCGCCGAGCGCGCACCGCGGCCGGCGCCCAGCCTCGCGAGCGCATGAGCTAAAATGGGAGACCCGAGCGGATTTCTACAGGTGCGGCGAGCTCTGACGGGGGATCCGCGGCGGGATCCCCGGCAGCGCGTCCAAGACTACCACGAGGTGATTCGGCTCTTGCCGGTCGACACCGTGCGCGAGCAGGCGCGCCGTTGCATGCAGTGCGGCGTGCCCTTCTGCCACCGCGGCTGCCCGCTCGGCAACCTGATCCCGGAGTGGAACGAGCTCGTCTACCAGGGCCGCATGCAGGACGCCATCGAGCGCCTGCATTCGACCAACAACTTCCCCGAGTTCACCGGCTTCACCTGTCCCGCGCCGTGCGAGCCGGCCTGCACGCTCGAGATCAATGACGACCCGGTCATGATCAAGCATGTCGAGCTGTCGATCATCGAGCACGCCTTCCAGCAGGGCTGGGTGGTACCGAAACCGCCGGCGCAGCGCACCGGCCAGAGCGTGGCGATCGTCGGTTCCGGCCCCGCCGGGCTGGCCGCCGCGGCGCAGCTCAACCGAGCGGGGCATCGCGCGGTCGTGCTCGAGCGAGACGAAGCCCTCGGCGGCCTGCTGCGCTTCGGCATTCCGGATTTCAAGCTCGAAAAATCGGTGATCGATCGGCGCGTGCAGATCCTGGAGCAGGAAGGGATCGTGTTTCAGACCGGCGTGAACGTCGGCGTCAGCGTGAGTGTGGACGATCTGCTCGGCGAGCACGACGCGCTGGTGATCGCGGTGGGCGCGCGGCTGCATCGAGAGCTCGGCGTGCCGGGCGCACGGCTCGGTGGCGTGCACCTGGCGATGGACTACCTGTACGATCGCAACCGCGCCGTGGCCGCTGGCGTGGCGACCTCGCACTCGCGCATAACGGCGGCCGACAAACACGTGGTCGTGATCGGCGGCGGCGACACGGCCGCCGACTGTATCGCCAACGCACATCGTGAGGGCGCGCGCTCCGTGACACAGCTCGACCGCTACCCGGCGCCGCGAGGCTCGCGCCCCCGCGAGACAGTGGGCTGGCCGAACGCCCCGCGGCGCGAGCTCTCGTCGTACGCGCTGGAAGAAGGGGGCGAGCGGCTCTGGGAGGCGCTCACGCAGGAGCTGGTCGGCGAGCGGGGGCACGTCACCGGAGTTTGCATCGCGCGCGGCAGGCCACCCGACTTCGAGCCCGTGCCGGGCAGCGAGCAGACGTTGCCCGCGGATCTGGTGCTGGTCGCGATCGGTTTTTCGCGTCCGGAGCGAGACGCTTGCCTACTCCAGGCGTCTGTACAGGAGGACGAGCGCGGAAACGTACGCGCCGACCACTTTGCCACGTCGCGGCCGCGCGTGTTCGCCTGCGGGGACGCACGGCGCGGCGCGTCCCTGGTCGTCTGGGCGATCCACGAAGGCCGGGAATGTGCAGCCGCAGTCGACGGCTACCTGGCAGCCCAGCGCTGATCCCGGCCTCCAGGGGAAAGCTGGCATTTCCACCAGAGATTCAGTTACCTTTGGGGGTCCGTCGACGGAATCCCACAGTGCTTCAGCGCCCCAAGCCACGCAAGACCAGCCCGCAGATCCTCTCACGAGAGGACGCGCCGCGCGATCTGCGCAGCCATGTCTTCGAGCTCGACGGGCGGCAGTACGCCATCTTGAGCTTCGAGAGCGCGCAAGCACCGAGGCTGGCGGGCTTGTCCAAGGCCGAAACGGAAGTGGTGCGCGCGGCGCTGGCAGGGCTCACCAACGAAGAGATCGCCGTCACGCGTGGCCGCTCTATTTTCACCATCCAGAATCAGCTCGCCGCGGCCTGGCGCAAGCTCGGGGTGTCCTCGCGGCACGAAGCGGCGGCGCTGCTGGCGACGTTGCCCGAGGGCTAGCCTCGCTGCGCTCGCGCTCAGACGCGCGTCGCCGAGCGCAGTGTCGGCGAGAACGGCATTGCGCCAGCCTGGCGCCGTTGCCATTCCTGGATCAGACGCGTGCGCGAGCCGGCGCCCCACTTGCGCGAGGCCCGATAGAGCAGGGTAGAGACGCTGCCCGTGGACAGGCCCAGCACCGAGGCGATGCGCTTGTTGGAATAGCCCTGCGCGGCGAGCGCGGTGGCCTGATCCTCGCGCTGGGAGAGCAGGGCGGGCTCACTGCTGCCCGCGGGATTGCGGCACGCCACCAGAAAGTGCCGACCATCCGCATCGAACTGATCGACCAGCGACCATTGCCCGCCGACGACTGCGCTGCGCAGCTCCAGCGCTTCCTCCGCGCTGGTCACACGGCGGCTACGGGTTCGATCGATGGCGCGTGCCGCCTGTCGCAGCGCTGCGCGGGCACTCTTGTCGAGTGCCTGGCCGCGCGCCTCGTGCACCTTGCCGGTCAGGTCCAGCACCGCCTCCGGCGAGCGGTCGCTGGCCGCGCGCAAGCGCAACCCGGCGTTCAGATGCATCACCACGCGCAGCCAGGCCCGGCGCACCGCGGGAGGCAGGCTGCCCGTGCTGGGCAGCAGTGGGCAGAGCACGATGCCGAAACCGCCTGGGTCGAAGCCGACGATCCCCATCGCGTCGCGCGCGCGCAGCCGCGCCAGAGGCGGCCCGACGTCGGGCCGGCTCGCCAGGTCGCAGCTCAAGAAGTCGGACAGTGTCGACACCAAATTGCACGCATACGCGCTGCGCAGCTGCGCGGCGGGAGCCTGAGCGTGCATCTGCTCGGTGGCCTCGCGCAGCTCGGTACCCCCTCCGGTCTCGACGAAGCTCGTGAGGATCGGCTTTTCGCGCAGTGCCGGCTCGCGCAGCGAGAAGGTCGAGGCGCACACGCCGAGGCCCCAGTCGAGCGCCGGGGCAGCTGCTTGCAGCACTCCGGTGAGCCAGGCCTCTTCGTTCGGCGCAGCTGCGTAGGCAGCATCCACGACCCGCAGCAGGTCGCCCTTGGACAAGCTTCGTGCCACGCCAGGGGCCAGCTCTCTCACCTTCACGGGTGAAAAGGACGATGCGGGTCGGGGGCAGTCGCGCAGAAAGTCGGAAATTCGGGCCAGATTGTCACAACCAGGCCGAACAGGTGGCCCTCGCCGGGCGATGCAGCAGGGTCGGTGGAACAGCGCCTCGATGCCTGGGTCGGCGCTACGTCGGTGACGGATCACTGGCGTCACGGCGGTCCTTCCTGGCGACGTCAGGGCCGACCGGCACGAGCCCACCAAGAGGCGCTCGAGCACGGAGCACGTCGCTGCCACCGCGGTCACAATCCGCATTGTTGACAGGTGTGCGCCTGCTGATTGTCATCGCAGCAGTCGTCGGCGTTCAAGACGAAACTCTGTCCGGCGATCGGTCCGCCATTGGGCACGCCGGGGCCGCAGGTGTGAACGATCAATTGCGTGACTGAGCTGGTCGCGGTCGGTCCCGTGCCGAAGCCGTCCAAGTCAAAGTCCGCGAACCATTGCGTGCAATCATTGCCGATGCAATCGGTGTTGACCGTACACGGCGAACCATTCGGTGAGCGGCAACTTCCGTTCTGAAATGTGGCGTCGGCAGGGCAGACACAGGTGCCGTCCGCGCGACATCCTTGCAAGCAACTGCCCGGACAGCAGCGCCCCTGCGTGCAACCGCCTTGCGTGCAGACCTCATTGGCTTGTCCGCAGGTTTGGCCCAAAGTGCGTTGTGAGATACAGCGCTGTTGACCGTCGCAGACATCTTGCGCCCCGGGGCAGCGATCGGGTTGCCCAGCGGCGAGCGGGCGGCAGCTGCCCGCTGAGCAGCTACTGCAAGGGCCGCAGTCGTTGTCGCTGCAACATCCGCTGGCGGGTACGCAACGAGTGTTGCCACAGTCCTTGAAGCCAGCCTGCAGATTGCAGGCATAGCGGCAGGTACTGTTTGTGCACGTTCCCGTGGTGCCGATGGGCTCGCTCGTGCACTGGTCATTCTGCAGGCACTCCTTGCAGGTGTTGTCGCGGCTGTCGCAGAAGGGGCGCGCGTTACCGCAGGCAGGCGTCGCGGGACAGCAGACGTTGGCCGCGTTCGGGATGCACAGGCCCTCGCCACAGTCGATCTGCTGAGCCGTACAGCCACACGTACCGCCATTACAGGTCTGGTTTCCCGGACAGCCGCCGCAGCACTGGGCCACGGGGGTGCATTCATTGCCGCCGCCGTTGCACGCCTTGCACGCGAGCCCGCTGCCGCACGTGACATCACCAGCCGCATCGCAAGCGGCCCCGGCAACCAGTGGCGGCGTCTGGCCACCCCCGGACTGCGGATCGCACTGTTGCCCTGTGTTGCCGCAGTCGTCCGGGCAGCAGGACTGATCGTTCGGATTCGTGCCGCCCATCGGTGTCGCGGCGCCCGCGTCTGCCGTGTCACCTATCGCATCCGAAGGAGTCGTGGTGTTGGATCCCGGGATCGACGGATTGACGGGCTGCTGCGGTAGAGGGGCACCATCGCCTATCAGTTCAGTCGAGACCCGCGTGTCAGGGGTGAGGGCCGCGCGGGTAGCCTCTGGTGTGAGACTCGTCGCCGCGTCTGCTGTGAGCGGCCGCGAGGCATCGGGAGCCTGCAGCGGAGAGTAAGGCCTGTACTTGCCTTCGCACGCAGAGGCTCCGACGAGCAGTCCGAGTAGCGTGACCGCCGACGGTTTCATCTTGGATCTCATGATCGCCCTCCCGCGCTCGCGGCCCGACTGTCTGGCTCTCGACTGCCAGAGCCGAATGGTTGTGTAAATAGAGAAACGGCGCGGCAGGCGGGCATCCCCTGCTTGTAGAAGGTTGGGGCGCAACGCAGATATCGAGCGCGTCGCGGCTCCGGCGGGATGTTCGTTTGCGCTACCGAGTGGCAGCGCGACGGCAGCTTGGAAGAGCACAGGTTCAACGGAACACGCTTCAACTCTCCCAACGAGCTCGTCCAGCGGAACGATGTCAACGTCACACGCGCTTGATTCGAGTATTCGATCTGGCGGGCAACGAGCTGGGCCCCTTTGTTGGTCCACACTCGTTCGATCGCGACATCATCTGCAGGCCTTCGGAGGCTCGGAACGAACCACGCTCTTTGTCACGTCGCTCACGCAGGGCACGCAGGGTTGCGTGTGCCATCGAGCCGAACACTCCGGGCTTGCAGCAGTGACTTTGCGCCGAGTCCGAGTGGGTGCCTTCGACCGACGGGGCATGCGAGGGAGGCCGAGCACTTCCCCTCGAGCCCCCTCAAGCCCGTGGACCGGGCGTCTCCGCGAGGTCGGGTCGACGGGCTGCCCAAGGTGAATGGTTTCGCGGGCGAAAGACGGGTTTTGAGCGAGTGCTGCTGGCCCATTTCAGAATAGGGCGCCCTGAAGTGATCAGCTTTATGGCGGCCCTGGGGGGCAAGGGCGAGGGGTGATCTGTCCGGACACACTCGACGCGGTTGCGACTTCCCGGTCATTCTCTGGGTCATGACTTTCGATCTGCGGTCGGGTTGTGTGCGCCAGTCGAGCGGGCGCGTGGTTGCCAGCCTCGCCTTGTTAATCGGCTGCAGTGCTGGCGAAGGGGGCGGCGACGATGAAACCGCCACGGTCGCCATGTTCTCTCCCCCGACCGGCATGAGTCCGGTGGCGACGTCCAATCCATCGCCCTCCGCTGGGGGCAGTGCGAACCCAACCTCGCCCGTTGGTGCGATTCCATCGATGGGCGCTGGTGGCAACGCGAGCGAGGTTCCGGGGGGCAACGTGAGCGGCGTGGCGACGCCACAGCCGGTATCAATGCCCAGCGCAGGGGCGGGTGGCTCGGGGAATTCTTCACAGAACGACGGCTCCGGCCAGAATTCGCCGCCAGCGATGCCCCCATCGCCGGGCGCCGTCGGGCGAGTGGGGGCGGAACTGTGTCCACCCGGACCGTTTGGCCCTCCGCTTCCGGCAGCACCAAATGTGACGAAGCTGTTCTCTGTCGGAGAAGACAATTTCTTCAATTTCGAGGGCGCAGTTTGGGTGAACGGCGCGCTCTATTTCTCGGAGATTGGCAGCGGCAACAACCCGCCGCCTTCGCGAATCAATCGCTTCGTCCCTGGTGGCACGTTCGAGCGCGGCATCTTCCAGAACACAGGCAGCAATGGGCTGGCGGTGGATGCGCAAGGGAACCTGATCGCGGCGACGCATGATACTGGGGCGATTTCCACCTTCGCTCTCCCGAGTGGTACTCGTGGTCAGCTGGGAGCACAGACATTCAATGGAATGCGCTTCAATTCACCGAATGATCTGGTTCAACGCAGCGATGGTAACGTCTACTTTACCGACCCAGCATTTCAGGCCCCCGGGAACCCGCAGGGAGCCACGCGAGTCTACCGCATAGCCCCGCAAGGTGCGGCGAGCATAGTCGATGGCACCCTCAGCAACCCGAACGGCATCACGCTATCACCGGACGGAAATACTCTTTACGTAACATCGGCGAGCGGGTTTCGACGTTATGCTTTGGCTGCGGACGGGACGCCCGATGTTGGCACCACGATCAACCTGGCAGATGGCCTGCAGACCCCGGACGGGATGGCCGTGGACTGTGCTGGCAACGTCTATACAATTGAGCATTCCCGACGCCTGATCCGAGTCTTCGATCAAGCAGGCACGGAGCTCGGTCGTTTCGGCGGGCCGCAGGCCTTCGATCGCGATGTCACCAACATGGCGTTTGGCGGATCCAATCGAACGACTCTCTTTGTGACCACGCTCACACAGGGACAGCAGGGGGGGCTCTTCTCCGTGGAGTTGAACATTCCCGGTCTTCCGTACTGAAGTTCGTCACGCTGGGCGTGCCCGGCCTGCCCGACTAGCTGATTTCATGCGGCATCTGCGGCGCCAACCACCAGGCCTACCGGGATAGGCACCCACCGAAAAACGAGGCCTCGAGCGCGCGGGCGCGAGCCACCAAAACGGCTTGCGCTCCGCGCCGGTTGGTCCAACGATGCCCGTATGGTCGAGAAGCGCGCGGTC
>Ga0068861_100000727_pt1 | contig 19728 bp, 15 predicted proteins | sample KBSSwiS42_FD_66593 | JGI IMG/M metagenome (GOLD analysis project Ga0068861, IMG submission 66593) | Switchgrass rhizosphere microbial communities from Kellogg Biological Station, Michigan, USA - KBS Switchgrass S4-2 | ecosystem: Host-associated > Plants > Roots > Rhizosphere > Soil ...
CACCGGGAAACGACCAGGATGATGGACGCACTCCCACCCGAGAGGTCGAGGCCGCAGTCTGCTGCCGCGGACGCAGAGCCTGCCGTCCGCTTCGAAGAGGTGTCGCTGACCTTCCCCAACGGTACCCACGCGCTCCAGGCCGTCTCCTTCTCGGTGCAACGCGGCGAGTTCGTCGCGCTGCTCGGACCGTCCGGCTCCGGAAAGTCCACGCTCTTGCGGCTGCTCGCGGGCTTCGAGGCTCCCTCGTCCGGGTCCGTCCAGACCAACGGCCAGAGCCTGGGCTACGTGTTCCAGGATGCGACGCTGCTGCCCTGGCGCTCCGTGCTCGCCAACGTGGAGCTTCCGGGCAAGCTCGCCGGCGTTCCAGCGGAGGAATGTCATGAGCGCGCGCTGGCCGCGATCCGCCGCGTCGGGCTCACAGGCTTCGAGGGACACAAGCCGTCGCAACTCTCCGGAGGCATGCGCATGCGCGCCTCGATCGCCCGCATGCTCACGATCGAGCCGCGCATCTTCCTGTTCGATGAGCCGTTCGGCGCGCTCGACGAGATCACGCGCGAGAAGCTGAACGAGGAGATCGCCGGCATGTTCACGGTCGAGCCGTTCGTGGGTCTGTTCGTGACCCACTCCGTGCGCGAGTCGGTGTTCCTGTCCACGCGCGTCATCGTGCTGTCGCCGCGACCGGGACGGGTCGCCGCCGACGTGGAGATCCCGTTCCCGTATCCACGCGGACTCGAATTGCCGTACACGAAGGAGTTCACCGAGGTGACGGCAGAGGTCGCCCGCCGGCTGCGCGAGGTGTCGCAATGAAGGCCGTGGTCACGGCGCCGGCAGACACGGCGACGTCGCTCGATCTCAGCCTGCCGGGGCGTGCCAAGCAGCTTCGGCTGCGCCGCGGGCCGTCGCGCGCGCGCGTCGTCGCCCCGTGTCTGGTGCTCGCGGCGGTGCTGGGCGCGTGGTCGTTTGCGAGCCACGTGCTGCTCGATCCCGACCGTCGTTTCCTGCTACCTCCGCCCGAGGGCGTGATCGCTCGCGGTCTGCTGCAAGCCGGTGATCTGGGAGAGATGCTGGGCGCGCTCTGGTCCACCACGCAGGTCGCCCTGGTCGGGCTCGTGCTCGCGATCGTGCTGGGCGTGTCGATCGGCATCTTGATGAGCCAGGCACGCTGGCTGGAGTACTCGATCTATCCGTACGCCATCGTGCTGCAGACCATCCCGATCCTCGCCGTCGTGCCGCTGCTCGGTTATTGGTTTGGCTTCGACTTTGAGAGCCGTGTGGTGGTGTGCGTGCTCGTGTCACTGTTCCCGCTGGTCACGAACACGCTATATGGCCTGAAGTCGGTGGACGCGGGCCATCACGATCTGTTCACGCTCATGGGCGCGAGCCGGTGGCAGCGGCTGCTCTACTTGCAGTTACCGGCCGCTCTGCCCGCGATCGTGACCGGGTGTAAGATCGCAGCCGGCCTGGCCGTGATCGGCTCCATCGTCGCCGATTTCTTCTTTCGCCAGGGAGAGCCCGGGATCGGACGGCTGATCGACATCTACCGGCAGCGGCTCGCGACCGAGCAGCTGATGACGGCGCTGTTCCTGTCGTCGCTGCTCGGCCTGTTGCTGTTCGGCGTGTTCGAAGTTTTGGCGCGGGCCGTCGAGCGGCGGCGCGGCGCCCACGCGGCGAACTGAAGTCCCTCTATCGATTGCGGAGAAGATACGAATGACAAACGAGAAATGGCTGCCGGCGCGCCTGACGCCGGCGCTTTTGGGGGTGCTGCTCGCGGCCTGCAAAGAGCAGCCGACCGTGAGCATGGCCGCTGCGGCGCCGAGTGCGGCGGGGGCAGCCACGGCGGCCGCTCCCGCTGCAGCGCCCGCAACCGCGACCGGCTCACTCCAGGGTATCTGCCCCGACAAGATTGCGATCCAGATCGATTGGTTCGCAACCCCCGAGCGCGCCGCCGCCTTCCAGCTCGTGGGCCCCGGGGGTGCGATCGACAAGAAGAAAGGCACCTACTTCGGGCCGCTCGCGGGAACCGGGGTCTCCGTGGAGGTGCGCCTCGGCGGGCCCTTCATCGGTTTCCAGCCCATCCCCGCACTGATGTATCAGGACCCGTCGATCTATCTCGGCTACGTCGCGACGGACGACGCCGTGCAGGCGGCAGAGAAGTTCCCGACCAAGGCGGTCGTGGCTCCCCTCGACATCAACCCGCAGATCGTGATGTGGGATCCGGGCACGTACCAGGTCGACTCGTGGAGCGACGTGGCCAAGACCAAGGCCAAGATCGTGTACATCGAGGGCATGCCCTTCATGGATTTCCTGGTCTCCAAGGGTTACGTCGACAAGGCGCAGAAAGACGCCTCGTTCGACGGCACACCGAGCCGCTTCGTGGCGGAGCGTGGCAAGCTGATGCAGCAGGCGTACGCGAGCAACGAGCCGTATCGCTGGGAGCATGACGTGCCGGAGTGGAAGAAACCAGTCAAGTTCCTGCTCGTGCACGACTCGGGCTATTCGATCTATCCGCAGGGCCTGGCGGTGCGAGCCGCGCAGTTCGAATCGTCGAAGGCGTGCCTGAAGCAGCTGGTGCCGCTGATCCAGAAGGCACAGATCGCGTACATCAACGAGCCGGGGCCGACCAACGACGCGCTGCTCGAGATCGCCAAGACGCTCGGCGACGGCCCGCCCATCACCGCCGCCGGCAACGCCAACGCTGTGACCGTGATGAAGCAGTTGCACATCGTCGGCAACGGACCCGACGCGACGCTCGGCAATTTCGATCTAGCCCGCGTGGAGTCCACCATCGCTCTGCTGCGGCCCATCTTCGCCGCTCGCGGCACGAAGGTGCCCGAGAAGCTCGCCGCCTCGGATATCGTCAGCAACGAATTCATCGATCCCAGCTTGCACCTATGACAGGGCCGCACGCATGACAGGTCCGCACGCATGACAGGTCCGCACGCATGAGGGGGCCGCACGCATGACGGGGCCGCCGCCGAGCGAGCCGGTCGATCTACTGGTCACGGGTGCGCGCCTGATCGCCACCGTGGACGACGCGGCGCGCGAGATCCCCGGCGGCTGGCTCGCGATCCAGGGCGGTCGCATCGCGGGCGTCGGTGCGCCGGGGGCCGAGCCGCCCGCGACGGGTCGGCTCGACGCCTCCGGGTGCCTGGTGACGCCCGGGCTCGTCAACGCCCACCACCACCTGTGGCAGAACCTGACGCGCGCCTATCGGCCAATGACCACCACCGACTTTCTCGGCTGGCTGGGCGCGCTCTATCCGCTCTGGTCGCGCGTCGATGCCGAAGCCATTCATCTGTCGACGCAGATCGGCATCGCGGAGCTGGCGCTCGGTGGCTGCACGACCACGAGCGATCACCTGTATCTGCAGCCGCCCGATCAGCCGAGCCTGGTGGAGGTCGAGATCCTCGCCGCCCGCGAGCTGGGGCTGCGCTTTCACGCCACGCGCGGCTCCGTGGACCGCGGCCAACGTCACGGCAGCCCGATGCCCGATCACATGCTGGAGAACGTCGACGCCGTGCTCGCCGACTCCGAGCGACTCGTGCGCAAGTATCATCAGCGCGGGCGCGACGCGATGATCCAGGTGGCGCTCGGCCCGCACTCGGTCTTTGGCGCCAGCTCCGAGTTGATGCGACGCAGCGCCGAGCTGGCCGAATCGCTCGACGTGCGACTGCACACGCACCTCTCCGGCGACAGCGTGGACGAGGCGTACTGCCTGGAGCTCCACGGTCGCCGCCCGGTGGAGTGGTTCGAGTCCGTGGGCTGGGCCCAGTCGAGGACCTGGGTCGCCCACTGCTTCTTTCCGAACGCGGTGGAGATGAGCCGGCTCGGCGCGAGCGGCGTCGGAGTGGCTCACTGCGCCACCGCGGGGCTGCTCATGGGCGTGGGTGTCGCGCCCGTTCCGGAGTTGCTGCGCGCGGGCGTCGCGGTCGGCATCGGCGTCGACGGCTCCTCCAACTCCGACTCGTCGTCCATGTGGCTGGAGGCGCGCATGGCCATGATCGCCAACCGCTTCCGCTCGGGTCCGGCCTCGTTCGGGGCGCGCGACGCGCTGCAGCTGGCGACGCGCGGCGGCGCGCGCTGCCTCGGTCGCGACGGCGAGGTCGGCGTGCTCGCCACTGGCGCGAACGCGGATTTCTGCGTCTGGCCGCTGGCAGGGGTGAAGTGGGCCGGCGCCGTCTCGGATCCGATCGACGCCTGGCTGCGCTGTGGCCCCTCTGCGCCCAAGCACGTTTACGTGGCCGGAAAGCCCGTCGTGCGAGACGGTGAGCTGGTCGGCGTCGACCTCCGGGATACCTTGCGCCGCCACGAACGCGCCGCGCGGCGGCTGCAGTCATGCTGATCGACGCGATCGCGGGCGCGCGCCTGGGCGGGCAGGGGGAGCAGGGGGAGCAGACGCTGTTGCTGGCGGGCGGGCGCGTCGCCCAGATTCGGGCGCGCAGCGCTAGCGAGCGAGGCTGTATCCTCGAGGCGGGCGGGCGCGCCATCGTGCCCGCGTTCGTCGACGCACACGTTCATCTCGACAAGGCATTCCTCGCGCTGCATGCCGGCTCCTGCGCGCCGCGGCTCGACGCCGCGATCCAGGCGGTCGCCGCGCGGCGCGAGACGCTGGCTCTCGAGCAGGTGCGAGCCAATGCCGAACGCGCGCTCGGGCTGTTGATCCGCAACGGCGTGGTCGCCGCGCGCGTCCACGCCGAGATCGATCCCGTCGTGGGGCTGACGCTGGTGGAGCTGCAGCAAGAGCTCGCGGCTCGAGTGGCGGAGCGCATCGAGCTGCAGCTCGTCGCTTTTCCCCAGCGCGGCCTGGAGCTGGCCGGCATGATCGAGCTCATGGATGCGGCGTTGCGCGCCGGCGTTCCCGTCGTCGGCGGCTGCCCGTACGTGGACCGCGACCCGGAACGCCACCTGGACCTCGTGTTCCACCTGGCGGCGCGCCACGACGTGCCCATCGACCTGCACCTCGACTTCAGCGACGAGCCCGGCCGCTCGCTGCTCTCGCTGGTCGTGGAGCGCGTGCGCGCGCACGGCGTCCCGGGGCGCGTGACGCTCGGACACGTGACCACGCTCGCGGCGATGACGCCCGAAGCCCAGGCGGCCGCGCTCGACTTGCTCGCCTCCGCCGGCATCTCTCTCGTCGTCCTGCCGGCGACCGACCTGTACCTGGCCGGTCACGGCGAGCCCGGCACGCGCAGCCTCGCGCCGATCGCGCGTGCGCGCCGCGCCGGCGTGCGCGTGGCCATCGCCAACAATAACCTGCACAATCCCTTTGCGCCGTTCGGCAACGCCAGCCTGCTGCAAGCGGCGTGGCTCGCCGGCATCGTGCAGCGCCTGGCAGACGCCGAGGGCCGCCGCATCCTGCTCGAAGCCATCACGCGCGAGCCCGCCGCCATCCTCGGGCTGCCCGCGCACGGCCCGAGCGAAGGCGCGCTCGCCCACCTCGCCCTGCTCGACACCCACGACCCCGAGCACAGCGTCTCGCTCGCGCCCGCCGTGCTGGCGACCCTCCGAAACGGCTGTCTCAGCCACCGCCTCTCGGGCGTCGCTGCCCCGTCGCCGCCTCCTGCCGTGTAGGGCCGGACGACTCCTTTCGACCGGAAGCGCCGGGGAGCCGTTCGCCGCAGACCCTAGCCAACCCGACCGCGTGCGCGCAGGGCCGCGAGCTGCGCGGGCATGCAGCTCGAGCGATCGCCGACTCGCCCAGGGGCCTGCAAGGGCGGTCGGGGAAAAAGCGGGCTTTGTGCCGCGCAGTGCGTCGCAAAGCCCGCTTTTCCCCAAGAAAGTTAGCGAAGCGCGAGCGCTGCCAGTGCGCTGACACACGCTGCGTGAGGGCAGCGGCGAGGTTGTCGGACCTGAAAGGTGCGACGTTGGTAGCCGCCGTGACCCTCCGCGTCCCGATCGCTCCCCTCGGGCTGGTCGCCGTCTGTGCGCAGGTTCGCTATGATGCCGCGCCCGGTGCCGAGGCGAAACGCAAGGTGCTGGTGTTCGGCGGCGGGCTCGGCTTCGGCTTCTAACGCGGTGGAACAGGGCGACAGCCGTGCCGCGGTTGGCACAATCGGCGATTTGGACCGTACTGGCGCGCATCGGGGTCACGCCCGGGAAGCTGCGCTGATTAGCTGCCGGATTGCTGGTGCGCTTGGCACGGCGCGTGCTCTGGAAGTCGCGAGGAACTCATGCAGATCAGACTCTGGCAACTCGGCATGGCATTGACGATGGCGTTCACCCTCGGCTGTGGTGGTACCGCGAGTCAGGAACCCGGCGGCATCGGGGGCAGCGCGGGCAGTGACGGGGGCGACTCCGAGGCGAACCCCGCGGATGCCGGCGCCAGGGGAGGCAGTGCGGGCAGCCCGAACCCTCCGCCGCCGCCGCTGCCTCGGCTCGGCTCCGCCTGTGTGCCCGCGGCGGAGTTTCAGCCGTCGTTTTCGGGCTTTGCTGCCAGCGACGTGACGGTGGAGGCCGCCTCGGCCTATTGCCCCTCCGGCGGAGTGTGCCTGATCGATCATTTCGAGGGGCGCGTGAGCTGCCCGTACGGTCAGCTCTCGGGCACGGGTGGCGCTGCGGCGGACGCCTGCAGCGTCCCCGGAAGTGAGCAGCGCGTGACCGTTGGGGTGGAGCCACAGCGGCTCGACCGTCGCTCCGCCGAGGCCGTGTATTGCTCCTGGCGCTGCGCCGGTCCGGACCCCAACGCGAGCTATCAGCAGTGTGAGCCGGGCTTTTCGTGCGTGGAGCGCATCCCCGCGCTGCCCGGCGTCGATGCCGCGCTCGCCGGCTCGTATTGCGTGCGCAACGCCGACGCACTGCCCAACCCCGTGGCGCCGAACGAAGTGTCCTGTGATGCGCGCTCGCCGCAATGTGGCAACGAGAAGGGCCTGCCGCCGTCCGTGCCGGCGCTCGTGCCGACGGCGCCGGTCAGCACTGCGACCTCGTCCCCGTTTCTCACGCCGGCGGCCTCCGATCGCAAGCTCGACCTGCTCTTCATGGTGGACAACTCGATCGGCATGCGCGACGCGCAGGAGATCCTCGCCCGCTCGGTCGGGGCACTGCTCGAGCGTCTGGCGAACCCGATCTGTGTGGACGGCGCGGGCCGTGAATTTGCGCCGCCGGCCGCGGGCGCGGACTGCCCCACCGGGCAGCGCCGTCAATTCGAGCCGTTCTCGGACCTGCACGTCGGCTTCGTCTCCTCGAGCCTGGGCGACGCAGGGGCCAATGTGGCTTGCCCGCCGGAGGGGTTCGCCCCCTACGTGCCGGAGCGCGTGGACGGCGCGCACCTGCTCGGCAGCTTGCCGCGCGGGCAAAGCGCCGGCGGCAATGCGCAGGGATTTCTGGAGTGGCACGCGGGCCAGGCGGGCTTCGATCAGCTCAGCGCCGGCGCGCGGCGCATGTTGAGCGCCGCGGGAGAGCACGGTTGTGGCTGGGAGCATTCGCTCGAGTCCTGGTACCGCTTTCTGGTCGACCCCGTGCCGTACCGCAACCTCGAGCGCGTGGTGTGCCCCGGGAGCGTCTCGTCATCCCTCAACTGCGTGCGGCCCGCGGTGGGACCCGATGATCGCATCCTGCTCGACGAGACGCTGCTGACGCAGCGCCAGGCCTTCCTGCGGCCGGACTCCACGCTGGCGATCGTGATGCTGACCGATGAAAATGACTGCTCGCTCCAGGTCGGCAATCAGACCTGGGTCGTCGTCAACATCGAGGACACGAGGCCGATGTTCCGCGCCAGCTCCATCTGCGAGCAGGACCCGAACGATCGCTGTTGTTACATCTGTCCGCTGTTGCCCCCCGACGGTTGCGCGGTCGACCCCGTGTGTACGGCGGACGCCAACAACATCAATCGCTTGCCGCCCGAGCGAGACGGTCAGAACCTGCGCTGCTTCGATCAGAAGCGACGCTTCGGCCTCGACTTTCTCTATCCCACCCAGCGCTACGTGAACGCGCTCACCCAACCCACCCTGTGCTGGAACGCGCTGGACCTGGCCACGACCGATTGCGCTCTCGCCGACATCAGAGACAACGGGCTGTTCGCAGGCGGCCGCAGGCCGGAGCAGATCGTGCTCGCAGGCCTGCTGGGCGTGCCCTGGCAGGCGCTGGCGGCGAGCGGCGACGGCGCCGGCAACCCGCTGCCCTTGAACGAGCTGCGCTTCAAGAGCGGCGCGCAGTTGCGGGCGTCGGGCGACACCACCTGGGCGCAGATCCTCGGCTCGCCCGGCGTACCCTTCCGCGCGGCGACGGACAATCAACCCGAGGTCGCCAGCGTGCCGCGTGTCGCGCCGACGCTGCCGCAGATGGTCGAGTCGGAGCTGCCCCGCGCCGGCATCCTCTCCGGCAATGCTCTGAACGGCCGCGACTACTCCACGGTCTCGCCGTCCGGGGTCGCACCGGACGATCTCGAGTACGCCTGCCTCTTTCCGCTGACGACCGCGCGAGACTGCGCCGCGCTCGACCCGAACCGCGACAATTGCGCTTGCTACGCGGGCGACAACCAGCGGCCGCTGTGCGAGCAGACGCCCGGCGTGAGCACGGCGGGCACGACGCAGTACTGGGGCGGAGCCAAGCCGGCCACGCGCCAGCTGCAAGTGCTGAAGGCCCTGGGCGACAACGCCGTGGTGACTTCGCTCTGCGCGCGCAACACCGTGGACCCGAACCAGAGCGACTTCGGCTACCGCCCCGCGCTCGGCTCACTGCTCGAGCGCTTGCAGGCCCTGGACGCGCCCTGAGCGGGCCCGGCGGGTCGCGCCGGGCCCCCACGGGCAACACTCGGTGGCCTGTCGGACTGGGAAACCCTCCCCACTTGGGGGAGAGCCCTCCCCACTTTCCTCCCCACTCGGGCGGCACCGCTAGGAACGCTCGGCAACGCCTCGGCTCAGAATTCTCGGTGTTTTTGTGGCCCGGGCGATTGCGACAGGCTCGTCGCCAGATGAAACGGCTCGGGCCCGCGCCCAGTCTTCGAGCCGCGCGATTGACGCCTTCTGCCCCGCAGCCTACCAGAGACAAAAAGGGGACTCCGTGAAGACCATCGCTGCTCCGCACCGCCACGTTCGACCGCACCGCTCTAGCTCCGCAGCCATCACCGCTTCGTTCACCGCACCGGCAGGCCGCCGCAGCGCCGTGCTGGCCGCGGCGGCGTGCTGTCTGAGTCTCGCCGGCTCGGCCCTGGCTGCGGAAACCGCCAAACCAACCCACTCCGTCGCGCAGCCCGCCATCGAGATCCCGATGCGGAGCTTTTCCGCCAATCCCACCGTCGGCGGCACCGCCGCCAGCGTCGCCGACCCGAGCAGCCCGAAGTATGGGGCGATCCAGGTGTTCATCGACAAGGCGGCGGCCTACAGCAAGGGGCGCGTCAAGTTCTCCGTCGCCAGCTGGAACCCGAGCGAGCCGCACAGCGTGATCGAGCAGGTCGGCATCGAGGGTGACCAGCAGGACGCAGCGTACGACACCGGCGGCGCGCTCAATCCCACCTGGGGCCTGTTCTATCTGTCGATGGCGCCCTTTCACCTGAGCCACGAGCAGACGATCGACTGGCTGTATCGCGGTGGCGGGCTCGCGCTGGCGCAGTCGCTGCTCGATGCCCGCAAGCTCAACGTGCAGGCGATCCCGATGCTATCCAGCAATCCCCAGATCGCCGGCCACTTCAAGGCGCCGATCGGCTCGGTTGAATGCGACGGCGAGCCCGCGTGCCAGGGGATCGCTCCGCTCGGGCTCGCCGGACTCTGCAGCGCTGGCTGGACGCTGCGCTTTTTGCCGCCGGGTCAGCTGATCCTCGATCGCGCCTGCGACACGCTGGCGAAAGAGGGCAGCATCCCGGAAAAGAAGCTCACGTTCGTCAATGCCATCTCCGGCCTGTCGAACCTCGCCGCGATCCAGTCGGGAGCTGTCACCGGCTTCGAGCAAGCCACACCGATGGACGATCTCTCGCTGTTCTACGCGGCGCAAGGCGCCCCGCCGGTGCCCCAGGCACAGCAAAACCCCGGGCAGAAGGGGCTGCGCTTTCTACACTTCCCCTCCTGGCACCAGCCGTTTCTGCTTGGCTTCGTGCTGCTCAACCAGAAGACGATCTGGAACCGCCTGTCGCCCGCGGATCGCAAGGCTATCGAGCGCGCCGGTCGCGACGCCGTGACCGAGAGCTACGCCCAGAGCGCGTCGGCCCAGTGCGGCAAGCTGCGCGCGCTGCTCGAGGTCAACGACCGCTCGCCGCAGCTGAAGCCCGACGGCACACCGCTGCTCGATGCCAAGGCTCAGCCCATTCCCGCCGACCTGCACCTGGCGCAGTGGGGCGACGGCGCGCTGCAGAAGCTGCAGGAGGCAACCGAGCAATACCTGCAGTCGTTGCGCGGCGGCGCCGAGCCCAGCCCCGAGCAGCGCGAGTTCCGCCGCGTGCACGACTCCATCCTCGCCTACGAGCGGCGCATCCACTTCGCCTGGAAGCCCACCGCCTTCCCGGCGAAGTGCGACCTGCCCAGCAGGACCCCCGTGGCGGCGAAGTAACGCATGGGCGCCGCCATGAGCTCACAGTGCTTTCGGTTGCCCGCCGTGCTCACGCTGGGCTGCTTGCTCGCGAGCGCCAGCTGCGGGGACGAGGAGGACGACGCCGCGGGCAATGTCGGGGTCCTCGGAGGCGGTGGCGGTGCCGGGGGCTCGGGCAGCTCGCTGGCGGGTGCAGGAGGCAGCTCGCCCTCGCGCGCCGGCGCCGGCAGCGGCGGTGCGCCGGCGGTCTCGACCCCGGATGCGGGCCGAACGACCTGCGATACGATCAGCCCACGCGTGCTCGCGGAGGAGCTGCCGGATGAGAACGCCTCCCTCGCGGGCTTGAGCTTCACGGGCGACATCGCCGCGTTCGTCGACACGGCGCTGGCGCGGCGCTACCCGTTCGGCCTCGAGCTGGTGCGCGGCGGGCGCATGAATCCCGCGCTCGACGACTGTTCGGTCACTTTCGGCGAGCCCGCGAGCTCTGCGGCGGAAGTCTACTCGGTCATGGAGGTGATCGTGCACGAGTGCGGTCATCTGCACGACGACAACCTGTCCTCCGGCAACCGCAGCGTGTACGACCTGCATGCCGATCTGCGCTTTCAGTGCGAGCGGGGCGACTCGACCAGCCGCGGAGGCGATACGTTTGCGCGCAGTCGCATCGTGACGGACCCGTTCCAGGACGCACGTCGCCCCTGCGCGGTGAGCGGCGCCCGGGGCTGCGACTCCTACGCCCCGATCTACCTCGACGGCAACCCGGACGACGCCACGTTCGAGGGCGGCGACCAGGGCTTCAGCCTGCTCATGGAAGAGGCGGTGCAGTACGTCAATTCCATCGCCACTGCGTGGGCGTTCGCCGATCAGAAGCCGCGGAACCGCACCATCAGTGCTCGCGACGGCATTCTCACGTTCCTCTGGTACATCGAGCGCTACCTGCGCATGGCGCGGACCGACTTCCCGGGCGCGTATGCGCGCATCACGGGCGATGACTGCTGGCGCGAGCTCACGCTGAGCGTGTGGACGCGCGCCCAGCGCTACCTCGAGCTCACGGACTCCGAGGCGACGCTGGGGATCGAAGACGAGGTCATCGAGCAGCTGGTGAACGAGCCTGAGCTGCTGGAAGAGATCGAACGGCTGCGCGAGCTCGAGGATTGCCCGTGAGGGCGCCGTCGCCGTTGGTGTATTCGGCGAGCGCTGTGTGGGCGAGTCCAGCCAGACGCTGAGCGAGCCGCGGCCTCACTGGTCTGATGTAGACTAACGTGGGAGGAGAGGGAATGACGTGTTTCCTCGATCAGACTAGCCGTTCGATTCCGAACGAGCTCGGACGAACGTACGCTAGATTGGTGCATGAGGATTTATGGGGACCCGCTCAGCACGAATACGCGCAAGGTTTTGACCACGCTGGCCGAGCTCGACGTGCCTTACGATCTCGTGCAAGTAGACTTTGCGCGGGGGCAACACAAGCAACCAGCTCACCTGCAACGGCAACCGTTCGGTCAGTTGCCCGCGCTCGATGACGAGGGCTTCGTTCTCTATGAGACACAGGCGATGTGTCGCTATCTCGACGCGCGCGCGGGCAGCCCGCTCATGCCGCGCGATCTGCGGGGTCGGGCGCGCGTCGATCAGTGGATGAGCATCGAAACCGCGAATTTCTCGTGCCACGTGATGAAGTTCTTCTATCATCACGTGCTGAAGATCGAACAAGATGCGGGCGCACTCAGCCATGCTGGCGAGAGTCTGGAAAAGGCCCTCGGCGTCCTAGCCCAGCAGCTGTCTGCCGAGCCATTCGTCGCGGGCGAAGCGTTCACGCTGGCCGACATTTGCTTCATGCCCTACTTCGAGTACGGCTCGTTGACGCCCGCCGCAGCGCTGCTGGCGAAGCATGCGAGTGTGCTTGCTTGGTGGAACAAGGTTCGCGAGCGCCCGTCGTGGCGCAGGGTCGCGGGCCACGCTTCCGCTGCGTAGCTGGCGCGCCCTCAGCTGCGCGTCACGTGTTCCACCGCGGCGGCTTCGTCGTCGAAGAAAATTACCATCTCCTGGTTGCCCAGCATGCGACCGACCCGAGATGCCTGCATCGCACCGACAGTCGTGCCCAACAAGATCGCCTTGCGGGCGAATGGCTCGGCGAGCGCATCGATTTGTTCGACCAACGCCTTGTGCAGGTCTGGATCCGTTGAGATCGGGCCGAGGCGCCAATCGAACAAGATTCCGTAGTGCGCCTTATCGACGCCCTTGAGCGCAGGGCGGCATCCGCCGATCGCCGTGCACACCTCGACCACCGACTTGAACGGCGCCTCGTTGCGAATCACGCGCACGTAAGCCGACGCGCGGAAGTGTTGAAGGGAAAGATACGTGCTCCGGTGCGTGGTTGCCATCGCGTGCCATGCTCAGCCACTGGCTCGAGCTTGCCGAGGTCATCACTCGAGGCCTACGATAGCATCCTCCGTGAACCAAGTCCTGCTGCCAGGCGAGAACGATAGAGTTGACCGCGCGCGAGCTCCACGTGGGAGAAGAGGCGGAGATCGGGGGCGGGCGCGTACGAGCGCGGCAATCGATGCCCGCGGGACCTCGCGCGGCCCACGCTGGCCCTGGGTCATCAGCAATTTCCCTGGCGTCAAGTGCCTCGACAGCACGACGCGCCCTAGAGCCCTTTCGCTATCAGACCTGGTCGCCGCTCACGATCGGGTCGGACGCTGCGTTCGCTCGGCGCGCCAGCAGCAGGAAGGGCAGCGCGCTGAGCTGCACGAACGCCGACACGAAGTACGCGAAGGGGTAGCCGCGGACATCCGCGATGCGACCGAGCACGGGCTGCGCTGCGGCGGCGCCAGCCGACGTCATGAGGTTGTCGAACGACAGCACCGTGGCGCGCTGCGCAGAAGGGATCAGGCCGTTCAGGTACGTCTGCCGTAGCGGCACCGTGACCCACATCAAAAAGCTCCATCCGACCAGCGCGACCAACGCCGCGGCGAACGTAGAGACGCGCGACATCGCATACAGGCAGAGCACGACGCCGAGCGCGCTCGCGATCAGCACGTGAGTTCGCCGCGCGAACAACCGGCGCCAGTAGGGCGCGGCAAAGCCCGCCACAATTTGCGAAACCGCGACGACGGCCGCCGATAGCCCGGAAATCCCGAACGCATGCGGGTCTCCGTACAGCTGCAACAGGAATGGTTGCGCGGCGTAGAAGCCGTAGATCCCGATGCCGCCGCTGCAGAATGCCGCGAGCATGACCCAGCGCACCGCCGGTTGGCGCAAGCCGTAGTCGAGCGAGGCGCGCAGTACGACGCGAACCTGGTTGCCGATCCGTTCCCTGTGCTGGGTGCTGAAGCCGAGGTCCTTCATCCATGCAGCCGCAGCCACCAGTGTTGCCCCGAGCAGGCCGGCTCGCAGCAGATACGGCACGCCGAGGTTGCTGAGCTGCGCGACGAAGCCGCCTCCCAGCGTGCCGCTGAGCATCGCGACTCCGGTCACCACTTGGCCTCGCGCGAGCACGTCATCGAGCGCGAGTTTGCTGCCAGTGAACGCTAGCGCATCGACGAGCCACGCCTCGGTCGCACCGGAGAAGAACGTGAAGCCCAGGCCGAGCGCCATGGAGGTTGCGGCCCATGCCCAGAACGGCGCACGAAGGTGCCACATGGCGAGATACAGCAGCGTCGACACCAGCAGCGTGGCCGCACCGAGCAGGTACGAGGCGCGCCGGCCCCACGTATCCGCGATGACGCCGGTCGGAATCTCGAAGAGCACTTCGCCGAGCGTGAAGAACGCGTTCGCGGCAAACGCCTCGGTGTTGCTCAGGCCGGCGTCGAGCAGGAACAGGGTGTTGATTCCCCAGATGAACGAAGCCGAAAGCGTCGACAGCAGCGTCAGCAGCAGATAGGTGCGCTGTACGCCCTGTGCGCTGCTCGAGCTCATCGCGGCAAGCTGGGGCAGCGTTCGACAGACGGCAACCACCGAGCTGGATGTGCTGCAGAAGCAGGCCCGCTAGTCCGCTCCCCCGAGCCGGGCCTGGCTGCACCACTGCCGGGTGGCTGGCTGGACTTGGGTTGCGGTCACTCCTCGACGGGGCCGCCGCCGCTGCGGCAGTCGATGCTGTCGAAGGTGCCCTCGGGGCACGGACAGCAGCCGCTCTGTAGAACCTCGCCCCCGCATTCGGCGACACACAGCACCGCTCGAAAGCACTCCGGGATGCCGCATCCAGGGCCTCGGGCCGTGGCCCCCGCGGGCGGTGGAGCGCCCCCCAGAGCTGCCCCCTGGTCCGAGGCGCTGGCACAACCGATGAGCCCCAGGACGAGCCCTGCGCGTGCAAATGTCTGGCTGAGTCTCGACATGTACATCTTCCCTTCTGCACGTTCGATGTTCGCGACAGCACCTTCGTGACAGATCCGCAGTCTCGCTCTTGGTTAAGTGTGCGTTCCGGTTTGAAGTTGCTACGCCGTCGCAACCGGAGCGCCATCGGAGGGCTCGCCGCCATATGCCACCGTACGACTCCAGCATGTGATCACTGCGCGACGTCCGCGGCTAGTGCCTGATTTTGATCTCCGGAGCTGGTCGACCTCGAGCACGAGCGTGCGCTCGAGGGCTAAACTCTGGCGCCGAGCCGCCGTACCCGGCCCTGCACTTTAGCCGGAGGCGCACGTGGTACGTCGAAATCAGACAATGACCCTGTTAGGAGTGTTGCTGGCAGCGTCCGTGACGCTGTCGCGGAGCGCGCCCGCAGAGAAGGCCGAGAAGGGGGAAAAGGGTGGGCCACCAGGCAACAACCCCGCGGCGACTGCGGCCCGCGAGCACCGGGCGGCGCCCGCAGCCAAGGACAAGGATCACCACCATCCCGACAAGGGGCTGGCGGGGGTAACTGCTGCCCACGCTGCTGAGCCACACGAGGGCAAGCGGCACGCCGAGCATGGCGAAGGCAAAGGGCCGCATGGCGAGGGCGCAGCGGCCGCTGCTGCCGACAGCGACAAGCGCGAGGCGCGACGTGAACAGCGCGCGGAATTCAAGAGCGCCGTGGCGGATCTACGCGATCGTCAAGCGCAGGGCAAGCTGAGCAAGGAGGAGCTGAAGAAGGAGCTCGCTGCGCTCGACAAGAGCCGCAACGAGAGACGCCGCGAGCACCGCGAGGCCCTGAAGCAGCGTTGGGGGGCCGACTTGGCGCGACCGCCCGCGCGAGAGGAGCTGCGTCATCACGAGCGGCGCATGGCGCAGCTCGAGCGCATGTCGCTGCTGGCTCAGAGCGAACGCAGCGGAGCGGCCAAGGGCAAGCTCGTCGCCCGCATCGACAAGCTGGTTGCACGAGAGAACGAGCGCCACCAGCGCAAAATGACTCAGGTCGCCGCTCAGCCGGGCACCACCCAACCGGCGAGCGCCGTCGACCAGACCGCGCCTGCGCTGCCAGCCCCAGGCGATAAAGCCGCAGCAGACAAAGGAGCTACCCCATGACACGCACGCGCCTGCAGACAACCTGCCTCGCCCTGGCCTGCTTCGCTGCCGCACTCGCCTGCCAAAAGCCCGAACCGCCGGCTCCTGCCAAAGCCAGCGAGTCCTCTGTCACGACCAACTCAGCCGCGCCCGCGGCGCCGATCGCGCCGATCGCACCGGTAGTGACGGCTCCGAGCGTGGACTTGGAGACCCTCCCCGCACGAGAGGATTTCGAGCAAGAGGCCAGCGCGGCCATCACTCCCGCGAACCTGGAGAAGCAGCTCGCAGCGCTGGAGAAAGAAATGGCCGCAGACTGAGTTGACCCTGGAGAGGGGGGCCGATCTGGTGAGCTAGCGAATGATGACGAAACAGGCGGGGTCATCTCCGTCCGTGAAGCCATCGCCGTCGTTGTCGATGCCGTCGCCGCAGATCTCCTGGGACGGACAGTTGTCGACCACGCAGTCGCAGTTGTTGTCGATGCCGTCGCCGCAGATCTCGTGATCGATGCAGCTGACGCAGCTCGCCTCGTCGGCCGTGCCGTTGCAGTCGTTGTCCAGATCGTCGCCGCAGCGCTCGACGCAGCTACACTGCTGGTCTTCTCCGGTGTGGGTCCAGAACGCGCGGTGATTGCCGGCCTCGATGCTCTGGAACGGCGCCCAGAACGCCGCATAGCCCGGGTCGGGCAAGCTGGGGTCGACGGCCGCGATCCAGATCTGATCCTCCTTGTCGTCGAGCGGGCGCAGGCTGGCGTAGGGACGCAAGCTGGAGAAAGCGAGCCAGAAGGTGCCGGGTTTCGTCGAGGGCGCCCAGGTCGGCATCGAATTGCCGAGCAGCGGGACGTCGTCCCGGTTGTTCACGCGCTCGTTGAGTCGCGTGAGGACGATCGGCTGGCGGTCGGTCACGCTGATCAGACGCAGGCTGGCGGACACCGCGTCTTTGGACTTGGCCGCCGCATTCACATACACGAGCCATCTGCTGTCGGGGCTCCAGGCCGGGAAAAAATTGTTGTCGGTGGCCCCGGCGCTGGCAACGATGATATCGGGTGTTCCCCAGGCGCCATTGTCGTACGGCAAGATCGCAATCGAGCCGCCCTCGACCTCCTTGCCTCCGCCTCTGGTACCGAGCGTAATCGCGACGCGATCGCCCCGCGCCGACCAGTCGGGATGGGTGGCGACCTTGCCGCTCGGTATCGGCACGAGACCAGCGTTGGCGCCGATCGCCGCTCCCGTATCGGAATCGATCAGGGTGAGCTTTCCCGCGGCGGCGACCAGCAGCATCTTGCCATCCGGGGAGAACGTCGTCCACGACGACGCGCGCTCGCTACCGGGGGTGCTGGGCACGATCCGCTCGCGCTCGGGCACCGACACCTCCCAGAGCTTCTCGCCTCCGTAGCCTACCGCGAGACGCTTGCCATCTCGCGAGAGCGTGTGACAGGCGACGCACGTGTTGGCATTGGTCGCTGCGGGGTCGCTGTAGAACTTGCTGGGAATGGGGTCGGAAACGAGCGCCTTCATCACCCCCTGCGTACCGGTGGACCAGTAATAGATGGCGCCCTCGACCGCCGCGTCGCTAAAGAGCAGTGTCACCGGCTGCGAGCGCCAGACCTTGTCGGGGTTGCTCGCTGCCAGCCCAGATACCGTGAGGCTTACCCTGCCGCCGCGATTCGACTCTGCGATCCAATCCCACTGCTCCTCGCTCGGGGTCCAGTTCGTATCGCGCGTGTAGATCGTGACCGTGGTCTGAGCGCCTTCGAAGCGCAGCCGAAAGGAATCATTCGCCCCCCCAGCTGTCCATTCGTGGCGAATGTGCGAGACGTTGATGGGAAACATCGTCTCGTGGCTTGGATATGAGATCGCGGGCTCGTCCGCCGGGCTCGTCCCGGGCGCCTGAGGAGAGGCGGCGGCGAAGAGTGCGGCGGCATCGGCGGGTGCCCCGGGACCCGTGAAGCTCGTGTCGATGAAGCTCTGCTCACCCTGGTAGTTGGCACAGGCTCGTCCGCCGCAGACCTCCGGCTCGCTCGCGCTCGTGTCGCCCGAGGCGCCGCCCGAGGTGCTCGAGCTGCCGGCGGCGCCGCCGTAGCCATCCAGCAGCAAGCCGAGATCATCGCCGGTGAGTTGCGTGTCGCCGGCGCGGCCGTTCGTGCTCGGGTCCGTCTCGATGACGCTCGCCTGGCCGCCTGGGGGGCGGCTGCCACAGCTCGCTGCCAGGATCGCGAGCCCCACGGAGGTGAGCACGGAGAGAGTAAAGGCGCGCTGGGAACGTGCGGCGTGATTCAAAGCAAAGACTCCTCGTATCGTGGCGGCGCCTGGCGTCGATCAATGCTCGAGCCCAGCGCGACGCGCGCCGAGACCAGACCCCAATCCTTCAGTTTAGCACGCTGGGCTTTCCTGGCGTCGCGCGTGGTCGAGCAGCGCCGAGCCACTCCGGGTCATGCTGTACCGAGCTGCGCCGACGGTGTTGCACGGTCTGATCGTCGTTGTGCTGCGCAGTTCGGCTGAGTCGTGCAATCCGCGCAGGGCACGAAGGTCTGCGCGGGTGAGCGCGTTCGGGCCCTGCCCCGCGCGCGGAGCTAGAACCGCAAACCACGGAAATGCCCGCTGAAATGAGTTGCACGAGGCTTGGCCTGCAGCGCCGGAGGCCCGGCGACGACCAGCTCGATACAGCCGGAGCAAGCGCTCGGAAGGTCGGCACGCAAACTGCATTAACACTGGTTAAGAGCAACGGGGCGCTGCCCCTACAACGAGTTTAGGGACAAAAAATGAGCGCGAGTTGGCTGAGGGTTGTGAGTGTCGTTTCGCTTGCGGTTGCCGCCGGTGCCTTCATGGGCTGCGGTTCGGAAGACTTCAACGGCTCGATCGATGATGTGGATGGCAACGCTGTCAGTAGCGATGACCTGGGCAGTGACGAGAACGCCAGCACGGACGAGAGCGACTATGGCACCGCAGCGGAAGCGCTGATGAGCTGCAGCAATCCGGACGGGACGAACTCCGTGATGGCAGCGCTTGCCGTCGCCGTCGCGCAGCAGCTCGGCCGCTGGAACGCCACCAAGGACCTCGATGGCACCGGCTCAATGCTGGTACTGAGGAGCGGAAGCGACGCCAGCGGCCCCATCGGCAAGAGCCGTTGCGCCGACGGCACGTGTGCCCGGGTCCAGGCGCTCCTGGACATGCAATCTTCGGCGGCGGCTGGCAAGGTCTACATCCAGGGTACCGGAACCACGAAGGTGCTCCTCGACCCGGCGGCGCTGCGCTCGCGCATGCTCGCCAAGTGGAATGAGCAGAGGACCTGCGATCAGGCCCCCCGCAACGGCACGGCCAGCGACTGCACGACGGAGCAGAACGTCCTCAAGTACGTGAGCGCCGCTGCCGGCGGCTGCGACATGAACTTCACCTTCTCGGCCAAGGGCACCAACGGCCTGGCGCTGCAGTACATCAATCAGCTCAAGAACGAGCTCAAGTTCGCCGACTCGGTCAACCCCTACCTCAACTTCACCAACCTGGGCAATGGCTACGTCTCCATCGACCCCACCTACGGTCTGGACGACACCGGCACGACCTCGACCGGTAGCTGCAGCGCGGCGTGCACCAAGATCTCCACCACGAGCCTCGTTGGCACCTGCTGCTCCTGCGGCGGCGTGAGCAAGCTCTACAGCAAGGCGGCCTGGAACAACTCGACCTTCCTCTGCCAGTGATGGCAAGGCGACTCTGAACCAGAGTCACCGGGGTCACGCTACGGGGTCGCGAGCCAACTTGCTCGCGGCCCCGGTGTCGTTGGAGGGCTGCCCGGTGCGCGCCCTTCAGCTCAGCGCGCAGCGGCGCGCGCGAAATCTCATCTCGCGAGCGTGGCGCCGGCCAGCTG
>Ga0068861_100000731_pt1 | contig 19673 bp, 15 predicted proteins | sample KBSSwiS42_FD_66593 | JGI IMG/M metagenome (GOLD analysis project Ga0068861, IMG submission 66593) | Switchgrass rhizosphere microbial communities from Kellogg Biological Station, Michigan, USA - KBS Switchgrass S4-2 | ecosystem: Host-associated > Plants > Roots > Rhizosphere > Soil ...
CGCAAGACGTACGACATCACCAAGGGTTGGGGGGGGCGGCATCCGGTCGACGGCGCGCCCGTGTTCGTGCTCACGCACCAGCCGCCGCCCGCCGATACGGTGCCACAGGGGCCATCCCACCTCACGTTCGTGACCGACGGCATCGAGAGCGCGATCCGGCAAGCCAAGGCCGTCGCCGGCGACAAGCACGTCAAGCTCGGCGGTGCATCACCATGCAAACAGGCGCTGCGCGCCGGCCTGGTCGATCAGCTCCTGATCCATCTCGCACCCTACCTGCTCGGCGGCGGCGTGCGGCTCTTCGACACCCTGCCCGACGGCGTGCGGCTCGAGAAGCTCGAGGTCAGCGATGGACCACTGGCCACGCACTTGCGTTATCGCGTGCTGCGCTAGGCTCGTGTTGCGCTAGCCGGACATCCGGGAATGAATTGAGCCGAGCCCGATCCTTGGTTAGGGTTCCGGCCGTGCGCGCGCCGCTGGGTCCAATAGTACTCGCCCTGCTCGTGTCGTGCCTCGGCGAGCGGCCACTGGGACCGGGCGTGGGGGGCTCCTCCGGCAATGCCGCGCTCGCGGCCGGCGGCGGTGGCGACGGAGGCAGCGGCGCAGACGTCGCAGGCAGCTCGTCGCTGCTCGAGGGCGGGGCAATGGGCGGCGGGGATGCAGGAGTCGTGGGCAGGCCCGTGGCCCCTCGACTCGCCTTCGCGCAGGCCGTGCCGCCCGGGTACGCGTCCAAGCCCCTGGGGCCCATCCTGGTCGAAATCCAGGACCCCGATGGGCTCCTGCTCGGCCCCGCCGAAGGCACGGTCACGCTCACGCTCGGGAGCAACCCTGGTGGCGCGAATCTGATCGGTTATCTCACGGCGCCCGCCCACGATGGCGTGGCGGTGTTCGATACGGTGGGACTCGATCAGGTGGGTGAGGGTTATACGCTCAGCGCGTCGGCAGCGGGGCTTGCCAGCGCTACCAGCCCACCTTTCGATGTCGTCCGGCTGCCCTTCGAGCGCGTGACCACCGGGCTGTATGGCGGCCGCATCTCACACGTCGCTGCCAGCACCTCGAGCGGTGAGAACGCCAACCCGTCCGCCCTGTACGCGGCGGGGCCCGGTGGCGTCTTTCGCTCCAGCAACAGCGGCAGCACCTGGGCGGCCAGCAATTTCGGTAACCCCGGAGCGGTGGGGCTGGTCGTGATCGATCCCGTGAATCCGACGCACGTCTACACCACACCGAGTTTCGGCAGCGTCAGTGACCAGGGCTCCGGCGCGCATATCACCAAGAGCGATGACGGCGGCACTGCCTGGCGACCCGTCGAGGCCTTGGCCGCAACCGCGCCGGGGGCCGGCCAGGTCGGCACACTGGTGATCGATCCGATCAATCCCAGCATCCTGTACGCGGGCAATTCCGCCGGCGTCTTTCGCTCGACAGACGCGGGAGCCCGCTGGGTCCGGACCAGCTTCCCGTTTGCCGCCGACTTTGGTCTCACCCTCGATCCCCTCGCGCCGGCCACGTTGTACGCCGCGGCTTACGAACCCAGTCCCTCCTTCGTGGCTCACGGCCTGTACAAGACCATCGATGGTGGCAACAACTGGGCGCCCGTCAACAACCCGAGCTTGCCACCAGACATCCTCCCCGCTGGTCCGCTGGCGCTCCTCGCCACGCCCACGGGCGTCTTCATCGGCAACTATCGCTCGACCGATGGCGGCGCCAGCTGGACAGCGATCGCCGGGTTGTCGTCCCCCAGGGCCTACGCGTACGCCCCGTCGAACGTGCAGCGCATCTATGTCGCCGAGGGCGCGTTTGTGCGAGCGTCGAACAACGGCGGAGAGACCTTCGGCGCGGACTCCTCACCGAACGCTCTCATCAACAGCCTCGCCGTCGATGCCAGCAACGCCGATCGCGTGTACGCGGCGACCGACAGCGGCGTTTTCGTTTCCACGAACGCCGGCGTCACCTGGTCGAGCGCTTCACTGGGCATCACCACGCCGTCGCTTTTCGCCGTCGCGATGGATCCAGCCAATACCGACTACGTGTTCGCGGGTGGACTCGGCGGCGTCTACGTCACGAGCGACGGTGGCATCACCTGGCGGTATACGGAGCTGGGCAGCGGCGTCGATGAAGTGACGGCGCTCGCCGTCGATCCGCTCGACGCGGCCACCGTCTACGCCTGCACGGCCGGGGCACTCCTGCATCGCTCCGACAACCGCGGCATGAGCTGGGGCCCCGGCATCGATACCGGCGGAGCCGCCTTCTGCGACGGCATCGCCGTGAGCGGCGCTACGCTGTGGCTGCCCACCGCGGGAGGCATCCGGCGCTCCACCAACGGGGGTGCGGACTGGGAGCTCGACAGCCGCTTGGACCTTCTGACGTACAGCGTGGCCGTCGCTCCCGACGGCACGACGTTGTATGCGAGCAGCGACGAGGGTACCCACAAGTCCGTCAATTCGGGTGTGAGCTGGACTTCGATGACCACTGACTTCGCCGAAGCCTTCCTGGTGGATCCCAGCACGCCGTCCACCGTGTACATGGGCCTGGGTTGCGGCAGCAATGACGTCGCAACGAGCGCGGGGGGGATCCGGCGCTCGACCGACTCTGGTGGCAACTGGGAGCCGGCGGTCGGCACGGCTTGCATCACGGCCCTGCTCGGGCTCGCAGACGGTCGCGTGCTCGCGCTCGGTGCCACGCCGATGTCGCTGCCGTTCTTTGCCGTCAGCTCGGATCACGGACTCAGCTGGCAGACGGGAGGCCTCGGCATCGAGGGGCAGGCGACGGGCTTCGCGCGGAGCGCTGACGGAAACATCGTATACGTGGCCACGACGCTCGGGCTGTACCGGGCCGCGACCGGGGGGCTGTGAATGGCCGTGCGTTTCCGTGAGGAGCCTTCCGCCGCGCGCTGTCGCGCCGGGCGAGTCGTTTCACTGTCATTGGCGTTTCTCCTGCTGTCGCGCGCAGCCTCTGCCCAATCAGTGGAGCGGCCGGAAGATCAGGCCGCGGCGCGGGCGCTGTTCGAGCAAGCGCGCGCGCTCGTCAAGGCGAAAGATTACGCCGCTGCCTGTCCCAAGTTCGAGGCAGCCAACCGCCTGTACGTCAGCCCAGGCACACTGCTCAACCTGGGGGATTGTCATGAACACCTGGGCCAGACCGCCAGCGCCTGGACTCGATTCGGCGAGGCCGCATCGGTGGCCGCGCGCACGGGTCGTGGTGAAACAGCGGCCGAGGCGCGACGCCGCCAGCGCGCCGTCGAGCCGCTCTTGATGCACGTCGTGATTCGCGTCTCGGCGCCCGTCCCGAGCCTCGTCGTCGAGCGAGACGGGATGGCGATCAGCGAGGCCGCCTGGGGGAGCCGCTTGCCGGTCGACCCCGGCAAGCACCGCCTCACGGCGAGTGCGTCCAGCCATGAACCATGGTCCGCGTCGTTCGATCTCTCCCGTGCTGGAGAAACGGTGATCATCGACGTGCCGGCGCTGAGGGCGCTGCCGGAGCCCAGCCCGGCACAGGCCGGCGCCCGCGAGGACCGCGGAGAAGCCGCTGGCACCGGCGAGGGGCCTGCCAGCGACGCAGCCCTGCAGCCCTCCCACACCTGGCAGTGGTTGCTCATCGGAGGCGGCGCCGCCGTCTCGATCGGCGGTGCGGCTCTGATGCTCGTGCAGGCCAACCGCGCCAGCGGCGCGCGCGAAAAGAACGACCCCGAGCTCTACGATTCCACCCAGACCCCGTGGACGATTGGCCTCACCGGCGCCATCGTCGGAGCTGCAGCAGCGGCCGCGGGCGCGGCCTGGATGCTCAGCGCGACGCCCGCCGAATCGCGAGCGTTCGGCGCGGCGCCTTGGATCGAGGCCGACGCGGCCGGCCTGAACGTACGCGGAACCTGGTAAAATCAGAGATTGTCGTAGGGGTCGAAGGCCTTCTTGGCTCGCGGGGCCGCGCGCTCCCGAGGCTTGGCTGGCGCGGGTCGCTCGTGACGCCGGACGGCTCGCTGGGTCGTTCCGCTCTGAGGTGGCGCCGCACCGTCGCTCGTGGGCGTGGCGGCGACCACGCCCACCTTGGGTTGCGTCACGACCGGAGCGGGGACGGCGGCAGGCGGTGCCTGGCCGATCACGGGCGCCGCCACCACCGGCTCGGCCGCTGCTCGCGGTGTGACGGTGCTGTCTCGCTTGGTCGACACGGCGGCTTCGGGAGCGGCCAGAGGCGTTGCCTCGGACGCCTCGTCCGGCATTCGCGTCAGAGCCCAGACCACGCCTCCCGCCGCCAGCGCCGCGAACACGGCCAGCACCGGTGTGCGCCAGCTCGGCCACGGCGAAGCACGCTCCGGGGCGGGCTGAACCAGCGCGCTGACCGTGCGATCGAGCGACACGAGACTCGTCTTCTCGGCCGAGACCAGGGCTGGCACCGGCGTTGCTGCAGCTCCGCTCACGGGTGCCGTCGCAGCGAGCCCGAGCGGCGCCGCGAGTGATTCGGCGAGCTCACTTGCCGACTGAAACCGCCGCTCGCGATCGAGAGCGGTGCCACGAGCGAACCACTCGTCGAACCCCGGCGGCACTGGCCCGAGGCTCGACGGTCTGGCACCTTGCCCCTGGCAAATCATCACGGCCAGACTCAAGGCGCTGTCGGAATGGAACGGGCGTTTCCCCGTGAGACACTCGCAGGCGATGACCGCGAGGCTCCACAGATCGCTGCGGTGATCGACGCTCTTCGAGCTCGTGATCTGCTCGGGGCTCATGTAAAAGGGTGTCCCGAGCACGCTACCCGTCGCGGTCTGCGCGTGCTCAGCGCTCAGCCCGGACGCGAGCGCCGAGCTCTTGGCGATGCCGAAGTCGAGAACCTTGGCGACCTCCTCGTCGCCGTTCCGGACCAGGAAGATGTTGTCCGGTTTGAGATCCCGATGCACGATCCTGGCCGCGTGCGCCAGCGTCAGGGCGCGCGCCACGTGTGCGATGACCCGTACCGTGTCCGCGAGCGACAAACGGGTGCAGCGGCGGATCCGAGAGCTCAGGCTGTCCCCTTCCAGCAGCTCCATGGCGATGAACGGCTCTCGGCTGGCGGGGTCGACTCCGTAGTCCAGGATTTGCACCACGTGCGGGCTGCGCAGGCTCGCCGCCGCCTTGGCTTCCTGGGTAAAGCGTCGGACCGCTTCCGGGTGAGCCGCCATCTCCCGCGTCATCAGCTTCAGCGCCACCGGCGCATCGAGGCCCAGGTGCTGAGCACGCCAGACCGATCCCATCCCGCCCTGGCCGATCGGAGCTACGAGGCGATATTTCCCATCGAGTACGACACCGGCTTCCACGTCCGGCCAGCATAGCAAGAATCGGCTGGCGCGTCGCGCGGCAGCCCTTGCGTGCTCCCGGAGCCCTCCTGGGCCGGCCGCGACGAGTACACCGAGCTCAGGAAGGCGGCTCGGAGATCAAGCGAGCCAGGCGCCGGAAGTCCAGAGGTTTGGTCAAGATCGGCACACCATTGATGCGCTGCGCGTCTTGCAACGCTTTCGCCAGCATGCCCGTGACCAGTACGCAGCGCACGGGCTTCTGCTGGGCCTGAACCTCCGCGATCACGTCCACGCCGGTGACGTCGTCCTGAAGCAGGTAGTCCGCGATCACCACGTCTGGCTTGAAGGTCTTGCTGAGCTCGACGGCGCTTCGTCCCGACTGAGCGCTGCGGACTTCCCAGCCCGTCTGGTGTTGCATCCACCCGACGAGCATCTCGAGGGCATCCGGCTCATCCTCTACGATCAAAATTCGCCTCATGACGTCACCTCCGAGCGTAGCAGGTACGCTGCTAGGCGGGTGAGTAGCTCGAAAAGAATGTCCGTGTTGCACGCAAGCGGCGGGGCCGAAATGGCTGGCTTTGCAATTTGACTCATTGTTGTGGACAGCCGGGACACTCAGGCAGAGCGGTGCTACTTTCGCAACGAGTCTCCTGCGTATGAAGACCGCCTCCGCCTCAGCTCTTTCCTCAGCGCTTTGCTTCTCGAGCGCCAGCGAACTGGCGCGCGGGATCCGCGAGCGAGAGTTCAGTGCCGAGGAGGTCGTCCGGCTGCATCTGCAGCGGATAGACGTTCTGAACCCCTGCCTGAACGGTTTGCTGGCCGTGGCCTCCGAGGCCGCGCTCGAACAGGCGAGGGCTGCCGACCACACCCTGGCCCAGGGAGAGCCAGTGGGGCCGCTGCACGGCGTTCCATTCACCGTCAAGGACGTGTACGCCGTGGGCGAGACCTCGAGCCTGCGCCGAGCGCCTGGCATCTCGGGGAAATTGGCTCTGATCGAAGGCCCCGAGTCGAGCGTGATTCGCAGGCTTCGCTCCGCCGGTGCCATCTTGCTCGGTGTGTCCCGCGCCACGCTGTGGCGCGACCGGGAGGAGGCGTACGGCCCTGCCCACAACCCCTACGATCTGGCTCGTAGCCCCGGTGGAAGCAGTGGCGGTGAAGCGGTCACGATCGCCGCTGGCTGCTCGCCGCTGGGCTGGGGCAGCGACTCTGGCGGCAGTCTCCGTCAGCCCGCCCATTTTTGTGGGCTCGCCTCCTTGCGTCCCTCCAACGGCCGAGTTCCATGCGCAACCGATGCCGGCGCGAACGACCCACGCACCGTGGCGGGGCCCCTCGCTCGTTCGATTCGCGACGTTGCCCTGGCGCTCGACATCGTGAGCGGTCTCGACCCACTCGATCCGACGACGCTCCCGCTGCCACGCTGCAATACTCGTGACATCGTCGTCGAGGGACTGCGGATCGCGGTCCACACTTCCCATGCACTGGCTCCGGCGACGGCGGAGACCGCGGCGTGTGTCGTGCGCGCGGCGGCTGCACTGGCCAGTGCTGGAGCCGTCGTCGAGCAGCAACCACCTCCCGACCTCGATCAGGCGTGGCAGCTCACGCTCGACTACTGGGCTCATTGCCGAGAAGAAGGCACACTCTCGGACTATCTGCGGTTTCAGGAACGCTGGCAGCGCTACCGCCTCGCGTTGCATGCCTGGATGCAGCGCTGGGATCTCATTCTGTGTCCGGTCGAGGCGTTTCCAGCCGCGCCAGCGGCTGCGGGCACTCTGCAGCCCTTCACCTATACGGCACCGTACAGCCTCCTTGGCTGGCCCAGCGCCGTGGTTCGAGCCGGCACTTCGGAGCAAGGTCTGCCCATCGGAGTGCAGTTGATTGGCCGCGCCCATCGAGATGACGTCGCTCTCGCTGGCGCGGCCAGCGTGGAGGCGGCACTCGGCGGCTTTCACCCTCCCCCACTCAGCTAGCGCAGCAGGGCCAGCGTCGCTGACCCGCAGCGGGGACTCCTGGCGACGCTCGGTGTCTCAGCGCGCCGAGCCCCCTCGGGCTCTGCCCCGTGGCAGGCGCTGGCCGGGTCGACGCTGTGCCCGGAGCGGTCGCTCGCGCTCGAGCTTCCCCCCAACGCCCCTTGCGCGCAAGCTGGCGCCGGATCATCCTCTGCTCGGGCTCGCGCTCAGCGGTAGACGCTGACGCGCTCCAGGTGCAGCGCCGAGGGTCGATCGACGCGCAGCCGGATCCAGCGGGCGAGGCTGGGCTCAAAGGCTGCTTTCCAGTTTCGGAAGTTGCGGTTCCGGCGCGCGACCTCGCGCCACGTGTGCTGATCCTGGCTCAGCTCCAGAACGAGCGGTACGGCCAGCTCGCTGCAACAGTCGGTGCGGTTGCGCACGCGAACCGCCGAGACCTCCTGCTGCTGTTGCAGGTCGAGCTCGAACCAGGGGGATGGCTCGACTGCCGTATGAAAGAAAATGCTCATGCCGAGATAGTCGCCGCAGCGCCGTTGCACCGGGTCGCAGCGCAGAGCTTCCGAGCTCAGCCGCCAGGGCTTGCCCCGAGCCAGGTCCGGCCGCAGATCGATCCCGTCGCGCAGCAAGAGGATGGCTCGGAACATGCCGAAACCGAGCAACACCAGGAACAGCCCCATGCGCCAGCAGCGCTGGCTGCGCAGGCGTTGCAGCGCCGTCTCTTCGCTGCACGCCTCGGCGACCAACGCCCGAGCCCCTGCCGCGAGCTGCGCCGCTTCGGCTGCGCTGTGCGAGCGTTCGGCGCTGCTCGGGGTGCGGGGTGTCCCCGCGGAAGAGAACGCGGCAGCGTCCGCCGCCGTGGACCGCTCGGGGCGGCGCAACGCCACGAGCGCCCAGTGCTCCGCCTCTCGATACAACTCGCAGGCGCGCACGGGATCGGGCCCGGGGGCAAACGGCTCACTCGGCTCTCGAGCGCGCTCGGCGAGCTCCAGCGCCGCCCGCGCTCGCTCGCGCGCGTCCCGTAGCGCCTCGGTGGCTGCGATCCGCGCTCGCGCTGCTGCGATCGCCTGGCCCCGCCACAGCCACTCCGGAAGGCGAGCCTGGATCACCAGGCCAGGGTAGTGGGGCTAGCGGGCTGCGCAAGAGTGGAAGGGCGCGGGCTGACGTGCTAGGGCGCGGGCTCGAAGTGGAGCACGCGGCGACGAAGAGCACGCCACGAGGAGAAGCAGTGTCGAACGCGAATGCAGTGCCCACGCCGACGCCAGCGAGCCGGCTCTGGCTGCTGGTGCCGCTGGCGCTGGTCGCCGTCGTCTACCTGGTCTGGTCTTCGGCGGGCAACTTCAACCATTGGCCCGTCTACACGGTACTCTTCGATCTGCAGGCAGAAGGCTTCCGGCGCGGTCAGCTGTCTTTGCCCGTCACGCCCGCGCCGCAGCTGCTGGCCGCCGCCAACCCCTACGATCGCGCCAACAGCGGCTACTGGATCGTCGACGCGATCTGGCACGACGGCAAGTGGTACCTGTACTGGGGCCCGCTGCCGGCTCTGCTCCAGGCCCTCGGCAAGAGCCTGCTCGGAGTCTACGAGATCGTCGGCGACCAGTACCTGCTGATCGTCTTCTCGCTGCTCTCTACCGTGTTTGGTGCGCTCTTGATCGAGGACATCCGGCAGCGAATGTTCAGCCGCGTGCCACGCTGGGTCTCCGTGTTCTGTATTCTGGCGCTCGCTTTCATCAACCCCGTGGTCTACCTCGTGGCCACGGGTGGCCAGTACCAGGCGGCCATCGCCGGCGGTCAGGCGTTTCTCGTGGCAGGCATGTGGTGCGCGTTTCGAGCCGTACAGGGCGACGCCCCGGAACGTCGCCGCCGCCTCTGGCTGTTCGGGGCAGGCTGCGCCTTCGGTGCGTCCCTGGCCTGCCGCATCAGCCTCGGAGCGGCCGCCGCGCTGGTCGGGCTCTGCGCCATGCTGGCCGCCGCCTGGCCCTGCCAGCGCCGCAGCAGAGCCGTACTGCTGAACGCGCTGTGCGTGGGCAGCGCGCCGCTGCTCAGCGTCGCTGGCCTGCTCCTCTACAACCGGCTGCGCTTCGGGTCATGGCTCGAATTCGGGATGAAGGAGCAGGTGTCGTACTTCGAGTTCAAGGTCTCGAAGAGCTACTTCCTCACCAATCTCTACGCCTACGCGCTCTCGCCCTTCGAGCTCACGTGTCAGTTCCCGTTCGCGCTGCAGAGCGCCGTCCGCGGACCCAAGGGGGTGCCGGCGTGGGTGCCGATGGCGAACGACTACCTGGTCCGGGAGCCCATCGCCGGCTTCCTGAGCACGGCACCCCTCAGCTGGCTCAGCCCCGTGCCGCTGCTGGTGACCGCGAGGCACGCCTGCTCGTTGCGGCGCGAGGCGTGGCGCAGCTACGCGTTCCTCACGCTATGCTTCGCCGTGATGGGCAGCATCAGCGGCGTGCTGGTGCTGTTCGTGTACGGCGCGACCATGCGCTACCTCGATGATTTCATCTACGGCATCGCGCTGCTCAGCGTGCTCGGCGCGTTCACGTGGCTGGCGACGCGCGCTACAGCGCTCGGGCGCAAGCTGGTGGGCAGCGCCATCGCCGGCCTCTGCTCCGTCACCATCATCTTGGGGCTGCTCCTCGCCTATCAGGGCTACGACGAACATTTTCCGCGCCGCAATCCGGCGCTGAACGAAAAGCTCGTGCGGCTCTTGTCCGTTTGCCGACACGACTGACCACTCTCTGGGCGCCAGTCACCTCGCGGTTGCAGAACCAGCGCAGCGCTAAGCCCGGCAGACGGCGACAATCGAGTTGCCGAAGGGCGGTGGAAAGAGCTGCTCGATGCGGCGGACGACGGGCACGATGACGTTGTCGTACAGGCCGAGTTGCGCGGGCGCAGCGTCGGTCCGGCGCAGCAAGACGAACGTGGACCACCAGGCGAGTAGCCCGGGCAGGTTGAAGTAGCGCAGCGCCTCCAGCTCGAGCTCGGCGTCCAGGAGCTTGTCGCGCAGCGTCTCTTTCGTGTAGCGGCGGTAGTGACCGTAGCGGCGGTCGAAGGAGCTGTAGGCGAACTCGAAAGCGGGCACGAAGACGCAGACATGACCGCCACCGCTCGCCCGCAAGATGTCGCGCCAGCCGCGGAGGGCCGCGAGGTCCTCGCGGATGTGCTCGAGCACGTTGACCGCGATGATGGTGTCCGGGGCGTACGCCGACCAGCGCTGCACCCAGTCCCCGGCCCCCACACGGTCGTGGAAAAAGCGCGCGCTCGGGCGGTTGGCGAAGCGCTGCTGGCACTTCGCCACGCACTCGGCTTCAGTGTCGATGCCAATGAAGGAGGGGCGGTCGACCCAATGTTCCGATAACGTCCCCACGCCGCAGCCGACCTCGAGCACGCGCTCTCCCACGTAGGGCGTGAACTGATCGGCGATCCAACGGTTGTAGTTGTCGGCGGCTCGACCTGTCTCCAGGTGTTCGGAGAACCCGAATTGCGGCGGGCTCAGCTGGCTGCTCATGGGCGCCGTATACACCATTGCCGCCGTGGCGAGCGGGCGCTTCGCTCTCGCCGGAGACGACCCGCGTGGATTTGATATCGTCCGCGCCCGATGCACCCATCCCCGTCGCCCAGCCAGAAATCCGATGCTCGTGCGCGCTGGAGCCTGCCACCCGGATCCTTCCTCGGCACCTTCCTCGGCCTGCTCGCGGGCAGCCTCGTATTTTCGTTTTCGAGCACCGACGTCTCGAGCCTCCGGGATCGCCCGATTGGCGACGCGATCCTGCAAGGCGTGGATGCGTCACGTCGTGTCTCGATCTACCTGTCGATGGTCGCTGCGGTGCTCGGCAGCTGGCTCGCCTGTCACTGCGCGGCGCAGGCTCTCCGTCGTAGAGCGCCGGGCTGGTTCCTCGGCGCGCGGTCCCGTCTGGAAAACGACGTGTGCGCGACGTTCTGTGCCGTGGGCAGCGTGGCCCTCGTGGCCCGCGCGACCATCGGTCGTCTCGATGGCCTGGCGGCGGTGAACGTCTGTTTGATTGGCGTGGTGGCTGTGGTCGTGCTCGCTCTCGCGCGCCGCCTGTCTCGCCGCCAAAGCCTGTTGCGCCGTGCGCTTTCGTCCTTGCCGACGCTCGCGCCCCTGCTCGCCCTGCCCTGGCCTTTCACCTACATCGTCGGCTTGTTTGGCGCGGAACGGCGTGCGCTGCTGGGGGCGCTGCTCGTGACGACCGTCTACGCCGTGGGCTTCGTCTGGACTCTGCGCCGGCGCGGGCGACAGAACGGGACGCGCGTACGCCAGGCGTTTGCGCTCTCAGCGCTGCCGTTCTTCGCGTTTCCCGGCTCATGCCCGGTCGCAAATGAGATCGCCTACACCCTGGCGCACCAGCACCCGGTCGCGCCTCAAACCGTGGCGCTCGTCTTTCTCGGTCTGCTCACGCTCGCCGCCGCGCTGCTTTTCTGGGCCGCGCTGGGCGGCCGATTGCGGCTCTCCCCCGGCCGGCTCCTGTCTCGATTCATGTTGCCCGCTATCGTGTTTGGCACGGGCCTGATGGCAGTCTACCAGCATCAGTTGACGGAGTCGCACGTCGATCCCTTGGAAGACGGCGAGCAGATCACGTCCATCTATCAGTTGCTCCGCTGGGGCAAATGGCCGTTCATCGATACCTGGCCCGGACACGGCCTGTATGACTATGTGGGAGCACTCTACGCGAAGGTGAACGGCTTTCATCCCTTCGAGCTGACGGCCTGGAATGGCATCCTCGCGGCCCTGTCCGCAACCGCGGCCTACGCGATCCTCGCTCGCGTCAGCACGCCGCTCTTCGCCGTCTGCGTGGCGACTCTGCTGCCCATCGAAGCGCTCTTCCCTGTTCCGCAGTATTCCTTCTTTTGTGCCGAGCCGGGCCTGCTCTTGGTCGGATTGCTGGTCTATCGGGTGCTCGCTCGACCGAGCCTGCGCGGGTACGCGCTGCTCTCCGCGAGCACCTTTTTGTGCTTCTTTTGGACGCCGACGAGTGGCGTCGCTTGCATCGCGTCCGTCTTTGCACTGCTCAGCCTCTCCTTCATCACCGCAAGAGATCGCCGGGTCGCCCGGCGTGGGCTAGAGGTGTTCGCCGCCACCGGCGCGCTGGTCCTCGTCCTGTATGCCGTCACGCTGCTCGGTCGCGGGCAGCCGTTGTTCGAGACGCTGCGCTTGGTGAAGACCTTCATACAGGCCGATCCGATGATCGGCGGTCGCGTCAGCGTGATCGAGCGATTCGACAGCCTCGCGTTCTTTCAATACTTGATCTTGCCGGCTGTCGGCCTGCTGTACCTGGGCAGACTTGCCCGTCACGCCCTCGAACGGCGTCCACTCGATCGAGTCGAGCAGCTACTCGGTTTCTTGGCGCTGGCGTCGCTCGTGCTGTTTGCCCGAACGCTCACACGCCACGGCCTCATCGAGCGCTATCAGCCGTTCTATTTTCCATTTCTCGCGCTGGCGCTGCTGATGCCGGGTGCCGACAAAGCGCTGGCTCGTGCCTGGTTCTGCGCCGGCCTCTGCCTGTACTTGGTCGTCTTTCCGGTCTGGGCCCCCCGGCAGCTCAGCCTCGAGCCGTTCGCGTTTCACGCCTGGCAGCGCGATGAGCCGCGCTACGCAGGGGCGACGCCGCAGTACCCAGCGCTGCACGCCTTTCTCGACGGCACGTTGCAACCGAAGCAAACCTTTCTCGAGCTGCTCAACATGTCGCTGCTCTACACCGTGCTGGAACGCGAAGTGCCGGGACAGTTCTTCCTCCCCAGCATGTTCTACGCGACAGACAGCGTGCAGGACAGCTACCTCGCGCGGCTGCAGGCCTTCGGCGGCAGCGAACGAGTGCCCGTGGTGCTGTTGCCTGTTTCAAATGCGAAGAACTGGAACAGCTACATCGACGGGATCCCGAACACGCTGCGGAGCTACCGCATCGCCGAGCACGTGTATCGGCAATATGTGCCGTTCGGAGTCATGGACGGGGCCGCTGTGTGGGTCTCGCGTGCGCGCTTTGACGAAGCCGGCGAGAAGGTACCTTCGCTCGCCTTGAGCTGGCGCGAGCCCGACTCGTACCGGACCGAGTCGCTCGAAGCGTCACGCTTGGAGGGCGACGTGCTCAGGCTCGTGGCGAAGGGACGCGCTCCGCAAATCAGCCGGGTGGTGGCGCTCGGCGGCGTTCAGCTGGGAGGCCTCGAGTCAGCGCATGCCGTGCGTTTTCTGTACCGAACGAGCGTACCGGGAACGCTGCAAATCTTCTTTCGCTATGCTGACCACGCGGCAGACTCCAGCCAGGTCGCGCTGGTTGCCGGCAGCGAGTGGCAAGCGGCGCAGCTCTGGATCCCGCCCCGGCCCGAATCCGGCATCGCACTCAAGGACCTGCGCTTCCACCCACCCGTCGGGTCCGTCCTCGAAATCAGGGCACTCGAGCTCGCGTATGGCGGCCCCTCGCCACAACTGCCGCAGAGCTACAGCGCCGGCATGCTGCCGTTCCTCTGGGGCAACCTGGACGCGCGGCTCAGCAGCACGCCGGGGAAGCTCGAGCAGAGCCTGGCGGTGCCGGAGGGAAATCCGAGACTCACGGCGTTTGACCTGACGCTGAACGTGGCAGCGGACAAGAGCAAAGGCAACTACTTGCAGCTCTGCCTGCGCCTGCCCGATCTGAACCTGCAAGGCGCGGGTGGACTGCGCCGCTGGAAGACGATCCAGCACGCCGGCGGCTGGCAAAGTGCTGGAGCGGCAACGCTCAGTTATGGCGAGCCCCCATCGACATTTGACTTCACGCTGGTCTCGCCGGACCCAAACGCGCCTGGCCTACCTGGCGCGCTCGTGCGCTCGTTCGAGCACGAGTGTAAGCGCTACCTCGTGCGCTTGTCAGCGCAGTACGCCTGGAACAGCCAGCCCGTGGCTCACATCCAAATGGCTAGCAGCGTGCCCCTGATCCTCGAGTCTGCCGCCCTCTTTTCGGGAGATTGAGTTGTCGGGAGATTGAGTCGAAGTGAGCCCGGAGATGGGCTACAAGCCGCACCATGCAGTGCGTAATTCTAGCGGGGGGGCTCGCCACGCGAATGCGCCCGCTCACCGACGCTCTGCCCAAGGCGCTGATCCCCGCGGCCGGCCGCCCTTTCATCGACTACCAGCTGGAGTGGCTGGCCCGAGTCGGCGTCACGAGGGTGCTGCTATCGGTGGGGTACCAAGGGCAGATGCTGAGTGAATACGCAGGTGACGGTAGCCGCTGGGGGCTAGAGCTGTCTGTCGTCGACGAAGGCACCGAGCTGCGTGGCACGGCGGGCGCGTTGCGGCTAGCGTTCGACCGAGGTGCGCTCGACGAGTCGTTTCTGCTGACCTACGGGGATTCCTTTCTGCCCATCGATTTCAGTGCCGTATGGCAAGCGTTCCTGGCCTGCGGAAAACCCGCGCTCATGACCGTATTTCGCAACGCCGGGCGCTGGGATCAGAGCAACGCCGTGCTCGACCAGGGCCAGGTCTTCTACGACAAAACGCGGCGCTCGCGCCCCGCCGAGGACTTTCAGTACATCGACTACGGCCTCTCGGCGCTGCGGCGTGCGCTCGTGCCGCGGTTTGTGCCCGAGCAGGGCAAACACGACCTGGCCGCCATATTTCACGAGCTCGGCAAGAACGGCGAGCTCGCCGGTTTCGAGGTGCAGCAGCGCTTTTTCGAGATCGGATCTCCGTCGGGCTTGTCGGACTTCGAGCAATGGCTAACGACGCGAGCTTGATCATCCTGGATCGGGATGGCGTGCTGAACGAGACGTTGCCCAATCCCAGCGAAGCGCGCCCCGACAGCCCGCTCTGCGTCGCTGCGGTCGTGGTCTTCCCTTGGGTACCGTCCGTGCTCCGGAGCCTCACGGACAGGGGTTATCGGCTCGCCATCGCCACGAACCAACCCGCGTTCGCCAAGGGCAAGGTGTCGCTCGAGGCGCTCGAGCAAGTACACGCACGGGTGCTCGACGAGATTGGGCGCGAGGGCGCGCGGATCTCGAGCTCCCACATGTGTCTGCACCGCGCAGAGGATGGCTGCGAGTGCCGCAAACCAAAACCGGGCCTGTTACTGGACGCACTCGCACGTCACCCGGAGCAGGACGGGCGACACTGCTGGATGGTGGGAGATCGCGCAACGGATGTGCTGGCGGGTGTGGCGGCGGGCGTGCAGACTGCACTGCTCGGGGACGAGACGGGCAGAGAGCTCAGCGAGCTTTCACGACTGGCAGTTCGGCCTTCCTTTTGCGGTGCCGATTTGCGAGACTTCAACCGTTTCCTCCTGGCTCGCGGCGATGGAAGCGCTCAGAATCATTGACTGTTTTTCCGTCATTTGAGCGAACCGGCACTTTCATCCGCGGCCGCGCCGGGGCACGGTAGGGCGATCCACGGAGCGGGGGAACGGAAATCCGATGATGCTCAACCGAATCAAGATCTTCGCAGATGGCGCCTCGCTGCCCATGTTGCGCGAGCTGACCAGCAATCCCCTGATCGCCGGCTACACCACCAATCCGACCCTGATGCGCAAGGCCGGCGTCACGGACTATCGAGAGTTCGCGCGCGCGGCCCTGGAGATCGTGGGTGACAAGCCGATCTCCTTCGAGGTCTTCGCCGATGATTTCCCGGAGATGGAGCGCCAGGCCCGGACCATCAGCAGTTTCGGTGCGAACGTGTACGTCAAGTTGCCCATCACCAACACACGGCGGGACTCGACGCTACCGCTCGTGCACGAGCTCAGCTCGTCCGGCGTGAAGATCAACGTCACCGCCCTGTGTACGCTCGAGCAAGTCGAAAAGAGCGCCGAAGCCCTGCGTGGCGGCGCGCCCTCCATCGTGAGTGTATTCGCCGGGCGCATCGCCGACACCGGGCGGGACCCGATTCCGCTCATGGCCGAGGCCGTGAGCCTGTGCAAGGCCGCCTGCCAGGGCTCGGCCGCAGCCATCGAGCTGCTCTGGGCGAGCCCGCGGGAGCTCTTGAATCTGGTGCAGGCCCAATCCGTGGGCTGTCCCATCATCACCGTGACCTCGGATCTGCTGGCGAAGCTGCCGCTGCTCGGCAACGAGCTGGACGAAGTCAGTCTGCAGACCGTGCAGATGTTTCACCGTGACGCAGCGGTTGCCGGGTACGCGCTGTGAGCGAGTTCGTTCGAACCTATCTCGCCGAGTCGGTGCGCGTGCTGAACAGCCTGGACGCGGCCGAGCTGGAGGCTCTCGCGCACGGGCTGGCCAGTGTGCGAGCTGGCGGCGGGCGCTTGTTCATCCTGGGCGTCGGCGGCTCTGCTGGGCATGCCAGCCACGCGGTCAACGACTTTCGCAAGATCTGCGGCTTTGAGGCCTATGCTCCGACCGACAACGTCTCGGAGCTCACCGCGCGCATCAACGACGAAGGCTGGGAGACGTCGTTTTCAGAGTGGCTCCGGGTTTCGCGGCTCGGGCCGAGCGACGCGCTCTTGATCTTCTCCGTGGGCGGTGGAAATCGCGAGAAGAACGTGTCACCCAACCTGGTGCGCGCGCTCGAGCTCGCCGGCCAGGTGGGTGCCAAGGTTTTCGGCGTCGTGGGCAAAGACGGCGGTGCGACCAAGCGCGCGGCCCAGGCGTGCGTGGTGATTCCGCCGCTGTATCCCGATCACATCACGCCCCACACCGAGGGACTCGCCGCCGTCGTCTGGCACCTGCTCGTGAGCCACCCGGCGCTCAAGCGCAGCGCCACGCGCTGGGAGTCGGTGAAGTGACCGCGGCGGTGCCGAGCGTCGCCGGGCAGCGCTTCTTCATCGTGGGCGGCGCGGGCTTCATCGGCAGCCACTTCACCGACGCACTACTCTTGCACCCGGAGGTGGCGCAGGTCACCCTGTACGACAACTTCTCGTCGGGGCGGGAGTGGCACTACGCACAGCACACCGCCGATCCCCGGCTGCGCGTCGTGCGCGGCAACGTCGAGCAGCTGGACGAGCTACGGCGAGCGCTCGACGGTCACGACGTCGTGATTCACTTGGCTTCGAACCCGGACATCGCGCGCGCGGCGACGGAGCCAGCCATCGACTTCTGGCAAGGCACGGCGCTCACGCACAACGTGGTCGAGGCCATGCGCACGACCAGCGCCAAGCGCATCCTGTACGCCTCGGGCAGCGGGGTGTACGGGGACCTCGGGACACACGAAGCGAGCGAAGACCACGGTCCGCTCGTGCCGGTCTCGACGTATGGCGCGAGCAAGCTCGCGGGCGAGGCGCTGATCACGAGCTACGTCTACATGTTCGGCCTGTCGGGCTGCGCGTTCCGCTTCGGCAACGTGGTCGGTCCGCGCCAGACACACGGCGTGGGCTTCGATTTCGCGCGGCGTTTGCTGCTCGAGCCGTCGGGACAGGGTCGGCGCGTGCCGCTGCGCATCCTGGGAGACGGCACGCAGAGCAAGTCGTACATTCACGTGAGCGACGTGGTGCGGGCCGTGCTCACCGCTCATGCACGGAGCACGCAGCCCTTTCAGGCCTACAACGTCGCGACCGGGGACTACATCACGGTGACGGAGATCGCACACATCGCGCTCGCCTGCCTGGGCCTCTCGCCCGAGCAGGTGGACTTCCAGTACAGCGGCGGGGATCGTGGCTGGAAGGGCGACGTTCCCGTCGTGCGCTTGAACACCGAGCGCATTCAGACCACCGGCTGGCGCTGCGAGCGCACGTCGGCGGAGGCACTCAGGCAATCCATTCTGGCGATGTTGCCGGATCTCAAAGCGGGGCGCATGTGACCGTGGCCATCAGCGCTGGTTTGGGCGATATGTCGGGTGCACAGAGCGCGGTCAGCGCGGCTCCCGTCGAGACCGAGCTGCTCCTGCCCGAGAGCGATGTCGACAGGCCGGTGCTCTCGATCGTCGTACCTGCGTTGAACGAGCAGCTCACGATCGCGGACTTCATCGCTTGGTGCCACGAGGGGCTGAGCCGTGTCGACATCCCCGGCGAGATCCTGATCATCGACAGCTCGACGGATCGCACCGCGGAGATCGCGCTGGGCGCGGGAGCCAGGGTCTTGCGTACGCCGAAGCGCGGGCTCGGGCGCGCCTACCTCGACGCGCTGCCCTTCATCCGGGGCCAGTACGTGCTGATGGGCGACTGCGACTGCACCTACGATTTTCGAGAGCTGAAGGTCTTCGTCGAGAAGTTCCAGGCTGGGGCCGAGTTCATCATGGGCTCGCGTTTCCGCGGCTACATCGAGCCGGGTTCGATGCCGCCCTTGCACCGCTACCTGGGCACGCCGGTGACCACCTGGATTTTGAACCTGATCTTCTCCAGCCACTTCAGCGACATCCACTGCGGCATGCGCGGCCTGACGCGCGACGCACTGCTGCGCATGGATCTGCGCTCGCAGTCCTGGGAGTATGCCTCGGAGATGGTGCTGAAGAGCGTGCACATGCGGCTTCGGACCGAAGAGGTGGCCATCCGCTTCCTGAAGGACCGCGACGGGCGGCTGAGCCATCACAAGCGGTCCGGCTGGTTTTCTCCCTGGCATGCGGCCTGGATCAACCTGCGCGCCATGTTCATTTACGGCGCCAACTTCTTCCTCTTCAAGCCCGGGCTGGTGCTGCTCGCGCTCGGCTTGAGCCTGGTGCTGCCGCTCTCGTTCGGCACTCGCGTGGTGGGGCCGCTCACGTTCTCACTGCACTGGATGATGCTCGGCGTGGCGCTCTCGATCGTTGGGCTGCAGTCGGTCTACATGGGCATCCTCACTCAGGTGTTCTTCGATTACTCCGGAGCGACGACGGAGCGCTGGTTCCGGCGCTTCCCGTATACGCGCAGCGTGGTTTTATCCGCCGGGCTCGCCGCTCTGGGGGCGGTGCTGAGCCTTGCCCTGGCCATCACGTATCTGCATGATGATTTCCGACTGCAAGAGGGTGCGCTGGTCAACAACCTGGGCGTCGCAGGTCTGCTGCTCTTGATCGTCGGCTTCTTGACCTTCACCTTCACGCTGTTGCTGCACTCCACGGCGGTGGCGGTTCGGCGGCGTTGACCGTGCGTGCCCGGGCGTTTGCACAAGACTACGATCCGTCGGTGATCGACCGCTTCGGCGTCTGGCTCTCGGCGCGACAGATTCAGCGTTGGGTGCCGAGCTTTGCCGGAAAGCGCGTGGCGGACGTGGGTTGCGGCTATCACGCGACCTTCCTGCGCACCATCCTGGGAGAGGTGCGACAGGCCGTGCTCTGCGATGTGGCACTCGCACCCGACCTCGTGGCACATCCGCGCGTGAAGGCGTGCGTGGGGCCGCTCTCGCAGACGCTGGCGACATTGCCGAGCGAGAGCGTGGACGTGGCGCTCTTGATCTCCGTGCTCGAGCACGTCTGGGAGCCTCTCGCGCTGCTCGAAAACCTGCACCGGTTGCTGGTCCCCGGCGGAACCTGCCTCGTCAACGTGCCCTCCTGGAGAGGCAAGCGCTACCTGGAGCGGGCAGCGTTTGTCTGGGGGTTGAGCCCGGCGAGCGAAATGGAC
>Ga0068861_100000732_pt1 | contig 19632 bp, 23 predicted proteins | sample KBSSwiS42_FD_66593 | JGI IMG/M metagenome (GOLD analysis project Ga0068861, IMG submission 66593) | Switchgrass rhizosphere microbial communities from Kellogg Biological Station, Michigan, USA - KBS Switchgrass S4-2 | ecosystem: Host-associated > Plants > Roots > Rhizosphere > Soil ...
CCGAACACGCCATATCCGGCATTGTTCACCAGGACGTCGATGCGCCCGAAGCTATCCATTACCTTGACGACGGCCTGAGCCATGGACGTGTCATCCGTGAGATCGATAGGAAGAGAGAGAACGTTCGAGCCCAGGGCGGGGATGGAGGACGGATCACGCGCGGTGGCGGCAACGTTCCAGCCTCGCCCTGCAAACAGTGGAACCGTGATACGGCCGATCCCAGAGGATGCACCGGTGATGAGGACGGTCTTCATTTGCTCAAAGCACCTCGCGACGCAGCTGGGGAAAAACCTTCGACACCTTCCCCAAGAGATAATCACCATAAGTGCCTTGAAACTCGTGCACGCTGGCACGATCCCAGCGTTCCGACTTGTTCTCGTGGACAACGCCGCCTTCGATGGGCTCCACAATGGCATCGAAATCCGGATCGAAAAAGAATGCGAACGAAATGCGGTTGTGCGTGGCGGGGTTCTGGACCCGGTGCGGTGTCGACAGATAACGGCCACCGGTCATGCGGTCCAGCATGTCGCCTAGATTGCACACGAATGAATCGGGGACTGGAGGAGCATCGATCCACCTGGATCCCATCTTGATTTCCAATCCCCCGGACATATCTTGCTTGAGAATGGTGAGCAAACCGTAATCCGTGTGTTCGCCGACCCCGAAAAGGTCATCCGGACGTCCGTGAGGATAGTTGAAGATGCGAAAGAGAAGCAGCGGGTTGGCGGTGTAGCGAGACGCAAAATAGGTCTCCTCCAGACCCAAACTCAATGAGATGCCCGCCATGAGTCCGTGTCCAAGGCGGGTCAATGCATCCATGTAGTCCAGCACCAGGGGCCGCAGCTCGGCCGGATGGGCGGGAAACAAATTGGGACCGTGCATGGGCGTACCTGCCTTGACCCGCGGGTGGTCCGTGCCCAGCTCTGTGCCGAAGTAAATCCCCTCCTTTTGATCCGGCTTGCCGGAGGTGAGCTCCCCTCCCACGGGGAAATATCCACGCCACGCTCTTCCGCCCCGCGACATTGCAATCTCTTGCTTCGCCGGAAGCGGTTGATCGAAGAACGAGCGGCTCGCCTGTTCCAGATCCGCAATCAGAGAAGGACTCACTCCATGCCCGACAACGTAAAAGAACCCGTAGTCGCAACAGGCGCGGCCGATCGCTGCCGCGACAGACGCGCGGTTGCCTGCTTTATTGAAAAGCGGCGCAACATCGATGATGGGAATCTCGGACATGGCGCCAGTCTACTCCGGGGAGGAAGGCTCGGGGGCGCTGCGTAGCTGCCGCATTCCATTCGGGGTGACGAAATGCGCGACCAGACCCGGATCACCCTCGGTGACGATGAGCTGATCTTCCATCTTCAATCCATGCCAAAGGCGAGTTATGTATTCCGGATCAGGATGATTGATCTCGAGCCCCAGAAGGTAAAGCTCTCGATCGGGAAGGCGCCACGCGGGATGTCCTCCCGGGAACCACTGAATGAGATATGGACAGAGACCGTCCAGGATCAAACGTCCATCTTCAGGGAATGCAATCAACCAATTCAGGTCACCGCGCGCCATCGAAGCGACCGGACCGATGGGAATGGGCGAGCCCGCCGTCAGAGAGTGAATGTCTTTCGTGCGGGCGACCCAGGTGGCCAGTCGAGGAGTAGCATTGGTGTCGAGCGTGTCCAGCTCGAACCAGCGCGGGCGGTCAGGCCGAGGCGCGTTCGGATTCGGGGCGATGACCTCGAGATAAGTGGATTCACCAATCCGAAGAAGGAGATTATGCGTGCCCATGCTCACATGTTCCCCGCCCGGTTCGGGTACTACACCGAGGGCTTGATGGATATATGTTGCGCCCGCGTCTAACGTGGGCGAAACAATGACCAGGTGATCGATCCGCGTGGGGTGCATGTCCACAATTTACTGCTTGCGATAAAGAAACCAGCCCCAACCCGAAACCGGAGCGGCATCGTACCGAGCGACATAGCGGTAGACACCCACATCGGTGAAGGGGATCTCGTCCGGCGGGTCGATGAACTCTTGACCCTGGGTAATGAGAATCCACTCGGGAGTACGGCGTTTCCAATCATTCTGATCCACGTAATAGAGCAATTTACCCATCGATGCGCGGGCAGCGTAAAACCCCAGCACCATGCGGTTTCGGAAATCGTGGTCGCTTCCCACGTAGACGTCCTCGCCTTTTGAATCCCTGGCGATGCGAGCCCAAGCGGCGGCGTACTGACCCCGGCCATCTCGAAGCAGGGCCAGGTCTCTAGGCCCGTGCCCGATCAATAACAGGGACAACATGACCCAGGGGAACCAGCGGACGGAGCGATTCCAGGTGAGCGTTGCCCGCGCCAAAGAATAGGCGAGGAGCATGTAGAAGAACGGGAAGCACAAGATGAAATAGCGGAAGTAAACGAACTTGGGACGGGCAAGCGCCAGCACCAGAGCCGGAGCCAGGATCAGCATGGCGGGGAAAAACATCCATTCGTGGCGCTCGTCCTTGCGAAGACGGCGCGTGCCCCACCCGATGAGGAGCACGGCAAGAACGAGCGCAGTCCAAGACCAAGGCGGCAAAACCGGCAGCCCCAAGAGATATCCGGCGGCTTGTCCCACGACATCGATCTTTCGTTCCACCGGTCCGCCGCCGATCTCCATGCCGCGGACAAATAAAAAATACCAGATGGTGGGGAAGGCGAGCGCGGGCACCTGATGGAGAAGAAAACCGGGGAGCCGGGACGGAAACGGTGCCGTTCTGTTCTTGAGCAAGACTGAGGCATGCATCACCAACAACGCTATGGTGACGATGACGAACGTGGAGTGAGACAACACGCCGAGGGCCGAAGCGGCAAGGAACAGGTGAAGGCGCCACGGCTTGAACGCGGTCAGGTTTCGTTCCAGCGAAACGAACGCCAGAACGGCAAAAAAGAGAGCCGGTGCATACCCTCGTGCTTCGGAAAAATAGAGCAAGAGCGGGAACGACAACCCGATGAAGAGAATAGAGAGCACGCTTTCCCGCCGGCCCCAGACCCGTTGTGTCCATTCCCCTACCACGACGAGCGCGCCGATTCCGGAAAGCACGGCGAGCATGCGGTCGACCAGAAACACCGTTTGTTGCCGGACGAGATACTGAAAGACGGTGTTCAGGGGATGATTGTTGTCATGACGAAAACGCACGAACAAATCGTGAAGCGACTCTGCGCCTCGGGCGAAATCCACCGACCAGATCTCATCGAGCCATAGATTCCCTCGAGCGGAGAGGACGATAAGAGCCGAGAAGAACACATAGAGAACGAGGGCGGGTCGCCAGAACGTCCGGGGGGGTTCGAGAGTAGGTGGTTTCTTTTTGGGCTTTCGAGCCCCCGGCGTGGTTGCCATGCTGCTAACGAAGACAACGTGTTTGCATGATCACGGACGGACCCAGCGGTTCTTCAACGCTCCCCACGTGAGCGGGGACGCCGCCACGGGGAGCGAATAATCGATGGCAATCGACAGGCCACCTTGTGGATACGCGAATTGCGGCACTGGGTGGCTCTCGCTGGCGGAGGTGAATCCGGCCACGATGCGGTAGACGCCGGCCACCACCGTGCTATCGCCTTGGTTAGCCACACCGTTCCAGGCCGCGCATCGCGTTTGCGGCTTTCCAGGAGCAAGTCCAATGATGTCGCCGGAGTAGTGGACCTCGGGCGGATATGTCCACACTTCCAGGCAATTGCCGGACACGCACGAATCAGGATAGAGCTCGAATCGTTCCATCGGTTGAGCGGTGGATTGAATGGCCACCGAATCCACGCCGAGATTGGTGATTTCGAGTCGCATCCACACCGTGGCCCCAACCTCGTACTGTGCGCGATCGGTGGACAGCACGATACGAAAGTCTCCTTGAATGGTTTCCACGGACTGCTGGAAGGTATCGGGAGCGCCGCCGCACAGGCTTTCCGTTTCCGTTTGTCCGTCTCGCGCCGCCAATGCGGCTCCGGTAATCAAGAGCAGGAAAACCGTGACGCTTTTCACGATCTACTCTTTGGCCGCCAGCGCGCTGAGTTTGTTCATCGTCGTCCAGTTCCGGGTGGTCACCCCATCTTTGAGCGATCGATCGATTGCCTTGGCGACCCGGCTCTCGAGAATCCCGTCCGGACACCAGAAATACGCCACGCGCTTCCCCAGCGCGAACGCTTCGGGCGACCAGTTCTCTTTGGATAACGGAACCAGATGCTTTCGGTCTTTGGGATCGTTCAGTACGGCAATGAAATGACGGGACGGATTGGTGGCAATACGTTGCAGCGGGTCCTGTTTGATGACCTCGCTGAGCTCGGAAGCGGTGACCAACGTGATTCGGGATGCGACTCCCAGCTCTTCGACCATCGCTTTCTCGATGCGGGAGCCGGTGGTTACCCCAACCCGACCACTGAACACGACGTTCCCGCTCTGAAGAAACGTCTCTACGTTCCGGTAGCCCAGCGATTCGAAGAGCCCTCGAAGATCGGCCATGGACACGCGCTTGGCCCGACCAACATTGATGCCGCGCAAGAACGCAATTTGTCGTTCCGCCATATCAGAAGTTACGTCTCACTTAGGTGGAATTGCCCCCGCCGAGGGCCAATCGGTGTCACCGGCGCGCACGAGATTCATTTCGAAGATACGCATCGGTTCCTTGCCGGGCACGATCATGTCGCCCACCTCGTTCCACTTCCCGTCTTTGACGTTGGCCGTGTACCGGATCTTGTTTGGTCCCATTGGAATTTCCCACGTGTACCCCCCTGCTGCGGGGGTGAAGGCAAAGTCCCCTACCCGTCCCATGGCGTAGGAATGAAGGGTATAGGTTTTCGTATTCGGATCGAAGGAGACCGTTCCGAACGCGTTGAACGCGACCGTTCCGGCTTCGTCGTATCCCCTGCCTTCGATGACCTTCACCGAACCGTCGAGGAAGGGGCCGATACGCTCGGTCTGAGTCACGTTCTTCTTCTCCCCGCTTGGGAGCATGACCCAGGCTGGACCTTTCCAGACTCCATTCATGAAGTTGAGAGGAGTCATAGCGTCTTTCTGAAGCGCGATGAGCTGGGCAGGATCCTGCGGGGCTTCCGCAACAGACAAACGAGGGATGATTACGGCGAGGACTACGAAGATACTCGTGAGACAGCGCTGGACCATGAGACCTCCAAACGAGGGGGGCTGAAGAACGAGGCGGAGTTTACACCCTGGCCCAGGTGCTCGTGGCATTCACGACCAAAGAACCCGGCTCATCGGGATTCAATCCTGCACGCCCATTGCCGCCGCCCTGGAGAGAAGGAGGGCGCGTTCTCGTTCATTTTGCGTGAGCACCGCCGCGCGTTCGAATTCACGGCGCGCTTCGTCCTTACGCCCAAGCTTTTGCAGCAGGTCCCCGCGCACGCTGGGAAGAAGATGATAGTGCGCCAAGGATGGCTCGTGTTGCAGCGCATCCACAAGCTCTAAACCTGCTTCCGGCCCCTGCGCCATGGCGACGGCCACGGCTCGGTTAAGTTCGACGATCGGAGACGGCATGCGCGCCGCTAATACTCCATACAACTCCGCAATGCGCTGCCAATCCGTCTCTTCGGCGCGACGCGCCCGGGCATGACAGGCCGCGATCGCCGCTTGAAGCGTATAGGGTCCCATGGACATCGAAAGCGCTTGTGAGCGCTCGAGCGCGGCTAGTCCGCGTCCAATGAGAAGGTAATCCCAAAGCCCGCGATTTTGATCCAAGAGCAAGACAGGGTCGCCATCGGAAGTCACGCGCGCTTTCAAGCGAGACGCTTGAATTTCCATGAGTGCCACCAAGCCGTGAGGCTCTGGTTCCTTCGGGGCGAGGCCGGCCAGCACGCGTCCCAAACGCAATGCCTCCTCGCACAACGTCGGGCGTATCCAATCGTCACCCACCGTGGCGGTGTAGCCCTCGTTGAAGATCAAGTAGATAACTTCCAGAACGGACGCCAGCCGTGCCCCGCGATCGATCCCGGTTGGCACCTCGAATGGAATACGTGCTTCGGCCAGAGTGCGTTTGGCGCGAACGATGCGTTGAGCGAGCGTCGCCTCGGGGACGAGAAAGGCACGCGCAATTTCCGGAGTCGTCAGTCCTCCCAATAACCGAAGGGTGAGCGCGACTCGAGCTTCGGCAGGCAAGACGGGATGACACGCCACGAAGATGAGACGCAACAAATCATCACCGAAGTCTTCGTCGAACGATGCTTCGAGATCCTGAACCGACGTTTCCTGGCGTTCGTCGATTTCCCGGCCAAGCGCGGCGTGTTTTTCCTCGGTGCGCTTGGAGCGGCGGATCTCGTCGAGGGCTCGGCGTCTGGCGACGGTCATGAGCCAGGCCCCTGGTTTTTCCGGAACACCGGACTGGGGCCAGTCCTCCAGCGCGCGAACGAAGGCTTCCTGCGCTAAGTCCTCGGCGCGGCCCACATCCCGCGTCATGCGGGTGAGCCCCGCGATAAGGCGTGGGGCTTCGATTCTCCAAATGGCTTGGATGGTGCGATGCGGATCGGTAGCCGTCACGGCTACCGATCACATCACTTTTCCGAAGCCTTCGGCAACCTCAACGAGATCCCTTCTGCAACTCTTCCGCCCGGCTCCGAAGGCGCTCTTCTCGCTCGCGAAGCTCGGGGGTGAGCTCCTTTCCGAAGTCTTCAGCCTCGAAGATCTGGCGGAGCTCGACGTCTCCCTCCTGAAAGGGAGCACGCTTGAGCCATTCGATGGCTTCATCCCGCGAACGAACCTGCCAGATCCAGAAACCGGCGATGAGTTCCTTGGTTTCGGCAAACGGCCCATCGATCACGGTGCGCTTCTTGCCCTCGAAACGCACCCGGGCCCCTTTCGAGCTTGGCTGAAGACCTTCACCGGCCAGCATCACCCCTGCCTTCACCAGCTCCTCGTTGAACTTCGTCATCTCGGTGAGGATCTCGTTGTTCGGCATGACGCCTGCTTCAGACTCGGGATTGGCTTTGACAATGACCATGAACCGCATGTTCGTAACTCCTCTACGTGTGGGTTGTCGCTTTCGGCCATTCAGCCTGTTCGCGCTTCAAACAGACGACGAACGGGACGGGCCGAAATCGACATACGGACCAAAAAAAAATAGAAAGTCCTCCATCATCTTGTCAGGCAAAGCCTTGGAGGTCAGGACCGTCGGCAGAGAGCGTCCACGCTCCAAGGGCCCGGACCGGCCGCGGAGTAATAGAGCCAGAGGAAACAATAAAGGATAGCGGCGGTGCCATTGTTGACGGTGGGCCAGAAGTTCTGGGGATAGTGGAACTGGAAATACGCCACCGCCATCTCTCCGGACAGAATGAAGGCGACGGGCCGCGTGAAGAGACCGATCAGGACCAGGAACCCGCCGAATGCCTCCAGAATGCCACCAATTCCCATTTGCGACATGAGCGGAACCGTGCCGCCGTTGGGAGGAATGCCATTCGGAAACGCAAAGAGCTTCATCGTTCCCGTGGTGATGAAGACGAACGCAGCCACGATCCGCAGAATGCTCTTCTGCTCCGGGGCCCAACTGGACCACCGAGCCAGAATCCCGCGGCTCGTGGCTTTCGGTTCGTCCATCACCGTCGATTCGTCCGTATCAACCTTCATTTATCCCGCCCAAACAGAGGCTTTCTTCGCCCACTCGCTATCGGGGTAGCGTTGGGACAGCTTGCGATAGGTTTCGTGCAAATGCTCGGCCTGGTTGTCCGCTTTGTAGGCCGACACCCCTTCCCAGTAGCATGCTTCCGGGGCCGCGGTTGCGCCACCCAGGCCTTCGCAGACCTCGTGAAACCAGTGCTCCGCCTGCTTGTAATCATTGTGCTGGAAGGCCAGTTTTGCCAACCCAAGCTCCAGCTGCGCCAGGAAATCATCTGCGGGCAAGAACCCTTCGATACGGTGCCGTTCAACCCCTGATTCATCGAGGATGAGAATCGTGGGTGTCCATTGCGCTCCGAAGCGATCGAATTGAGCGGCATTCTCTTTGATGTGAAATCGCGCCGGAATGAAATTGTCGGTGATGAACTCCTTCACGTGAGTTTCGGGGTATACCTCGGCTTCCAGCCGAGCACACCCGCCTCACATCGGGGCGGCGGTGAAATCGAGAAGAAGTGGCTTGCGGGCGGCCTTCGCCTTGGCGAGCGCCTCTTCGGGGTCCTTGATCCAGGGGATGCTGGGCATAAATGGCTCCTTTCAATAGTTGAGCCTCCGGCAATTCTTGCCATGGATACTTCGGACCGCGGCCACGAATTCGCCCTTACTTTTCTATTGACGGATTGTTATGTATTAGCAATACTTTGCCAATTATGCGAAAGGATTCAACGCGTCTTCAAACCGAAAACCCTCGTATTTACAACCGTTTGGCGGTGCTCCGGGCGGAGCGGGGCCTCTCGCGTCAGGCCCTTGCCGAGGCGGTGGGAGTCAATTACCAGACCGTCGGGTTTCTGGAGCGCGGCGACTACAACCCCAGCCTCAGCCTGGCCTTTGCCCTGAGCGAGTACTTCGGGGTGCCGATCGAAGCCATCTTTTCGCCGAGGCCTTTTCAACCCCTGAGAACCTGGCCGTCCCAGGCTTCCTGAATCGAAGGATCGCGATGCGTAACCACATGACACTCTTGGGTATGGATATGTCCCGCCAGAGCCGCCGGCGTGCCCTGGTGTTAACCGTGTATGCACTCTTGCTCGTGATGTGGGTGCTGACCCTATCTACGCATGGTTCGAATGAAATTCAGCTTCTGCTCGCCGCCACGATCGTGAACGGATTCGTCCTGGGCGGCTACGGCAAGCATGGGTTGATCAAACCGTTCGTAACGCGTCCGTTCAGAGCGGGTCCGGTGAATGACGAACGTGATCGCGAGCGGCGCGACCGCATGCATTTCAATGTGTACCGCTTCATGATTGCGCTGTTCATTCTGGGGTACTTCTTGGGCCTACGCCCGTTTCAGCTGCCTCAAGTGAGCCGCGCGATGTTGCTCTTGGGTATTATTCTTGGTCCCACCCTTCCTCAAGCGCTTCTCCTCTGGAGCGAGCCGGATGTGGACGTGGAGGAGATTGGTTAGGACTATGTCGGCAAAGCCGCTCGGGCGCTAAAGCCGCTCCCGCAAGGCATCCTTTATTCGTCCTTCAAGCGCGGCGGGGACCTGTCGAGGAGAATATCGAGCCAGAACTCGACCCTCACGGCTGATCAGAAACTTTGTGAAGTTCCACTTTACGATGCCCGTTCCAAATAAACCTGGCTTCGCTCGCTTCAACAACCTAAAGAGTGGATGTGTGTTTGGTCCGTTGACATCGATCTTGGCAAAAAGTGGAAATGTGATGCCGTAGGTTCCCGTGCAAAAGTCACGAATTTCCTTGGCGTTGCCCGGCTCCTGATGAGCGAACTGATCGCAGGGAAAACCGAGGACGCTGAATCCCAGGTCGTGATGCCGGCGATACAACGCCTCTAGACCTTCGTACTGGGGCGTGAATCCGCACTTACTGGCCACGTTCACGACCAAGAGAACTTGACCGCGATAGCCGGACAACGTGGTCGTGTTTCCGTCCAAGGTGCGAACGGGAATCTCGTACACAGTCACTTAGTATCTCCTGCAAATTGCGACGGAGGCCGCCTCTGTCACCGTTCAGATTATTCCTGATCCACTGATCGGAAGATATCGGGCGATTTAATAGGGATGGGACGAATGAGCAAAGAATCTGCCCCGCTGCCGGTTGATTTGGTTGCCAAGCCGGCCCGAAACGGATCCCGCCGCGACGATGCACCGGACCAATTGTTTCAGTTCCAGCGCGCCGAAACCCCTCTGGTTCGCGTGAACACGGCCGAGGACGCGTTTCCGGGTGGGTTGTCCATGGCCATGGCTCCTTGGATCGTCGACTGGGAGGCATCCTCGATCGGGTTCGGCCCCGACGACTTCTATCTGGTTCACAACGTCAACGTATCGGCCAATCCCATCGAAGGCACAACTGTACTCGCGACAGTTCGCGTACCTGCAGCGGCCGTAGAAGCGGCTGAATACGTGATGGTCGTCACCAAGCTGGGCCGTTTCAAGACGAAGATGGGTCATGCCATGTTGCGCTTCATCTTCAAAGATGATGCGCTACCGATTATCTTGGGCCACAACGGCAAGGCGATCGCGCGGCACGCCAGGATCAAAGACCTGATCTTGAGCTGGGAAGCCTGGCGCCCGCCCATGGCCCACTTCAATCCGGTGGCCGGCCTCGACCCGGAGACCTACACGCTCACCGCCCGTTGTTTCAGCGGCTCCGTCCGCTGTCTCACCGACTCCATTCTTAACCGTCCCTGGATCACCTATCGCATCAAAACTCCGGACGTTCCGAATGCATTGGATGAAATCTTTTACATATCGTTGCTGCTCGGCGATGCCCTCGCCCGTCAAACCATCGAGCAACTGTTGGATGTTCGAGTAAAAGGATCGCGGACCGCGGAAGAACTCACGGAAACGGAAATGGAAGAAATGGAGGATGTGGAAGCAAAGGCGGAAGTGGAAGAAGAAGAGGAGCTGCCGCAGAATCCCATCAAGGAGGTTCTGGATGGAAACATCAGCTACCATCTCATTCTTCGCTCGTGCGTGACCATGGCCCTGGCGACCTTGGACTGGGCCAATGTGCGGGTGCACCGCCGCGCCGAGCTTCCCGATCCGCCTCGCATTCGCGTTGCCCCCAAGTCCCTTCCCGCGGCTTTGGACGAGCTGGCCCAGGGCAACCTCAAATCGGCGCTCATCCGGATGCCCGGCGTGTTCTACTGGCTGACCAAGAACGGCTCCATCATTCCCGGTGACGCCCACAAAGTTCTCGAAGAAGCAGGGATTTTGGAAACCGAAGAAGGAAGGCTGTTGCGGAAGGAGTTCGAAAACCGCCACGAGAGCCCCTACGGCTGCATCGACGACAATTTGATCTATTGATTACCAGGTCTTCTTGAGAGGGTGGGCTTCGGTGTTGAAGACCACGTTTCTGAGATCGATGGAATCCGAGGGTGCAAACAGCAGATACGCATACTTGAACGTTTCCGCAATTACAAACGAGTGCATGCGATCGCGCTTTTCTTTCGTCTTCACGCTCTTCAAGGCCGCATAACCCGTTTCGCTCCGCGTCCATTTTTCGATCGCCTCGAACATTTGCCGTCCCATCTGCTGGTAGCGCTTGTCTCCGGTCAGCGTGTACAGGTAGTACGCAGATTCCATCGACTCCGGGCGCAGCTCGTAACCGGGATAGTCGATGGTCATGTTCGAATAATCGAGCACCTCGGGTTCCACGCCAAAGGTCGTCCACATTCGTTCCACGGAGTCCATGAGCCGGGCGGCGCGTTTGGTGTCCCCGCTCAAAGCCAGGACCGCGGGTAGAAACGCCTCCAGCGCACCGTATTCAGTTCCTACCCTTTCTCCGGTAAACATGTTCACCTGTCCGTACCACAAACCATTGAATCGCTCGTCAGCCAGGTAGCGGTTCATCGACGTAGCACTTTCCCGCCACATGAGACCGAAATCCAAGTCTTGAAAGAGCCGCGAAGACTTGAGCAGGTATTCATAATACGAATCGATGCCGCCGCCGACGTGGCTCGTGCTGTCCACCCACGCTCCGCTTCGAACGTTGATTTGGCTGCCCACCAAACCCAAGGGAGAGCGGCGCTTGTATAGAGCGGTCACCGCGCGTTTTGCGGTGTCGTAGAACTCGGGACGATTGGTGAGCTTGGCCAAGGTGCCGAACTCCAGCATGAGCGTGCCGATCTCGGCCGGATTGCTGAGCGAATCGTTGACCGCGCCGCTCCGCAAATTCACGAAGCGATACGGCATCCCGGTGGGAGAGTTGAACGCCGGCAGCAAGCGCGTTCCCAGATCGGTCGCCAGCTCGAGCCAACGCGGATCCTGATCCAGTTGGTAAGCACTCAACAATCCGCCCAACTCGCGAATCGTGATCTCGAACACTTGGGCCGAGAGGTTTCGATCGAACGAGAGCCGATCCATGATCAGTTGCTTGGCTTCGGCGGCCTCCGCAGTCAAACCCAACAAAAAGAGCGTGTCATAGGAGTCGACGGGCGTCATGAGGATCGATTGCCCGTCGTACCAATCATGAGGGGTATGGCTTATGGGGTTGAGATCGTCGTGCCCCCAGGCGTATTGCTTGTAGCCTTGCCAGGCGTGCAGCACCGACTGACGCACGCGCTCCGGCATATCGGTGTCGGGAGCGACTTCATTTCTGGGTTCTGCGATGGCCCGAGCTGCGGCAAAAACCAAGAGCACAGTAAAACCCCAAGAGCGCCAACCATGGGGCGAGATCAAATTACCTCTTGAGCTCAAACGCACTGGGCAACAAGTCGTCGAGTCTGCATTCCTTCTGCGCGCCGTCGGCGGCACACAAAAGAACCCGCGCGGTGGGGCCGAATTCGAACAGCACCTGACGGCAGGCCCCACACGGTGCCGCTCCGTTTTCGGTGGCGACGGCAAGAGCGGCGATTTCCCGCTCGCCTTCTGAAATGGCTTTCAATATCGCCACCCGTTCCGCACAGACGGTCAGACCGTAGCTCGAGTTCTCGACGTTGCACCCGGAGTACATGCGGCCGCTTCCGCCCAGTGCCACCGCCCCCACGTGGTATCCGGAATAGGGCGCGTACGCATGCTCGCGGGCCTTCATCGCCGCCGCAGCTAAGGCGTTTGCGTCCATGCTCAATTTTTCCGCACGTATTCGAACTCGAACGGTTGGCCGTTCACTCCGCGTGGCGGCGGAGCCACCCAATTCGCGATCTTCCCCAGCTCCGTAACTGGGTGCATCAACGACTGAACGAATTCGCGGTCGGCCGGAGACGGCAGCCACTCGTCTTTCCGGCGATTCCATTCCTCTTCGGAGATCATGCGGCCCTCGGGATCGAAACGCGCACCCGAATATGCACCAATCGCCCGATTGAACCGCCGATGCGGCAAGCCGAGCCGTGCTCCGATCTCATACTTTTCCAGCGTCTTGTTCCAGCGTTGCACACCGCGATCGCAGTCCTCCACGTACGAGTCCCGGAGAATCTCGTTCATGGCGTTTCGTAGCGGCACTTGCTCGGTGATGAGTTTGCCGTTCTCCATCAATTCCATGGGATAGGCGCCCTCGAGCGCCAAATGATCGTCGAAGTCCTCCTCGCGGTTGCGACCCTTCAAGCCCGCGGCGAAATAGTCCGCCGCATTCGAGGACTTCTCGCCTCCGAACAAGTCCAACGACACCGAGAACCAGAAGTTCAGGTACTTCTGAAGCGTGAGGAGGTCCACGCCTCCCGCCTTGCGCACGTTGTCCCCATGCTCTCGCATGAGCTGGGCGGTGCGTTCCACCACGCGTCCCACTCCCGTTTCACCGACGAACATGTGATGTGCTTCTTCGGTGAGCATGAATCGGGTCGTACGTGACAACGGGTCGAACCCGCTTTCCGCCAGAGCGAGGAGCTGATACTTCCCGTCGCGGTCGGTAAACATGGTGAACATGTAGAAATCGAGCCAGTTCTGAATGGGCTCGTTGAACGCGCCCAAGATGCGCGGTTTGTCTGGATTTCCGGAGCGGCGCTGGAGCAGTGCCTCGGCCTCTTCACGTCCATCGCGGCCGAAATATCCATGAAGCAGGTACACCATCGCCCACAAGTGACGCCCTTCCTCGACGTTTACTTGGAACAAGTTCCGCATATCGTACAAGGACGGACACGTTTTCCCGAGCATGCGTTGCTGCTCGACGCTGGCCGGCTCCGTGTCGCCTTGCGTGACCACTAGCCGCCGCAGCATGCCGCGATATTCCCCCGGGATCTCCGTCCATACCGGCTGCCCCATATGGTCTCCAAACCCGATCTTCCGATCCGGCACCGGCTCGGCGAGGAAGATCCCCCACCGGTATTCGGGCATCTTCACGTAGTCGAAATGCGCCCAGCCCTTGGGATCGACACTGATCGCCGTGCGCAGATAAACGTCATCGGCCTGAAAACCTTCCGGCCCCATGTCCATCCACCAGGAGCGGAAATCGGGCAGCCACTTTTCCAAGGCGCGCTTCAAGCGCTCGTCGTCGGACAGGTTCACGTTGTTGGGTATCGTGTCGTATAGATTCAACTCCAAGCTCCTTACGTGCGTTTCCAGTCGAATGACGCCCGTTCGGGTTTGCCGTATACCTTGAGCGCGCCGTGCTCCCCCACCGCGTTCGGGCGGAAGAAGATCCAGTTCTGCCAAGCCGAAAGCCGGCCGAAGATCTTGGCGTCGGCAGTTTCCAGCCCCGGAAAACGAAGGGACGCCTCCATGCCGGTCAATGCGTCCGGCGAGAGCGACGCACGCTCCTCGATGGCCACCCGCACTTCGTCTTCGTAGTCGATATCGTCCAGTCTCGCAGTGACCAACCCGGCCGCATCGGCCTCGGCGGGATTGAACGCGCCCTGATAGAGTGCCGATTCGACGCGGGCTTCGTCTCCCGAAAAATGGGCCTCCAAACGCGACAACCCATGCGTCATCGGGTAGTCCTCGGCATTCAGCGGGCCGAGCGCCATGCGAATCACGGCATCGTCGAGCACGTAGCTTCGATCCGAAGCCAGCACCAGCTCGAACAAGGAGCCCGCAAAGCAGGATCCAGGCTCGATCAACGCGAAGAAGGTGCGCGCGGTGAGATCGAGCCGGCGCAGCACGCGCGCCTGGTAGAGCAGAATCTCGCGCGCGAACCAATCCGATCGGCACTTGTCGAGCACGCGATCGGCAGCGAGAACGCGTTCCGGATCCCCGGACGACTTCAAGAGAACCACGCCCAGAGTATCTTCGTTGAATCGCAAGTAAAGCAGTGCATCGTCCAGCTCGCGAAACGCACGCAAGGACCACGTCTCGCTTCCCCGGTCACGGAGTGCTTCCGGCGTCTCCGGCTCCCCTGCTTCCGGCCCGCGCACGGTCAAGGACGCGGTGCGCCGGTTACGATCCATGTCCAGCGTCACATACTTGTACCGGCGCGACGTTTCGGCGGTCGTCACCTCCAGATCGCGAAGAACGACGCCGGCACCCGTACGGGCCGTCACCTGCGAAGCGAGCGCGCGTGCGCGCTCCCCCACTACGTCTTCAAACTTGCTTCGCGGGGCGATCGCGTCCACCAGTTTCCAGTCCACCGCGCGTTGACCGCGGACGCCTTCCTGCAACGTGCAGAAGATATCGGCGTGGTCACGGCGCACACCGCGCTTGTCCACCACTCGCGTAAGTCCGCCGGTTCCCGGCAAGACACCCAAGAGCGACACTTCGGGAAGGCTTACCGCGCTCGAACCGTCATCCACGAGAACCAGATCGTCACACGCCAGGGCAAGCTCATACCCTCCCCCTGCGGTGACGCCGTTCAGGGCGGCCAGAAACTTCAATCCGCCTGCGCGCGACGCGTCTTCGATACCCAGTCGCGTCTCGTTGGTGAACTTGCAGAAGTTGATCTTGAATCCATGAGGCGAGAGTCCCAGCATGTGAATGTTGGCTCCTGCCGAAAACACGCGTTCCCGGGCGCTTCGGATCACCACCACCTTGACTCCGGGATGCTCGAACCGTAACCGCTCGACCGCATCCGCCAACTCGATATCCACCCCCAAGTCATAGGAATTCAGCTTGAGGGCGTATCCGTCGCGAAGCGGTTTGTCCTCCCGTACGTCCATCCACAAGGTAGCGATCTCGCCTTGGGTCTCGAGCCGCCAGTGGTGATAACGATCGGGATGTCTGGCAAACCCGACCGGTGCAGGAGTGGCGGCGAGCGTATTGGCCATGAAGGTTCCTCCGATGCCTGGGTCAGAAAGGGGTACAGGAGAGGACGTGTCTCTGGCGAGGTTTACTTGGCGGTATGATGCATAATATTGCGCTTGAAGTCAACATGTTCCTGCATTATACTGCACAAACCATGGTTTCTACCCGAGAAGACACTCCCCATCCTGAGGAAAAAAAAGCTCTGACCCGGCTGGGGGGGTCGGTGAGATCCCTACGAGAAAGTCAGGGTCTTACTCGGTCCGAGCTTGCATTGAGGGCCCGTATTAGCCTACGTTTTCTCGCTCAGTTGGAAGGGGGCGAAGGTAACATTGCGTACCTTCGTTTGCGTCGGATTGCTCAGGCATTGGGCACCGACACGGCGGAATTGATCCGTCGGGCCGAAGGATGGATCGAGCGTCCTCCCGCGCTTCTTGGGATGCGTGGAGCCGGGAAGAGTACGGTGGGACATATTCTCTCTGAACGCCTCGGTCTGCCTTTGCTCGAATTGGATGAATTAGTCGAGTCCGAAGCCGGGCTCTCGTTGGGGCAAATCTTCGAACTGCAAGGCGAGCCCTATTACCGTCACCTCGAGCGCGAATTGCTGTCCCGCGTTTTGGCGAAACGCACTAGAGCCGTGCTCGCCACCGGCGGCGGCATCGTGACGGAACCGGAGACGTTCGCGTTACTCCGGCGGAGCACGTTTACGGTGTGGCTTAAAGCCACTCCGGCCGAGCACTGGACACGGGTGCTGGCCCAAGGGGACCAGCGGCCGATGAATGATCGACCCGATGCCATGCGGGAGCTCGAACGGCTGTGGGCCGCGCGAGCACGCCTTTATGCGGATGCCGATCTGGTGATCGAGACCACCGGACGGTCGCCGCTCGAGGTAGCGGAAAACATTCTCGTCGAATATCCGATGTGACCCTTCCGGAACGGTTAGAAGAGATTCGCCCGAGACCCAAACAGGAGATTTTCAATGTTGCGTGACTCCTCCTCCGAACGCGCCATCCGGCGGTCCCGTCTCTTGCGCCACAAGCGCACCCGTTACGGCGCCGTGCTCGTCGATTTCGAGAACATGTACTACAACCTCGCCCAGGAGCCGGCAAAGAGCGAAGAGCAGGGGCCGGACATGGAAGCTCTGGATGACGCGGTGGAGATCCTGTCTTACCTGCGCGACCGGGTGAGGGATCATTACCATTGCGTGATGAGCATCGGGCGCTCTTACGGGGATTTCGACCGCATCGGAGGAGATGCGCAGAGCCAGCTTCAGCTCCTCGCGTTCGAGCCGCGCTTTACCCTCGGCGCGAAGCAGGACAGTGCGGCCAAGATTCTTCTCGCCGTCGATGCGATGGAAATGCTCTACAGCCGGGCCGAGCTCGAAATGTTCGTGATCGTGGGTGGCGACCGCGATTACCTCCCTGTCGTGCGCCGGCTCCGCGAACACATGAAACGCGTGATCCTGGTCGGCTTCGAGCGGGCCACGAGTGGTGATTTGCGGCAGATCGTGGGGGAAGAGAACTTCATTCCGGTTGAGTCGCTATTACGAGAACTGGGAGAGCCGGTCGAGACCAACAATGGCCGCGGCAATGCCTACAGCTCGGAGACGCACGAAGCCGGAGAAGGCGAAGTGGCGCCGCGGGTGGATGTAGGGGACACGCCTTCGGACGAGCAGCATCTGGAGCTATGCATGTCGGAGCTGCTCACCGCGTACTACCAGTTCGGCGGACGCACGGTGTGGCTCACACCGTTTTTGCGTTTGCTCAACGAGCGGTTCCCGTATTTGGACAATCGTGGACGCAAGCGCCTGGTCGAAGACCTGCAGGCGCGCAGTGCGATCCGGATCGAAAAAGTCGAGGGGGACCCGTATCCCTACTCGGTCGTGGAGATCAACTGGGAAGACCCCTGGGTGCAACGTATGGATGAAGCCAGGGGAAACGCCTGAACCGAAAGGAGCCATGTCGAACATGAAGCGATGGATTTGTTTGATTGCATTAGTCGCGCTCGCCGTCCCGATGTGCGTGCACGCGGAGGACAAGCCCGATCAACAGGCAATGATGAAGGCGTACATGGAGAAGATTCAGCCGGGCCCCCAGCACCAGAAGCTGGCCGGACTCGCCGGGACCTGGAACTTCACCATGACCTCCTACGAGGACCCGAAGAACCCCATGACCTCGACCGGCACCGCAACGTCGACCATGGTCATGGATGGCCGCTATCTGCAGGATACGACCACCGGCAACATGATGGGCATGACCTTCAATGGAACCGGGTTCACGGGCTATAACAACGTGTCCAAGCAGTACGAGGCCACCTGGATCGATAACATGGGCACGGGGATCATGATGGGAATCGGCAAGGAAACGGATCCCAACACGCTCACCATGAACTGGACCATGGCCGATCCCATGACCGGCAAGAACACCAAGGTCAAGACGGTGACCAAGATCGTGGACGCGAATAACCACACCTTCACCTTTTACACCGTGGACGGTGGCAAAGAAGTGAAGACGATGGAGATCGCGTACGTCCGGTCCGGTTCCTAATCGAACCATCTACACGGTCGGGCACTCGACCCGATCGCTCGAGGACTTCCTCGAGCTTCTCGCAGGTTTCGATATCCGCCGGCTAGCCGACATACGACGATTTCCGGCCAGCCGGCGGCATCCTCACTTCGCCTCCACCACTCTTGCCTCCGCACTTTCAGAACACGGCATCTCCTATCGCCATTTCGTGGCACTCGGAGGCCGGCGTTCCGTACGCAAGAATTCGCGTCATGTTGCCTGGCGTGTAGCCGGCTTTCGAGGCTATGCAGATCACATGGAAACCGGAGACTTTCAGTCCGGATTGGAAGAGCTCATCCGGTGGGCTGGCGAGGCATTGACGGTAGTGATGTGCGCGGAGGCGCTGCCGTTCCGCTGTCATCGCCAGCTATTATCGGACGCGCTTACGGTGCATGGATTTCAGGTGCTGCACATCCTGGGGCCGGGTCGCGCGGAGCCGCATCGCATTCCTGTCTTTGCGCGAATCGACGGAAATAATGTGATTTACGACGTTGGAACCTTGGACCTTCCAACCGAATGATTTAGGCTTCGGGCCATGACGCTCGATCCCGGAACCCGCCTCGGCCCCTATGAGCTCATCGCACCTTTAGGCGCAGGTGGCATGGGAGAGGTGTATCGCGCCCGCGATACACGGCTGGGCCGCGAAGTGGCGATCAAGGTGCTGCCTCCGTCCGCGCGCGGCAATGACACGGCACGCGAACGATTTCGCCGCGAAGGGCTGGCGCTTTCCCGCCTCAATCATCCCAACATTGAAATGGTCCTCGATCTTGGGGATGAACACGGGATCGATTACTTGGTGCTCGAGTTCATTCCTGGGGAAACGCTGAATTCTCGGCTTGCCCGGGGGCGAATTCCGGAGCGTGAAGCAGCCGAACTGTGCGCTCAAGTCGCAGACGCTTTGGTGGAAGCGCACGATCGCGGGGTGCTCCATCGCGATCTCAAGCCGGGCAACATCATGGTCACCCCGCAAGGTCGGGTGAAGGTTCTGGATTTTGGGCTGGCGAAGTTCGCGCATGCGTTGAACGACGAAACCCTCGCCATGGAGCTCACCCAAGTAGGGAAGGCATCCGGCACGCTCGCCTATATGGCCCCCGAACAGCTGCTCGACGCGCCGCTCGATGTTCGCACCGACTTGTACGCGCTTGGCGTCGTGCTTTATGAAATGGTCACGACACAACGGCCGTTTTACGGCGCCATCACCACCGCATTGGCAAACGAGATCCTGCATGGGAAAGCCGTTCCGCCGCGCACCCACGTGCCGGCACTCTCGCCCCGCACCGAAACCGTCATCCTGCGTGCCATCGAGCGGCAAAGTGATCGCCGATACCAGACGGCGGGGGAGATGGCGGGCGAATTGCGGCGGCTCGCGGCAAG
>Ga0068861_100000736_pt1 | contig 19602 bp, 14 predicted proteins | sample KBSSwiS42_FD_66593 | JGI IMG/M metagenome (GOLD analysis project Ga0068861, IMG submission 66593) | Switchgrass rhizosphere microbial communities from Kellogg Biological Station, Michigan, USA - KBS Switchgrass S4-2 | ecosystem: Host-associated > Plants > Roots > Rhizosphere > Soil ...
CAGACGCTCGGCACAAAGCTGTCGCATGAGCTGCGCACGCCGTTGACGATCGTCAGCTCGTCGCTGGACAACCTGAGCTCGGAAGAAAAGCTGCCAGAGCCGTCGCAGAGCTACATCGAACGCGCGCGCAGCGGCACGAACCGCATGCACGCGATCCTCACCGCGCTCAGCGAAGCGACGCGCGTCGAGCAGATCATCGAGCACACCGAGCGCGTGCGCTTCGACCTGCGCGAGCTGATCCAGAACATGGGCCAGGCCTATCAGCAGACGTTCGTTCAGCACCGCGTCGAGACGCAGCTGCCCGAAGAGTCGTGCCCGGTCGAAGGCTCGCCCGACTTGATCGCGCAGCTCCTCGACAAGCTCATGGACAACGCGAGCGACTTCACGCCGAAAGGTGGACCGATCTCGATAGCGCTCAGCCGCGGCACGCGATCGTGCACACTGACCGTGCGTAACGAAGGACCGCTACTGCCGCCGCAGCTGGACAACCGGCTGTTCGAATCGCTCGTCACCAGCCGCAGCAGCGTCAACGGCAAGCCGCATCTCGGGCTCGGGCTGTACATCGTGCGACTGATCGCGGACTTCCATCGCGGCACAGTCAACGCGACCAACCTGCCCGACGACAGCGGCGTGGCCGTCAGCCTCGAGCTTCCGCTCAGCGGGCGGTGAGCGAAGACGGCGGCGTCGACAGGTTTTACAACCTTGCAGCGGCTGCGCGTACCGCGTGCGTCGCATGCTCGCCACACCGTGACCTAAACCTTTGTTTCGCGTTGGGCGTGCGCCCGCTGGGCACGCCACTTGCTCATCTGTATGCAATCGGAATCGCTAGCCGCGATTCGAGGCAGAGAAGCGGGGATGGCAACCGCGAAGGGGAAGGGACTGGAACAAAGCGTCAAGGATGCGCCGCTGGATCTTTCGAATCTGGCGTCAGGGGTCTGAAGGGTTGGAGCGACAGAGCAACGTTTCCTTTTTAGCCACGCTACCCAACAACTCGAAGAAATCGTCGGCCTGGAAACGAAGAGCCCCGCAACATGCGGGGCTCTTTTTTTTCTATTTCTGCTTCCAGGCTCCGGATTCATCCTGATACCACCACCCCGCCGGCGCCTTGCTCGCCCAGCGCTCGGCGAACGTCGTGCGGATGTCGGCCTCCCATTCCGAGTGGCCGTTGGCGGCGGCGATCTCGCGGTACAGGTTCGTGCGGTCGGCGTTTTCCTCGGCGACCAGCTTGCGCACGCTATTGCGCTCCGGCAACGGCACGAGATTCTGGTCGCGCACCTGCACGAGGCCGTCGCGCGTCAGGCCGATCGAGCCGGCGTCGTAGTACTTCTTCAGCTGCGCGTGGCGCGCTTCCATCGATTGCGTCAGCTGCCGGATCGCCGGTGTGTCGACATTGAGATTGGCCTGCGCGTGCGCCGGCGAGACGATGAAGTCCAGCACCGACGCGGCGGCAGCCAGCAGCATTCGTTGCCCAGCTGTGTCGCGCAACGCCGTCTGCTTGTTGTCCTCGCGCTTGGTCTCGGACTCCGACGATTTGTCGCCGCCCCAGACGTCTTCGATGATCTTGTCGGCGGCCTTTTCCGCCGCCGCGGCCGGGAAATAGACGTTGATCGTCACGCAGGCCGACAGGGCGAGGCAGCACGCGATCAGTTTCAGCGAAGCATGGCGCAGCATCGTGGGCTCCTTGGCAACCAGCGGTGAATGCTACCTGACGGATGGAGTCAGGCTGAAGCCTGACAACTACTTGACGGTTGGGCCACCTGATTTCGTCGCGGCGATCAGCTGCTGCACCAGCCGCGGCCAGTCGACGCGCCGCGAGCTGCCGATGACGTCGATGCGCGGCAAGCCTTTGCCCTTGACCAGGTAGTAGCCGCCATTCGGTGCAGGCGCGACCCCGGTCATCGCACAGACGTCGTTCTCGAGCCGGCAGGACAGGCCCAGCTGGTCGTAGTTGAAGTCGTCGAAGAAGCGCAGGAAGCCGCTCGACAGCGCGGCGGTCACGCCGGCGCCGCCGCCGCCGATGCTGCCGATATTCTCGACCGCGCGCTGACTGATCCGATGCTTCGAGCGATCGCCCGGCGGCGTGTACAGCCGGGCGTCGAACGCGACCGGCGCCCAATTGAACAGCCGCAGGCCATCGACGCGGCCGGACAAACGCCCGGTGATGCGGCCGAAAGAGAACGCGCCGGTCATCAGCTCCAGATCCAGGTTGTCGAACGCGACGTTGGCGGAAAAGCGCGGCCACTTGCCAAACGGCTCCTGCAACAGCACGTCGCTGAGCGCGACATTGCCATCGAACACTTGCGCGCTCAGCGTCGTGCCGAGCGTCACGACGCCCTCGCGCATGCGCAGCTTGGAAATCGTGCCGCCGACGCGGCCGCCGAACTCGGGCCAGCCGAAGGTCCGGCACAGCTGCTTGACGTCGATCGGCTCCAGCGTCGCATCGACCATGAACGCGACGCTCGGCAGACCCGCGTTGCGAATGCGCAGACTCTCCAGCGCCAGCGCGCCGTCGAGCAGCGGGATGCGCGTCGGCTGCAGCAGCCTGAATTGTCGAGCGCTGCTGTTGAATCTCAGCTCGCTCGCGCCGAGCGCGAGTCCAAGCAGCGTTCCGCCGCTCCAGCGCAGTATCGAGTCTTCGCTCTGCTGCTGCGGATCGGCGCGCCAATGCACTGCACCTGCCAATGACTGCAGCGCGACGGTCCGCGCACCGGCGTCGAAGGTGAGATCGTCGAGAGCGAGGTCGACGCGCGTCGGAGTGCCGTCGACCATCTCGATGTCGCCCGCGATCTTTCCCGCCGTCTGCATCGCCTTGAAATTCGTATCGAGCAACAGCGGCTGCAGGTAGCTCTCATACGCGCCGGGAAATTCGAGCGCTGCGCGGTGCAACGTCAGCGAGCGCAGCGGTTGCTCGTTCATGAAGTCGAGAGTGGCGCTGCCGCTGGCTTGCGCGACCTGCGTGTGGTCGAGAGTGAAGCGATCGAGTGTCAGCTCGCGACTGCCGCGCAGCTTTCCGGCAGCACTTGCACGCACCGCGTGTGCACCGAAATCGAGAAAGATCGGCTGCGCATACGCCTGGCCTTGCGAAGAACTGACGTCGACATTGAACTGCCAGTCGCTGCCGCTTTGCCGCGCGCTGCCACGCACGCGCGCGCTCAACTTGTCGGTCGCGAGAGTGCCGCTTTCGTTGTTGAACGTGACGCCGGCGAGCGAGATGTCGAACGTCCAGGCGTCGCCGCGCAGCGAACCCGCCACTTTCGCCGTGCCGTCGCCCAGTTTGATTCCGCTCACCGCGGCTTCGAGCGATCCGTCGCTACGACCATAGACTAGCCTTGCTGTCAGCGACTGCGCACCGATCAGCGGCCACTTGGCCGCGACGCGCGCACGCTCACAGGCGATCACACGAGCGGAGAGTTGCAGGCGCGGGCACTCGATACGGACGTTGCGTAATTCTTGCGTGACGGCATTCAGCTTCAGCCGTCCGATCGTCGCGCTGACGCGATCCGGCAAGTGCCAGTCGATCGCGATGTTCTCGGCACTCCAGCCGTCCCCGCCGACCTGTGCGATCGTCAGGCTGGCATCGTCGACTGCGTTCACGAGTCCCGCGGCGGCAAGCGCCAGCGCCGCAGCAGCGAAAGCAACCGACCTAGGCAAGGCGTTGGAGGTCAAAGCAGTACAGCACGCTGCAACTGTATCCCGAACTCTTTGGCCGCGCGCAAGTCTCCTTTACCCTGATGACCGTGCAACGCCGTCCAACAACTGTCAGTCGCTACCTTCGCCTGTTCTGCGTGCTGCTGCTCGCGGCCAGCGCGGCCGGTTGCGCGAAGCTCATGTACAACCGGCTCGACACGCTCGCGGCCTGGTACATCGGGGATCTGGTCTCGCTCGACGATCAGCAGCGCTCGGACCTGCGCGCCTGGCTGGGCCAGACATTGGAATGGCATCGAGCATCCGAGCTGGGCCGTTACGCGACCTTCCTGCGTGAGTTCTCGACGCAGATCGCGCAACCCTCGGGCCGCGATACATTCCAGCGTGCCTTCGATCGTGTCGAAGGATTCTTCGGCGACTTCACTGCACAGACCGCGCCGCAGGCGACTCGCCTGCTGCTGGAGCTGACGCCTGCACAGGTCGAGGAGCTCCTGACGAATCTGGAAGAGAAATCCAACGAACGCTCGGAGGACGAGCGCGACGCGATCCGCGACGGCAAGTGGCAGGCCAAGCAGATCAAGAGCACGCAGCGCCAGCTGAAGCGCTGGACCGGCGCGATTAGCGACGAACAGAAGCGTCTGGTCGACGAGACGATGCAGCACCTCCAGCCGACGACACTAGAATGGCTCGAAAGCCAACAGCATTGGCGCGCAGCATTGCGGGACGCTTTTAGCAACCGTGACACGGCAGAGAAGCGTATCCTCGCGCTGCTGCGCGATCCCGACTCGCAGTGGACCGAGCAGTACAAGACGAAAGAGGCGAGCAATCGCGAGCAGTTCCTGTCGCTGCTGGCAGCGCTCGACGCGTCGCTGACAACTGCGCAGCGCGAACGCATGCAGCACGAGCTGACGAACCTGGCAGAACGATTAGAAGCATTGACGGAGGAGTGACCATGCGACGCTTATTTTTGCTGGCGCCCTATCTGATGATTGGCCTGGCGGTCGCCGCTTGCGGCAGCAAATCGCACGAGGAAGCCAAGGCGCCCGAAGCGCCGCCGCCGGAGGCGGCAGCAGCTGCAGCACCCGCGCCCGCTGCTGACACAGCAGCCATCGAGGCTTCGATCGCCAATGCCGAGCGCTCGAAGGAAGACAAAGACCAGGATGTGTGGCGCCGCCCGGCCGAGGTACTGACATTCATGGAGCTGCGGCCCGGCCTGCACGCCCTCGACTACTTCGCGGCCTCCGGCTACTACACCGAGCTGATGTCGCGCGTCGTCGGCGCCGACGGCAAAGTGGTCGCGTACAACAATCCCGAGTATCGGAAGTTCTCGGAAGACGGCCCGACCAAGCGTTACGGCAACAACCGCCTGCCGAACGTCGTGGAAGTCACGACGCCGGTCGATGCCGTGACGCTCGATCCTGCGTCGCTGGACGCAGTGCTGTTCATGCAGAGCTATCACGACCTGTACTGGCGGCCGAAGGATGGCTCGTGGCCGCAGACCGATGCTGCCAAAGCGCTGGCGCAGCTCGTGCCGGCATTGAAGCCGGGCGCGGTGGTGGTCGTGGTCGATCACGTCGCGAACGCGGGCGGCGAGCCGACGCAGACGGTCACCGACATGCATCGCATCGACCCGGCGATCCTCAAGCGCGACTTCGAAGCCGCGGGCCTGAAGTTCGACAGCGAAAGCCAGGTGTTCGCCAACCCGGCCGACGATCACAAGAAGAAAGTGTTCGACGAGTCGATCCGCCACAAGACGGATCAGGTGATGTACAAGTTCAAGAAGACCTAATCTTCTTCCACCGTCTTGAACGCCTTCATCAGCTCCTGCTGCTTGCGCGCCGGGACCGGGTCGTAGTGGCTCAGCTCCATGGTGTAGGTGCCTTCGCCGCCGGTCAGTGACTTCACGCGCGCCTGATAGTCCGTGAGCTCCGCCAGCGGTACCAGGGCGCTGATGCGCGTGCGCAGGCCGGCGAGCGATTGCGTCCCGCTGACGCGCCCGCGGCGTGTGGCGAGATCGCCGGTGATGTCGCCGGTCGCGCCGCTCGGCGTCGTTACTTCGATGCGCACGACTGGTTCCAGCACGATCGGGCCGGCCTCGCGGAAACCGTTGAGGAAGGCCCGCCGCCCGGCGGAGACGAACGCGACTTCCTTCGAATCTACTGCGTGATACTTGCCGTCGTAGACGATGACGCGCAGGTCCTGCAGCGGAAATCCCGCGATCGCACCTTCGGTCAGGATCTGACGCACGCCCTTCTCGACCGCAGGAATGAACTGCGAAGGAATCGCGCCGCCGACCACTTCGTCGACGAACTCGAATCCCTGGCCGCGCTCGAGCGGCTCGACTCGCAGATACACCTCGCCGAACTGGCCTGCGCCGCCGGTCTGCTTCTTGTGACGATGGTGGCCTGGCGCCGGGCGCGTGATCGTCTCTTTGTATGGAATGCTCGGCACGTGCGTCTTGCAGCGTACGCCGTAGCGCTCGCCCATGCGCTGGAGCATCACGCGCAGGTGCAGGTCGCCCATCCCGTACAGCACGGTCTCGTTCATGCTCGCGTGGTGCTCGACGCGCACGCACGGATCCTCCGCGACGAGCTTGTGCAAGGCGTCCGAAAGCTTCTGCTCCTCGCCACGCTTCTCCGGCTCGATCGCCAGACCCGCCATCGCTGGCGGAAAGGTGATCGACTTCAGGTGATAGTGATCCTCGTCGTGCGAGTCGTGCAGCACTGCGTCGAAATGCAGCTCGTCGACTTTCGCCACGGCGCAGATGTCGCCGGGAATCGCGCGCGAAATTTCGCCGTGCTCCTTGCCCTGCAGCTGATACAGATGCGCGACCTTGAACGGCTTGCGCGCGTCGCCGACGAACAGCTGCGAGCCGGTGCGCACCGTGCCCTGGTGCACGCGGAACACGCCGAGCCGGCCGACGAACGGATCGATGGTGATCTTGAACACGTGCGCGATCACGTGACGCTCCGGATCCGGCGTCACTTGCACGCGCTCCGCTTGAGCTCCTTCGCCCTTGAGGAACGGCGGCGGGTTGCCTTCCAGCGGGTTCGGCATCAGCCGCGCGAACACCTCCAGCAGCTCCTTGACGCCGGCGCCGGTGTCGGCGGAGACGAAGCACACGGGAATGAGGTGCCCCTCGCGGAGCGCCTGCTCAAAAGGGTCGTGCAATTGCTCCGGCGTCAGCTCCTCGCCCTGCTCGAGGTACAGCGCCATCAGTTGCTCGTCGATCTCGACCACCTGGTCGATGATCTCGGTGTGCGCGGCAGCCACCGTGGAGAAGTCGGGCTTCGCGTCGCCGGGCTTGAAGAAACAGTCGACGACTTTGGTGCCGCGCTCGGCCGGCAGGTTCAGCGGCAGGCATTCGCGGCCGAACGTTTCGCGCAGGTCCGCGAGCACCTGCTCCGTCCGCGCGTCTTTGCTGTCGATCTTGTTGATGACGATGAGCCGGCACAGCTCGCGATCGCGCGCGAACTCCATCATGCGTTGCGTGACCGGCTCGATGCCGTTGACCGCGCTGACGACGATCGCCGCAGTCTCCACCGCCTCGAGCACGCTCAGCGCGCGGCCCGCGAAGTCCGGGTAGCCCGGCGTGTCGATCAGATTCACCCGGCACGCGCCGACGTCGAGATGCACCATGGCGGCGTCGAGCGAATGGCGCAGCTCCTGCTCCTGCGGGTCGAAGTCGCACACGGTGGTGCCGCGCTCGAGGCTACCGCGGCTGCGGATCGCGCCGGACTCGGTGAGCAGGCTCTCGGCCAGCAGCGTCTTGCCGGCCCCCGCCTGCCCAACCAGCGCAATGTTGCGGATATCTGCGGTCGAGTACGCCATGGAAGCCATCCCCCCTGCGCGCGCGGTGTTTGTCCTGAGCATACTCCTCGGGGCTGCCCCGCGTTGTCGGTAATGACCCTGGCGACTATCATCGCGGGCGCTATGACCAAGCGAGCCCTGATCGTTGACGATTCGCGCTCGGCCCGCGTGATCCTCAGCCGCATGCTGGAAGGTTACGGGCTGCAGGTGGACTCCTCCGAGAGCGCGGAGCATGCCCTGGAATATTTGCGGCAGACCCGGCCGGACGTGATCTTCATGGACCACCTGATGCCGGGCATGGACGGCTTTCAGGCCATCCAGGCGATCAAGGGCAACCCGGACACCGCGATGATCCCGGTAGTCATGTACACCTCGCAGGAAGGCGAGCTGTACGTAAGCCAGGCGCGCGCGCTCGGTGCGGTGGGCGTGCTGCCGAAAACTGTTAAACAGGCGGACGTGTCGCGAGTCCTGTACCAGCTGCGCCTGTTGCCCGAGCGTCGCGACACACGCCCGGCCACGCCGAGTTACAGCGCGCAGGACGCAGCTGCTGTCCGCGCCCAGGCGCCGGGTGTCGGTATCGGCGATATCGAGGCCGCGATTCGCGCCGCGACAGCCCCGCTGCTGAAGGAGCACAACACGGAGATGAGGCGCTTCGTGCTCGCGAGCTTGGAAGCTTTTGCACGGCGCATCGGTACCGAGCTGAAACCCGCGGCTGCGCAGACGCCGCCGCCTGAGCCGATCGAAGCACCGCCGCCGCCTCCGCCTCCGAGCCGCTGGCCATTGGTCGCCGCCATCGCGGCGCTTGCCCTGTTGCCGACGTTCGTGCTCGCTGTCATCCATACCCGGACACTCGACGCGATGAACCAGCTCGCACAACAGAACGCCAAGCTCGCCGCGTTCACCGAAGAACAGCAGCTGCAGATGGATGCGTTGCGCAGGGCCGTGCAAGGTCGCGAGGTACAGATGGCCACGGCGGCAGCAGCGGCGCGCCCACGTGAAGCCGACGTGGAATCCGAACCAGTGCCGTATGGCGAGCAGCCGCTGTCCGGTGCGCGGCTCGAACGCCTGCGCGACATGATTACGCAGCTCAAGGCGGGCGGCTTTCGCGGCACGCTGAAAGTTGCCACTTACGTCGGCGAGTTCTGCCTGGTCGGCAACGGTATCGAAGGCTATTCGATGGCCGCGGATGATCTGCCGGCCAACCGCTGCGACCTGCGCGGCAATCCGTTCGACGACGGTCTGAGCTCCGCGCAGCGCCAATCGCTGCCGTTCGCGAACCTGGTCGCGTCGCTACGCCAGGACAAGACCCGGACGCTGAACGTCGAAGTCGAGCACGAAGGCCGCAAGCCGGCTGTGCCGTATCCGCGCGGCGACCAGCTGGCGAAAGTCTCGGCAGGGGACTGGAACAAGATCGCCGCCCAGAACAACCGGGTCGAATTTGCCGCTGAGCCGGCGGGGTCATGACCGAGCGCTGGCTGCTCTATGGTGCAAACGGCTACACCGGGGAATTGATCGCACGCGAGGCGGTCTCCCGCGGCATGCGACCCGTGCTTGCCGGGCGCTCGCGGCAAAAGGTCGAGCAGCTAGCAGCCGAGCTCGGCTGCGAAAGCGCGGTGTTCTCGCTCGACGATCACACATCGCTGGTGCGCGCGCTCGACGGCATGACCGTTGCCCTGCATTGCGCGGGCCCCTTCTCCGCGACGGCGCGGCCGATGATGCAAGCCTGTCTCGCCACGCACGTTCATTATCTCGACATCACCGGTGAGATCGATGTCTTCGAGTTGGCCCACAGCGTCGATGACAAAGCGCATCGCGCCAAGGTCGTGCTGTGCCCGGGCGTCGGCTTCGACGTGGTGCCCACCGACAGCGTCGCCGCGAAATTGAAACAAGCACTGCCGGATGCGACGCATCTCACGCTGGGGTTCGAAGGCAACTCCGGGATGAGCAAGGGAACCGCCAAGACCTCGATCGAATCCGTCGGCGGCGGCTCGCGCGTGCGGCGCGACGGCAAGATCGTCCCGGTCGAGCTCGGCTCGCAAACGCGCAAGATCGACTTCGGCTCGGGCGAGCGTCTCGCGGTCGGAATTCCGTGGGGCGACGTGAGCACCGCCTACTTCACGACCGGCATCCCGAACATCGAGGTATTCACCGCGATCTCGCAGAAGGGCCTCGACGGCATGCGCCGAATGAATCTGCTCGCGCCGCTGTTGCGACAACGCTGGATGCAAGCGGTGGCGAAGCGCATCGTCGACGCGCGTTTGCGGCCACCCGACCGCACCCAGCGCGACAACAATCCGAGTTTCATCTGGGGCGAGGTGCGCAACGCCGCCGGTCAGTCGAAAACTGCGCGTCTGCGCACGGCGAACGGATATTCGCTGACGGTCGCGTCTTCGCTCGGTATCCTGAGCACCTTGCTGGCGCAGCCACGGATGTCCGGCTTCGCGACACCCAGTGAGCTCGTCGGCGCCGACTTCGTCAGTACGCTGCCAGGTTCCTCGCCCATCCGCATCGATTCATGACTCTCGCTCCGCCTGCCTCGTTCGCGCCGCCCGGCTGGCTCGTCAACGCGCACCTGCAATCGATCGTGCCGAGCCTGCGCTTGCGGCGTCCACTGGTCGCGCGGCGCGCGCGCCGGCTGCTGGCGTGCGCGGAAACGCAGATCGTCGACTGCGGCGACGGCGTGCGGCTGCTCGGCCACTACTCGAGTCAGGTCGCGGCAGGCCGCCCGCCCGCGCGCGACCTCGCGATCCTGCTGCATGGTTGGGAAGGCAGCGCCGATTCGCTGTACGTGCTGTCGCTCGGCAGTTATCTGTTCGAGCTCGGCTGCGACGTGTACCGCTTGAACTTTCGCGATCACGGCCCGAGCCATCATTTGAACGAGGAAATCTTCCACTCGTGCCGGCTCGATGAAGTCGTCGGCGCAGTGCGCGCGATTCAGCGCGCGCTGCCGCAACCGCGCATGACGATCGCCGGCTTCTCGCTCGGCGGCAACTTCGCGCTGCGCGTCGCGGCGCGAGCGCCGGCCGCGGGCATCGCGCTCGAGCGCGCGATCGCGATCTGCCCGGTGCTGCGGCCCCACAGCACGATGGACGTGCTCGAACAAGGCCCGTTCATCTATCACCAGTACTTCATTGGGAAGTGGAAGCAGTCGTTGCGGCTGAAGCAGCGGCTCTTTCCGCAGCGTTACGACTTCACCGGCATCCTCGCCCAGCGCAGCATCAAAGAGATGACACGCGTCATGGTGGAGCAGTACAGCGAGTTCTCCACCCTCGACGCGTACCTGAGCGGCTACGCGATCATCGGCGACCGGCTCGCGCAGCTCGCCGTGCCGAGCCACATCCTGTTGTCGCTCGACGATCCGATCATTCCGGCGCGCGATCTGCAGGACGTCGCGCGGTCGGAGCAGCTGCAGATCGCTGCGATCCCGCACGGAGGGCATTGCGGGTTCATGGAGAGTTTTGCGCGGGAGAGCTGGGCGGATCGCGAGGTCGCCAGCTATATGGGGCTACAGAAGTCGGGCTAAAGCCCGACCTACAAGTGCTGAACTGGGCTTCAGCCCGACACGATCTGCTTCCTCGACTCTCTCAGCAGGTCGCGGATCGTGCTGGTTTCGACCATGCGCGCGCCGCGCGCCGCGACTTCGAGCGCCGCTTTGGATGTGCGCACGTCATAGACGACCCAGCGCCATGGACCGCGCCACAGTTTCGACGCGCTCTGCGTCAACAGCTGGTGATCGCAGAACAGGTAGTCCGGTGCGAGTGCCTCGCATTTCAATGCGGCGGTGTTCGTGTACTCGGAAAGGCGCCAGCCGATGCGATACGGCGAAACCTGCCGCGCGTGATGCACGGCTGCGAAATCCGCGGAAACCAGCACGCACTGACGTGCCACCGGCTTGAGCACCTCGCACACTTTGCGCACCACCGCCTCCTGACCGAAAGTCCGCAGGCTCGCGCGCTTCAGCTCGACGAACGCGGTCGTCGTCGTGTGGCCGGCCAGCAGGTCGACAGCCTGGCCGAGCCGCGGAACGCCGATGTCAGTGTCGGTGATCTTGATCTCCGCCAAGTCGTCCCACGTCATCTCCAGCGCGTTGCGGTCCACGCCGGCGATGCGCTGCAGGTTCGAGTCGTTGAGCAGCACCGGCTGGCGATCGACCGACAGCTGCACGTCGAAACCCAGATGATGGGCGCCGAGCTCCAACGCCGAGCGCAGCGCGGGCAGCGTGTTCTCGGGATATTCGGCAACGTTGCCGCGGCGTGCGATCAGCTCTGGGAGGCGGCTGGAGGGCATTTGCCGCGCATTCTAGCCCGCAGCGCGCCGATTCGCGGATCGCGCGAGCGAGCCCGCGCGTTTGGTCGTCGCCGCCTCCCGACACTTGGCGGCTCCGATTGCATCTGCTATTGCATGTGCTCTGCGGGGAATTTATGTACGGCACCGGTCAATTGAACATCGCGTCCAAGTGCGCAGCATTGCTGCTGGCGCTGGTCTGTCTGCACGCCTGCAGCAGCGGCGAAGACACGATGACGAATCAACCTCCGGTTCAGCAGCCACCGCCGCCTCCGCCGCCGCCACCCCCGCCGCCTCCGCCGGGCGGCGACGCTTCCGGGCTCGATGCGCGGCCGTCGAACACGACGTGCCTCGCAGGCGATGCGCCAGGCACCAACCTCAGCTTCGCCGTGCAACGAGTGTTCCCGAACCTGCCCAACTTCACGCAGCCCATCGCGATGCTGCAGGAGCCTGGGAACGGTGCGCGCTGGTACGTGGTGCAGAAGACCGGCGCGGTGCGCGTGTTCGACAACACGGCGAACGTCTCGACCTCGCGCCAATTCATCAACATCGCGAGCCAGCTCAATTCAGATCCGCAGAGCGCGAACGACGAGCGCGGCCTGCTCGGCATGGCTTTCCACCCCAACTATCCGACGGACCCGCGCGCGTATCTCTTCTATACGGCGACGGATCCGACGCTCGGGCTCGTCGATCGCGTCTCGGAGTTCCGCACACTGGACGGCGGCAACACACTCGATCCGGGCACCCAGCTGCAACTACTCAATGTCGAAGACCCGGAGAGCAATCACAACGGCGGCAACATTGCTTTCGGTCCCAACGACGGCTTCCTCTACATCGGCATCGGCGACGGCGGCGGCGGCGGTGACGCGCACGGCAGCATCGGCAACGGCCAGCTGTTGACCACCCTGCTGGGCAAGATGCTGCGCATCGACATCGCGAACTCGAGCATGGCCACGCCCTACGCGATTCCGTCGACGAATCCGTTCGCGGCGAATCCGCGCTGCACGGGCGGCACCGGTGCGGCGAACTGCCCCGAGATCTACGCGTACGGCTTCCGCAATCCCTGGCGTTGGAGCTTCGATCGCGTGAGCAATGAGCTGTGGCTCAACGACGTCGGACAGGGCGCGCTCGAGGAAGTGGACCGCGTCGTGCTCGGCGGCAACTACGGCTGGCGCTGCTTCGAAGGCACGAACCCGTTCAACTCCACCTGCGGTTCGAACCCGAATCCATTGCCGCCGATCGCGCAGTACGGCCGCTCGCTCGGATTCTCGACCACGGGAGGCGTCGTCTATCGCGGCAGCGCGATTCCCAACCTGGTCGGCCGTTATCTCTTCGGCGATTTCGGTACTGGCGCACTATGGTCGATCGCCCGCACCACGCAGCCGACGATGACGATGGGCGCCGGCTTCTCGACGAACCTGCAGATCGCGAGCTTCGGGCAGGACGTGGACGGCGAGGCGTATATCGTTCATCTCGGCGGCACGCTGCACAAGATCGTGCCGGGCGCGGGCGGCGGCCGACAGATTCCGACGCAGCTGTCCGCGAGCGGCTGCGTGAGCACCAACGCGCCGACTCAGCCAGCTGCCGGCCTCATTCCGTATGCGCCGACCGCGCCGTTTTTCTCCGACGGCGCCGTCAAGACGCGCTGGCTCGCGCTGCCCGACGGTCAGCGCATCGTCGTCGAGAGCGACGGCGACTTCACATTCCCGAGCGGCAGCGTGCTGATGAAGAATTTCCGCCTGGGTACGACGCTGATCGAGACGCGGCTCTTCATGCGGCACAACGACGGCGTATGGGCGGGCTACACGTACGAGTGGAACGCCCAGGGTACGGACGCGACGCGCGTGGTCGGCGGCAAGAGCGTCACGGTGAACGGCCAGACCTGGAACTTCCCGAGCGAGGCGCAATGCCTGCAATGCCATACGCAGGCCGCGGGCCGCACGCTCGGCCTGGAGATCGGCACGCTCAACGGCGATTTCGGCTACCCGACCGGACGCACCGCGAATCAGCTCACGACGCTGAACTTCATCGACACGCTGACACCGGCGCTCACGCAGACTCCGGCGCAGTTGCCCGCCATTCCCGATCCCGCCGGATCGGCGGCACTCGAGCAGCGTGCGCGGGCGTGGCTGCATTCCAATTGCGCGTACTGCCATCGGCCCGGCGGCCCGACGCAGGCGAGCATGGACCTCCGCTACTCGACGGCGCTGAGTGCAACCGGCACGTGCAACATCGCACCGTCACTCGGCGACCTCGGTGTCGCGAACGCGCGTTTGATCGCGCCGGGCAGCGCGGCGACCTCGATCATCGTGAACCGGGCGAACCGGCGCGACGGTAACGGCATGCCGCCGATCGCGACGAACCAGGTGGATACGGCTGGAGTCGCGCTGCTGACGCAGTGGATCAACAGCCTGACGGGCTGTTGAGACCAGGATTGTCGGGCTGAAGCGCTACACCGCCGTGCCGCGAGCGCGCCGAGCCACGATCAGCACGATGCTGGCGGCGATCATCCAGTAGGACAGGAAGCTCCCGGTTACGGCAGAGTTCGCCCAGCTGTGCACAGCGTAGAAGTCCGTGGGGTCACTGCCAAAGTAAAGCGATGGCACAAAGGCCAAGTTGATGAGTGCAATGACGTAGCCAGCTTTACCGAGCCAATCAGGCAGCAGCCCCGCGCGCAGCGCGGCATGTCCTGCGGCAAACAGGTAAACGGCGGTGAGCAAGCGCTTGATGGGGCCATGGGCGAGCATGTTCGCTTGAGCGAGCGGCCCATCGATCGTGGGATCGAGCGACCCATCGGGGGCGCCGAAGACAACGCCCGCTTCAAGCGAGGTTGTCACGAGAGTGATTGCGATGAAGATGAAGCCTGAGCCGGCGGCAATCAGCGACGCGAATCCTGCCGAAGGACTGAGGCGGGCAGCGAGGTGGCTGATCCCGGCCACGAAGACCAGCAATCCCGCGCAGGTGAGGAGCGTGATGAGGTCGCGGGTCAACACGTTCCAGGCCGGCGGCGCGCCGCCATACATGAAATAAAGCGGCACCGATACCAGCACGCTCGCTCCGGCAATGAGACCCGCAGCCGCTGTAACGCTGCGCACCGACGCTTCTTCTTCCATGGCATTCATCTCGAACAAACTGCGGGGAATCAGACTTTAGGCCGAATCCTTCTGTTTTCTCTTCTCTTCGTAGTGCACGACCGGCTGGCCGCTGGTCACTGCCATATCGCCTTCGATGACGGCGCCGCGCGCTACAGCGATCGAACGTGCACTGACCGCGCCGCGGAGCCGGGCGGTCGCCCGGATCTCGAGCTTCTCTGCCACCGCCAGCGTGCCTTCCAGCTCGCCGGAGATCACGGCGTTCGCCGCGGAGATGCGACCCTCCCACTGCGCGCCTTCCGAGAGCGTGAACGAGCCGCGCACGGTGCTGTCGCCGTTGACGGAGCCCGCGACCACGAGGTCGCCGCCGCATTCCAGATTGCCAGTCAGCGCAGAGCCCGCGCCGATGAAGGTCGGGCTCGAAGAAACGTGGTCTGCGAGGCGGCGGCGCGGCGTGTCCGTCATGAGTTCATCTCCCACCGAAGCGACTTGGACGAGGTGCGCGATTATGCCGTGTCGCAAGCTGACAATCCTTGTCAGCCTGCGCGCTCCACCTCAACGCGTGCAATCAGCGTAAGTCACTGATCGTCATCGGCTTCACTGGTTGGCACAGGCGTTGCACCTCTGCCCTGCGTAATGCGCTGAACCTGGGATTGGACCCGCGCGCCCTGCCCACCAGGGCGTGAGGTCGACGATCCCACCCGTTAGCTTGCAAGAGCGATCTCAGGTTCGGATTCGACGCCGCCAGCATTCTTCCCTGCTGGCGGCGTTTTTTTTTGCCCCTATCATCGGCCCCTTCCCGAATCCCTTCATTTGGAGCAGGTGGCGTATGTCTCGCGGATTGCTCACTGGCGCGCTGCTCGCTGCGACGATGTCTTTCACCGCGGCGACAGCGCAAGTGCCCGGCGCCGACCAGGTGCAGGCCGTGACGCTCGCGAACGGCCTGCAGGTCATCGTCTGGCCGGATCACGACATCCCGAATATCGCCCTGTTCAACTGGGTGCACGCCGGCAGCCGCAACGAAGTCCCCGGCATCACCGGTCTCGCGCATTTCTTCGAGCACATGATGTTCAACGGCACCACGACGCGCCCGCAGGGCGAGTTCGACCGGGTGCTCGAAGCGAACGGCGCGCGCAACAACGCGTTCACTACTAATGACGTGACGGTGTATCAGGACTGGCTGCCGCGAGCGGCGCTCGCCCCTGTGTTCGAAGTCGAGGCCGATCGGCTGCGCAATCTCGCGTTCGAGCCGAAAGTGATCGAGAGCGAGCGCGGCGTCGTGCATTCGGAGCGGCGTCTGCGCGTCGACGACAGTTACATCGGGCGCCTGCAGGAGCAGGTGCAGGCGACGGCCTTTCTCGCGCATCCGTACCAGATCCCGACGATCGGCTGGCCGTCCGATATCGAGTCGTGGCGCATCCAGGACCTCAAGACTTTCTTCGCCACCTACTACGCGCCAAACAACTGCACGCTGGTGCTGGTCGGCGACGTCGAGCCCAAGAGCGCGATCGCGCTGGCGCGCCAGTATTTCGAGTCCATCCCGGCGCACGCGCCGCCGGAGCCGGTCCACACGCAAGAGCCGCGGCAGGAGGGCGAGCGCCGCGTCAACATCGAAGCGGACGCACAAACGCCGCTGCTGCAGTTCGCGTATCACGCGCTGTCGGGCTCCGATCCGCGGCAGGCGGCGCTCGAGTTGCTGACGCGCATCCTCACGGACGGCGACGCGTCGCGCTTGCACCGGGTACTGGTCGAAGAGAAGAAGCTGGCGATTTCCGCGGACAGCTACGTCGATCGCGGCTTCGATCCGGGTCTCGCCTGGTTCCTGCTCACATTGCCCGCTGGCGCCGATACAAAGCAGGTGGAGGCCGTGTTCGATTCGGAAATCGAGCGCGTGCGCGACGGTGGAGTGACTGCGCCAGAGTTGGCGCGTGCGCGCAGCCAAGCGCTCGCCGACTTCTGGCGCGGGCTCGCGACGATCGACGGCAAGGCGCAGGCGCTCGGCCAATACGCGGTGTTGGAAGGCGGTTATCAGCGACTGTTCGAGGCACCGCGCGCCTATGAAAGCGTAACGGCAGACGACATCCGCAAGCTCGCTGCAGATCTGCTCCGGCCAGGTAACCGCACGGTGGGCGTGCTCACAGCCGCGACTGCGGCAGCTGGGCAGGGAGTAAGCCGATGAAGACGCTCGTCACGGCTCTCCTGTTCTTGTGTTCGATCTGCGCTTTCGCTGCCGGCAACGGCGTCAAGGTGCCGCCCTACGAGCGCGTGCCACTCGGCAATGGCGCCGTCGTACTGCTGATGGAGCGTCACGACGTTCCGTTGATCGCGTTCAGCGCCGTGCTGCGCGGCGGCGCTGTCAGCGATCCCGCGGGTGGCTCAGGAGTTGCCAGTTTGCTGGCTGGACTGCTGCAGAAGGGCGCGGGTGCTCGCGATGCAGTGCAGTTCGCCGAGACGGTCGCGTCGGTCGGCGGCCAGATCGAAACGTCCGTCAGCACCGAGAGCATTTCGATCAACGGCTCGTTCCTCGCACGCGATCAGCAGCTCATGGTCGAGCTGGTCGCGGACCTGCTGCAGCGGCCGCGACTCGAACAAGCGCAGTTCGACACGCTGCGCGCGCGGCAAATCGAATTCATCCGCGCGGCGAAGGAATCGGACCTCGGGGCACTCGCGCCGATCTACGGCGAGTCGGAGCTGTTCGCCGGACATCCGTACGGCCGCTCGGTCGACGGCAGCGAAGCGAGCCTCGCGGCGATCAAGCACGCTGACCTGCAACGCTATTATCAAGAGCAGGTCGGCGCGGACCGACTGATCCTCGCCGTCGCCGGCGACTTCAAGGCAGCGCAGCTGAAGCAGCGCATCTCGCGCGCATTCTCCGGCTGGCGCAAAGCGGGCACAGCGCTGCCGCCGTTACCGAAAGCAGAGCGAGTCGCGAGCCGCCGCGTGCTGCTGGTCGACGCACCGGAGTCGGTGCAAGCGTATTTCTGGGCGGGCAACGTCGCCGTCGCGAAGAGCGACCCGCGACGGCCGTCGCTCGACGTGACCAATACGTTGTTCGGCGGACGCTTCACTTCGATGCTGAACACCGAGCTGCGGATCCGCACGGGCCTGAGCTATAGCGCCAGCTCGCGCTTCGACCGGTTGCTGCAGCCGGGCCACTGGGAGATGAGCTCGTTCACGCAAACGGACACGACGATCCAGGCGCTCGACCTGATGCTGGCGACGCTCGACCAGCTGCACGCCACCGGGCTCGATCCGAAGATGGTCGAGTCCGGCAAGAGCTACGTGCAGGGTCAGTTCCCGCTGGCGCTGGAAACCTCCGAGCAGTGGGCCGCGCAGCTCGCGACGCTGGAGTTCTATGGCCTGGACCGCCGCTACATCGACGACTATTCGCAGCAGCTGGGCACAGTGACAGCGGCCGATAGCAAGAAGGTGATCGACGAGGTGTTCCCGCCCAGCACGGCGCTGGCGATCGTGGTCATCGGCAACGCCGGCGCCATCCGCGACGGCCTGCGCAAATACGGACCGATCACGGAGATGAAGCTCGCAGATCCGACCTTTGCGCCCGTCCGGACCGAATGAAGAATGTGATGCCCTTCACATCTGCGACAAGCCACAGGCACTTGCACGCCCTCGCTGTGGTCACACCCAGAGCACTTCAACCGCGATAAATCCGCGGCAAAACCACTGGGGACACGGCGCGCGGCGCGCGCAGTGACAAGTTTTTCGACATGGACAACGCAGGCAGAGCGGCTAGACTCCGGCCGATACGAGCGCTGGGAAACGCGCCGTCAAACAGTTCAGCCATGCAGTATCGGCGCAGTGATTTCGACGTCACCAACACCGTGCAGGTCAGCTCGACCGACGCGGTGCGCCGTGCAGTGTGCGAGCTGTTCCGCCAGAACTGGCCGCACTATCCTTTCGACCGCGTCGAGACTGCCTTCCGCGACTTCGAGCGGCTGTTCAACGGACAGTTCCCCGGCTACTACGGCTGCGACACGGTCTACCACGACCTGCAGCATTCGCTCGACGGCACCCTCGCCGTCGCACGCCTGATCGTCAGCTACGACCGCACGCACCTGGCCGACGAGCGCCTGGGGCCCGAGCGCGCGATCGTCGGCGTGGTCACGGCACTGTTCCACGACGCCGGCTACATCCGTCAGACGGACGACCAGACGCATCGCAACGGCGCCGAGTTCACGCTCAGTCACGTGAGCCGCAGCGCGCACTTCATCAGCCGCTACCTGCCGACGATCGGCATGGCGGAGTGGGTGCCGGTGGCGACCAAGATCGTGCACTTCACCGGCTACGAGGTGCAGTTCGACCAGATCCGTCTCGACGATCATCGCGACCGCAAGCTCGGCCACCTGATCGGCACCGGCGATCTGATCGCGCAGATGGCCGACCGCTGCTATCTCGAGAAGTGCCGCGACCGGCTCTACCCCGAGTTCGTGCTCGGCGGCATCGCGATGCCGAGCGACGCGCTCGGCAAGACTTCGGTGCGCTACAACTCCGGGCTCGACGTTCTGCGGCAGACGCCGGAGTTCGTCGACGACGTGCGTCGCACGCGCCTGGACGGCGAGTTCGGCGCCGCTTATCGTTATCTCGAATCGCTGTTCAACGGGCGCAATCCCTACATGGATGCGATCCAGCGCAACCTCGACTACCTCGAAGAAGTGCTGCGCACCGGGCGCTGGCCGATGCTCCGGCGCGATCCGCCGTGCTTCACCTGGGAGCGCAACCCGGTGCAGAACATCCGCTCGCTGGTCATCGG
>Ga0068861_100000740_pt1 | contig 19590 bp, 12 predicted proteins | sample KBSSwiS42_FD_66593 | JGI IMG/M metagenome (GOLD analysis project Ga0068861, IMG submission 66593) | Switchgrass rhizosphere microbial communities from Kellogg Biological Station, Michigan, USA - KBS Switchgrass S4-2 | ecosystem: Host-associated > Plants > Roots > Rhizosphere > Soil ...
AGCAGCTCTTTAGCAGTTTTTTACGTGGAGCAAGTTGCCTAAATTGCCACGACAATACGTTCAAAGACTACTTTGAGATCAGTAACATGCCTACGCGCCTATGGCAATTTAATTTTGTTTATGACGAGTTGAAGCGGCCAGGCCGGAATTTTCTAATGAGCCGTCGTGGGCATTCTTCAGATAGTTGTGGACGGAGACGGCTGCTTTGCGTCCATCAGCAATGGCCCAGACAACCAGCGACTGGCCTCGCTCGATGTCGCCGGCGGCGAACACTCCCGGTATGTTTGTCATCTTGTTTTCATCAACCGGGACTAAGCCCCTTTCGTTTACGGTCAGGCCAAGTTGCGAAATGAGTCCTTCCCTTTCAGCGCCCAGAAAGCCCATTGCGAGCAGTACGAGTTGAGCGGGCCACACGCGCTTCGTACCTGGCGCCTCACTTAATGAGGAGGCGCGACCGCTTTCCTTCTTCCAAACGACATCGATCGTCTCAACACCCTCCAAACGTTTGTCACCAATAAACCGCTTGGTCATGACAGAGTACGAACGTGGGTCTTTGCCACTCAAAGCCATGGCTTCCTCATGTCCGTAGTCGAAGCGGTGAATCCTTGGCCACTGCGGCCAGGGATTATCAACCGCTCGGGCGATAGGTGGCAGCGGTAAGATTTCAAGCTGGACCAAACTTCGACAGCCGTGTCTCAGGGCCGTGGCTACGCAGTCAGTACCGGTGTCGCCACCTCCGATGACGATCACATCTTTGTTCTTCGCTGAGATGTAGTTTCCATTCGCGTGACTGTCGTCCAACAGACTCTTCGTATTGGCGTGCAAGAAGTCCGTGGCGAAATGAATGCCTGGTAGATTTCTATTCTCTATAGAAAGGTCGCGCGGACGGGTAGCCCCGGCGCAGAGAACAACCGCGTCAAACTCATGCAATAGTCGATCGGTAGGATAGCCGCGGCCAACCTCAGTGTTGGTGATGAAGTCGATGCCCTCAGCGGCCAGAAGATCCACACGCCGTTGAACGATAGCTTTGTCGAGCTTCATATTTGGGATGCCATACATAAGCAGCCCGCCGATTCGATCCGCTCTCTCGAACACAGTCACGTAGTGGCCCGTCTTATTCAGTTCTGCCGCGCAAGCCAAACCTGCGGGCCCTGATCCAACCACGGCGACTTTCTTTCCGGTGCGACGCCTGACTGGCCGAGGAACAATCCAACCCTCAGCGAAACCGCGGTCGACGATGGCACACTCAATTGTCTTGATCGTAACTGGTTCGCCGGCGATTCCAAGCACGCAGGAACCTTCGCATGGCGCGGGACAAACTCTGCCCGTGAATTCCGGAAAGTTGTTTGTCTTGTGCAAGAGTTCCAGCGCCGCTTTCCAGTTTCCACGAAAGACGAGATCGTTCCAGTCGGGAATCAAATTGTTGAGCGGACATCCGGAAGCAGCGCCGTCAAACAGTTCGCCCGTGTGACAGAACGGTATGCCACAGTCCATGCAGCGGCCGCTTTGCTCACGCAGAGTCGATTCAGCGAGATGCGTGTGAAACTCGTTCCAGTCGTGAACGCGTTCCCCAGCCGCGCGCAAGACTGGCAGCCTACGTTTAACTAGATCCGTATTCATCCGTGAAAGCCCGCGGCTAAGACTGCTTCCTCCAACACGCGCCGGTAATCGTTTGGCATCACTCTGACGATACTGGCTACGAACTGATCCCAGGCTAAAAGAACTTCAGTGGCGCGCGTACTACCCGTGTATTCGGCGTGACGAAAGATCGCGTCCTTCACAAACTCGATCTCCTGCTGATCCTCGAGCGGAGTCAAGGAAACCATCTCCAGATTGCAGAACTGCTGCGACTGTTTAGCTTCATCAACCAGATAGGCGATACCGCCCGACATGCCGGCGGCGAAGTTACGACCCACCTGGCCCAATACGATCACCCGGCCGCCAGTCATGTATTCACAACCGTGATCACCGACCGCCTCAACCACCACATTCGCCCCGCTGTTACGAACACAAAACCTGGCGCCGGCGATGCCGTTGATATAGGCTTCCCCGCTCGTCGCGCCATACAACGCAACGTTGCCAATAATCACATTCTCGCGTGGTGTGAAAGTTGAGTTCCTGGGAGGAACAACGATGATCTTGCCTCCGGATAGACCCTTGCCGAGATAGTCGTTGGCATCGCCTTCGAGGCGGAGAGTGATACCTTTTGGGATGAAGGCCCCAAAACTCTGACCGGCCGAACCTTCGAAGCACAACTGAATCGTATCGTGAGGCAATCCGGCTGGTCCGTATTGCCTGGTAATTTCACTTCCCAGCGTGGTGCCGACAGCACGATGAAAGTTACGAATGGGAAGTGTCGCCGACACCGGTTCACCCGCCCGCAGCGCAGGACGGCAGATATCAAGTAGTCTTGTGCGGTCAAGCGTGTTTTCAAACGCATGGTCCTGAGTTACCTGACAGTATTGACCAACCGTCTCAGGAAGGTTCGGCTGAAAGAGTATCTGTGACAGGTCGATGTCATGTGCCTTCCAATGGTTGATCTTCCTCGCTTGCAAGCACTCCGAGTGGCCCACCATCTCATTCAGATTACGAAATCCGAGCTGCGCCATGAGCTCGCGTACTTCCTCCGCAACGAACGTCATGAAGTTGACCACGTTTGCAGGATCACCGTTGAACTTGGCTCGCAATTTGGGATCTTGCGTTGCCACCCCGACGGGACACGTATTCAAGTGGCAAGCGCGCATCATGATGCAGCCAAGCGTGACAAGCGGCGCCGTAGCAAAGCCAAACTCTTCCGCGCCGAGCAGTGCGGCAATTACAACGTCACGGCCTGTCTTTAACTGCCCATCCGTCTCGATCGTTATGCGACTGCGAAGATCATTCAGCAGCAGCGTTTGGTGCGTTTCAGCCAGACCGAGCTCCCACGGAGCGCCTGCATGCTTGATGCTGGTCAGCGGCGATGCGCCCGTGCCGCCATCGTAGCCACTAATCAGGACCACGTCGGCGCGAGCCTTCGCTACGCCGGCCGCAATCGTGCCGACCCCGGCTTCGGCAACCAGCTTTACGCTGATCCGCGCCTCGGGATTTGCGTTCTTCAGATCATAGACGAGTTGGGCCAGGTCCTCGATTGAGTAGATGTCGTGATGAGGCGGTGGTGAGATTAGACCAACACCCGGCGTCGAGTAACGGACGGTTGCTATCCACGGGTACACCTTTTCTCCGGGCAGTTGGCCGCCTTCGCCCGGCTTCGCGCCCTGTGCCATTTTGATCTGTAGCTCGCGCGCGTTGACCAGATAGTGACTCGTAACTCCAAATCTTCCTGACGCTACCTGCTTGATGGCGCTGTTGCGTGAATCGCCATTGGCATCGCCGAAATAACGCTCCGGATCTTCGCCTCCCTCACCGGTGTTGCTCTTGCCACCGATGCGATTCATTGCGATTGCAAGCGACTCATGAGCTTCCTTGCTGATCGAGCCATAAGACATCGCACCGGTTTTGAACCGTCTGACGATCGCAGCGACTGGTTCTACCTCTTCAATCGGAACCGGCGCGCGAATAGATCGGAACTCCATCAATCCACGGAGTGTGAAGAGATTGCGAGATTGGCTGTTCACCAGCTCACTATATTCTTTGAAGGTCCGATAATTTCCTGTCCGGCAAGCCGCCTGCAACTTATGAATGACTCGTGAATCGAACATGTGCGGTTCACCATCTCTGCGATACTGATAGTGACCACCGCTGTCGAGTGTTTGCTCTTCAGATCCATCGCTGAAAGCCACCGCGTGCCTGCGTCGTACTTCTTTTGCGATCACATCAAGATTTGCCCCGCCAACACGTGAAGGGGTCCACGTGAAGTATTTATCGATTGTGTCCTGATGGAGGCCGATGGCTTCGAAGATCTGCGCGCCACAGTATCCCTGCGTCGTTGAGATACCCATCTTCGAGATGACCTTGATGATTCCCTTGTTTATGGCACTCACATAATTCTGTAGGGCCGCGGGCATCTCAACGGCTGAAAACAAACCTTTCACGACGCTATCGTGAAGCGTTTCAAACACGAGATAGGGATTGATCGCGGCAGCTCCGTAGCCCAGCAATAAACAGAAGTGATGCACCTCGCGGGGCTCTCCGCTCTCAACTATCAAGCCAACCTGAGTGCGCGTACCTTCACGAATCAGGTGATGATGAACGGCAGCAACGGCAAGCAATGCCGGTATTGGCGCCATCTCGGCACTGATGTCGCGGTCAGAGAGAATGATGAGATCGTATCCGGCTGCGATCGCTGCACTCGACTGCTCGCAAACACTATCTATTGCTTGCTTGAGTCCCTTACCTCTCTGGGCCACCTGGAAGATCGTCGGAATGGTAAGAGATTTGAATCCCGCTTTTCCCCAGATGCTCTCGGAATCACCGAGGAGTCGCAGTTTTTCCAGTTCTTCGTTGGTCAGAATGGGTGATGGTAATCTGATCTGGCGCGCACACTCCGGCGAGGGCTCGAGTATGTTTGCCTCGGGACCGATGCACGTATCCGCAGACATCACTAACTGCTCACGAATAGCATCAACGGGCGGATTTGTTACTTGAGCGAAGAGCTGTTTGAAATAGTTGTAGAGCAACTGCGGCCGTTCCGAGAGAACCGCAAGGGGCGTGTCGGTACCCATCGAACCAACCGCCTCATTACCGGTCGAAGCCATCGGCTCGATTAGCAACTTCAGATCTTCATACGTATAACCGAAAGCGCGTTGGCGCTGCACAATCGTCTCGTAGTTGGTCTCGTGAACATACGGTGGTTCGGGCAAGTGGTCCAGCGTGGCCATATTCGCATCGAGCCAGTCCTGGTAAGGATGTTCAGTCGCCAGCGTGTGTTTCAGTTCATCGTCGCCGATGATTCGATCCTTGTTCGTATCGACCAAAAAAATATTCCCGGGCTTAAGGCTTCCTTTCGCGGTGATCTGATCGGCGGGGACATCGAGAACGCCAACTTCAGAGGCCATCACAACCAGATCATCGCTGGTGATGTAGTAACGAGCCGGACGGAGACCATTGCGATCGAGTAACGCCCCGACCACGAATCCATCGGTGAAGACGATCGACGCCGGTCCATCCCACGGCTCGGTTAACAGCGAGTGATATTCATAGAACGCACGCTTTTCCGCACTCATGAATGGATCACCCGTCCACGGTTCGGGAACCATCATCATCAGGGCGTGCGGCAATGAACGACCGGCAAGCAGAAACATTTCAAGCGCGTTGTCGAACATTCCCGAGTCGCTGGTGTCGGAGTCAATGACGGGCAGCACCTTCTGCAGATCCGCTCCGAAGAGGGATGACGCAAACTTACTCTCACGCGCACGCATCCAGCTTACGTTGCCACGCAGCGTGTTGATTTCACCGTTGTGTGCGAGATAGCGGTAAGGATGCGCGCGGGCCCAACTGGGAAACGTGTTAGTGCTGAAACGCGAATGTACGATGGCCAGTGCCGACGTCAGTGTGTCGGCCATCAGATCGGGATAGAACTCGGGCAGTTGCCTGGCGGTCAACATTCCCTTGTAGACCAGGGTCTTATACGACAGGCTCGAGACGTAAAAAGCCGCGCTTTGATCGATGTTCGAACGTTTTATTTCGCGCGTGGCCCGCCGGCGTATTACATAAAGCTTGCGCTCGAAAGCAGCATCGTCTTTTAGGTCCTCATTGCAACGAATGAAGACCTGGCGCACGATTGGTTTGGAATCACGTGCAGTCGGCCCGATCGGAGAATCGTTTGTGGGAACGTCGCGCCAACCGATTAACTCCTGACCTTCCTCGACGATGATCTTCTCCAGTATTGCTTCGCAGGCTTTGCGAGGCCCTTCAGCAGTGGGCAGGAAGAGCATGCCGGCGGCGTATTGACCAAAGGCCGGGAGTTGGAGGCCAAGCCGCAAACATTCCGTTAGCAAAAACTCGTGCGGAGTTTGAATCATAATGCCGGCGCCATCACCGCTATTGGCTTCGCAACCTGATGCCCCGCGATGCTCGAGATTTAGTAAGATCTCGAGTGCATTTCTTACGATGCGCTGAGAACGCCGACCCTTGATATCCGCGACGAAACCCACGCCACAAGCATCGTGCTCGTTGCGTGGGTCGTAGAGACCTTGTTTTGTGTCTCTTCTTCTTTGTGGTTTAGCCGGCATTGGCTTCCGCGACAACGAGCCCTTCACCGAGGATAGGAACAGGCGAGACCGCAGCAACTGGTACTACTTCGGGCTGTGCCGTGACAGACGGCACCGCCGGCGAAAACTCGGGATAAGCCAAGACGCCGACTTCTGCCATGTCCAGACCTTCCAACTCCACCGCTACGGAGACACGGTTTCCAATTAGGTAACCAACAAGCTTGAAGAGAACGTGGAACGCGGTGAAGGTAAATGCGATGCAAACAACCATGCCGATGATTTCTGCCATGAGTTGGGCCACGCCGGCACCGTAGAAGAGCCCACGCACTCCACCTGCGACGCCGTTCAAGCCCTGACCATAAGTTCCATCCGCAAACAGACCAACCGCGATAACGCCCCAGGCGCCGTTGACACCGTGAACACTGATGGCTCCTACAGGGTCATCGATCTTCATGCGTTGTTCCACAAAGATGGTCGCGCCGACAAGCAGGACGCCAGCAATCAGACCAATCAAAACGGCGCCCGTGCTGTTAACAAAAGCACATGGCGCTGTGATGGCCACGAGTCCGGCGAGCATTCCATTCGCCATGAACGATAAGTCAGGCTTGCCGCGCAGATAGGTAATCGCGATCATTGCCGCCACTGCCCCTGCCGCTGATCCCAACATGGTATTTACGGCCACCACAGCGATGCGCAGATCACCACCCGACAGCGTTGAACCCGCGTTGAAGCCAAACCAACCGAACGCAAGTATGAGAACTCCAAGAATTGCCATCGGGATGTTATGACCCGGAATCGCGTTCACTCTTCCGCCGGCGTCATACTTCCCGATGCGTGGGCCGAGGATTCTGGCGCCCGCGAATGCCGCGACTCCGCCAACCAGATGCACGACAGACGAACCAGCGAAGTCGACCTGGCCGTGGCCCAACCCGAATTCCTTACCGAGTTGTGAGAGCCAACCGCCGCCCCAAACCCAGTTTCCGAAGAGCGGATAGATCAGCATCGACATGAAAAGCGAATAGATGACAAATGATCCCCACTTCCAACGTTCAGCCATGGCGCCGGTGGGGATCGTTGCGGCCGTATCCATGAACACCATCGAGAACAAAAAGAGTGCAAAAACGCCAACGTCGTAAGTGTCGCCGCCCAAGAAGAAGCCCTTCGTGCCAAACAGACCGAGGGAATGGCCGGCAATTGTGATCGTGTATTCAGAATTGAGTGGAGCAGTACCGCCCAATGGGAGAACCACACCAACGCCGCCCATCTGCAACGCATATCCGCAGATCCAATAGCCAAGCAAACCGATCCCATAAACCATCAGGTTCATGGCCATCGTGTGCGCTGCGTTTTTTGCGCGAGTGAAGCCGGTCTCGCAAAAAGCAAATCCAGCCTGCATGAACATCACCAGGAATCCCGCCAGTAGGATCCAAACAAAATTGCCGGCGATCTTTGCGTGACCTACTTCGGTCGCGATCTCCTGCAATGTTGGAGCAGCCGGATTTGCTGCGACCACATCCGAGCCCCGGCCCGTTCCGGCTCCGGTTGGATCACCAGCAATACCAACTAAAGGTGTCGCCATTAAAAGCACACAAGCCAGCGCCAGCATTTTGAACATTCGTTTCTACTCCTCAGAATCGGCAGCTCTAATGCTCGCGGCGTAGTACAAGACGTATGCCGCTAGATGCACAGCTGTTTTGCTGAGTCTTTAAGTACCTTGTGCGTCTCTAGTGCTACAACTTTGTAGGTTTGAGCGTTGCCACCTACAAGAATGTAAGACGATTTATGTAGCCATAAAACTTTTCACTTTGACTTGTCGAACTCTACGCTTCAACATGCCGCTCCATGGTGGCTACTGAACGCGTCGCAAAATCAACTGGCAACGGTCCGCGAGCCAAGAGTACCGAACTGATCTCGCGCGAGCGCCGTGAGGTCAGAAAGCTTGCGACTTTGGTCGAAATCGGTCGCATCCTGGCCGACGCGAGCAATCTAAAAACCGCTTTCTCTGCCACACTCGAAACACTCGGACGGCATCACGGCATGGTGCGCAGTTTTGTAATGCTGTTGGATCAAGAGAGCGCAAAGATCCGTATCGAAGGTACCTATGGCCTTAATCAAGAATCTGCTCACCGCGTCAGTTATCGCATCGGAGAGGGCGTTATCGGGCGTGTTGTTCAAAGCGGTAGGCCGGTTGTCGTACCCCAGGTCAGCCGCGAGCCACTGCTGCTAAACCGCTTGCGAGGTTATGAGCAACACGTTACTCGAAAGGAAATCAGTTTCATTTGCGTGCCCGTAGTGATCGGCGGCAAAGCCATCGGCGTCATAGGCGCTGATCTGATCTATAAGGAAGAGCGCGACTATGACCGCACCACAAAGTTTCTCAGTGTAATTGCCACAATGACGGCACAGGCACTCAAAGTGAGGCAGGGCCTCGAGGCCGACAAGAAGCGCTTACTGGACGAAAACACTCATCTCAGGCAGGAGCTGCGTGAGCGTTATAACTTTGGTCACATTATCGGGAACTCGAATCCGATGCGCCTGGTCTACGAGCAGGTGACGCAGGTGGCCCGCACCAACACCACTGTGTTGCTGCGTGGGGAATCTGGCACCGGGAAAGAGATGCTTGCGCACGCCATCCACTACAACTCACTGCGTGCCAGCAAACCGTTTGTCAAAATAAGTTGTGCTGCCCTTCCCAACACGTTGATTGAATCTGAGCTCTTTGGCTACGAGAAGGGCGCCTTCACAGGGGCTCAGTCGCGGAAGAAAGGAAGGTTTGAACTGGCGGATGGCGGCACGTTGTTTCTGGATGAGATCGGCGATCTCGACCTCGCCACGCAAGTGAAGTTGCTGCGCGTGCTGCAGGAACGCCAGTTCGAAAGACTGGGCGGCGTTGAAACAATCAAAGTAAACGTCAGGCTAATCGTGGCCACCAACAAGGACCTCGAAGAGGCCATTAAGCGAACGCAATTTCGAGAGGATCTTTACTACCGGCTCAACGTCTTCACCATATTTATGCCTCCGCTGCGAGAGCGCAAGCCTGACATCCTGTTGCTCGCCGAGCATTTTGTAGAGAAGTTTGAGCGCGAACATAGCAAACGCATCAAGCGCATTTCCACACCCGCAATCGACATGCTCACGAGCTATCACTGGCCCGGCAACGTACGTGAACTCGAGAATGTGATTGAGCGCGCTGTTCTGGTGTGCGAGTCAAACGTTATTCATGGTCATCACCTGCCCCCATCGCTACAGACGGCAGAAGGTTCCGACACTGTTACACGCTTATCACTCGCTTCAGCAATGGAGGCATATGAGCGGGATCTGATTCAGGATGCACTTAAGACCTCACGTGGAAACCGGGCCAAGGCGGCAAAGCTTCTCGACAGTACAGAACGAATCATTGGTTACAAAACTAAGAAATATAGGATCAAGTGCGATCGCTTTCGCGCCTGACCCAATACTTCGGCCGACATTCTTGTCTGCCACTTCGGTATGTCCTACAAATTTGTACCCTCAACACTATTGAGACGTTATGACCGTTGATAATTCGATAACCTGTCCGGCGCGAAGCACTTTGCTAGTGAGTTTCTCACCGGATTTCAGTCTGCTCAGATTGGCATAGATCTGATCGAGAGTGCCGTCGACTGTCACGGGAGTCCCATTTATCTCGAGAAGAATTCAGGATCGCATCACGTCTTCAGCGGGCACAAATTGACCAACCCTTATCGCCTTCTGTTACTCCATACCGTACTGCCACCTGAAAAATTCCACGGGAGCATGAGCGTTCAGCCGCAGGAATAGAGGGAAATAAATGAGTCAGTGAGCGAGTCTTGTTTCGAATGACGAAAGGGGCTCTTCGTCTCTGTGCCTCTGTGGTTAACTATTGCTCAGGAGAAACGAACCACAGAGACACAGAGGCACAGAGAATACGTTCGGCAAGAGACTTTGGGGCAAAGCTATCAATGTGCAAGGGAGGTGAAGAAACACGATACTCGTCCTGATAGCAGAGGAACTCGAAGAGTATTCTTCAGTTTAAAGCGCGAATGCGCGAAAGGGCCCGGTCTCACTATTGTTGTTGTACCAAACGCGCAAACTCATGCAACTCGACGTTGTTGAGATCGGATACTGCCCAGTAGTTCATGCCTGAACTGGTCCAATGGATCAGGTTATATCCCTGGCGTTGGAACGTGACTTCCCCTGTCGAGCCAGATTGTTCAGTCGGCCAGATATACAGATTGATGTAATGCAAGCGGCGCTGGTAAATGAGTGTCGCCACGCTTCTGTTATTCAAATACTCCAACCGGCCACCGTAAAGACGAAAATCCTGACCGGCAAAATCTTTAACCGGTGGAGCGAAATCCACCTTGCCGTCAAACCAGGGCTTGACTGTGTGCTGATCGGAAGAGAGCACATCGGTAAGATGACTCCCACCGAGCAACAGCGAACGGACGTGATTCGAGACTAGCTCCTGGGCCAGTAGTTCATCGCTGGAAGGACGACTAACTCCCGGCAAGATCCTCCACATCAGCACTCCGATCAAAACCATAAAGGCCAGGGACGCTCCAACCGCGACCCAGCGCCAGCCTAAGGCGCGCGGAGATCTTTCGGACTTGGCCTCCTCTCTCACCGCCGACTGGATGCGTTTCTTCAGCTTTTCAGATGCAGGGTAGTAGAGTGATTTATCCCTCAGAGAAGAACGCAATGTTGTTTGGCTGCGATAGGTGTTCGCACAGACCTGGCATTCATTTATATGGCGCTCAATCTCCAAATTGTTGGCTGGATCCAGCTCACCATCAACGTAGCCGTGAATTAGCTCCTGTGCTCTTTGGCAACTCACTTAAAACCTCCGCCGCATGTGTTTCGTTAGAGCGTCCTGCAACCGCTTGCGTCCGCGGGCCAGACGCGACATGACCGTACCCAGCGGCAAGTCGATGATTCCAGCGATTTCCTTGTACGACATTTCTTCCAACTCACGTAGTACCAGCACCTCGCGATATTCTACGGCTAGTTCTTCCAACGCTCGTCTCACGATCTCTGTGTCCTGGCTCTGTTGCAGGAGCGCTTCAGGATCCAAATCCTCGCTCTCAATCTCCTCCAGCTCGTCATCAAGCGGAACGCTGAATTGAGGCGAGCGATTGTGCTGCATCCAGGTGTAGGAGGTATTCCTTACAATCGACAACAGCCAGGATCGGCCGTCCGTGCCATGAAAACCTCCGAAGAACTTAAATGCCCGTAGATAAGCCTCCTGAACGACATCGTCAGCATCGGAGTCATTGCGCGTCAGCCAACGCGCCAGGTTATGAGCTGCGTCCACGTGCGGTAAGACCGCGTCCTCAAAACTGGCGAGTCTTTCGTCTTGCAATTGCTCTTCCTGTTTGCCCTACCACGCCATCAACTATTAAGACCAGTCTTTGACCGTTTTTATTCCCGCTTCGAACTCAATCTCATGGCAGGGAATATAGCCCCGGGAAGAGTGGTATAGCCATACAGAGACGCCGGTCATAGAAACGTAGGTGGAATTCGAATTTTAAGCGGCCCGCGCGAGGACGTTATGGCAAGAGAAGATCCTGTCAAAGAAGAACCAAGGATAGTACGCGATGAGATACAGCCCTTCGAGGAACTCTTCAAAGCTCATCATCGCCGAGTCTACGCTGTGTGCTTGAGGATGACTGGAAACGCTGCGGAGGCTGAGGATCTCACGCAAGAAGTCTTCCTCCAGGCGTTTCGCAAGCTGGGATCCTTTCGCGGTGAGAGTGCTTTTAGCACATGGCTGCATCGCCTGACGGTCAACTGTGTTCTTATGCACTTTCGCAGACGTCGCAGCAGAAGAGAGCAACTAACCGAAGACGGTGAAGTGCCTGAGCGGCCTATCGTGCAAAGCGTTCCAGGGAGCTCCAATTTGCTCGATCGGCTCGCGCTGGATGAAGCGATTCTCAAACTGTCTCCCGGATATCGAGCCGTCTTCATCCTTCATGATGTTGAAGGATTACAACACGTCGAAATCGCGGAGATCCGGGGCTGCTCTGTTGGAACATCGAAATCGCAACTCCACAAAGCTCGTCTGAAATTGCGCCGCCTGCTCAAGCAACGGACTGTTGCAACAAAGACGCCTTGGATCAAGCTATGTCTGAATCTGTCGGAATAAATTAGTGGACAGGCAGGTCTTGCTTATAGGACGTCGAGCTCAGCGTGCCACGAAGGCGGGACTTGCTGGCCGCGGGTTCCGGGAGGGGTGACAATTGAGACAGATTATCATTCGCTTATTCGTTTCTCTTACGTTGTGTGGGTTCACGAGCGTTGTCCGACTTAGCAGCGCTATCGTGGCGCCACAAATCAGCACCCGGTCCGTATGGACTCTGAGACTCATCCTGGCTTCTCTGCTTTCTCCCATCTTGTTCAGTTTCCTGGATCGGCTCACGTCAAGTTCGACAACCTGGAGTCCCATTGGGAAGTCAAAAAATGCGTAACATCCTATCAGGCGTAATCCTAACCTTGGCGTTGGCGTCAATTGCAATTCTCGCGCTAACCATGCTGGGACTCATGCCGGTGACCGCTGACGGGCCGCATCCAAGACTAGAAGCGAAGATCATGCCGGTTGTGCTGCACGCTTCCGTTGCTCGGCGCGCCCCTGGGGAGAAGAATCCCGTTTCACTGGATGAAGATAATCTTAAGGCTGGAGTCAATATCTATAAGGCCATGTGCGCTAGATGCCACAGCACTCCTGCTGGCGGGGCGAGTGTGTACGGGCAGTCGTTTTATCCACCAGCACCGCAGTTACAGGGCGGATTACCGGCATACACCGATTCCCAACTCTTCTGGGTTATCAAGCATGGAATAAGGAACACCGGGATGCCGGCATGGGGAAGTATGCTTTCGGACGAAGAGATCTGGCAGATTGTTACTCTCCTAAAGAACTCGCAAGATCTACCTCCATCCGTTGAAAGCGAATGGGACCGAGCAAAGAGCAAAGCCACACGATAAGTAACTCTTCGCGTGAGAGCATGAGCAGTCTATGCCACGTACAACTCTACCTGACCTTCGGAGATTCTTGTGAGCATAGTCGTTAGCGTGATTCTGGCCGGCCTCTTTGTATTCCTTGCAGGTTTCAATGTGTGGACCATGTTGACGGGCATGCCTGCGAGTAGGAGCAGGTTGTGGACTCAAATTCATCGAGTTGCCGGGTATTCGTCTGACCATCCTTTGACTCTCAAGAAGATAACTCACAGACAGTGGCTCTCACCTACAGTTAGTCCCTACGGAATAAGACCGCCAACCTTGTCCTTTTATTCCAGCGAGTCTGATGAAAACTCTTGCGGGAATATTTCAGTGGCTTCCTCGGTATGAATAGCTGAAGGCAACACCGCCATATGAATTGAGGCCTGACGGGACCAGCTTTCGCGTTATTGAAAATCAAAGACAGAGACAGGGAGGATTCAGAAATGCTTCGCGGATTGAATAGGGATTTGTCGCGCTTCGTGATGGTGATTTTGCTGGGTCTGTTTCTTACCGGCTGTAGCCTGAGTAACGGCGCCGAGCAAAACCGAGTCAGCTCAGTGAGTCAGTCAAGGCCCCAGCCGGCAGCGGCTCCGGATTCAGACATGTCAAACATGAAGATGCCGGAAAGGCCGCCTTCCTCTGAGACGAAAGTAACGACGGTGAATTCAGTTCCCAACCAGGTCGTAATCGAAAACTTCTCATTTGTGCCAGCTACCCTAACAGTCAAAGCCGGCACCAAAGTGACTTGGGTCAATCGCGATGACGTGCCCCACACCGCGACCGAAACTGACAAACGTTTCAACTCCAAAACTCTGGATACCGACGATCAATTCGATTTCACCTTCAGTGAGCCGGGTACATACAACTACTTCTGCGCCCTCCATCCAAAGATGACGGGACAAATAATTGTTAAATAGTTTTTCCAAAAGGAGACACGATGTCAGACGAGCAGAAAAAAGATCAAGATAATCAACTCGAGCGCCGCAGTTTCCTTAAGTGCATGGCGTGGGCAGGCGCCGGAGTGATCTGGGTTATGAATGCGGGTGTGCTTTCTTCCTGTCAGCTTGTACCTGGGTATAGTCGTCACAAGGGCGTCTTCAGCTTCGTTCAGATCAGCGATAGCCATATCGGCTTCAACAAAGAGCCGAATCAGGATGTAACGAAGACTTTTCAGGAAGCCGTGAATAAAATCAATGCGCTCGAGGATCAACCGGCCTTCCTGATTCATACCGGTGACATCACTCACCTGTCGAAGCCCGAACAATTCGATACCGCCGCGCAAATTCTTAAAGGCGCGAAAACGAATCAGGTTTACTACGTACCTGGCGAGCATGATGTGTTTACTGACGACGGGAAGATGTATCTAGAACGATTTGGTCGGGGAACGCAGGGCAACGGTTGGCAAAGCTTCGACTACAAGGGCGTGCATTTTATCGGACTGATCAATGTCCTGAACCTCAAGCAGGGCACTGGGACTGGGCTCGGTGGCAGTGGGTTCGGTCAATTGGGGCAAGACCAGTTGGAGTGGTTGCAAAAGGATGTCCAGGGGTTGTCGAGCAGCACTCCTATCGTCGTCTTTGCTCACATACCTTTATGGACCATCTATCCTGAGTGGGGTTGGGGAACAGACGACAGCGCACAAGCGCTCTCTTATCTAAAACGCTTTGGATCGATCACAGTGCTGAACGGTCACATTCATCAAATCCTTCAAAAGGTTGAGGGCAACGTTGTGTTTCACACAGCGCGCTCGACTGCCTTTCCGCAACCTGCTCCGGGTACGGCGCCTGCGCCTGGACCGATCAAAGATGTGCCCGCAGACAAACTTCGTAGCGTGCTTGGTTTGACGGACGTTAGTTATGTGACCAACGGCAGTCCGCTTGCGCTTACAGACTCGACGCTTGTGTGACGAATGGCGTGAAAAGCCCGGGGTCAATCCGTGTTTGGAACAATCTCAAATTCACCGCTGAGTCTAATGTCTTGAGAGGAGGCTCCGACCATCACGCGAAACATTCCGGGCTCGACCACGAATTTCATATTTCGATCCCACAGACTCAGGTCGGCCGGCTTCAACGTGAAGGTCACCGTCTTTGTCTCACCCGCTCTAAAACTCACTCGAGCGAAGCCACGCAAGTTCTTCTCGTAGGTCGTTACACTGCTCACCAGATCACGCGTGTAGAGCTGAACTATCTCCACGCCTTCACGCGAACCTGTGTTTTTCACGTCGAGCGTCACGGTCACTGAGCCGTTGGCTCTCTGCTGCGTGGGGTTGATCTTCAAGTTGCTATAAGTGAAGTTGGTATAACTTAGTCCGTAGCCAAAGTAATAAAGCGCGCCATTGACTCGCGACTTCTCCCCTTCCCATTGCGCGTTTGGTTTGGTAGGAAAATTAAAGGGAATCTGGCCAACAGTCTTTGGAAATGTCATTGTCAGTTTGCCGCTGGGGTTGTAGTCGCCAAATAGGACCTCCGCGATTGCGGTTCCGCCTTGCGCACCCGGAAACCACGCTTCAATAATTCCCGGAACATATTTATTCACCCAGTTGATGGTCATCGGTCGTCCGCTCAGCAACACAACAACCACCGGTTTTCCCGTCGCATAAACCGCCTGAACTAATTCCAACTGCCTACCGGGAAGATCTAAACTTGTACGACTTGCACTCTCACCAACCGTTCTGGCGGAGTCTCCTAAAACAACAACCGCCACGTCGGAACTCTTTGCAGCCTCAACTGCTTCGTCAATCTGGCGCTTTTCCTGAGTCGTTAGCGGTTCGGGCAACACTTCAGTTTCCGGCCAATGTTCGCTCACCACGTCGCACCCCTTCGCGTAGTTCACCCTCACTGAACTGTCAAGCAAGTTCTGAATCCCCTGCCGGACCGTGACTCCGTGAACAGCAGAAGGACCATAGCGATACTGGTTCAAGGTTTGATCGTCAGCGTTTGGACCAATGACCGCTACTGATTGGATCTGTTTACTCAAGGGCAAAACGTCGCGATCGTTTTTCAAAAGCACCAGACTCTCGCGGGCCGCCCGCAAAGCTACGGCTTGATGCTCTGCGGAGTTAACGATCGTCCTGGTTCTGTTTGTGTCTTCGATATAAGGATGATCGAACAGCCCGAGCGTAAACTTCACGCGCAACACGTCCCTGACACGATCATCCAGAGTCCGCACCGGAACCTTGCCTTCTTTGACAAGCTCGCGTAGCGGCAAAATAAAATCTTCGGGCCTGGTGAAGTTTGTTTTCACGTTCAAGCCCGCCATGATTGATTGTCGAACTGCATCTTTCATGTCGGCAGCCACGGCGTGTTTGTTGTAAAGGTGTTCAACCGCGGCGCTATCCGAAACGACATAACCTTTGAAGCCGAACTCTTTTCTCAGCCGTTGAGTTAACCAGTAACTGCTACCTGTAACTGGAATGCTATCGTAGTCGTTGTAGGAGCTCATTACGCCCAGCAGACCTGCTTCTTTAATAGCGGCGATGAACGGCGGCAGCAGTATGTTTTCAACTTCACGAGGCGAGACTTGTGGATCGGTGCGCGCTTCTCCTTCGCGAGCGCCTTTGCCAACACTATAAACAGCGAAATGTTTGGCCGTGGACGCGACGGTGTAATTTTCCTGGAGACCCTTAACCATCTCAACGCCGAGCTTTGACGCAAGATATGGATCTTCGCCATACGTATCTTCGACTCTTCCCCAACGCTGATCCCGGGCCACGTCGAGAGTCGGGGCATAGATGTTTGTGTATCCCAAAGCCCGGGCTTCGCTGGCTGTGATCCGTCCGACCTCGCGCACAAGTTCTGTGTCCCAGGTGTGTGCCAGACCCGACTGCGAGGGAAAACTCGTTGCCACTGGAAATGCGACGCCGCGAAGTCCTTCATTCGTGAAGTCAACCGGAATGCCCAGGCGAGTGTCCTCGATGAAGAAGCGCTGTACTTCGTTCATGGCCCAAACGTGTTTCTCAATATCTGTGGCGTAGACACTCTTGGAGCCGGCGGCCCATCCGTTGAGGTGCTCGTCAATGTTGGCAATGCCATCCTTCCAAATCTGATTCTTCCAATCGGGAGTTGGAAGTTCGTCTTTAAGCACGCGGCGGTAGCCGTAAAGTGTGGCTGTTTGGCACGTCTTCTCTTCGAGAGTCATCTGCGAAAGCAGATCGTTGAGGCGTTTATCGACATCGATTTTCGGATTCTCATAGACATCCATGCGGCCGTTCTTGTTCAGATCGATCCAGCCGGAGTGGTAGATGTCTTTTTTGGTTGATTGAGATTGAGGAAAGAGATTCAGAAGAAGAACGAAAGTGATTAGGATCAGGATCGTTTTCATTTTTCTTTGCGGCCGCCCGTAAAGTCTCGACCCCGAGTTTACCAGAAGGACCACGGCAGCAGCGTAAAGTTCTCGGCGGACTTTGCAACGCTGCCAGCAGTTAGAGGACTCTCATGAATGCCACTAGGTCCAAAGGTCTCCCCAACGCATCATGTGGTCCATCACGGTTCGACTCCCGCCCTCGGCACCAGAAATCTCGCTGTTTTTTGCGACTTCCATCAACTTAGCCCATGTAAGATCTTAGCTCGACGGATACTCGATGGCTAAGTTGATAACGGGACGTGTTGATACGAAACGAAGTGATACTTTGTCGACCGCTTCGCGCGTACATCTTGTTTCGTCTCGTTTCGTAAGACTAAGAAACCGCCATGCCTCGGACTTAAAATCCGTTGGCGAGGATGTTGGCTCCTATCGCTGGCGCAATAGAGCAATCATCTTATGCTGTTGTTCAAGGCCTTTCTTCGTGGCGGTTCATTCCGGACCGAGCGCACTGTTTCTTTTCAGCCCCACGCTCTCACCGACTTCACATGGACCACTTCCCTCTTGAACACTAACGCAATAGAAATAACCAGTTCTGCCTGCAACGATTACCATTCACGCGAGGATTGATGAGTTGCGCGCGTTAGGGCTCAGCTTTTGCGAACCATGGGCACAAAAAGTAGCGAGTTTCGAGCAAGAGTCTGGCAAGAGTCTGGCAAGCGCAAGTAGCACGAATCCAGGCATAGACGTAAACTATTGACTTTGCTGTACTACCGACCATGTTGCGGGACAGATGAACTGGTAGAGCGTGGGAGTCTGGCTAGCGCAAGTGGCACGCATCAACTATGGAGGTAAACTATTGATTCTGTTATACTACGCCGACACGGCGGGGTAGCTCAGATGGTTAGAGCGTGGGATTCATAACCCCAAGGTCGGCGGTTCGATCCCGCCCCCCGCTACCAATGGAGTCAATAACTTAGAACACTCGCTCTTTTGAACTTGGGAGCTCCAACCCCAACGCCACTCTCTTACCGTTGCAGGGGCAGCAATTTAGCCGAATTCAGAATTACAGCAACTTTACAACAACATGATCCATATCTTGGTCCAAAGCAGAGCCCATTAGCCGATGCTTACCGCCTTCCACTGAAGTTATACCTCGGACACCGGACATGTTAATGCTCTTCAGATGTCGGTCGCACCTTGTCGCCGTCGGACTCCTGACCTGGTAACCAGCAATCGAGTTTTTTGCCTAATCGCGTGTTGCGGGTAAGTCGGGAAGTAGCAACCGTGAGTGCTGCCCGGGGGATCGGCACCTTCCTTCTCTGAGCTTTCATGGAGTTACCGCTTCCAGAAGGTGGATAAGCTACTAGAAACACAATATCACTCATGTTTGATTTTACTTTGAACCGAATAAATCGATACTGTAAGTAATGACAGGGTGGACTTGGCGGTGATTGATCAGCTCAAGAATTAGTCGCCGCAACAGAATCAAGCCAACCGCCCTTGAATCCCGCCCGCGTGAGTCCGGTGACGACCGCCGGGCAACGGCGCATGATGTTCCAGAGCAGGCCTGTCCTGTAGTTCTCGATCATGAGCACGACCGGCCCTTGATCGATTCCGAAGTGATACGGCGTGACCCACCAACTAGTCGGACTATTCTCGACAACAAACGACTTATTGAACGACGGTTTGAACCCGTATTGCCCCGTCATTCCCAAGTCCATTTGCGCAAAATGCCGTATGGTCGGAATGACGATTTCAGGAGCAAACGGCAACGAAGCAATGACAACCCACGGCGCGACAGTACCGTCGTCGGGGCCGAATGGAGCACCTCGAGCGATATATTCAAAAAAGTCGCGTTCGACGCCGTTGACAGTACGCTTTGCCCAGCCAGGTCCGTCGCATGCTGTGAATCCCCAGCAGTATTCGCCATAGCCAACGAAATTCATGGGATTCCGGATCGCGTATTCCTGCTGCACAAACGTCGCCTGCCGGCTATTCTGGAAGTAGTCGCTGTCGTGCGCGCGCATGAAGTCGTCGCGAATACTGCGAAAGTCGATCCACATGTGCGAAAGTTGATGCGTGAAGAGCGGCCCTGAGTAAAGCAATTCACGGTCGTAGATTTTCTTCCATTGGTAGGTCGAGCAAT
>Ga0068861_100000744_pt1 | contig 19515 bp, 15 predicted proteins | sample KBSSwiS42_FD_66593 | JGI IMG/M metagenome (GOLD analysis project Ga0068861, IMG submission 66593) | Switchgrass rhizosphere microbial communities from Kellogg Biological Station, Michigan, USA - KBS Switchgrass S4-2 | ecosystem: Host-associated > Plants > Roots > Rhizosphere > Soil ...
AGGTTGGTCGCACGCTTGATGCGCGCGGATACCCACGCGAAGGCGCCGCGCGGCACCATGCCGGCGATGGTCGGAATCCGCGCCTCGTGCCAGCCGATGCCGGTGTTGAGCATGCTGGCGCCCGCTGCTTCCATTTGCGACGCCAGCCACTCGACTTCCGCGCCGTCGCAACCGTCTTCGACGAGATCGAGTCCCGAGATGCGAAAGATGATGATGAACTCGCGGCCCACCGCCGCGCGCGTCTGCCGCACGACCTCGAGCGCAAGGCGCGAGCGTCCCACCAGATCACCGCCCCATTCGTCCGTGCGCTTGTTGGTCCTCGGCGCGAGGAACTCGTTGATGAAGTAACCTTCTGAACCCATGATCTCGACGCCGTCGTACCCAGCCTCGCGCGCCAGGGTCGCGCAGTTCACGAAATCCGCGATCTGGTCGCGCACGCCGTCGGACGAAAGCTCGCGCGGTTTGAAGCGATTGATCGGCGCGCGCAACGCACTCGGCGCCACGGGAAACGGGTGATAGGCATAACGCCCGGTGTGCAGGATCTGCATGCAGATCTTGCCACCTGCCTCGTGCACGGCATCGGTCACCTGCCGGTGGCGCGGCACCTCGCGCGGGCTCGACAGTTTGCCGGCAAAGGGTTTTGCCCAGCCGGCGCGATTCGGCGCGATGCCGCCGCTGACCAGCAGGCCCGCGCCGCCGCGCGCGCGCAGCGCGAAATACTCCGCGAGCTTGCCGAAGTCCGCGGCCCGGTCTTCGAGGCCGGTGTGCATCGAGCCCATGACGATGCGGTTCGCGAGCCGCGTGAACCCGAGGTCCAGCGGCGTGAAGAGACGGGAATACATCGATGGAATACTAGCAGGCGGCGAAAAGCGTCATGAGAAGCCCGCGCGCGAGGAGCCGCGGAGCGAAAGCCGAGCAACGTCAGGCGCTCACGCGCCACATCGGAAAACGGCGCCGAAGCGGCGCCGCCAAACTGGCGCAATAGCTTTTCGACCCTGCTAGCGCGTTATCTGGGACATCAGACGCTTCGCAAACGCGTAGTCCGGCGCAATCAACAGCGCACGCTCGAGTGCTTCGCGCGCACCGACCACGTCGCGTTGGTCGTACAGCGCCCGGCCGAGAAAGGCATAGGCTTCGGCACCGCCCCATTCGGGTGTCGTCGAGGCACTGGCGCGCGCCGCTTCGAACATCGGCGTCACGGCGCGCAGCTTCTGGATCGCCGCGGATTTTTCCGCCACGTCCTTGCCGGCGCGATCGTAGGCGACCAGGGCTTCCACCAGCCGCACGCGCGGATTCTTGGGCTCGAGCTTCACGGCTTCCTCGATGCGCGAGCCGATGTGGCCGCCCATGAAGGGGATCGAAGTCATCTCGCGGCCGGCCAGTGTGCAGGCGGTTGCGAGCGCATACGCCTCGGCACGTTGATGTTTCGCCTCCGGGGTTTCATCGAGGCCGTACTTCACGACCGGCAGCGTCTCGACGGCGTTGTCGACCTCCTCGCCGCAGCTGTCGATGGCATCGCGGGCCTGGGACTTCTTGGCGGTGGCCAGCACCTGCGCCAGCCGGTAATACGCCAGCGCCCGGAAGTACGCGCGCGTGCCGGCGTCGGCCGCCTTGTTTTCGTCCTCGCCTTCGACGGGTTTGGGCTTGAGCGACGCCAGCACGCCGTTCAGCGCGCGTGCGTCATCGGTGTAATACGCGTACTGGATGCGGCCTTCGACGTCCGCCCAGTCGGGGGCTGCAGGTTGCGCCAGCGCCAGCGAACCACCGGCGAAGAGCAACGCGATACATGGCTGTTGGAAAAACTTCGTCCCTGTTCTGCTGATCACAACTCTCGCAAGCCTGCCGTGATGGGCTGCCGTGCCGCCCGGATGCCCGGCAGGATACCTGCAAGCAGGCATAACAGCAGCCCATAGGCGATTCCCAGCAGCAAGAGCACGGGCGTCACGGTGAACGCGTAGGTGATTTGACTGAAAGACGCGAAGTTCAGCGTCGAACTGGTGATGCCGTTCAGGAAGATGTATGCACAAAGGCCGCCCACCAGGCCACCGATGGCGCCGAGGAACATCGCCTCGATGAGCACCGAGAACACCACCGGACCGGCACCGAATCCCATGGCGCGCAGCGTCGCAATTTCACGCACCCGGCTCGCGACCGCGCTCTCCAGGGTGTTCAGCGCCGCGAACAACGCGGCCAGTCCCATGATGATGCCGATCCATATGCCGATGCGTTCGATCGTCGTCGACAACTGCTTCTGCTGATCGGCGTAGAACTGTTTCTCGCTCATCACGTCCACGGCAAAGCGCGGGTCCTTCGAGAGCGCATCCTTCAGGGTCTTGAGAGGCGTTCCCTCCGCGAGCCGCGCGCGGATACTCTGCACCATTGGACCGCGTTGCCAGATCTGCTGCAGGACGGCGGCGTCGCCCCACATTTCGGACTCGGCCAGCCCACCGTCGTCCTTGATGCGGCCGACGACGTGCCAATCCGTATTGAGCCAGCGCGGCGTGCTTCCCACCGTGATACCCACGAATTGTTCGGCGGCACCATCACCGACGACCAGTTCGTTGGTGCCCGGCTTGAACATCCGGCCTTCGACCAGTTTGAAATGCCTGCGCAGCTGCGTCGCGTTCGGACCGATGCCGCGCAGCGGCAAATTGCCCGTGGTCTCCTTGCCACGCAGCTGCACGGTGACCACGCCGAACACTTCGGGCGAGATCACCGGGGCCTTCCTCGCATCGCGCAGGATGCTGGGCACGTCGCTCAGCGCCGTGACCTGATCTGGCGATAGATAGCTCTGCATTTCGTTGTTCGAGCCCGCCCGCAGGATCATCGCCACGTCGTCCGAGCCCGAGCCTTCGAGCGCCTTGCTGAATCCGGCGCCAATGGACAGCAGCGCCACCAGCACCAGGGTGACACCACCGATACCCAGAACCGCTACCAGCGACGATGACCAGCGCTCCGGGATATTGCGCAAGTTCATTGCCGTGACGGCACCGATTTGTTCAAGAGCATTTGCCATGCGAATCCCTCAAACGCGCCGCAGCGCGTCCACGACCTTGAGCCGCTGCGCCATCAGCGACGGCCAGAGCCCCGCGATCAGTCCGAAAGCCAGCATCAATCCGCACGCCAACAGGATCGTGGAATTGTCGATGGCGAAGCCGGGCATTGTCTCCTTGAGCAAGACCGCCAGAATGATCGACAGGAGTTTCGCCAGGCCCAATCCAACCAGGCCGCCCGACAACGTCAACATCAGCGACTCGAACAGCACCAGCATGATGATGAGCATGGCGCCAAAGCCCAGCGTCTTCATGACGCCGATCTCGTTGGTGCGCTCGCGCACCGACTGCGCCATGCGATTGGCCGTGACCAGCAGCATCGTGAAGAACACCGCGAGCGTCACCGACGTGACGATGATGCCGATGTCGCCAATCTGGTCGATCCAGTGCTTGATCCACTCGCGTTCGGTCATGGTCTCCGTGGCCGCGCTCGAGTTCTCGAACATGGCGTCGATTTTTCTGCCGATCGCCATGCCCTGCTTTCCGTCATAGACGCGAATGACCGCGGTGCTGAAGATGTTCTTGGCGTACATCAGTGATTCATTGAAGTAGTCGAACTGCATGTAGGCGCTGCCGTCCAGGAATCGCGAGCCGCTCTGGTAAATGCCGACGATGTTGAATTGCCAGCTGTCGGTGTTGTCGGTCTTGCGGAAGATCTGCGAACGAATCGGGATTCGGTCGCCGACCTTCCATCCGAACTGGCGCGCCAGCAGATACCCGACCATCAGGCCCTGGCGATCCTGCTGCCAGGTCTTGTCAGCCCCCTCCGGCGTCACCTTGATCTGCGGATAGGCCTCTATGAAGGGACCCGGTTGCGTCGCGAACATCGGGAACTGTGCCTTGGGATTCTGCGGCGTCCGATACTCTGCGCCGAACCAGCTGCTCGTGGCCGCCACCCGTACGCCCGGCACGGCCTTGATCTTTTCGTAGTACGCGAGCGGCAGCGGCTGCGTGAGTCCCGCCTTGTTCCTCATCACCAGGCGGTCGACACCGGCCATGGTTATGCCGCTGCCCATGCTGGTTCGCAGTGCCTGCAGCAGGCCAAAGAGCAGGAAGGCGACCATGATGGAAAGGAACGTCAGGATGAGGCGCAGCTTGCGCCGCCGCATGTTGGCCCACACCAGCGGAATCCAGCGAAACATCACGTGGTCTCCCGTTCCAGCCGGCCCTTCTCCAGGTGCAGCGTGCGCTTTGCGCGCTCCGCGGCGTGCGGGTCGTGCGTCACCATCACGATGGTCTTGCCGTGCTGCTTGTTCAGCGCCTGCAACAGGTCGAGGACCTCGTCGCCCGACTTGCGGTCGAGATCGCCGGTGGGCTCGTCGCACAGCAGCAGCGTGGGGTCGGTGACGATGGCGCGCGCGATACCGACGCGCTGTTCCTGACCGCCCGACAGCTCGCGCGGCTTGTGTTTCATGCGATCGCCGAGGCCGACGAGCGACAAGGCAGTGTGCACGCGCTTGATCCGGTCAGCCCGGCCCAGGCGCGTGAGCAGCAAGGGCAGCTCCACATTGCGCTCCGCGGTGAGTACCGGCAGCAGGTTGTACATCTGGAACACGAAGCCCACATTGTCGGCGCGCCAGCGGCCGAGCGCGCCGTCCGAGAGCCGGTCGATCTGCAGACCTTCGACTTCGATGCTGCCCACCGTCGGCCGGTCGAGGCCACCGAGCAGATTCAACAGGGTCGTCTTGCCCGAGCCGGACGGACCCATCAACGCCACGAAGTCGCCGCGCGGCAGTTCCAGGTCCAGCTTCTCCAGCACCGGCACGACTTCGCTGCCACGCTGGTACTGCTTGGCCACGCCGCGCAGACGCGCGACTACCGGATCCTGCTTGTTGCTCTCGACTGCTGCCATGATGCCTGCTCCAGAAAAGACCTAACTATTGGTTTCCTTCAGCTTGACCTTGCCGCCGTCCACCAGCCCCTCGACCAGCGGCGCGACCACCTCTTCGCCCTCGTGCACGCCGGCGAGCACCTCGGTCTGGCCATCGTTTTCGGCTCCGGCGGTGATCGCGCGGCGTTCCACGCGACCGTCGCTGACGATCCAGACATAGGTTTCCCCGCCCACGCGCTGCACGGCCACGGTCGGCAGGCGGATTCTCACGCCCGGGGACGTGTTCGTCGCCACCGGCTGTTCGTCCAGGAACCGGACCTTGATGCCCATCTCGGGGAGGATCTGCGACTCCAGCTTGTCGAAGCCGATGCGCACCCGCACCGTCGCCTTGGTGCGATCCGCGGTCGGCACGATGTTGATCACGTGCGCGGCCAATGGCTGGTCGGGATACGCGTCCAGCTTGGCCTCGACACGCTGATTGGGCCTCACGCGATTGATGTACGCCTCGTTGACGTCCACCTCGACTTCGCGTGAGTCCATGTCGACGATGGTGGCGATGCCCGTGCGCGTGAAACCGCCCCCCGCCGACATGGGCGAGATTATTTCGCCAGGCTGCGCGTCCTTCGAAATGATCACGCCGGCGAACGGCGCGCGCACCTGCAGATCGTCATAGTCGATGCGGCGCATGGCGACCTGACTCTCCGACACTTTGACCTGCGCCTTCGAAGCTTCGAGACGCGCAGCCAGTGCATTCACCTCGGCGCGCGAGGTGTCCAGCGCCGACTCGCTGACCAGCTGCTGCTTCACCAGCGTCTCATTGCGAGCCAGCGTGCGACGTGCGTCGGCCAGCCGCACTTCGATTTCCGCGAGGTTGCGGCGCGAGGCATCGAGCTCGCGCTCCGCCATCGTCAGAATCGTTTCGATGTTGACGGGATCAAGACGCGCCAGCACCTGGTCCTTCTTCACCTGCATGCCTTCTTCGACCAGGATCTCCTTGACCTTGCCCGTGACTTTCGCCGATACCGTCGCCATGCGGCGCGCCACCACGTAACCCGACGCGTTCAACACGGAATTTCCCAGGCTCGGGCCACTGCTTTCGGCTTCGGCAACGACCGTGGTCACTTCCGTGGTGGTACCGCCGAGCCACATCCAAAGCCCCACGCCCACGGCTGCGAGTAACACGAGCGTGACGCCTATATAGAGGAGTCGCTTGCCGAGGCCTGAATTGGCCGCCGGCGCGGAGCGATCGATCCGTAACGAACCGAGTGAATCTGAATCAAGAGGCATGCGCTATAAGTCCCTGAAACCCTTATAGAACAGAAGGCGAAATTTACGGCTCAGAACCGTACTGGCCGAAAGAGTAAAGGAATTCCCGGAGCGAGACATCTGTGATGTGTCATGCGCGATGAGTGAGAAATGAACGCGCGCAATTGCTGGTAGATTGCGGCCGTTTTTCCGACAAGAAGAAACTCTTGAACGCGCAGCTGCCCATGAACCGCTGGGACGCACTCGACGTCTTTCGCGGCCTCACCATCATGCTGATGTTGCTGAACCTGAGCCCCGGCTCCTGGTCCATCAACTATTCCTGGCTGGAGCACGCGAAGTGGGACGGCTGGACGCTCATCGACCTGGTGGCGCCGGCCTTCCTGTTCTGCATCGGCGCCGCCATGCCGCTGTCGTTCGCGCGACGCGCGGCCAAGGGGGCGACACGCGCGGAGCTCGTGCGTCACGTCCTGTGGCGCGGACTGCTGTTGGTCCTCATAGGGTTCTTCCTCAACCTCTACCCGCACTTTGATTTTCCGCACGTGCGCATACCGGGCGTCCTGCAACGCATCGGCCTGTGTTACGCGCTCTCCGGCGTATTCATCGTGCTCACGGCGCGCCGGGCATTGTCCGGTAGTTTGACGTTCCGGCCGGGGCTCATCGCCGGCAGCGCGGCGTTCATTCTCCTGTCTTATTGGCTGCTGCTGTATGCCGTGCCCGTCCCGGGCTTCGGCGCCAATCGCTTCGATCCAGTCGGCAGCTGGCCGTCGGTCATCGACCGCGCGGTCATCGGCGTGGACCACTTCTTTCCGTACTGGCCGGTGGACGGCAAGGTGGTATTCGATCCCGAGGGCATCCTGTCCACGTGGCCCGCGTGTTTCAACATCCTGCTCGGTGTGTTGACCGGGATCTGGTACACCCGCGCGCCGCAGGCGCGCACGGCGCTGCTCGCGGTTTGCCTGGGTGCGCTGATGATGGCGTCCGCACTGCTCGCGCAGGGCATCTGTCCCATCATCAAGAACATCTGGACCAGCAGCTTCGCGCTGTTCAGCGGTGGCTTTTCTCTCGTCGCGCTGGGATTGCTGATGCCCGTCACGCAGCTTCGCGTCGTCCGCCCGGCGCTCACCCCGGCACGGATCTTCGGCGAGAACCCCCTGCTCGCCTACATCCTGTGTTTCCTGTTCGCGCCGCTGGTCGACATGATCCGCGCTCCAGGCCAGGCACAATTGCAGCAGTTTTTCCCGCCAAACGCGGCATCGCTGCTGTTCGGAATCGGTTGTTTGCTGGCGCTGCTGGCGCTCTTGATCTTCGCCCACCGGCGCCGCTGGATCCTCAAGCTCTGAATCCATGGAATTGACCGACATCGGCGTCAACCTGGCGCATGACAGCTTTGACGCCGACCGCGGGCAAATCATGGAGCGCGCCCGGGCCGCGGGCGTCGTGCAGATGGTGGTCACCGGCTCGAGCGTCGAAGCCACGCGACGCGCCATCGAGCTCGCGAAGCAACATCCCGGCGTATTGTTCGCGACCGCCGGCATGCATCCGCACCATGCCGCCGATCTCACCGATGCCGCATTCGCCGAGCTCTCCGAGCTCGCGCGATATCCGGAAGTGGTCGCCGCCGGCGAGTGCGGGCTCGACTATTTTCGCGACTTTTCCCCGCGCGACCTGCAGCGCAAGGCATTCGCGCGGCAGCTCGAGCTCGCGGCCGGGTTGCGCAAGCCGGTATTCCTGCACCAGCGCGACGCCCACGACGATTTCCTGGCGATCCTGCGCGAGCACCGCAGCGGACTGATCGGTGGCGTCGCGCACTGCTTCACCGCGGGCGAAAAGGAACGCGACGCCTATCTCGAGCTGGGGCTCTGCATCGGCATCACCGGCTGGATCAACGACGAACGTCGCGGGCAGCATCTGCGCGAGGTGGTGCGCGGTATTCCCGCCGACCGGCTCATGCTCGAGACCGACGCACCCTATCTATTACCGCGGGACATCAAACCGGCGCCGAAGTCGCGGCGCAACGAACCGTCATTCCTGACGCACGTGCTGCGCGCGGTGGGCGCCGCACGTGACGAATCACCTGAAAAAGTCGCGGCCGACACCACGCGCACGGCGCGCAGGTTCTTCGGCATCTCGCCTGGAACCTAGGCGAGTTTCGCGACGGGCATTTTCTTTGGCTGCTCACGCTCGCGCCAGTCGCGGCGATAACGTGCCGGCGGCTTCGCGAAGCGCCGCTTGAATGCGCGGTTGAAGGCCGCCTCGGATTCGTATCCGGCCTCGAGCGCCACGGTCTGCACGCTGCGGCTGGTGGTGCGCAGGCTCTCGGCGCCGAGATCCAGGCGCCACTCGGTGAGATAACTCATCGGCGCGACACCGAGATAACGCGTGAATCGCTCGGTGAGCGCGGAGCGCGACACTCCCACCTCGCGTGCCAGTTTTTCCAGCGTCCAATCCAGTGATGGATGACGATGCAGCGCGGCCAGCGCGCGACCCACCGCGGGGTCGCCAGCGCCGGCGAGCCAGCCGGTGCGGCCTTCTGGCAGCGAGGACAGGTAACGTCGCAGGACATCGGCGAACAACGCCTCGGCGAGATGCGCGAGGAACACGGCGCTGCCCGGTTGCGCAGTGGCCGCGGAATCCACCGCGTGGTGCAAGGTGTTCTCGAACCACTCGCCGGATTGGTCGGCGCGCAGGTTCACCCGCAATACGCGCGGCAGACCGGTCAATACCGGCTTGATGAGATCGGCATCGCAGGCAAGATAACCGCAGACCAGCCCCGTCTCCTCGCCCCCACCACCGAAGTCATTGAGGTGCAGGTGCCCATTCATGAGCTCCGGTAATGCACTCTCGCCATCGACCGCGCGCGCGCCGTTACCGCAGCCCATCTGGTGCGCGTCACCATGCGGAATCATCACCACGTCGCCGGCCTCGAGCGGCGTGGTTTCCGTGCCGACGCGCACGTAGGCGCGTCCCGCGGTGAGGTGATGGAACTCGATGCAATGCGTGGCGTGGGACGCCACGTATGGCAGGAACAGGCTGGAGCGCGGCGCGAGCAGCAGCCACGGCGCCCGGCAGCGCGCTTTGTGGAAGAACGCGCCGGTGAGCTTCACGGTGCGCAACAGCTCGGATAAGGCATCCATGGGCAAATTCTCCTGCATTTCGGTCAAACAAGGCGAGCCTCGTGGCGGATCGGTCAAGATGTCCGGCAGCGCGGCAAAGTAGCTTGCACGGCGTCTCCGCATGATCACATTCCTCAAAGTTAAGGAGGAATCATGCAATCTAATGCTCAGACCCAGCCGGCCCTGCCCATCGACGAACAGAAGCTCGGCGAACTGCTGGGCCGTGCCATCGGCGACATGGGTGCGGTATCGCTCGCGCCGCTGGTCCTCATTGGTGACGAACTCGGGCTGTACCGCGCGCTGGCCGCCGGCGGCCCGCTGACCTCGGCCGAGCTTGCGCGCCGAACGCAGACCAGCGAGCGCTACATCCGCGAGTGGCTCAATGCGCATGCGGCCTCGGGTTACGTTCAGTACCTCGCCGACAGTGGCAGGTACCGGCTCACGCCCGAACAGGCCATGTTGTTCGCGGACGAAAACAGTCCGGCGTTCATCATCGGCGGATTCCAGATCACGCTTGCCGCGGGCCGCATCAAGGATCGCCTCAAGGAAGCCTTCAAGACGGGCGCTGGCATCGGCTGGCACGAGCACGACCACGATGTGTTCCACGGCTGCGGGCGTTTCTATCGCGCCGGCTACATCGGCAACCTGGTCCAGCACTGGATTCCGTCGCTCGATGGCGTCGAGGCGCGGCTGAAGCACGGCATCCGCGTCGCGGACGTGGGCTGTGGCCATGGCCACTCGACCGTCCTGATGGCGCAGGCGTTTCCGAAATCGCAATTCGTCGGCTACGACCTGCACGCAGGCTCGATCGACGTCGCGCGTGAACGCGCGCGCCAGGCCGGCGTCGCGGCGCGCTGCACCTTCGAGGTGGGCAGCGCCAAGGATTTCGCCGGCATCGGCTTCGACTTCATCACTATCTTCGATGCGCTGCACGATCTCGGCGATCCGGTGGGGGCGGCAAAGCATGTCCTGAGCAAGCTCACCCCCGGTGGCACGTGGATGATCGTCGAACCGTACGCGGGCGATCGCGTCGAGGAGAACCTGAATCCGATCGGCCGCGCGTATTACGCCGGCTCGACGCTGATGTGCACGCCCTGCTCACTGTCGCAGGAGGTCGGCCTCGCGCTCGGTGCACAGGCCGGCGAAGCGCGCCTGCGGGAAGTCGTGGTCGGCGCGGGTTTCAGCCGCTTCCGTCGCGCGATGCACACGCCGGTGAACCTGGTGTTCGAGGCCAGGCGATGAAATGGAGTCAGATCCCCCGTTCTTCGTTGAACAGGATCGTTGTCCGTGCCGGACCACGCTGGGCGCCCGGCACCGACTATCGCGACTGGATGGCAGATATCGCGCGGCAGTGGCAGTTGGCGGTCCGTTCAGCGGACTGCCGGACGATCCGATCGCTCAGGCTACAGCCACCGGGCTCGCACGGAAGTGCGGGCTCGGCTTCACGGTTTCCTTGATCATCTGCCAGCCCGGGCGATATTTCGAAACCGCGATCTCGAGTTCCGCGGCGCCGAGTTTCGGGAATTCGGCCGCCACTGATTCGAGCATGACAGTGAAGCGCGGCAGGCCCTTCGGGAACTTGGCGCGCCTGGTGAACACGATGCGCCCTTCGACCGGTGTGTCCCTGGCGATCGCCTTGACGCTGGCGATGCGATCGTAAAGTCCCGACTGCGGATTCACGAATGTGCTGCGGCGCGCGCCTTCGATCAAGGTCCAGTCGGTCATCTGGTCGCCGCCGAACACGTTGCCGATGATGTCGCGCATGTCGATGATCACCACGCCGCGGCTGGTGAGCAGCACGAAGTCGAGGTGATAGTCGCCGCCATTGCCATCGGGCACCAGCACGTTGCGCAGGTAGTCCGCCGCACCCGCGGTGATGCGCGCCACGCGCCGCGCATCCCGGCGACGCAGTATCCACAGGCGTCCGCCGAGAAAGGCGAGGCACGCGACGGCGAGGATGCCGGCGACGACCAGCGCAAACTGGATCTGGGTGAGTCCGAACGGAGGATTCAAATCTTGCCCACTGTTGTATTCAATGCCCCGGCCAGCGCCGCGAGTTCCGGCTGCAGATCGACCGAGGACACCGGGCGCGAGAACAGTTTAGCAAGGCTTTCCGGCATTTCGATTCGTTGCCCTATGAGCGGCTCCACGATTTCGCGAAATTTTGCCGGGTGCGCGGTCGCGACCAGGATCCAGCGGCCCCCGGAAAGCGAATTGCCCTGCTCTTCCCGCTTCATACGGGCATAAACCTCCGCCGCGGTCGCCGTGTGCGGGCACCAGACTTTCCCGTACTGGTTGTAATCTGCCGCCACGCGCTTCTGGATTTCCGCATCCGTGACGCTCTCCGCCCGCACCGCGGAACGCAATGCCTCGATGTCCGGGAACAACGCGCGCAGGCGCTCCATATTGCTAGGCGTGCCCACATCCATCGCCGAGGCCAGCGTCGGCACGCTTGGCCGCGGCTTCCACTCCCCGCTCTGCAGGAAGTCCGGCACCGCGCGATTCACGTTGTGCGCCAGCACGATGCGCCCGATGGGCAACCCGAGCTGCTTCGCCAAGACACAGGCCACCGAGTTGCCCAGGTTGCCGCTCGGGATGATGAAGTCAGGTGCCACGCCATGACGCCGATGCACCGCGAGGCTCGTCGCCGCGTAATAAACGGCCTGCGGCAGCAGCCGCCCGAGATTGATGCTGTTGGCCGAGGACAACTCGAACTTCGCCCTCAAGCCGGCGTCGACGAAGGCTTGCTTCACGAGCCGCTGGCAGTCGTCGAAGCTGCCGCTCACGCGGAAGGAGTGGACGTTGTCGCCCCAGCAGGTGAGTTGCCGCTCCTGCGTGGGCGACACCAGGCCCTTGGGAAACAACACCGACACGACGACACCGGGCCGGCGATGGAACGCGGCCGCAACGGCACCGCCGGTATCGCCCGAGGTGGCCACCAGGATGTTCAGCGGTCGCGCCGCACCGGCACGCAGACGCTGCATACATGCGGCCAGAAACCGCGCGCCGAAGTCCTTGAACGCCGCCGTGGGACCATGGAACAGCTCGAGCACGGACAGTCGGCCGTCCGGCGTCACCGGCACCAGCGGCGCCGGGAAATTGAACGCCTCGCGCGCGACGCTGGCGATCTCGCCGGCGATGGCGTCGCCCGCGACGAACGGCCGCAGCAGCACGTTGGCCACATCGGGCAGCTCGCTTGCGCCATCGAAAGCGTCCAGCGGGATGGAGGGCCAGCGCTCCGGAACGTAGAGTCCGCCATCGGGCGCAAGTCCCTGGGTCAACGCTTCGCCGAAACTGACCGCGGGTGACGATCCGCGCGTGCTCAGGAATTTCATCTCGTTCTCAGGGGCCGATGACGTGCGCGCCGGTCGACGAGATCGGCACGATCCAGGCGTCCGTCTTCATGCCGGCTGCCGTGAACGCCGCGACCATGGCGTCGCGAACCTTGGGAGCGTCGGCGTCGAGCGACCAGGCGAACATCGACGGGCCCGCGCCCGAGATGGTGCAGCCCAGCGCGCCATTGGACATCGCGCCCGCGCGCACCGCGTCGAAGCCCGGAATCAGCTGCGAGCGTTGCTTTTCGATCACCACGTCCTCGAAGGACGCACGGATCACGTCGAGATCGTTCGAGTAGCAACCCGAGATGAACCCGGCGAGATTCGCGGTCTGCCAGATGAAGTCCGACATCTTCACGTCCGGCTTCAGGATGCCGCGCGCCTGCTTGGTCGACAGGAACAGGTGCGGATGCACGAGGATCGCGCGGATGCCATTGGGAACCGGAATCTGTTTTACGCGAGGCTGGTCGATGCCCACCGTGAGCACCAGGCCGCCGAACAGGCTGGGCGAAATGTTGTCGACATGCAGCGAGCCCGACGACACGGCCTCGCCCTGCATCGCGAACTTGAGTAGTTCGATCTTGGCGAGCGGCTTCTCGAGCAGCACATTGGCCGCGACCACCGCGGCGACGGCCGAAGCCGCGGAACCCCCGAGCCCGGAGCCCAGCGGGATACCCTTGTCGATGAATGCGTCGAAGCCGAAGCCGGGCTTCAGGACTTCCTGCATGGCCAGCAAGGCGCGGCCCGCGGTATTACGCGCCGGCTCGCGCGGGATGTCCTTCACCACGCCCGAGGAACCCGAGATGGTCACGCCGGGCTTGTCGGTGCGTGTCACGGTGCATTTGTCGCCGAGCACGTCGACCGAGAATCCCAGGATGTCGAACCCGATGGCGACGTTCGCCGCCGACGCCGGCGCGAATGCGGTGGCCCTTGTCTTCGACAAAGAAGGCAGATTCACAGGTGCGCTCCCAAATATGAGCACACGCGCAGCAGGTCCGCGAACACGCCGGCCGCCGTCACTTCGGGGCCGGCGCCGGGACCCTGCACGATGAGCGGGTTGCTGTTGTATCGCGCGGTGGCGTAACGCACCACATTGTCGGTGAGCGCGATGTTGGCGAACGCGTGCGTGCGATCGAGCTCGGACACACCCACCGTCGCCTTGCCGTCCGCGGTCAGGCGTCCCATGTAGCGCAACACCTTTCCCTTGGCCGCCGCGGCATCGAATCTCTGTTTCATGGCGCCGTCGTACTTCGGCAGGTTGGCGAGGAAGTCGTCGGGCGTTCCCTTCTCGAGGCCCGGCGGAATCAGGCTCTCCACCTGCACGTCCTGCATCTCGATCTTGAGGCCCATCTCGCGGCCGAGAATGATCACCTTGCGGGTGAAGTCGGTGCCGGAGAGGTCGTCGCGCGGATCCGGCTCGGTGTAGCCGCGCGCCTTGGCATCCTTGACGATCTCCGAGAACGGCTTCTTGCCGTCGTACACGTTGAACAGGTACGCCAGCGTGCCGGAGAAAATCCCCTCGACGCTCGAAATCTTGTCGCCGGTCTCGCGCAGGTCGCGCAAGGTGGAGATCACCGGCAGGCCGGCGCCCACCGTGGCCTCGTATAGATAGGAGCTGCCGCCGGCCTTGCGCGCCGACTTCAGCGATTCGTAGTAGGCCAGCGGCCCCGAGTTCGCCTTCTTGTTCGGCGTCACCACGTGGATGCCGTTACGGAGCCACTCCGCGTAGTGTTTCGCGACACTCTCGTCCGCCGTGCAGTCGATGATGATGGTGTGCGGCAGGTGATCGACGTGCAGGTGCTCGGCGAACTTGGCGATGTCGGCCGGGGTGCTGCTGGCATCGAGCGCGGTCTTCCAGTTCCCGAGGTCGACGCCCTGTTCCGACAGCAGCATTTTCCTGCTGGTCATGAGGCCGCGGACCCGCAGGTCGAGTTTGAACTCCTCGCGCAGGCGCTCGCTTTCGGCGGCGAGCTGCGCCAGCAGCACGCGCCCCACGGCGCCAGGTCCGATCAGCCCGATCGAAACCGTGTGCGGCGAAAGATAAAAGCCCGAATGCACGGCGCGCAGCGCGCGCGTCGCATCCTTGCCGTCGACCACCACCGAGATGTTGCGCTCCGAGGCGCCCTGGGCAATGGCATGCACGTTGACACCGGCCGATCCAAGCGCGTTGAACACCTGGCCGGAGATGCCGGGCAAACCCGCCATGCCGTCACCGACCACGGCGAGGATGGCGAGCCCCTGGTCGACCTGGATGCTCTGGATCTGGCCTTCCTTGACCTCGCGGTCGAAGGCCGCCGCCACCACGCGCGCGGCGCGCTCGGATTCATTGCCGGGAATGGCGCAGCAGATGGAATGCTCCGAGCTGCCCTGCGAAATGAGAATGACCGAGATACCCTCTTCGCGCAGCGCGCCGAACAACCGGTGCGCAGTGCCCGGCACGCCGATCATGCCCGCGCCTTCGACGTTCACCATCGCGATGTTTTCGATGGAGGTGATGCCCTTGACGGGTAGTTTGGACGTCGGCGCAGCGCAGATCAGCGAGCCCGGCTTGTCGGGGGCGAAGGTGTTGCGGATCCAGATCGGGATGCCGCGGCCCACGGCCGGCGCCATGGTCTGCGGATGGATGACCTTGGCGCCGAAGTACGCCAGCTCCATGGCCTCGTTGTACGACAGCGAGTCGATGACCTTGGCGTCCGGCACGCGGCGCGGATCGGCCGAAAGCACTCCATCCACGTCGGTCCAGATGTGGATTTCCTTGGCATCGAGCAGCGCACCGAAGATCGAACCCGAGAAGTCGGAGCCGTTGCGCCCGAGAGTAGTCTGTACGCCGCGGCGGTCCGAGGCGATGAAGCCGGTAATGATGAGCGTGCCCTGGAAGCTGGCGGGCACGAGTTGCGTCAGCTTGGCGCGCGACTCATCCCACTGCACGGCCGGGCCCAGCGGTCCCCACTCGACCACCACGCATTCACGCGCGTCGATCCACTTGACCTCGCCGAAGCGCTTGCCGCGCGATTCGAAGAACTCGCGGAACAGCTTGGTGGACCAGACCTCGCCGTAGCCCGCGATCAGGTCGCGCACGTTCTGCGCCGCCGACCGCGTGAGCTTCACGGTGTGCAGGATGCCTTCGATGTCGTGCCGGTCCCGGTCGAAGGCCGCCATGTAGAGCTTGGCGGCCTCGGGCGTCAGCACCGCCTGCGCAATCGAGGCGTGACGCGCGCGCAGCGCATCCAGCTCACCGCGGTACGAATCGTCCTGCGCTTCGGCACGAGCGACCAGCCCCAGCAAGGCGTCGGTGACGCCGCGACAGGCCGAGAGCACCACTCCCAGGCGGCCCGGAGGCAGCGTTTCGAGGATGTTGGCGACGCGGTGAAAACACTCGGCGTCAGCGACAGAAGAACCGCCAAATTTGTGTACGACCCAGGCGGAGGGGTCAGAGGCTGGCATGGAAAAAGGGGACCCTGAAAAATCGGATAGCGAGCAAAAAAGCCCGGCAAATCTACTGGTTGGACCCTTGCTGGCGCAAGCACGCGCTGCGTATATATGGCATATATCCGCACCCAGAATGAGCCTGCACCGCCTAATCCCGTTGTTCGACCGCGCCCGCCTGTCCAACGAGCCATTGGTGCTGGCCACGGTCATCCGGACCGGCGGATCCACCTATGCGAAGCCCGGCGCGCAAATGCTGATCGCCAACGACGGGGAATATGCCGGCCTGTTGTCCGGCGGATGTCTCGAAGGCGACCTGCGCGAGCATGCGCGCCGCGTCGCGGCAACCGGGCAGGCCCGCATCGTCAGCTACGATCTGCGCAGCAAGGATGACCAGCTGTTCGGCATCGGCGCCGGCTGTGAAGGTGCGATGGATATTCTGCTGACCCGTCACGGCCCCGAACGCGGCAAGGAACCGGACGGCTGGCTGACGCTGACCCTGATGGAGAGCGCGTATCGCCGCGGCCACGAGTTGCGCATCGCATTCGTCACCGCAAGCGCCGACACAGACGTTCCACTCGGCGCGAGCTTCCCGGCGGACGGCGAACTCTCCGCCACGCTGCAACGCCACGCCGCGGCGCGCGCGCTGCACGATGCGGCCACGCGCGCGGCCGACAACACGATCACGCGTGTCGACGGCGCCGGAATCGAACTATTCGTCGCCGCCCTCGCGCCGCCGCCGCGCCTGCTGCTGCTGGGCGGCGGTCCGGATGCGCTGCCCGTGGCGACACTGGCGAGTTTTCTCGGCTGGCGCATCACTGCGGTGGATCACAGGTCCGGCTATCTCGCGGCGGACCGCTTTCCACCCGGCACCGAGTTGACCGAGACACGCCCGGCGGACGTCGCGACCACCGTCAGGCTCGACAAGTACGACGCCGCCGTGGTCATGAGTCATCACCTGGATTCGGATCTTCACTACCTGCGCGCGCTGGCGCGGAGCGCCGTGCCCTACGTCGGCCTGCTCGGTCCGGCGGCGCGGCGCGAGAAGTTGTTGGCCGACCTCGGCGCGGATGCGCAGCTGCTGCGCGCGCGCTTGCGCGCGCCCGTGGGTCTCGATATCGGCGGCCGCACACCCGAGGCGATCGCATTGTCGATCGTCGGCGAAGTACAGGCCGTGCTCGCGGGCCGCGGAGGCCGACCCTTCACCGAGACCGCGCAATCGTGACGCCGTCCCTCCACGGACTGTGGCCGCTGGTCGCCATTCTCGCCGCCTCGGGCGTGCTCGCAGGTTTCGTCGCGGGAATGCTCGGCGTGGGTGGCGGCATCGTCACCGTACCGGTCCTCGAGTACTCGCTGCGATTCGCCGGCGTACCCGAGGAGTACCGGATGCACGTCGCGGTCGCGACTTCGCTGGCGGCCATCATTCCGACCTCGATCAGCTCGGCCCGCACTCACCACTCCCGCGGCGCCGTCGACTGGCCGCTGGCCAGGAGCTGGGGAGTGCCGATGATCCTGGGCGCCGCCGTCGGCAGCGTGCTCGCCTCGCACGCGCCACTCGCGCTGCTGGCGTTGGTGTTCGGCACCGTGGCGTTGCTGATCGCGGCCAAGATGCTGCTGCCGCTCGATCACCTGCGAATCGCCCCGGATGCGCCGCGTGGGCTGCGCGGCGGCGGCGTGGGCGCCATTATTGGGGGCATCTCGGCAGTCATGGGCATCGGCGGCGGCACCCTGACCGTGCCGACGCTCAATCTTTGCGGCTATCCGATTCACCGCGCGGTCGGTACCGCGGCATTCTTCGGCATTTTCATCAGCATCCCGGGCACCGTCGGCTATCTACTGGCGCAGCCGCCGGTCGAACTGCCCTGGGCCACGGTGGGTTTCGTGAGCCTGTTGGGCCTGGCGGTGATCGCCCCGGGATCGATGCTGACCGCGACCCTGGGCGCGCGCGTCGCGCACACCCTGTCACGGCGGCGCCTGTCGCAGGCTTTCGGATTGTTCCTGCTGCTGGTCGGAACGCGGATGGTCTATCGCGCGCTGGCCTGAGTGGCGGGCGCGGCCATGTCGGCCTCTTCGTACACGACGTCCACGGGCAGCGGCGGCACCGCGCAATCAACCACAATGCAGATGGCGCGCAGCAGGTCGACCTGCGGGACGGTGAGTCGGCCGCCCACGGCGATGACCCGTGCCAGGCCTTCGGAGAAGGACCGCCTGCCGGTGGGATGAACCAGCGCCAGCGCGGCGAGCGCTGTGTCGAGCGCCGCGGGCGTGATCAATTCTTCGGGATACGGACTCCACTTTTGCGGCGGCAACATGCCCATCAGGCCCGCACGATAGGCGTTCTGCCCCTGCTTGCCGGCGCCGAACCGGCACTGCGCCAGCGCCGCATAGAGCACACAGACTGACGGCGCCTGCTCGGGCAATGGCACCGGCGGCGGCGGCTCGACCGCCTTGGCGAGTTTCTTCTCGAGGATTCGGCTCACCGCAAAACGCAGCATGTCGCCGGTCGCCACGGTGGTCGAGAACGCTCTCGCGATGGCACGCAGCCGCTTTCGATCACCCGGGTCCATGGCATCCAGAGCGAAGCAAAGGTCCACGAGCATCGGCAGTCGCGCGGCCGGCGCCATCGCGGCGATTCTCGCGATCTGCGCCTGGGTTTCTTTCATGAGCTCCGCGCCCAGCAGTGGCGCCAGCCGAACCAGCTGGGTGCGCCATTTGGCCGGCTCCTCGGCCAGCATGGTCGCAACGAACGTGGCCTGCACGGTGAGCGGAGATTTCTCCACCGCCGCCAGGAAGTTCGTGATCGAAGCCTGTTGATCGGTGCTCAGCCGATTGCGCAGCACGTCAGGCGGCAGAGAACGCCCACCGACCGTGCGAATGCCGGACGGCAGGGTCTCGGCCAGCGCAATAGTGGCCTCCGCCGGCAGTGTGGCCTGCGGCGGTTTGGCGGCGGGCGTTGCAGCCGCTGCGACCACCGCGGCACCCATTGCCGGCGCGACTGCGGGTGCGACTGCGGATCCCACGGGTGCCGCCTGCGCTGGAGCGGACACGCTAGCGCCAGCGGCGAGCCCGGCCGTCGGTGCGGCTGCAACAGCCGCGTCGGTGGTGGCCGGAGTCGCGCCCCCCTCCGTTGAGCCCTCGCCCGCCGGTTGCGCGGCGCGCGCGGCGACCTTGCGGCGCTCGTCGCTCACCAGGGCGCGGAACTTGACCGAAGTGATACGCGGATCGAGCGCCCGCACGCGCTCTTCGAGCGGCGGGTGCGTGGAGAACCAGGTGGTGCCGGTCTTCTGCGCCCACGCCGCGTCGCTGTGCGCGAACAGCATGTGCGCAAATTCGAAGGCACCGGTGTGCTGCAAGCGCGACCCTTGCGGATGCGCGGCCATCGCGACGAAGGCGCCCTGCAGGGCCTGAGGATTGCGCGTGAACTGCACGGAAGAAGCATCGGCCAGAAATTCACGCTGACGGCTGACGGCGGCCTGGATCAACCGGCCAAA
>Ga0068861_100000745_pt1 | contig 19515 bp, 15 predicted proteins | sample KBSSwiS42_FD_66593 | JGI IMG/M metagenome (GOLD analysis project Ga0068861, IMG submission 66593) | Switchgrass rhizosphere microbial communities from Kellogg Biological Station, Michigan, USA - KBS Switchgrass S4-2 | ecosystem: Host-associated > Plants > Roots > Rhizosphere > Soil ...
CACCAGGTCGCAAGCGCCGCGCGCTGCCGCCGGGCGCACGCAGCGTAGCCCGAGCTGTCGACACAGCTCGTCCTTTTCGGCGCTGATGTCCACGACCTCGAGATCGATGCCCGGAATCCGCCCGAGCAGGCTGGCGGTGAGCAGCCCCACGGCGCCCGCGCCGATCACCGCCACGCGCGAGCCGACCAGCGGCGCCGCGTCCCACAGGCCGTTGACGGCCGTCTCCATGTTGGCGGCCAGCACCGCCCGGCGATCGGGCACCGCGTCCGGGATCTCGACCACGTCCGCGGCGGGCACCACGTAGCGATCTTGATGCGGGTACAGACAGAAGACGCGCTGCCCGACGGGAGCTGCGCCGGCGCGCACTCTGCCGACCGAGCAGTAGCCGTACTTCACCGGCAAGGACAGCTCGCCCGCCTGGTGCGGGCAGCGCATGCTGGCGTGCAACTCGGGCGGCACCTGAGCGCGAAACACCAGACCCTCCGTGCCGCGGCTGAGCGCGCTGAACCGGGTCTCGACCAGCACCTGATCGGCGCTCGGCTCGGGCAAGCTCTCGCTGCGCAGCTCGGCGCGACCGGGCTCTACGATCCACAGGGCGCGCGCCAGTCGGGCTTCGCTGCTCATCGGAAGCAACACTCGAACAGGATATCGTCGTCCAAGAGGAAGCGCCGCACCACGGGGCGCAGGCGCAGCGTCTCGCCCAGATCGATGCCCGGCCGGCCCTGACCCATGATCAGCGGCGAGACCGCGAGCTGCAATCGGTCGAGGCAGCGAGCCGCCAGGAAGCGCGACACGGTCACGCCGCCGCCTTCGATGAAGATGCGCCGCAGCGCGCGGCGCTCGAGCTCCTGGATCACCGCGAGCGGCGCGCAGTCCCCCGCCACGCCCACCACCTCGGCCTGGCCGTGGCGCTCACCCGGACGGCAGTGCTCCGCCCGACACAAGAGCAGCGTGCGGGCGAGACCGTCGTTGAAGAGCGCGTACTTCGCCGACAGGCGGCGGTCGGGATCGAGCACCACGCGCACCGGGTTCTGGCCCTCGACATGCCGCACCGTGAGCGAAGGGTCGTCATGGCAGACGGTACCGGCGCCCACCAGCACCACGTCGAAGAGAGCTCGCATGCGGTGGTTGTGCCGCATGTCCTCGGGCCCGGTGATGGCTTCCGGTTGGCCACTGGGTGGCCCGATGCGACCGTCGAGGCTCTGGCCCAGATGCGCCACCACGAAGCACTGCGAGCTCAGTGCGCAGAGCGGCGCGTAGCGCTCGAAGAGCTGTGCGGCTTCGGCGTCGAGCAGGCGCTGCGAGCGCACGTCGGCGGGGCCGCTCGACACGAGCAGCGCGTCGGGGTGTTCGCCCGCGCTGGCGCGCGCCGCATCCGCATCCACGCGCACGCTGACCACGCCGATCGGCGCGCCAGCGGGCGACGAGCGAAAGCGCGCCAGAGCGCACAGCCATTGCCACAGCTGCTGGCTGCTGGCTGCCGCAGCCTCGCTCACGGGGAACCCTGAGCGGTGGGCGGAGACGCGAGCGGCGCGGCGCTCGGCGGAGCCAGCACGCCCGGCGGCAGCGTTCCCGGCGGTACCAGCGTGCGCACGAACGCGATCACGTCGGCGATCTCGTCGTCCGCCATCAGGCCGCCAAAGGCCGGCATCTGCCCCTTGCCGATGCGGATCGAGTGGCGCAGCTGTTCGTTGCTCATCTGCAGCTGGAACTCGACGTTGCTGAGATCGCGCGGCGGCTTGATCAGCGCCGCACGCGTCGCGCCGCGCCCGTCCGCGCCGTGACAGCCGGCGCAGGTGCGCCGAAAAATCCGCGCTCCGCGTCCCGCGGGCGTCGGGTCGCGCGGCTCACAACCGAGCGCCACCACCATCACCACACAGCACCAACAGCTCGACCGAGCGACCGCGCGTCGCCTCATCGAGGCCCGGTCGTCTTTCGGCGCGTGCCACTCTTGCTGCGCCGGCGCGGGTGCGCGGTGACGGGCTCGCTGCCGGCCACCTGCCGAGCTGCTACGCTCACCGCCTCCGCCAGCGCCCGCTCCAGCTCGCGCACCCCGGCCGTCTTGGCGACGAACAGGCCCACCTCGCGCGCATCCGCCAGCACTTCGGAATCGCTGCTCGCGCTGAAGAACACCACCGCGCCGATCTGTCCGCGATCCAGCAACGTCTCGGCGAGCCGCACGCCATTGCCGTCCGGCAAGTCGATGTCCAGGATCCCGCAATCAAAGCTCTCGGTGAGAGCCGTCGTGGCGGCCACGCTCCCCGCGACGACCGTGCGATGACCGTAGTGCGCCAGCGAGCGCTCCACCGTACGGGCGAGCTCCGGGTCGTCTTCGACCAGCAGGACCCGGAGATTGCGTACCGCCAGCATGACCTGGCGTTGGGTTATCGCGTCGCGGGCACAACTTCAAGCGAGGCCCGGCGGCCCACTCCTGGGGAGGCCTCCTTGCGCGGTCGGACGGGTTCCAGGCTGGCGCGAACGGCGCAGAACGAAGCCAGCATCAGCATCAGGGCGCAGGAAGGCACATCGCCGCTCACCCGCGCCAGGAGAGCAAAGCACACGGCCTCTCCCACGCCCGGCGGGCGCCGGGACCAGAGCGCGACGGACGCGACCAACAGCGCGTAAATCTCCACGAAATAGCGCAGGCCCGAGTCCACGAAAGGATCGGGATGGGCAGTGAGCGAGAGCAGCGCCCGGGCGGTGAAGCGCCCCCAGCCCTCCCCGTCGGCGGGATCGACACCGTGCGACCCGACCCACACCACGAGCGCGGCCAGGCTGGCGAGGCCGGCGACCAGACCCGCGCCGAAACGCCAGCGGCGAGCCACCCAGGCGGCCGCGAGCAGCACGCTCAGGACGTCGAGCAGCAGGCCCGCCGTGGCGATGCCGCGGGCGAGCCCAAACAGCTCGGCCTCCACTTGCTGGCTCGCATACAGGGCCAGCACGCGCCCAAACGCGCTCACCATCGAGCCGAGCGTCACCGTGAGCAGCATCAAGCCGGCAGCGCGACTCTGGGCGGCCCGGAGCGCGGGCCGCGCCGCGGCGATGCCGAGCGCCGCCGAGAGCGCTACCAGCGCGATCAACCAGGCCGTCGAGAGGTGCCGGCTGCTGGCAGAGATCACGATGGGCAGGCCCGCGGCGCTGCTGAGGATGGCGATCGAGCGAAAGCTTCGCGAGGGGCTGTCCAGCGTGGAGAGCAGGAGCCGCACGCACGTGGACACGCCCATCACGGCCATGAATTGCGTCGCAAAGCTCGCCAGCTGCTCCACGCCCGAAATCAGCGAGCCAATGCCGGCGCTCGATCCCGGCAGCGCCGGCGCCAGCGCTCGGCCGACGACGCTGGCCACCAGGGCCGCCACGCCCACCACGATCAGGTCGAAGCGCGTCGCCACGACGCGCACGGAAGTCGCCCTGTGACCCGATGCCCGCGCCAGCGCGGCCGGTACGACAGCGCTGCGCTCGCTCTGCAGCTCCGAGCTGGCAGCTTCAGCCTTCGTCTCGATGGGAGCAACCGTCTCGATGGGGTCAGCCGGACTAGGGTTCATGGGAGGTCAGGCGAGCGGTCTCCTCGCGCCCGGAGCCTGGCCTGGCATTGTATCCCTGCTTCGCCGGCGCTGAGCCCTCCTCGGGCCCAAAGGGGCCCCCGGGCGGCTCGCTCGCGGGAGGCGCGGTCTTCTGGGGCACCTTGAGGATGAAGGGACGGGCAAAATACGTCGAGCACGCGAGCAACGGATTGCGATGAAACTCCCAGTGCAGGTACACGTTGCCGTCCGCGGAGACGATCGAGGGCGGCGGGGCGCCAAACGGCGACGCGCGTTGCACCGAATCGAGCGCCGCGATGTCGAACGCCGTCACGCCGCTCGTGCGCGTGACGCCCATCTTCACGATGCTGCCGTTGGCCTGGCTGAGCACGATCTCGAGGTTCGTGGCCATGTCGTTGTCATGCAAGCCAGCGCTGCCGGGGAGCCCGTCGAGAAAATCGAGATAGCCGAGCGCGAAGATCGGATGCAGGCGATTGTGGATGTGGTTCAGATACGTCGCGAACGGCACGGCTGCCGTGTTCAGCGCCGTCTGATTGCCGAGCTTGACGCTGGCCACATAGTTCTCGATGGCGGGCCGCCAGCGCTCGATGCCCACGGCCTTCCACGAGCCCTGGTGCTGGCTGCGACGTCGCTCACCGTCCGCATGAATCTCGCGCGCGAGCTGATCCGTACCGATGGCAGCGAGCGCCGTGCCCGGCGACAGGTTGAGATTGACGCCCAGCTCCGTGCGCCCGGTGGCGCCGAGGCCCAGGAAATCGAGAGGCCGATTCGGCGTGCCGCTCGACACGGCGGCGCGCTGCCGGCGTGCCTCGCGCGCGGCGCGGGCCAGCCGCGCTTCCCGCTCGTCGGCAACCTGCCAGGCGCCGTTGGCAGAATTCGTGGTGGCGGGCACTTCTTCCTGTGCGCCACTGGCGGCCTGCGCGGTTTGCCCCTTCGCCCCGGGGTCGCTCTTCTCGGGGCCGCCGTGCACGCGCGCCGCCACCTCCGGAATGCCCTGCGGCTGGCTCACCGAGACGGTTTCCTTGGCGGCAGCCAGCTTGTCCTCGCTCGGCGCTCGATTGATCTCGCCCGGGGCGTCATCGGACTGAGCGATGTCGGTGACGTGTGAATCGCCGGGATTGTCCGTGGGGCCGCTGTGCTGCGAGCCCGGAGTCGGCTTCTCGTTGTCCTGATCGGTGGCAGTCACCGTGGCCTGAGTTTGCTCGCGGACCCGGTTATTTTGATCGGCGAGAAACTCTGCCTCTGGGTTGTCGGCTTGCTTGTCGTCCGCGACGTGCTGCACCACCGCCACCCGCCGCGGATCACCCGCAGGCTTGGGCAACTCGGCTTTCTGCTCGTCCTTCTTCTCTTCTTCCTTCTTCGGCGGTTCCGGCTTGGGCTTCTTCTCGTCCTTGTCCGGCTTGGGCGGCGGATCCTTGCTGGCGAGCTTGCGCGCCGCCTCGGGCACGGTCTCCAGCTTGTCCGCGGTCTTGTCCTTCTCGAGCTTCAGGTCCTTGGGCTTCGGCTGATCCGCCGGCGTCGGGTCGGGCTCTCCGGCGTTCGCCCGCGGTTCGTCCTTGTGCTCGATCTCGGGCAGCGTGCTCTCGTCGAGCAAGGCCACCTCGGTGTTGAAGCGCTGCCGCACCTGGTGCTGCACCGAAGCCGCGAAGCGGCGCACGTCCGCGCGCTCCTCGAAGACCTCTGCGACTTGCTCCGCGCCTCCGCCCCACGTGAGGTGAGTCACGATGGCCGCTGCGACCCAGAGGAACAGGGGGATATTAGGCTCGCGAGCCATGCGACGATCGTTCATTGCTCCGCGCCAACGAGAACGGCCGAAAGACCCTCAGAACGTAACACCAGAGTGTGTCATCAGCAATCAGCCATTTGGCCAGAGGATCCGTCGCGATATGGTGCAATGTAGGCTGTCGCTCGCTGGCTTGCCCGGACGGCCCTGTGCCCTGCCCCGCCAACTTGCCACGCGTTGGGCAAACGCAGCTGCGATCGTCAGGATCTCGCGATCGCTGACCAGTGCTCCGCGATCTCCTCTGCAGACCACAATCCGCCCTCTTCTTCCTTCATCGCGCCCAAACTCTCGGTCAGGCGAAATACGCTCAGGCGCCCTCCTGCGGCACACACCACCACTCCGGTCACCTCTCGGCTCAGCTCGCTCGCCAGAAAGACATGTGCTGGCGCGACGTGCTCCGGCCGCATCGAGTCCACGTGGGCAAACAGCGGCAGGGCTTCGGTGAGGCGCGTCTTGGCCACAGGCGCCACCGCATTGACGCGCACACCATACTTTTGAAGTTCGATCGAAGCGGAGCGTGTCAGACCGATGACGCCTGCAGCGGCGGCCGAGCCGTGCGCCTGGCCATAGTTTCCACGCAGACCCGCCAGACTCGTGGTGTTGATGATGGAGCCCGCGCCCGCTTTCTTCATCAGCCGTGCCGCCGCCCGCAGGCAGTAGAAGCTGCCGCTCAGCTGCACGTCCACGCTGCGCTGCCACTGGGCGGCGTCGAGGCGATGCAGCTGCGCGTCCATGCCGACGCCCGCGTTGTTCACCAGGATATCGAGCGCGCCCCAGGTCGCGTGCGCCCGTTCGATCAACGCCTGCGCTGCCTCGGGCCTGGCCACGCTGCTCCGATCTGCCTCTGCCACTCCACCCTGCTCGCGAATCTCCGCCGCGACCTCTTCCGCGCACGGCTCGCCCAGCTCTTCTCCCTCAGGCGAACAACCGAGGTCGTTGACCAGCACGCGAGCACCCTCGCGCGCGAGGGCGAGCGCCGTGGCACGGCCGATTCCACGGCCGCCGCCCGTGACGATCGCGACCTTGTCTTTTAGCAAATCCATCGGCGTCGTTATGTGAGCCGCGCCCGGCCGCCGTCAATGCGTGTCGGGCTCGGCGGCGAGTTCCGCCCTTCGCGGCGCGTCGACGGGCTCGGGGGGCTGTGGCAGGCTCGCCGGGTGACGCTCGAGCACGATGCCTGGCTGGTGGACCTCGACGGCACGTTGTACACGAGCCCGCCGGTGAAGCTCGCTCTGGCTGCGGAGCTCGCGCTCTCCGGACGGAGCGCGGTCCGTACGCTGCGCCGCTTCCGTAGCGAGCACGAGCACCAGCGGCGAACCCAGGCGGACCCGACGCCGAGCCCTTACCAGCTCCAGCTCCAGCGCACCGCCGAGGCGCTGGGGGTGGAAGCGGTAGACGTGGAGTTGGCGGTGCGCGAGTGGATGATCGAGCGGCCGGGAAAATGGCTGCGACGTTTCCGGCGGCGCGCGCTGCTCGCCGAGCTCGAGGCGTTCCGCACCCACGGCGGGCGCCTGGCGCTGGTCAGCGACTACCCCGCGCGCAGCAAGCTCGACGCGCTCGGCTGCCGGCACTTGTTCGAGATCATCGTGGCCAATGGCGAGGACGGTGGTCCGCGCTGGCTGAAGCCGCATCCGGACGGTTTACTCAGCGCTTGCGAGCGCTTGGGACTACGCCCGGAGCGTTGCCTGGTGATCGGTGACCGCAGGGACGCAGACGGCGAAGCCGCTCAACGGGCCGGAATGGCTTTCCGGCGCATTGGCTAGCCCAGCTTTTCCGGGCGCGGCTCGGGCAGTCACGCTACCTTGCCCGGCATGCGCGGGCTGGCAGGGCTGGTTTCCTGGGCGGCGCTCAGCTGCAGCGTACTGCCGGACACGGCGTCGGATGTGCCCCTGGCGCCGCTCAGCTGTGCCAGCGACGCCGAGTGCAACAGCGGCTACTGCCTGATCCCCTTTGGCGTGTGCAGCCAGACCGGCGGTGAGCTCACGCGGCTCTTGTTCGAGGTCACGCCGCCCGCCTCCGATCCGGTGTACGGCGGCGCCCGCTTTCTCACCATCATGGATCTGAACGCGGCCGAGCTCGGCGGCGTGCTCGAGCGCGGCATCGAGCCCGGCTGGATCGAGCTCAACGTGCGCCCGCGCGTGCCCGTCAGTGGCTCCGTGGCTGCTGCGCCCGATCAGGGCGCTTGCCTGTCCAGCGCGCGCAGCACGCTGCCCGTCACGTTGACCTTCACACCACGCGAGCGACTGTTTGGGCTGCCGGCTCCGTCGTACGATCTTTCGACGCGTCTGGACCCCGCAACGGGTGAGTACGCCTTTCAAGGCTCGCTGCCCCCGGGGAACTACGACGTGTACATGCGACCCGAGACGGCGCTCTCGAGCGAGGGCTGCGTGGCCATCCCGCAGATCTTTCACAATCGGCAGATCGGCAACAGCTTCCCACCGCTCAAGCAGCCAGCGCCGGCTTCGCTGGAGCTCACCTTTCAGGGGGAGGACAATCACGAGGGCTGGGTCGTCGACGTGGTGCATCCAGTCACCGGCGAGGTGCTCTCGAACCGCGTGCGACTGAGCGCCGCCAACCGCGATCCGGTCACCAATACGCTGCGGGCGAAGCTCTATTACTCGTACTCGGGCGAGCAGCCCGAGCCGATGGACGGCAGCGCCGAGCCCATCATGCGCGACGCCGATGAGCTCGTGAGGCTCACGCCCCCAGCGGGTGGCCCCGCCGCGGGCACCGTGTTCCTGGCGCGCAGCGGTATCCTCGGGAGCTCGGGCCAGGGTCAGCTCGGAGATGTGTTCCAGTTCGGGAGCCCGGTCAGCTTCCAGTCCTGGGTCTGGCCGCAGCACGGCGCCGACGTACCGGTGCCGGCGACGGTGAGCTTCGCGGCGCGCGATCTCGATGCCGTCGCCGCCGGCGTTTCGACGTCGTTCAACCGATCGGCCACGGTGGACGAACGCGGACAGATCCGCCTTTCCCTCTTGCCCGGCCGCTACCGGGTGCGCGTCACGCCGCCAGGGGTGGCAGAGGCGAGCTCGGGACTTCTGGCTGCCTTCGAATCGGACGTCACGGTATGGCCGAACGACAGGGGCGATTCGCCGGTGCAAGGTGGCCACGTGCTCCAGGTGCCGGACGCCTTGTCGCTGGTGGGCCGCCTGGTGACCGACGCCGGCGCGCTGCCGCTCGCCGGGGTGGAGGTGCGCGCCACCGCCGCCGTTTCGATCGAAGATCCCTGCCCCGTGGCCCCCGTCGGCCAGAGCCCGCTTCGCTGCGATCAGGGGCTGGCGCCCGTCTTGCGCAAGGCGCTCGCTCTCGATCTGTTCGTGCCCCGCACTCGCAATGCCTCGAGCCAGGCCGACGGCAGCTTCGTCCTCGAGGGTCTGGATTGCGGCCAGTGCCAGCCGGGTGCCGGCGGACGCTTCGATCTCAGCGTGCGTCCAACTCCCGACCTGCACCTGCCCTGGCTGGTGCGGCGCGGCTACAATCTGTTTGAGCCCGGCGCACTGCAGTTCCCGCTGCGTGTTCCGCGGCCCGTGGCACGGGCGATGCGGCTCACCTACGGCGACCCGACGCCGCCTCCCGGCGCGGACCCGAGCCTCGGCGGCGTGGTACCACCCGGGCTGGCCAGCGCGCTCGTGCGCGTGTACGCGCTGATCGACGAGGAGTCGAAGGTAGTGACGGACGCGAACGTCGTCGACCCCTGCGCGACGCTCTCCAAGCCCATGCCCGGCCAGCACTGCGTGCAGTCGGTGCTACAGGTCGCCGAGCTGCGCAGTGGCAACGACGGCGAGTTCTTGCTGTTGCTTCCGCCCCACGTGGACTGACGCCCGTGCTCGACTCTCGAATCTGCTCAGACCGATCTGCTCGGGCCGATGTGCGCGGGCCGGCGCGTTTCCCGGTGAAACACTGGCTCCGGGACCCGCCGCTCCGACCCCCCTCCGGGCGACGTCGCAGTGCGTCCCGACCGAGAAAAAAACTCACCCGCGGCCTGCTGTTCGGTCCAGCGCGTAAGAGTTGGATATTGCAATATCAATTTAGCCTGCCGCGAGAGCTATTTCAGGGTCCCTCGAGGCTCTGACGCGCGGGCAGGAAAAAAGTGCACTTGATGCGGCGCAGCGATGATATCTTACTGTAATAGTGTGGTCGCCGTGAAAGAGACGCATTCGAAGGCGTTGGCTTCGCTGCCCGTTCCTCCAGAGCGAGATCTAGCGGGAGCTCTCCACGAGGTATCCAATGCTCTCACCGTGGTGCTCGGCTGGCTCGACAACGCGCGCGAAGGTGTGAGCGGCGCCTCTCTCGAGGCGATCGAGATTGCGCGTTCGCACGCGAGCCTGGGCCACGCGATCGCGCGACGTGCAGTCGGCGCGCCGGTCACAGAAGGCAGCGAGTTGCGCAGTGCGCTGACGCTGGTGCACGACACCGTGACCGGAGTCACGCCCATCGCCGATCGACGGGGCATCAGCATCGACATCGATGACGACGTCGCCGACGTGCTGCTACCGGACGCCTCGTTCGTGCAGCAGATCTTGATCAATCTGCTGCTCAATGCGCTCGCCTTCACGCCCAGCGGCGAAACCATCTGTCTGACGCTGCGCAACGAGCGCAACCGTTTCCTATTTCGCGTGCGGGACGAAGGCCCGGGTGTTCCCGAAGACCAGCGCGACCGCATCTTTTCCGCGGGCCCTTCACGTCGGCCCGGCGGCGCCGGCATCGGCCTGGCGCACTCGCACGAGCTCGCGCAGAGCCGTGGCGGCACCTTGGTGCTGCTCGATGGCGGCAGTGGCGCATGTTTCGAGCTGCGCTGGCCCGTGGGTGACGCACCCTCCACCACGCTCTCGCGCACCAGCAGCTTCAAGATGCTGGACGGCCTGCGCGTCGCCGTACTCGAAGACGATCCGGCGGTCATGTCGCTGCTCGAGTTCGGACTCTGCTCGAGGGGGGTGGAGCTCTATCCCCTGTGCAGTCGGGCTCAGCTCGAAGACTTCTCCAAGCTCAGCAACAAGGTGGACGTGGCCTTGATCGACCTCTCTCCGATCCAGACCGATCCAGACAGCGCCATCAGCGCTCTGCGCCGCCAATCCCCCAACGTCAGCATCTTCCTGATCAGCGGAACTGCAGCGGCCTACACCACCAGCCCCGGCATCGCCGGCTGGATCCGCAAGCCCTTCGAGCTCAGCGAGATTTTCCACGCCCTGAGCCAAGCCCGCCGCGTCTGAGCGGCGCCGCGGCGCGCAGGGCACGCACTCGGGCGTCACCAGCCAGGACGTCCGTGCCGCGCCCACGTGGGCGTCCGCACCCCGACCATGAGCGGCGCGTGGTTTTGCCGGCCGGGCCCTTTTCCTGTTGCGCGCGGAGCGAATAATTGACATCTAGCCCGGACCACACGCGAGGGTGGCGGAATGGCAGACGCACTAGCTTGAGGTGCTAGCGGGGTAACTCCCGTGGAGGTTCGAGTCCTCTCCTTCGCACTGTCCGACTCTCAGCGGCGTTGTTCTCAACGCCGTTCGTCGCTTCGAGGACGGCCTCGCCAAATGTTCGGATCCGTTCCGGGCCCGGTTGCCGCTTGCTACCTCTGAGCAAGCGCCGGGCTCGCCGGGTCGAGTCCTCTCCTTCGCGCTGTCCGACCCTGAGCGGCCCCAGCTGGCCAATACCAAACGGACGACGATGCTGGTTTTGCTTCGAGCAGGACCTCGCGCAGGCGGCGGCGCACGCGGCGGAGCCGGGACGCTACCGTGCCCAGCGGGATACCTTGCAGCGCTGCGGTTTCGGCCTCCGTATGGCCGGCAAGGCACACGAGCAGGAACGTGGCGCGCAGGGCCGGGGCGCAGTTCGCCAGGCCTGCTCGTATCGCCGCTCGCACGCGCACACCGAGGTACGCTCGTTCCGCGCAGCTAGGCTGCCGTGGATCGGGTTCGTGCTCGGCCTCGCGGTGCGGGAAGAGAGCCGGCATGTAGCGAGCGCGACGCTGCCAGCTGACGGCAGTGCCGCGACAGATCGCGTACAGGTAGCCGTAGCGCGCCGCCGACGGATAGCTGCGCAGCTGCGTCCAACGCTCGACCACCGCGCTCAAGACCTCCTGAACACAATCCTCGAGGTCGGCGCCGCGCACTCCGTATTTGACGAGCGCGGGTCGAGCTCTGCGGGCGGCGTCGCGCACGAAGGCCGTGAGTTCGAGGTCGTCGACTCGGCCATCCACCAGGCCATTCACTAGGTCATTCACTTCGCACCTGCCGATCCTTCGGGGGCGTGAAGAGCAACGCCTGTGCCGCGTCGAAAAACCCTGCTTTGCGCCGGGAAACGCGCTCAGCGCTGCAGTCGCCGGAGTCCCTCGCCTGCAACAGCTGGAGTTGCAGGTGTTCCAGTTGTTGCAGCCCGTGGCAGCGCTGCGCTCAGCCCGCGGCAGACGCTGGCGTCACCACGTTCCCTGCCAGCCCCAGCGAGTCTCCCCCCGATCGAGCGCGAGCCACGGCCGAGAAGCGCGGCTCCGCAGCACGCCCGTGCCAACCGATGCCGTTCGATCGGGCGAGATCGAGAACAAGAGCAGTGAGGCGGCGGCGAGCACGCCCGCTCCGATGTAGCCGCCGGTCGCCATGACGCGCGTGGCATCGGCTCGGCCGCGGTAAACGCCGCAGCGTTGGTCCCGCGAGAGCTCACCGTAGGCGCAGCGCTCGTCGTCGTTGTAACGCGCCGCTTGTGATTGGTGCACGAACTCGGCCGTCAGCGCCGCGCTCAGCACCACGCCGGCACCGCCGAGGGCGCACCAGGCGAGGGTGCGCTGCCTGGGAGCCGTCGTTGCTTCGGTGCCGCGCACGGGCGAGCCCGGCGACACTGCGCTCGGAACCGCGGCGGCCGGGGTTGCGGGCAGAGCTCGAGGCGCTGGGCGCGTGCCGGGAACCTCGACGCGGTCGATCACGAAGGCTCCCGCGGGCAGATCGAGCGAGTGCGTCACTTCGCGGTCGGGTGCGATGCGCAGCGTGACTGTCGTCGAGCCGGCGGGCACGCGCAGAGCGCCCAGTGGCAGGCTGCCCGCCTCGGTGCCGTTCAGGAACAGGCGCGCGCCGGGGGTGCTCACGACGCTCAACGTGGCCAGATGCTCGCGAATCGACGCGAGCGCCCGATTCAGCAGCGCGGCGTGGTCCACGATCCAGGCGTCCGTCGTGCTGGCCAGGGCGCGCTTCAGGTTGCTCTCGGCCTGGACCCACGAGGACAGGGCTTGTTCTGCGAGCGCCATCTGCGCGAGCGCACGGGGCGACGCCGTCTGCGCATACGCGCGCTGGAACGACACCAGGGCCTCGGCGTCGCGATGCTCTCGGCGCAAGCGAACGCCGCTCGCGATCAGCTCCTCGTCGCTGGGTTCGGCTCTGGCCAGTGGCGTGAGGCACACACTCGCGAGGAACAGCGCCGCGCTGAGCCGAACGCGCACACGCCGCTCCGAGCTCCGGCTTCGTCCCTGGCTTCGCTGGGGTCGTGACACGTTCACTTTCACTCCACGATGGGCGCGCCGTTGGTGCCGAAGTCGGCGGGAGTCTCGGGCGCACGAGCCTCCGTGTCGGCTCGGCTCGGCTCGGGGCGATTCGCACGTTGCGAACGCCGGGCACCCCGCACCTCTGCCGGCCGCGCTTCCGTCGTCCGCGCGCCCGAGCTCGGCGCAGGTCCGCTCGGGGTCTCTGCCCTGCTCGCCGAGCTCGCAGCATCGCCGCTGTCCGGGCTGACCGAACTGCTGACGGCGGCGTCGGGCTCGCTTCTCACCGGCAGGTCGGGGGCTCTGGGCACGGCTGCGACCAGCAGCTGCGACAGGGCCGAGCTGTCTCGGGTAGAGTTCCAGCGCAGCCCGAGCGCGAGGGTGACGAGCAGAGCGTAGCCGCCGAGGAGCAGGGCCGCACGCAACGAAATGCTCTTCGGGAGCGCCGTCGTGCGAGCAGCCGGCGGCGGGGCGGCGTCCTGCCGAGTGGCAGGTGGGCGCGCGATGTCCGGTTCGGTGTGCAACGGCTCGCTGCCGCCGACCTCCGCCACACGGCCCCCGAATTGCTCGCTCCAGAGATGGAAGGCGGCGCGTGGCGCAAACGAGAGCAGCGCGGCTCCGAGCTCCGTCATCGATGCGAAACGTCGCGACGCGTCGCGCTGCATGCCGCGCAGCACGATCTCATCGAATTCGGGAGGCAACGCGGCGCTGAGCGAGCTCGGAGGTAGCAGCGGCGCGTTGACGATGGCCTGCATCAGCGCATACGGACCGTCGCCCTCGAACGGCAAGCGCCCGGTCGCGCACTGGTACAACATGACGCTGAACGAATATTGATCGCTCGCTGGCGAAGCAAACCGTGCGCCATTGGTGAGCTCAGGCGCGAGATAAGGCAGCGTTCCGATGACCGTGCCCGAGCGGGTCAACGACTCCAGATCGTCGTCCAGCTTCGAAATGCCGAAGTCGAGCACCACCGGCTGCCCTGCGCGGGGCGGGCGCTGGGCGAGCATCACGTTGGCAGGCTTCAGGTCGCGATGAATGATCCCCGCCGTGTGGGCCGCCTGGACCGCCGACGCTACCGGCAAGAAGATCGAAGCGATGGTCGTGAGGGGGAGACTGCCTGCCTCGGCGATCCGCGCGGCGAGGTCGGCGCCGTCCAGAAACTCCATCACGATGAAAGGCACGCCGGCTTCAGTCCCCATGTCCCAGACCTCGACGACGTGCTGGTGCCGTAGCTGTGCCGCGGCCTTCGCCTCCCGCAGGAAGCGCGTTGCAGCGCGCGGGTCGGCTGCCAGACCAGGATGCATCAGCTTGAGCGCGACGCGGCTTTCGAGCACCGGATGTCGCCCCTCGAACACCGTGGCCATCCCTCCCTGCCCGATGCGACGGACGACTCGATATTGCCCCAGCTGACTCGGGAGGATACCGGAGCGCGGCAAGGGGGGAGCCATGGGCGTCGTTGCTTCCTTCCTGGCATGCCCGCGCGCCTGCGGGCAAGATGGCAGACTTGGGCGAGCCAGAGTTCCAGACCTGGGAGGATTCGCCGCGCGCGCGCGGCAGCGAGGAGTGGCCTTGGCAGCCCCACCTCTTCCTCATTCTCGAGGGAGATCGGCCCGAAGCGGCGGGCGCTCGCTACAGCCTTGCGGGCGTTGACGAGGTGCGCATCGGTCGCGGCCCCGAGCGCGCCGCCCGGCGCTGCGCCAGCGCGGGGCTGCCACGACTCGACCTGACGCTGGCCGGGCGAGCCCTGTCGACCAATCACGCGCGAATCCAGCACACGTCCGAGGGCTGGGTGCTCGAAGACTGTCACTCCACGAACGCCTGCTGGGTGAACGGCAAGCGCCAGAGCCGGGCGCTCCTGCAGGCCGACGACGTGATCGAGCTCGGCCACTCGCTGTTTTCGTTGCGCCCCGCCTTACCGACACCGCCGAACACGCCCGAGATCTTCGACGCGCAGGACCCCGCGCTCTGCCGACCGAGGGGCTTCGCTACGTTGCTGCCCGCGCTCGCCGCCGCGTTCGCGGACGTCGAGAAGGCCGCGCGCTCGGAGCTCCCGCTGCTGCTCCTGGGCGCCACGGGCACGGGCAAGGAGTGGCTGGCGCGAGCGATCCATCACGCTTCCGGAAGGCCCGGCCCCTTCGTGGCTGTCAATTGCGGCGCGCTCGCGCCCGGCCTCGTCGAAGGTCAGCTGTTCGGGCACACGAAGGGCGCATTCTCCGGCGCGACGCGTGACGAGCTCGGCTTCGTTCGCAGCTCCGATCGGGGCACGCTCTTGCTGGACGAGCTCGGCGACCTGCCGACCGCCGCTCAGACCTTGCTGTTGCGAGTGCTGCAGGAAAAAGAGGTGGTGCCGCTCGGCAGCTCGCGACCGGTCGCTGTCGATCTGCGGGTGCTGGCCGCGACCCACCGCCCACTCGGGAGCTTGGTTCGCGAGGGGAGTTTTCGCAGTGATCTGTTTGCGCGCCTCGACGGCTGCCGATTTCAGCTGCCGCGGCTCGCGGAACGCCGTGAAGATCTCGGGCTCATCCTGAGCGAGATGCTGCGTGGCCGAGCGGGCGGCGGCGCCGTGCGGCTCGATCCCGAGGCCGCCGTTGCGCTCCTCGCTCACGACTGGCCCTTCAACGTCCGAGAGCTCGGGCAGCGCTGGATGCGCGCTCTGGTCTTCAGCGAGGGCGGGCTCATCACCCGGCGCGGGCTCGGCCTCGATGGCGCGGATGCGGCAGAGTGGACCAACGGGGCCCACGAAGCGGGCGAGCCCGCCCTGCCGGCGTCGGACGCGCGCCTTCAGCAAGCACTGGTACGGGCGCTCGAGGCGAGCCAAGGCAACATTTCCGAAGTCGCTCGCTCGATGGGGAAGGCAAGAATGCAGATTCAGCGCTGGCTCAAACGCTTCGCGATCGATCCTACCCTGTACCGGGGCGGTCGACCGTGAGCGGCCCTCGGCAGCTCCTGCCCGAGTGCCTGGCCGCCGCTCTACTGGCGACGGTGTGGGGGGCATGTGGCGATCTCAAGCCGAATACGCGCGGCGACGCCGCACTGGAAGGGGCCGGAGGCGAGCGCAACGTCGGCGGGGCGGCAGCACGAGACGGCGGCACCGGGCTCGAGACGGGCGCAGGCACGGCAGACGGCTTGCCCAGCTCCGTCGCGGGCGCGAGCGGAACGGCGGGGCAGCAGGAAACGGCGGGCGCAGCCGCAACTGCGGGGCAGCAGGGAACGGCGGGGCAGCAGGGAACGGCGGGCGCAGCCGCAACTGCGGGAACGGGCGGGGAGAGCGTCGATATGGGCGAGACCGGGGCTGAAGACGCCGGTCCCGATGCCAGCGCAGGGGCGCCAGGCAGCGGCCCGGAGCCGGCAGCGACGTCCATCACGGTTCACGGACGCCTCGTCAATGCCTGGAACCTGCCGCTCGGCGGGGTGACGCTGAGCCTCGGGGATCAGAAGCTCGTCAGCGACGAAGGAGGCGAATTCACGGCCCAGGACGTGCGAGTGCCGTACGACGTGTCCTTTGTGGTCAGCGAGACGGTGGCCGGGGGGAACACGCGCGTCACCGACGGTTGGTCGTTCCAAGGCGTGACGCGTTCGGATCCCACCTTCTGGGTGTCCCGGGCCGGCACGTTCTGGACCGGAAACGCCAACTTTATTCCGAGCGGAGTCGGCAGCCCCGCGCCCTCGATCGCGCTCGCCGTTGGCTTGCCGTACGGGCGCGCTCGGGAGGACATCGGGGTGAATGGTAGTGATTTCCCTCTGGACTGGAGCGGCGCTGCTCAGACCGAGGCCACGGCGCATGCGCTCGCCTTTGCGAAGGACCCGACGAGCGGCTTACCGAGCGAGTATCAGGGCTATTTTTTCACGCCCATCACGCTGGACCAGGCGACCAGCGCCGGCAACAGGTACACCTTGGATCTCACGCCGCCGAGCGCGCCGATCGCTGCCTGGGAGCTGTCGGGCGATGTCGCCGGTGGCGTCGCACCCCGGGTCAACCAGGTCTGGTTGAGCTTCCCCGATCACGCGGCCCTCTTGCTCGCCCAGGAGAACCGCGCGAGCGAGACGTTCTCGTACCTCGTCCCCGAACTGGCGGGGGCGACGGTCACCGTGTACGCGAGCGCCGGGGCGAGCTCCACCGGCTCCTTCGCGCTCGCTCATCGGAGCCGCGCGGCGACGCCGGCAGACATCTCCCGCCTGGAGATCGCCCTGCCGAATCCCCCCATCCTGAGCGAGCCCGGACCTGCCGCCAGGCTGACGCCCGACACAGTCTTTCGCTGGCAGACCGACAACGCCGTCTCCGTCGTGACGCTGCTCCACGATGGCCCCCGCTTCACCCACCGCATTCACGTGGTCACCGCGGCCAAGAGTGCGCAGATCCCAGAAGCGCTCTCGAGCTTGCTCGAGCCGGGCGCTGAGAATGCTACGTACTGGTTCGTCGAAGCGCACGGACGGGCGACGAGCCTCGACGCCGTGACCTCCGCTGAGGGATTTCTCGACCCGTTGGCGGACGACGTGACCGGTCCGCTCGGTGCCGACGGTTCCTACGCCGCCTCCGGCGGCCAGATGCTGGTCGTCCCGGCGTCACCGTAGCGCCACGGGAACCCTGCACGCGAGCTGCGCTCCTGCGCCCTCGAGCTCGAGCGCTCGAGCTCTCGCCCTCCAGAAATGAACACCAGGCGGGGATCAATTTCTGGGCCTCCAGCGATCCTGGGAGAGTCGCGGTTGATCGACACATCGAGGAGGCATCAAGTGAACCATTCTTTCGCGTATCTCGCAGTACTCGTGGGGCCCGCATTCCTGGTCGCGTGTGGCGCGAGCGCCGAAGGCTCGAATTCGAGCCCGACGCCCGACGCAGAGATCGGAGCGGCCGAGTCGCCGTTGCTCGGCGTCGGCACGCTCTGGCCGAGCGGGATCGTACCTGTCTGCTGGGAGACGGGGCTGGCGTCAGACGGGTCCGGTCAGGCCGTAAATCCGCACGATCGTCCGGATTGGGACACCTTGTCTGCCGTGGTCAGAGACACGATGCGTGACACCTGGGGACGGGCCGCAAACATTCAATTCGGATGGTTTCAGGATTGCCCAGCCAATTCAGCCGAGGGCAACGCAGGCTATCTGGCGATCAACATGGGCGGGGGGAACAACGCGAGCTGTGGCAATGCCAGCATTGGTTACAGTAGCGGTCAGTGGACGCGCATGCGTATCGACACGGACTGCGTCTATGGCAACCCGGACGTGTGGGGAGAATTCCGCGGGCAGGTGATCCACGAGACGGGGCACGCGCTGGGCTTTCAACACGAGTGGGACAGCGCGCAGAACCCACACGACACCGGCTGCGTCGTCGGCGACTCGAATAGCCAAAATACGGCGGGAAACTACTACGGCACCGACTTCGATCCCCAGTCCATCATGAACTATAGCTACGATGAGGGCTGCCCACTGGCTCGACCCTTCCGTCTTTCCGCCTGGGACATCGTCGGCGCACAGAACGCCTACGGTCGACATCCGGCGGGTTCGCTGGTCTCTGCCGTAGGCAGCTGCCTCGATGTCCCACAGCCGTACCAGTCGGGTGATCCGCTGCAGATCTTCCAGTGCCAGGGCTCGTACAACCAAGTCTGGAGTTTCCCGCGTCGGGATGGCTTCCTCTTCACTCCGGCACAGGACGCGTACGTCGACGTGCCGAACGACTCCGCCACGCCGGGTTTGGGGCTCAACGCTCACTCGCTCAACCTACCCACGACGGCGAACCAAACCTGGCACACCTCCGGCGGTGTGCAGATCCGCGGCGTCGGAGACAAGTGCCTCGACATCCCCTCCGGAAACATCGCGCCCAATCAGCTGGTGCAGATCTTCGAGTGCAATGGTGGCCAGAACCAGCTGTGGAACATCGACAGCGACGGTACGATTCACCCCGCGGGAGACGCGAACTACTGCCTCGACGTGCCCTCGGGGGACGCCACCTCGGGCAACACGCTGCAGCTGTATCCTTGCAACGGGGGAAACAACCAACGCTTCACGTTCAGCAACACGGGCGAAATCACCTTCAGCGACATGTGTCTGGACGTCATCGGTGGCAGACCCGTTGACCAGAGCCAGATTCAACTCTACCCCTGCAAGGGCGGGGGCACGAGCCAGCTGAATCAACAGTGGCACCTGACGGCTGCGGTCTACGGAAGCAACGGCCTGTGCATGGAAGTCCAAAACGGCAGTAGCTTGAACCACACGCCGATCCAGCAGAACAATTGCACCGGTGACGAGAACCAGCAGTGGGACTACTACTTTGACAATTTTTGAGTCCCGGAGGGCGTGCATCGAGCGAGACCCAGCCAGCGTCGTCGATGCGCTCCTTTGCTGATCGAACTGCAGCCGTAGTCCAGCCGGGCTCGAGGGGCTCGGCGCCTCGAGCTCGGCGGACGGCGCCAGGATGGCCCTCCTGACGTCGCACGGAGCCGAGCTGCGCCGAGCCAACAGACCCGTAGACCTTCGCCCGGGCACACCGAGTCGAGAGCTGCCTGGGCCGCGTGCAACTGATCGAGCGCCTCGAGCGCAGCCACCCGCCCATGATCCGCGTGAAACCCCGGTCGTACCCCGAATTGCAGGGCCTCTTTGTCCACCACGGTCGGGATGTCGGCGGCCAGCGTTTCGCGGCTTCGGCATCCAGGTTTCGTCGCGGTTGCTCGAGTCGGGGAACGGCTCGCAAGTGTCTCACTGTTGGTGACAGGGGTCGGAGCTCGCTTCATGATCGCCCGGTCTGCCCC
>Ga0068861_100000749_pt1 | contig 19478 bp, 14 predicted proteins | sample KBSSwiS42_FD_66593 | JGI IMG/M metagenome (GOLD analysis project Ga0068861, IMG submission 66593) | Switchgrass rhizosphere microbial communities from Kellogg Biological Station, Michigan, USA - KBS Switchgrass S4-2 | ecosystem: Host-associated > Plants > Roots > Rhizosphere > Soil ...
ACTCGATGGTTACAGCGTTGGTTGGGTGATTGGAAAAGTGCCGGACTGGATCCCGGCGTCTGCCTCGTCAGTGCTACCGGAAACAGAGAAACGAGAAACCGCTGCCACAGGTGTTCAAACGCCTGTTCCGCTTGATACCCCCGCAACGACTGCGATCGCTGTTACCGAACCGTCGCTGAGTTCCAAGTACACGTACGAGAGTTTCGTTGTTGGTTCGTGCAATCAGTTTGCGCATGCCGCTTCGCTCGCTGTCGCGGAAACTCCAGGCCGAACGTATAACCCACTATACCTGTACGGCGGCGTGGGCCTGGGAAAGACGCACTTGATGCACGCGTGCGGTCACGCGATCAAGGCGCGAAATCAACATCTCAAACTCTGCTACATCTCATCAGAACGTTTCATGAACGATCTGATCAATGCAATTCGCTACGACAAGACGCAGAGCTTCCGCGAGAAGTACCGCTCGGTTGATGTATTACTGATCGACGACGTTCAGTTCATGGCCGGCAAAGAACGCACACAGGAAGAGTTCTTTCACACGTTCAATGCTCTTTACGATCAGCAAAAGCAGATTGTGATTAGTTCTGATTGTCCGCCGCGTGAGATACCGACCCTCGAGGAACGTCTGCATTCTCGTTTTGAATGGGGACTAATCGCCGATATTGAACCGCCCGATTTGGAAACCAAAATTGCAATTCTCAAACGCAAGGGCGATTTGATAGGTGTGGCCATACCGGATGACGTAGCGATGTTTATCGCCGGCCGCGTGAAGAGCAATATTCGAGAGTTGGAAGGATCTCTGGTTAGGCTGATCGCCATTTCGTCTCTGCGAGGAGAGCCGATTTCCAAGAGCCTGGCGCAGGATGCAATTCGCAACATCGCCAAAGAAGAAGAACCCGGAGTTATTACGATCCAACAGATTCAAAAGCTCGTGGCCTCAACTTATAAGCTGACGAGCGATGAGTTAGTTTCCAAAAACAACGCGCGCAACATTGCACATCCGCGGCAGGTCGCGATGTACCTGTGCAAGCATCTGACGAAGCATAGTTATCCGGAGATCGGGCGCGCCTTCGGTGGAAAACATCACACTACGGTCATACATTCTGTTGACAAGATTGAATCGTTAGTTCTAACGGATGAGACTCTGCAAAGATTGATCAGCGAACTGTCGGAGTCGTTGCGGAAATGACTTTTCCACATTTCCACAGCCCCTCACTGAGAACGTTTTGTGGAAATGTGATAATGTTTCGTCACCGCTGAATTTTCCGAAAAGCAAGCACAACCTTGAAATCAATTTCCACAGTGCTTGATCGGAGCTAAACAGGCAGTTGTCAAAGGTTTGGCTGTTTTTCCACAAATCCACAGCCACCTACTACTGCTACTAGATCTTTATATTAAGTTTTTAGATAGTAGCTACAGAATCGCAACCTGCGTTTGTGGATTAATGCGAAGGAGATAGCAATGCAATTTGTCGTAAGCAAACAGAACCTGCAAAAAGAACTCGGATTCGTTCAAGGCGTTGTTGAGAAGAAGAATACTATTCCGGTCCTTTCAAACATACTCATTGAGTCGGTTGGTGAAACTACTATTCGCATCACCGGAACGGACCTCGATGTGACGGTTCGTTGTGACATGGATGCGGAAGAGATAACAACGCCGGGTTCGATGTGTGTGCAGGCTAGAAAACTGTTTGAGATTGCTCGCTTGCTTCCGGATGCTCCGGTTAGTTTCAAAAAAGAAGACAATGAATGGGTTACGGTGAAATGCGATCGTGCGCGTTTCAAGATGGTTGGTGTGGCGCGAGACGCGTTTCCGGAAGTGCCGTCGTTCAAGTCAGCGCCAACTAAAATCGCTGCCGGCGTAATCAAGACGTTCATCGACCGTACAATATTTGCTATTACCCAGGAAGAGTCGCGTTACACGCTTTCCGGCGCCAAGTTTGTTTTGGACGAGGCTGGCGCAAGGATGGTGACGACGGATGGACACAGACTGGCCTACGTTGAAAAGAAAAACATTGCGAGAAACGGTTCGAACGAAAAGATTGATACCTTGATTCCGCGGAAAACCTTGGCTGAGTTGACGAAACTCACGGCCGGTTTTGACGAAGATATCAGTTTAGGAATGGATGAAAATCACATCTATTTCCAGGTTGGACCACGACTGCTAATCTCCCGCATGCTCTACGGCCAGTTTCCAAACTACGAAATGGTGATGCCGAAGAACAACGACAAGTCAGTCGAGTTCAATAGTAGTTTGCTGAACCTTGCAATTCGCCGTGTGGCCTTGATGGCCGATGAGAGATCTCACGCTATCCGTTTTCATCTCGAGCCAAATCAACTCGTGATCAGCTCGCAGAATGCTGAGGAAGGCGAAGCTAACGAAACAATCCAAACTGATTACGCCGGTGAAGAAACGGATATCGGCTTCAACGCGCAATACCTGCAAGAATTTCTGAACGTCGTCGGCGATGCGAAGATTGCATTTGAGTTCAGAGACTCAAACTCGCAAGCGGAGTTACATCCCTCTGAGAACGGCGATGTTGACTACAAGTATGTAGTGATGCCGATGCGTATTTGATCGATTGGTTCGGTCCGCAAATCGCAGCGAGCCGGAATGTGTAGTTTATTGACAGTTTGTACGTCTGGATATAGAGTGCTCCCGCCTTAGGCAAGCACCCGTTTTAACTGGTTCTCACAACCCAAGCTTGCGTTGAAACCTCATCACGCCGAAAGGGGAATAATATGAACGAAAGACGCTACAGGTTTTTGCTTCTTGCAGCCTTCCTGGCCGGTGTCGGTTTAACGTCTGTTCACGCCATTCCTGAGATTTTTCGCAAAATCGGAGAAGCTCTGATAATCGCACCCGTACTGGCTTTGCTAGTTGATGAAGCCGCCAAAACAAAACTGTTGCGAGAATTCTCGCTGGAAGTATCGACTCACATAATCGGCCGTATGCTGCCAGTACCACTGCGCGAACATTTGACTCGTTACTTGCAGATGTTTCTTGTGCGGACCCGCTGGGATATCACTTACGACATAGAAAAATGGGATGGACAACCAGGTTACATCAGGCTCAAAACAATCAGCGAATACGATATGGAAAACCACTCCGAGGATCCGACCGACTACGATTTCAAGTATTCGGTGGAGGAGTCGTTGTATCCACACGTCGGTTGCACGCAAATAACGTTTGTGAGGCTTGGCGAAGAGACGTACGAGGGTGCAGTACTCGCCAAGGTCATAAAAATCGAGAACAACTATCAAACGTTCTTAAGTAAGAAACAATTGCAACCACACAGTCGTCCCAGCAAGCCAACTTACAGCTTTACCGCGAGATCGGAAGAATGCTTTCGTGATAGCGCCTTCTCTCCTTTCTTTGCTAACTACCCGGTTATGAATACGGCTCTATCGGTCTGGTATCCTGACGAAGCGTTGCGAGTTAGTTTGGAGTTGACTTTCGACGACGTGAAGACCGCGACGCAAAGTGTTCCGATCTCCTCTGGTGACCGCAAAGGCATTAAATGGATTATCAAGAGACCAATGCTTCCGGGTCAGGGCTTTGTTGTCAGGTGGGATGCCCTTAACAGTCAAATCCCTGAGAGCGTCACTACCACAGGTCCCGCTGTTCAAAAACCTTGCTAACCCTCTGGGTAGCGAACGCGCTAACCGCGGGCTCATGCTAAACTACGGCTGCGTCACTGCATTTTGCCGCGATGAGAAGTAACCGAGGAGTGACCGATTGGCGTCAACGAGTAAGTCTCGCGAACTGATTTGGTCTGCAAGGCCGCTCGACCCGCACTCATTTTCCCAACCGGAAAAGATTTTCGTTCACCACGTCGATCTCGAAATAAAAGTAGGCTTCGAGCGAAGAGTGCTGGACGGCACTGCGACTCTGCACCTTTTCCGCAATCCCGAATATCCCGATGCGCCGCTGATTTTGGATACGCGCGATCTCTCTATTCAAAGTATTGAAGCGGCAACGGACCATGAGTCCTTCGAGAGAGTGAGACATGAATTTGGCTCGGCTGATCCAATCCTTGGAACACCGCTGAGAGTACATCTTCCGCGAAATGCGACTTCGGTAAGAATCTCCTACTCCACCAGCCCAAACGCTACTGCTCTTCAATGGCTTGACGCAGAACAGACTGCCGGCAAGAAAGCACCATTTCTCTTCACACAATCTCAGGAGATTCATGCCCGCAGTTGGATTCCTTTGCAGGATACCCCCGGCGTCCGCATCACCTACTCGGCGACTATCGAAACACCGACAGATTTATTGGCAGTGATGAGTGATTGTCGCCGGGTGAGCGTAAGTCGACAAGGATCTTATCGATTCGACATGACTTATCCGATACCACCGTATTTGATTGCGCTGGCAGTTGGTGACATTGACTTCGCTCCCACTGGACCTAGAACTGGAGTTTACGCTGAACCGCCATTGCTTGAAGCCGCGAGATACGAATTCGCCGAAGCCGATCGCATGTTGCAGGCTGCGGAGCGACTTTACGGCACTTACCTCTGGGGGCGCTTTGATGTTCTTGTTTTGCCGCCTAGCTTTCCCTTCGGAGGAATGGAAAATCCTGGTGTCGCTTTCGTCACACCTACCTTAATCGCGGGCGATCGCAGTAGCGTTTCTGTGATCGCGCACGAGTTGGCCCACGCATGGTCCGGAAACCTCGTAACGAATGCAACCTGGAGCGACTTTTGGTTGAATGAAGGATTCACAACATACACCGAACGGCGTATTCAGGAAGAACTATATGGATCCAGTCGCGCCAACATGGAAGAAGTGCTGGCCGAGGAGCGCCTCGCGAATGAAATGAAGAACCTGCCGCCCGAGGATCAACTGCTACATCCTGACCTTGAAGGCCGGAATCCCGAAACAACGCTGGTTCCTTACGTTAAAGGCGCGTTGTTCCTTAAGACTCTGGAGAATACATTCGGCCGAGATCTATTCGACGCTTATCTCCGCAGTTACTTCGAGCATTTCGCGTTCAAGAGTATTACTACCGCCGAGGCAATCGATTATCTGAAAACGACTCTGCTCGATAACCATCCCCATTTGAGCGCGAAAATCCCATTAGAAGAATGGCTATGCGCGCCGGGTCTGCCTGCGTCTGCCCCTAAAGCCGTTTCACCTGTGTTGATGGAGATAAGGAAATTGGCTCATGCATGGAGTGCCGACCAGATTTCTACGGATGATCTTTGGGCTCAGGACTGGAACACGCAACAGAAGCTGCACTTCCTCGACTCGCTGCCTCCAGACGTCGGGTTTGCAAAGATGCACGAGCTCGACCAAAGATTCCAGGTAACCGAATCCGTAAACGCGGAAATTCTCTATCGCTGGTTGCTGCTCGCGGTGCGGAACAAATATGAGCCGGCTTATTCAAGACTGGAAAGATTTCTCACGACTGTCGGCCGCATCATCTACGTAAAGCCCCTTTATGAAGAGTTGGCGAAGACTGAACCGGGCAAAGCGTTTGCAGAAGCCATCTACAGCCGGGCACGGCCCAGTTACCATCCTCTAACTCAAGCCATCGTCGACAAGATTCTAGTTCCGTAGAGATGTTAATATCCCTGAATGCGGCTCGCTGCAATTGAAGCGACTAACTTTAGAAACCTCAGCGGAAAGATTGAATGGGGACCTCGCCTTAACATCCTCTACGGAAACAACGGCCAGGGTAAAACGAATTGGCTCGAAGCAATTCATGTCCTGGCCCGAACCAAGTCGTTTCGAACACAACGCCTCCAGGAAACAATCAAGTTTGGTGAGGACCTTGCTGTAATTCGGGGTAATGTCACCACAGGCGCAGATCTGAAGAGAGATCTACAAATCACCCTCCAGGACAACTCAAAGACGATCTTCGTTAACTCGAAACGAGAAGCTCTCGCTCGTTATCTCACACAGCTTCAAGTCTTTTCTTTTACGGCAACCGATCTGGAAGTGGTCCGTGGTGTGCCGGAAGCGCGTCGACGGTTTCTGGACCGTGGTGTTTCGTCACTACGACCCGCTTATCTGAGAACAATCTCTGATTACAGCAAAGTCATTAAACAGAAAAACCGCGTGTTGCAACTCGCTAATGAAGGGGAGTTGAGTCTCGAAAAAACTGAAGATCTTTTGGCGCCATGGAATGAACAACTTGTGCGCCTGGCAACACAGATTCATCGTGAGCGCGAGGATTATGTTGCGCATCTCAACAGTGCGCTGGAGCGCCAACTCTTTGACCGCCGCGACATCCAGACACGTTACGTTTCGTCGCTCGCGGCCAAGGGAGACTTGAACGATTACGAGTCGTTGTTGCGTTCGAGAATGGCCTTGAGGTTAGCGGCGGAAGTGGCTGCCGGACACGCCCTGATCGGCCCTCACAGAGACGATTTGGAGATTCAACTGGACGGACGCGAAATCCGCGTTTACGGAAGCTCCGGGCAGCAACGTAGCGCATTGTTATTATTAGACTTAGCGGCGATTTCGTTGTATAATTCGAATGCTAATGACCAGCCGGTTTTCGTCATAGACGACGTAGACGCCGAGCTGGACGAGGGGAGAATCAGACACCTTCTGGAATACCTTGAAAATCGCACGCAGACCTTCATTACAACCTCAAAGCGGAGCCACGTCGAAGGCTTCTTTTCAAGGGCGAATGTATATGAAATCGAAGAGGGCCAAGTCCGAAGCAGTCAGAGCACCCCTGACGTTTCGGCCAAATCCATTTTTGCTTAGAGAGATGCTTATTAAGCTGGGCAGTATAGGAGAGTAGATTGTCAACAGCAGGACCAACAGAAACAAAGAAGGGACAAGCTTACGACTCGTCCTCAATCACCGTTCTCGAAGGCCGGGAAGCCGTTCGCAAACGGCCGGCGATGTATATCGGCTCGACCGGAGAGTTGGGCCTTCATCATCTTGTTTATGAAGTAGTAGACAATTCGATTGACGAAGCGCTGGCAGGTTATTGCGATACGGTTGAAGTAGCGATCCATCTTGATAATTCAATTACGGTTATTGATAACGGCCGCGGCATTCCGGTCGACGATATCAAGAAAGAAAGAAAATCGGCGGCGGAAGTGGTGATGACCAAGCTTCACGCAGGCGGCAAGTTTGATTCAAACGCTTACAAGGTTTCGGGTGGACTTCACGGCGTCGGTGTTTCGGTCGTTAACTTCCTATCTGAGAATCTGCACCTGGAAATCTGGCGCGACGGCAAGACCTACGAACAGGAGTACACGCGAGGCATTCCAGTAGCGCCTCTCAAACAAACGGGTAAGACGCGGAAGCGCGGCACGAAGATCACCTTCAAGCCGGATTCGCAGATCTTCACCGAAACCGCTTTCAGTTTCGACAAACTCTCCGAGCGGCTGCGCGAGAAAGCATTCCTGAACAAAGGAATCCGGATCACGATCAAAGACGAGCGTGAGGAGCCGGAGCGTTCACACGAGTTTTATTACAAAGGCGGCATTGCAGAGTTTGTAAAGCACCTCAACAAGAACAAGACCACGCTTCACGATAAGCCGATCTATTTCGAACGGGAGTCAGAAAATTTATCGATCGAGGTGGCGATTCAGTACAACGACGGTTACGACGAAAAGGTCTATTCGTTCGCCAACAACATCAATACCGTCGACGGCGGCACGCACCTTTCCGGTTTTCGCTCTTCGTTCACCAGAACCATCAACGCCTACGCGCAATCTTCCGGACTCGCGAAAAACTTCAAAAGTTCGCTGACGGGAGATGACGTGCGCGAGGGGCTGGTAGCCGTGATTTCCGTAAAGCTGCCGCAACCGCAGTTTGAGGGTCAGACAAAAGGAAAACTGAATTCCGACGTTAAAGGCGCGGTCGAGTCGTTTCTGAACGATCGCCTGACCGAATTCTTCGAGCAGAATCCGCCCGTAGCCCGCAAGATTGTCGGAAAGGCTCTGGATGCCGCGCGTGCTCGCGAAGCCGCGCGTAAAGCGCGAGAAATCGTCCGCAAGGGCGCCATGGGATCGAGCATGCTGCCAGGCAAGCTTGCTGACTGCCAGGAACGCGACCCGGCGTTGTCAGAAATCTACATCGTCGAGGGCGACTCCGCGGGTGGTTCCGCCAAGCAGGGACGTGATCGAAAGAACCAGGCAATTCTTCCGCTCAAAGGCAAGATTCTCAACGTCGAAAAAGCCCGGTTCGACAAGATGCTCGGCCATAGCGAAATCAAATCGTTAATCACCGCACTCGGCACCGGCATCGGCAAAGACGACTTCGACCTCTCCAAGCTTCGTTATCACAAGATCATCTTGATGACCGACGCGGACGTCGACGGTTCGCACATCCGGACACTGCTCTTGACCTTCTTCTATCGCCAGATGCCCGCGCTCGTCGAGAACGGCCACGTCTACATCGCCCAGCCCCCGCTGTTCAAAGTAAAACGCGGGAAGAAAGAGGAGTACATCAAAGACGAAGGTTCGATGATTCGTTACTTGATGCGGCAAGCAACGAGTGACATGAGCGTGAAATCGGCTGGAGCAAACCAGGCGATTGAAGGGCGCGAGCTCGCTCGTGCGCTCGAGCGAATGGTAGATTTTAAACGTTACTGCGAGCGCGCCACCCGGCGTCTTGGCGGCGACTCACAACTGCTCAGCCTGCTGCTTGAATCTTTGAGCGGGCGCAAAGGCGTCCTTCGCAAAGAAGGACTGACTCTCCGCAAAGTCTTCCAGGACGGCGACCTGATGGCCAAGATCGAGGGAGCTTTGCACAAGGCGGGTTACAAAACTGAGTTGACACCCGACGAAGAGCATGGACTCTGGGAGATTGAAACCGTCACGAACGCCGGCGTGAACATTATTGTCGATTGGAACTTCGCGAGCTACGTCGAGTTTCAAAAGGCAGTCGAACTGTTCAAGTCCCTGGAAGATGAACTCGCGGCGCCATTCGTTTCCGGTGAAAACGGAACCAGCGAAGAGGTTCCGACTCGAGAAGCTTTACTCGAAAAAGTCTTGACTGCGGCTAAAAAGGATTTGTCGATCCAGCGCTACAAAGGCCTCGGTGAGATGAATCCGGAGCAACTCTGGGAAACCACCATGAATCCCGAAAAACGGACGCTGCTCGAAGTCAGAATTGACGACGCCGTTGAGACTGACGAGATCTTTACGGTGTTGATGGGCGACGCTGTTGAACCACGTCGAAAGTTCATTGAAGACAATGCGCTGGACGTGAGAAACCTCGACGTCTAGTTCCGTTCTTCCTCACAAAATCTATCAACCCGAAAGCGCCAAAGGTTGACGGGTGTACCGGGTGGTATGCGCGCCTTGCGCGCGGCGATCTCCACTTGTCGTTCGGCAGTGTCGACGCCGGGAATGTCCGGCAATAGCAACCCGCGCCGTGAACCACTCTCATCCTCAACAATCACACCGTATACCGACGGATCAAGTTCTTCAAAAACGGTCTTCTCCGCCGGCATCAGAACGTCTACTGAGTAGCGCAGATTCGACAGTTCTTCCTCGCCGACAGGCTCGAAGCGCGGATCGTTTATCGCCGCACTAATGGCATTCGCGATGATCTCGTCCGCCAGTGTGTTTTTCGCCGGCTCGATTGTTCCGATGCAGCCGCGCAATTCGCCGTCGAGCGTTTTAAGAGAGACGAAACAAGGCGCTCGTGCCGACAACAATGCGCCGGTTGGACGCGGGCGCTCGATAACATCTCCGGAACGAATGAAGCTCTCGACGGCCGTTCTCGCGAGGCGCGGTAAATCATCACTTGATTGCGGTGACAGGTTGATTAGTTGGGCCACCAGGTAGCCGACACCAAACGGCGCTTCATAGTTCATCACTTCGCACGACGCCGGCACACCCGAGCCGGCGCCGATCGCGACGAGCATCGAACGGTACCCACACTCACCAGCAAGCTTCCGTAACGTGTAATCGATCTCAACAATCTCCTGCGGCTTATTCGCCTCCAGTGCAGCGACAACTCTTTCATCGAACACGTGCGCGTTCGGATTAAAACCAGCAGGCGCGTATGGGCTAAGACGGTGACTCAGATCTCCGCTCGCAATAAACCCCACCGGCCGGCCAACTCTGTCGATAGCTTTTTTAATGCAGGCTCCAAAGCGAAGATGGTCCTCGTTGGAAAGAAAACTGTAACCGAGTGCGACGACTTTGCCCTGCCAACCGTTGCGCAACAGAAAGTACAGCGGTACCGCAGTACCATGGTCCAGAACGCAGTCCGATAATGGCGAGATGCAGTAATTCTCGGAGGCCGCAGCGTCAGTGATTGCCGCCAGTAATTCGTGATCGATGGGAGCTGTGACGCTCGTTTCAGGCGCATGAAAGTTGGCGAAATCGCCGTAGACGTCCGCCCCGTCATAAACCACGAACGAGTCAACCTCGAGTGGTGCGTGCGGCGAAATCAGAACGACAGTTTCGGCGCCGGTCGATATCAGCCGCGCGGTGAGTTCTGCCATTCCTTCGATCGAGTGGCGCACGCCGGCTATCGACTCGCGCCCCACCTCCGGCACCATGATCGGCGGATGTGGTGCAATGCCGGAAAACACTAGGCAACTGCTCAGGTTAGTCATCTGCGCGCTTCGCGATTTTAAGGGAACGGCTGTTATTCTAGCTCCGACTGACCAGTGTAACAATTGACCGATGGCTCAATTCGATCTGCTTATTGTAGGGGCCGGACCGGCCGGTTCATTTGCCGCAGAACTGCTCGCGAAGCGCGGCGTGCGAGTGGCGTTGTTTGACGGGCGGCCACCCGATGAACCTAAGGCCTGCGGCGGCGGTGTAACTGCAAAGGCCTTGAATGCCTGGCCCGAGCTGCTGAATGCCGTCGGCCGCACCATCAACGAACTCGATTTGTACTCACCTTCAGGCAAACGACTCCACCTCCAACTGGATGAACCCTTCGCTGTTTATTCGCGCGTTGTGTTTGACGGCTATCTGCGCGACCGAGCACGGGAGGCGGGCGCGCACGTCGTGCCTGCAAAGATCTCGGCAAGAAGAATCAAGAAGACTGACGGCCTTTGGCGTGTGAAGAACGATTCGGGCGAGTGGTTTGGTTCAGTGCTCGCCGGGGCTGACGGAGCGAATAGTGGCATCGCGAGAATGTTGGCTGGTCCACTTTCGGCATCGGACATGGAAGTCGCGTTTGGCTATCGCGCGCCGTTACCTTCAAACGGAGTGGCTCCCACCGTTGTTGCGTTCCTGCCGCGTTGGGTTGGTTATGCATGGGCCTTTCCGCGTCCGGATCACATCTCATTCGGCATCGCCACGACCCAGGATGCTTTCGAACATCAGCCGCTCGACGATCTGCTCTGGCGTTTCATGGTTTCTTACTACTGTCAGCAAGAGGGCGACAAAGCTGAATTCTGGAAACAGGAGAAAGACACGAGCGCAACAGCGACGACTCGCGATCACCTAAAGACAACAGCCGAACGTTACGCAGCGAGAATTCCCGGCCTTTCAGCCACAACGTGGGACAACAGAAGTGTTTGCGGCGACGATTGGGCTTTGCTTGGTGACGCTGCGGGATTCGCAGATCCGGTGACCGGTGAAGGAATCTATTACGCGTTACGTTCTGCGGAGCTATTTGCCGGCGCTTACGTGCGCGGCGACGTAAGGTCTTACGAAGCAAGCTGGCGCGCGGACTTCGGAGCCGAGCTGCGGCGCGCGGCACAGATGCGCCGGCGGTTTTACGGAAACTTCTGGGGCGCGCCGTTTACCGAGCGCATGATCGAATTTGCGAAGGGCCACCGCGGCGTTCGGCGAGTGCTGGGAGATTTGGTCGCGGGCGAACAGGGCTACACCAATTTGAAAAAGAAGTTGGTTAAAAGCGCCTTGCGTCCGCTCTAAAACCGATGCTTTCGTTGCGCCATGTTTTGTTATTTCTGTTTGCGCTGTTCATGACTGCGCAGAGTCACGCGTTTGCGCAGACAGTAAAGCAATCAAGAGATGTGGTCGAAGCTTACCGCGTATGCCGGCAGTTTCAGCGTTTACTCGCTGAAGATTTGGATTTCGATCGCGCGTTTGAGGCGACGTTCACCAAAAACCAGGCGCGGCGCCGCGAGATCGCTATTAGTGAAGGAGAGTTTGGCCCGGCGGACTTAGACCACGTCGATGATGCCATGCTCATCAGCGCGTACAAGAACCGGATGCAGCTTGTTTATCTGATGCTGCCGCTGGCGAGTCCTGAAAACAACGAGCAGGAACAAGAGTTTTTTCCGCCGGCGATCAAAGCGATATTCAAGCGCAAGGGGGTGGAGCGCCCCGAAGACTTCCCTTCATTCAGTGCTCAACTCAAGCGCGACGTGACCGACCTTCGCGCACATCTGAACAAACTTGCAGGTCAGGATCCCGCAGTTGCTGAGCGAATTCGTAGTTTCAAATCCGATCTGTCCCAACCGGCCAAACTGCCCCAGCACAAGGTTCAACCGCTGACAGCGTATAGTCACGGAAGAGTATTGGACGTGAAGGAACAGTATTATCAAATCGGCGACTACGCTGTGATCCGCGAAGGTGCGCGAATGAAGATAATCGGGATCCGCTTCTTCAGCCGACTCTTCTAACTCGGGAGGTCCTCACTATGAGCGCTCGCAAGCTAGACGAACTGATCGTCACAAAAGATCCGGCCATCAAACTAATCGAACAATGGGTAAATGACGCGACGGTTCCGTGCGAACTTCTACCGCCCGGTCCAGACCGCGATGACGCCTTGCTCTACGTGCAGGTGACAACGCATTCAAGTCTCGGTGCGATGGCATACGATACGGGCGGCCTGCTCATAGATGATGGTTGGTTACGGTTTCTCGGTTCGGGTCACGCGAAACTCGACCGCACGCTTCATGGCTGGAATGCCACTCGCGCTGACGCCACTTTCATGCTGGTGGGTGACGATGCCGCCGGAGGATTCTTTGCGCTAAACGGTGGCGCGTTGGGAGGCGACCTGGGTTCGATGTACTACTTGTCTCCTGATAGCCTGGAATGGGAATCGTTGAATGCCGGCTTCACTGACGTAGTGGCCGCCTTCCTTACAGATTACTTGAACGAGTTCTATAAGCTGCTTCGCTGGGCCACCTGGCGTGAAGACATCCAAAACCTTTCCAGCGACCGGGGCTACTTTTTCTTTCCTTTTCTATGGACCAGGGAAGGTTCGTTGGAAGGCAGCCGGCGATCGACGGTTCCGATGAGTGAACTGTGGAGCGTGAAGGTAGAAACGGTCAGACAACTACTTGGGTAAAGTAAAAAAGGAAGCATTACGGCGCCAGGCGTTTGATGGACCAGGTGCCGTCAGGTTGCAGCTCATACAACATCCGGTCGTGCAACCTCCCGACCCGGCCTTTCCAAAACTCAATTCGATCCGGTTTTAGTCGATAACCGCCCCAGTGAGACGGGCAGTCAATCTCGCGATCGCAGTACAGTTCGGCTAATTCTCTCGCTCGCTGCTCGAGAACTTCACGCGCCGTAATCACTTCGCTTTGCGGCGACGCCCACGCGCCGATCTGGCTCTCGCGCGGCCGAGTCTTGAAGTATGCCGACGACTCTTCCGCCGATGTCCGGGATACTTTGCCCTCAATACGCACTTGCCGCTCGAGTTGTGGCCAAAAGAAAACCAGCGCCGCGTACGGGTTGATCTCGAGTTGTTTTGCCTTGGCACTCTGGTAATTGGTGTAGAAAACAAAACCGTCCGCATCAACCTGCTTTAGCAAAACCATGCGTGCCGTCGGCCTTCCGTCAGGCGTGACAGTCGCGAGACTCATGGCTTCAGCCAGCGGCAACTTGGCCGATACCGCATCCTCAAACCAGAGCTGAAACTGTTTAATTGGATCTCTCTCGATCCTGTTTTCGTCCAAGCCTTCGGTCATTTTTCGTTTGCACTGTAAGGCGCGAGCCGCTCGCGCATTTCAACGGGAATCGGAACCGTTTCAAATGTATCCTGATTGACGGCAGTGAGCACGAAGTGAGCGGTTGCGATCAATTCCTCTTCGTTCTTTCGGCGCACCTCGAAATTTAGCTTCATCGATTTCGTGCCGAACCGGCCCACGTAGACACTCACTTCCAATAGATCGTCGAGCCGCGCCGCACGTCGAAAGTCGCACTCCAGATGAACGCGCGGCAACCAGATCTTCAGTTCATCAAACATCTTTCCATACGGCAAACCAACTTCGCGAAACAGTTCAGTTTCCGCAAATTCAAAGAAGTGAATATACGCGCCGTAAAAAATAATGCGCGCTGCGTCTACATCGCCCCAGCGCACACGTTCTTCAATCGCGAATTTTTTAAACGCGGACATCTAGCTAATGGACTGCTTCAAAAACTTCGTTAGCTCCTCGTTGAATTGTTCCGTACGCTCGAGATTCGAGACGTGCGCGGCGTTCTCGATAACCACCAAACGCGAACCGCGAATGTCGCGGTTCATCTTTTCGCTGTCCTGAACCGGTGTGATTGGATCGTCCTGGCCAACGAGAATCAAAGCCGGACACGTAATCCGCGACAACAGTTCCGTCTGATCTTCCCGTTCGGCCATACCCAGCAACGCGCCCGCTGCTCCTTCCGGTTTGGTCTTCAACATCATATCGCGCACGCGTTTCACGACTTCGGGCCGCTTACTGACTGTGTCCGGCGTCAGCAGCTTGGGCAGCATCGCGTCGGCAATACCGGCCATGCCTTCAGCGAGCGCCTTTTCCGCCTGTTGAGAGCGTGTTTGTTTTCCTTCTTCAGTGTCGGCCTGCGCGCGAGTATCGGCAAGCACAAGTGCACGCACACGCGATGGAAACTGTTTGTAGAATGCGAGCGCGACGTAACCGCCCATCGACAACCCGCCAATCACCGCACGCGAGATCTGAAGGTGGTCCAACAACTCCGCAACGTCCTGCGCCATTCGGTTCATCGTTGCGGCGCCCTGCACCGCATCACTTTCACCATGACCGCGCAGGTCCGGTGTGATCACGCGATAGCTGTTACTGAGCGCGCCAACTTGCTCGTTCCACAGCGACCGGTTGAACGGATAACCGTGCAACAAGACAACAGGAGCACCCAAACCCGTGTCCGTATAAGCCAACTGAATACCATCGACAGTAATGAATGACATAACCCTAGAAATCTCTACGTGCGGCGCGCGCAACGACTGAGACCAGCTCCGTCAGTTCTATCGGCTTCGCCAGGTAAATCTGAAAACCCGACGAGAGCGCACGGTCCCGATCTTCCTCTTTCGCATACGCCGTTATCGCAACTGCTGGAATGCTTTGCGTTTCACCGTTTTCGAGTGACCTCACTTTTTCAATCAGGCCGTAACCATCTTCGTCAGGCATCGCGATGTCCGACACAAGAACGTCCGGTCGCTTCTCCCGGATCGCCTGGATGGCCTCACCTGCGGAAGATACCGCAGTGACGTTCGCTTGTCTTCTGGCCAAGGCAGTGGCCATCAATTTCAACGTGTCGGAATCGTCATCAACCAGCAGCACGTTCAGGCCCGACAACAATTGCGGCGCACGTGCGACGCTCATTTCATTTACCAAAACCGTGTCAGAAGTCTTCGCAGCCGCTTCAATAAGCGGAAGCGTGATTGTAAACGCTGCTCCCTGGTTCTCGCCGCGACTCTGTGCGCGGATCGTGCCACCGTGTATCTCAACAAGGTGACGCGCGATTGCAAGGCCGAGACCCAGGCCGCCGTGATGGCGCGTCGTTGTGCTGTCTGCCTGACTAAATCGATCAAAAACGTACGGCAGAAACTCGCGCGAAATTCCCTGGCCCGTGTCGGTCACACTGATCTCAACGGCCGAATTGGCTTGTGAGACTTTGACCTGGACTCGCCCGCCACTGTTTGTAAACTTCACCGCGTTCGACAAGAGATTCCAGATGACCTGTTGCAGTCTGTTGGCATCGCCGGAGACCATCGCTGGCGTGCTGTCAACTTGAGTCTCTATTCGAATGCTCTTCGCATCCGCCGTGGGACGCACGACATTGATTGCATTCTCAACGATCGGCGCCACCTCAATTGGATGTAGATCGATGTAGAGGTTACCGGTGATGATGCGAGAAACGTCGAGTATGTCGTCGACGATCTGCGCCTGTGCTTTTGCGTTGCGCCAGATCGTGTCGACGGCTTGTTGAGCTAAGTCGTGGTCCAGTCCTCCCCCTTCAAGTAAGCGCGACCAACCGAGAATGGCAGTCAACGGCGTGCGCAGCTCGTGTGAAACCGTCGCGAGAAACTCATCTTTAAGGCGGTTTGATTCTTCAGCGGCCTCACGCGCGGTGCGCTCGAGTTTCAACAAACGAACATTCTCAATCGCCACGGCGGTCAAATTGGCCGCCATGGTCATGGCCGTCACGTGTTCCGGACGATAGGCATTGCGTTCATAACTCTGCACCTCGATCGTGCCGATGATGCGGCCCATTACGGCCATCGGCAGCGCAAGGGAGGTTTCGGGACGCAAGCCGTTGTCGGGTCCAACAATCACCGAAAGGTTCGAGCTAGTCGCGCGCATGTAGTCGTGGGTAATGATTGCCTGTCCCGTTCGTACGGCGCGACTGTTTGGACCACGTTCTGTGACCGGCATCGGCGGCAACGCAGAAACATCGATTTCTTCGCCGTCGCCCCACCCGTAACACGCGGTGCGCACATCACGAACCGGATCGTACAGCGATACAAAGAACCCATTGCACGGAACAGAAACTTTAGTGAAATCACTAAGGCCGCGAAAGATCGTGTCTAGTTCGCGCGCTGTTCCGAGCGCTTGCGACAAACTCGAAATCCTTTGCAGCAGCTTCTCGTATTCAAGCAGCGCGCGTTGGTTCGCTTCGTTGATTGCCGCTTCTGACTGTCTCAATTCCTCCGCTGACTGCTCGGCTCGAGCGCGCGCGCGGACTTCCGCACGCGTGACCGCAAAGAGAAGAAGACTCAGCAAGACGCCCATAATGATTGTGTACTTCAACAATGGCCGGCCCGAGCCTCGTTCGAAAGACGGCTTAACCGCGTAACTCACAGTCCAGGTACGGCCCGCCACATCGAGTGTGTTCCTTTGAGTAAAGCTGCTGTCTGCGGGTGACGCGTTGTCGGGGGCTCCGTGAAGGAGATTGGCATGGTCTACATTGCCGTCGTAAACCCGAAAACTGACGTCGTAGTTCTTCGCGGATGTGATCGACGCGAGAAAGTCGTCGATGCGATATGGACTGTAGACCCAGCCAACGAAAGCGTTGCGGCGCTCACGCACCGAACTGATTGCCGCGCCGTTTCTGTATACGGGTGTATAAATCAGGAACCCCCACTGCTTCACCGCGCTGTCGGGTTCCTGGACCAGGTACACACGCCCTGATGCTGTCGGCTGCCCTGAGTCGCGCGCGTTTTCCATTGCCTCATGCCGGGCGGCGTCGGTGAACATGTCATACCCGATCGCGACGTCGTTTCGATTTGCTTTTGGCTGAAGGTAAAGGATAGCGGTGTACTCATCACGTTGTCCTTCCGGCCAAACGTGGAAATTGGGAACGCCCTGAGAGCGCGCCCTTCGAATGATCGCGTCCTTTTGTTCGGGCTTGAAACTGAGTGAAAAGCCGATGCCCTGCACTCCCGGATAATTCGTGCTCAGGTCAAACTGTTGTACGAACCGCTCAAACTCCCGGGGAGCGACCTCATCACTGGCCGCGAAAAGACCAGTGCCCGCGCGCAACAAAGCCACAGACGAATCGACTTTGTCTTTGATCCGATCCTGAAGTTCGGCAACGGTCCTTTGAAAACGGCTCTGGTCCTGCTCGTTGGTCAGCTTGGAAAAGTAGTAGTAAACGACGACGGTAAAACAGAGTCCGACCAGCAGAATGAGGTATGGCAAGAAAACGCGACTGCGCCGTGATCGCTGCCTGAAGTCATCCCGAGCTCGGTTCAACTCGCGCATGGAGAGATAAAGATGCGGGGCAGTTTGGAACTACTTGACTCGTCGAGTTCGGCGTCGCAAAAAGTCTATGAGCACAAACTGCGAAAGATTTCCCGGGTTCGCAAAATATGCTTTCCCGTTTGTCATGGCGGTCATCTGCTTGACGAAATCTACGAGATAATAATCGCTCGCCAGCATGAAAGTGTTAATCATTATACCGGCTTTCCGACAGGCTTGTACTTCCTTGAACGTCTCAGACATGACCAGCGGATCGCCACCCATGGAATTCTTGTATAGGCGGCGGTTCGCAGCGAGATTCGCGTCGGTTCGGCCTTGTTTTGTAGCAGAAACCGAGGCAAAAGTCTGTCCGACAAAGCATGCGGTTGGTTTGCCGTCGGTGACCATCACAATCTGTTTCATCTCTTTTCTTTGCGCTTGCAACAGACGCCGCGACAAACGCAACCCTTCGGCGGTGTTGGTATGGTACGGGCCGACGCGGGTCGTGGCGAGCCTGGCGAGCGGGAGCTCCTCGGCGGAGTCGTGAAACAACACGACTTTTAGCGAATCGCCGGGATATTGCGTCCGGATCAGGTGCGACATCGCCAGCGCTACTTTCTTCGCGGGTGTGAACCGATCCTCGCCGTAAAGAATCATCGAGTGAGAACAGTCGAGCATCACCACCGTCGCGCACGATGATTCATAATCACACTGGTGCACGTGCAGATCCTGGTATTCGAGATTGAGAGGCACCTTCAACCCGTCGCGTTGAATTGCTGAAAGCAGCGTCGTGTTGACGTCGAGATTTATCGTGTCGCCAAACTCGTAGCGCTTGCTGGCGGCGGCCGCTTCGACGCCAGTGGAGAGATAGACGGTGTCATGACGTCCTGCTGCGCTCTTACCAAAACTACCGAGCAGGTTTCTCAACGTCTTGTAGCCCAGAAAGTCGAGACCCTTGTCTGTTACTTCGAATCGCACTTCGCGCGGTAAGGGTTCGGAAAACTCACCTGGTCCACCGTGACGTTGTTGCTGCGCCTGCGGTTGTGGTTGTTGTTCGTGAAGCGTCAAGTAGCCTTCTTCAACCAGCCGCTCGATCAGTTGGTTCAGCAATTCTTCGAGCAAAGAGCCCTCAAACTTGCCTTCATTTTCAGCGAGCATATCGCGGATCTGTTGCTGGCTAACCAGACCTTGATCCATGAGTGCTTGAAGCAGTGCGCGGCGGAGTGCGTCGAGCGAGGTATCAGTTTGTCTCGGTTGGCGAGTCCAGTAGTAGTCGTCGTCGTAACCCGAATCAAGCAGGGCATCAGACATACTGTCCATCAGTTCGCCGAGGTTAATGGACGAGACGTCGAACCCCTTGAATTTCGAGTAACGCGTGAACTTCAACTGTACTTTCCTGTTTCTGTGAGGTCGTCGTAGATCATTCCACGACGATCTTTTCGGGCCTTGGTTACGGCGGTGTAAGTTCCTTCCTCGTTGCGGCTAATCTTGTTTTCTGCGTAGAGACCTTCGAGCACGAGTTCGCACGCAGCGACAAGTCGCGCGGTGTCATTCGATGGGAAATCAAACGGAATCGCCGCAGTTTCCCAGAGCTCCGGAACGGCTTCCAACAGTGTCTTACATTCATCAGCCGCTGCAGTGTCGGTCAGCA
>Ga0068861_100000754_pt1 | contig 19408 bp, 6 predicted proteins | sample KBSSwiS42_FD_66593 | JGI IMG/M metagenome (GOLD analysis project Ga0068861, IMG submission 66593) | Switchgrass rhizosphere microbial communities from Kellogg Biological Station, Michigan, USA - KBS Switchgrass S4-2 | ecosystem: Host-associated > Plants > Roots > Rhizosphere > Soil ...
CACCAACAGTCCCGCCGTGTTTCCGGTTTCTTCGCCAAAGCTTTCGGTGAGAGGCAGGATGAACTTCACCTTTGGAACTGGCAGCTCTTTCTTTCGCCGGCAAGGAACGAATAAACGGCGCCACATCGTATCTCTGACCTCATTATTCGGTAGTTGAATGTGGGCCCGAGACGTGCGATTCGGCGCAACGTTCGGGAAAGCGATCGACGGCACATTCAGCGGCATTATTCCCGCATAGCGACTGTGGACCTTGATCGCAAAGCGATAGTGCAGCGCGCGCAGCTCGTCCGTATCAGCGCCTGTTTCCAATACCTCCTTGTAGAAAAACCTGCGTCCACCGAGTTTAGTAGGCGGCAAGGTCGTCAGGTCCTGAATCAAATGGTCTGTTTCGAAACGGTTGCCGAACTCCCACGCCTCCCATTGATCCATTTCAACGCAGGTATCAAGATTCGAAATCACGCCACCGCTTTTGCATGATGAGTTTTCGTTGAGAGCTGGATGCAGAGGTGTTTCACGACCTTGCCAACGCCACACTTGACGCATCAGTTCCGCGCGTTGAAGAAACTTAAAACCTTCGTCGCCAACCGGATCAGTAGGTGCGACGGTGAACGCTATCGATCCCGGATGATTGTTAGGAGCAAACGCCGGCTTCAATCGTTCCCAGAGTCGCTGGTCCGTTCTTTCCAGGGCATGGTCGCCTTCAATCCCTTCAATCAATACTTCCGTCGCAGTTTCAACCAGCATGGTGAAGGGCGACACGAGATACACCGGAATCGAACCATTTGGCCCTGGCACCTCTCGTTTTGCAGATATGACGTCGGCGAAGCGGACGTCATAATCCGGCTTGGAGACGCAACTAAAGATATTCAGTTGATACACCTGGCCTTTTTTGACGGTGATGTTGACCTCAGTGAAATCCTTATTGTCGATCGTGATGCGCTTCGGAGGGTCAATGGTTTCAGTTGTGCCAAACGTGCAGATAACGCGCGTGTCGTGAGACTGCACCGACTTCAGTTTTTCCGTTTCGGTGGGGGCGATTATTTCAACCCACTGAGTTTTGAGCGGTGTGGTTGAACTTCCATCAATCGCCCAGAGTTCAAACAAGAAGTGATTCAATGTTGCCGGATCGTCGATCGACGTGTCTGCCTGTTCGAACCTGGCTGTACCTTGAGCCGGAGCGCTCGTTTTCCGCTTTTCTTCCGATTGCCGGTAGAAATCAGCCCATACACTGACTCGGCGATCTCTCCCCAACGAACTGGCGATCCACCGATCCCAGGTATTCACGTCCGTCGCAGGCTTCCTGATCCAAAACTCGAACTTGTTTCTGGTCGCGTTGTTTCGTTCGGCCCAGTCTTTCGGCGCCAAAAGAAGTAAGGGATGCTCTGCTGGATCAGGATTCGTGACAGACGTAAACATTTTGACACGGTCAAATTCGGACCTATGAATGTCGCGCGCCCGAGGCACTACTGTGTCAGGAATCGGGGGGAGTTTGAGCGACACCTTACGATTCTCGTCGAACGCGCGAATACCGCCGACACGAACCTTCCGGCGGTATTCTATTTTGCGGATTTTGGCGTGGTCTTCGGCGGTCAGTTTAGCGTCAGTGAAATCAGACACCGAAGCTTCAATTAAAGATCGTCTGGTCGTATCGGTAGCCAACAGCGCGCCTGGGAGAGCACCGCAGTTGGCCACCATGAACGGCAGAATCTCGAACTTTGTACCAAACGTCAAAGCAGGCAGGCGGCGAGCGATTGTATCGTTGGAATATTTAAGACGAAGGAAAGGAAGTGGATTACGCTTTTCCTCTTCCTCGCGCGAAAGCTTTGTTTGAAATCTTGCTGTCACCCCTGTCATCGCTTCTTCTATGAGTGGACTCTCAGCCGTTAGCGGCTGATTGTTATAAGAGAGAAACGCCTGACGTAGATCGTTGCGATAGTTAAGGCGAGAAGGAACCAGAATAGGATCGGAGATGAGATTCTCGCCCTTTTTGTTGTAGGCGGCAGCAAAATTGAGACAGCGCCACTCTTTTCCTTCCTGACGCATCAGGACTCCAATCCCCGAGATACGCCTCAGAATGTCCTGCTGGTCCGGGTCCAGCGAGTCACCAGGCCTTGGAGCTAATCCATCAACTTGCATCGTGATCGCGTGCGGGACAGTGGTTGCCTCCACAGTGTTTTGCGGTAACAGTGTTTCGACGAAACCTTTGCTCCAGGTTTTTATCTGATCGACGATTGCCAAGCGGATCTCATCGAGTTCAAATTTGAACGTCTTTCCTTCCTTCGTCATTACGGTGTCGGGTTGCCGAGTGTGCTCGTTACTCCTGTAGTCGCCCGCTTCAATCCTGGTCACATCACAAGCTACTGATGATCCTCCCACCTCCGCTGTTAGACCAGCGAGACTCAGTCCAAAGCGTTTGCAAAAGTATTCCTGAAAAAGGCAAGAGAAGTTGCGCCGGATGATGTCGTGACCACTACCGCCGTCTGACTGCATCCGAATAAAGACCTTCCACAGATCGCCAAGATTCTCGAGTGCGAGGTAATGCCGTACGTTGAGTGAGTCGAGGTTTACCTTTTCCATCAACGCCATATCCGCGTCAGACAGTATTCCGGTAAAGAGCTCGCGCCACTGCTGTCTGACCAATACAACCAGATTCTTTGGATCGAGGACAACTTTGTGAAGCTGTTCAAGTTCAGCAACGATTGACTCGACGGTCGCTTGTTCTTCCGGAACTACCGTCTGAAGCTTTTCCGTAGTGCCGTCCTTGGTCACACGAGCAGGGGAGAGCACCGAAAGGTTTGAGACTTCCGGCAGGTTAGACTTTAAGAAAGATAACCAATCGTTGAGCGTCCCAAACTTCTCGGCGACCTTTTTCTCGATAGCCGTTAAGTGAGGCTCGATACCGGGATACTTGTCATCTACCGTCCGAAAAGCGAAATCGACAAATCTACGATTGTCGGGGCCTGGATAGATTCCTGGTCCAACCAGATCACGCAAATTCGCAATAGCAGCCCATTGAAACAGCTTGAGTTTGGGCAGTAGGGTCTGATCGTTTAACTTCGCCCGCAAATACTCGATGATTCGTTGTGGAATATCGAGCGCATCGGCCATGCGCTCTTCTACCAGTGGGCGCCAGTCCTCTCCAAATAAGTCCGCGTTGTTCGGCAACTGGCCGATCCATTGAGTATCGAGGTCCAGAAAAGTCGCAACCGTTGCGCCCGGTAGTCTGACCTTGCACTCAGCCATGTGAGCGATCAACTGTGGCGTTGGTGTCGCTCCGGTATCTGTCTGATACTCCCATTGGAAAACACCTGGATGACCAGGCCAAACTTGTGGCGCGTCACCCTTCGGCACAAGGGCATTGGCCCATGGCAGTGAGAGTTCCGCGCAATTTGAGCTGTTCGGTAGCAAAGGTGCGGCGTAGACAAACTTCGCCCCGGGCGTGGTGAGCTTATCAATAAAGAAAATGAACGAGAGATTCAGACACTGTGGAAATGGCGCGGAATTAGTGGACAACCCGCCCACAAACGTGTGCCACGGCTTGGTACGTATCGAAGATGATTTGCTGAGAGCTCCAGTTGGTTTCCATATGAACGCGTCGTCGCCAACCGCTTTGCTGCGATCGTATTCTTCATCAAGATCATTGCGTAACGCTGTTTGTTCGTCACGGCAATGACCACAGTCGATGATCTCTCCTTTCCACTTCACGGGCTCGACCGTCGGGGTAGTCGTTCGACCACCGGCACCGTCACGGACCCTTACTTTGACTTGCATAATTCTGGGCCAGGTCCACGGCTTCATGAACGGCTTCAACTGATCGAGACTCGTGCCGGAAATTGCGCCACTGATTCCCACGGCCAGGTTCAAGCCGAAAGCCCACTTTCCAGGTGTGCCTTCAATATCGTGTGCCCGCAAGTGTTCGAGATTGCAAAAAAGGATGACGTGTTCGGCCATGTCTGTGCCTCGCCTTTCAAACCAACATGTCGATGTAGAGTCCCGCGAACTTGTCGTAATTATCGAAAGCTGCTGAGGAGTTTGCGGTGGTGGTATTACCGGCGCCGCTGGTTATAGTGCCCGCGTGGTGCGCGTTGACCATAGGTCGCGTGCCGGCGCTCGCGACTTTTTGCTGCGAATCGCCGCTTCCGACTTCATAAGAAACGTCTTCTTCAACTTCGAGTGTGAAGCACCAGCAAATCTCAATCTTGATACTGATTCGTCCGTGACCGATTAGCCGTCCGGATGAATAGAGGACTTCGAGAAGTAAAGTGATGCTGGCGCTGACGATGCCAAGGACTGATACCTCACCGCCAATGATGAGCAGAACTCCAAAAGTCAGTCCCTGTTGCGGACCGGTAGGTACTGGTCGTGTATCGGCAGCGAAACGTGCGGTGATACCGAGATACACGTAAACGGATCCGTGAATGGGGCCGAGAGAGAGTCCCAGGCTCGCCCCAGCAGTGATGCCAACTTCTATGACCGAGATCAGCCGTTGCTGTGCGGGTGCGTAACTCGTCTTGGCATCGATATAACCACCACCACCGAGAATGAAAATCGTGATTGCGAAAGGGGCATCCTTCCGGGCAAGGAGAAAAGAGAGACTTAGCGCAAATGCTCCGCCGAAGTCCGGATCGGAGAACTGGATCTTAAAGACCATTCCAAGCGTGAGGTTGGTGATGCCTGACGTGCCAGCTTGAATGTCGGGAACGGGCAGTATCAACTGCGCCTTCACGCCAGTTGGGAGTAGACCGATGCTGAACCCGTTGTCAGAGCCTCCTCCAACCGTACTGAGAAGATCGGAAACTAAACGGAGCACACCCGGAAGCTCTATGTTGTTTGGTGAGATATTAAAACGCAGGCCACCAGCATCATCGAACCTAAGCTCCGTACGCCGGAAGATAACGAGCGTCATGCCCGCGATACTCAGTTCCCAATCGCCGGAGATCAGTCCTGACACTTTTCTCCGCGGTGGCTCGTTGAGCGAGGCTTCAAAGCGCGCACTGGCTTGGAAACGTGCAGTGGGGAGACGAAGTGTCACCGGGCCGAAGGAAAATACAGTGGCGGGTTCTTCCGTGGTTATATCTATGTTCGCCTCGACCCACGCGCGGCCCGTTTGCGCATCGGCGCCGTGAGTAATCTTCAGATTGTCATTAGCAACTCGGGGCATCTTCAGGCCCGAGAAAAGATTGGCGAGGTTCAGGCCCGCAAAGTTCGGGAAGATGTCTGACAGTTTGAAGTCTCTGAGATTCGGAGGAATAAGTCGCTCGAGAAGTTGCTGTGTTGGCAGATCGACGCCGACCGGCTTGAGCGCCTCGAGAGCTTGGCTTGCCTGGCGCACGCGCGAGAGCACGGGAGTGATGTCAACGATCTTGCTGGCCTCTTTGTAGAAGTACGCGACGGCTGGTCGCTGGAACGTCAGGTTGGGAACCTCTGGCGGACGGCCGAACGCTCTAATGATGCGAATCGCAGGATCAGCGACCGAGTAAACAGACTCAGCGATGGGAAGGAGTCGGCGAATATTCTTATCGACGTAGTCATTGGCGGCGCGGAAGAATCTGTCGCGCTGCGCTTCGATCTCAGTGCGCAATTTGTCGACAGCGTTAAGAACTTTCTCGACTTCGGCTTGAGTTAGACTATTAAGCTCCTTTTCGAGTTCCGTCGCCTCGTTGGTGATAAAACGTTTGAGATTCTCTGTTTGAGCGTTGACCTCTGTCTCGAGGTTGATCAATTCCCGCAAAATGTTTCCGGCGGCGTTCTGGTTCGTCAGGATCTCTTTTAACCGATCGAGCGTTGCATTGATTTGCTGCGGCGTCGGGTTAGCGGGGATCATCGCGAGCAACTCGTTTTCACGCGTAGTGATCCACGTATTTATGAGTTCTTGTAGTTTCGGTTCGACCTTTGCGAGAGTGGCTGCCGCCAACTGGTCGATCTTCGTCAGATCCCACCCGCCAAGATCAGTAATCAGTTTTTTCGCGGCCTGCTTCGCGAGAGTTGTCCCGGTCTCAATCTCTCTTAGCTTTGTTTCAAGCAGACTCTTGAACTTGAAGAGTTCGGCTGCACCCTTCGTGAAGAACTCTGTGAGAATCGCGAACGTGGGATCTGGGAGCCACTCTTCAGGCCGGCGGTGACCGGCGGCCCTGAGAGCCTGCTCGACCGCCGCGAGTGTTTCGAGCAGCTTTTGCGCTTCAATCGCGAACTGCTTCAATTGCTGCGGAGTCAACGGATCGTTGAAGCCTTCAATCACTGTCGCGATCCGGTCTGCCTCAGCTTTTGCCTTCCGAACGAAAGACGCAGCTTCGTCAACGTAGCGCCTCACCAACTTCTGTAGCATGCCCGGTGAAGCACGAAGCAGCATTACACCTTCCTGCAACGCGCGGATCTCACGCTTGATATTGTTAATTACGGCGTCCCGTAACGCGGCGCCACCAGCCGAGAACGGCTGTATGCTCTTTTTGTAATCGTCGATGACGTCTGCCGCTAACTTATCAACTTGCTTGCGCAGCGAGGCGAATAACTCAGTCTCCCGGTTTTTTATGTTGTTCAGCAGTTGCGCTTCTTGCGCTTTCAAAGCGTCGATGGTTTGTTTGATCTCGTCACGCAGCGCTTTGAATTTTCCGGAGCCAAAACTTGCGCCGACCTTTTTTAGAATTTCGGCACGCGCGGCTTGTTGCGCCTCTTTTGTCGCAGGCACTGCCTGAAGGACTTCCGCATACGCGTCGGACAGTCGCTTCGTAAGCTCTCTCAACGTCTTGGCAGCCGGGTGAGCAGCATCAGGCTTACCCACATCAATGGCTGCCGCCCTCATCATCGTGATGTTTTCGAGTACTGATGCGAGCGGTTGGTTCGAGCGCTCCGCGACCAGGTCGGTGGGAATTGCGGTCGGTTCGAGCGTAAACGTGCATGGCCCAAAACCTGGATGAACACTCGGATCGTCAGGTGTGGACTGCACGGTCTTTCCGTCTTGAAAGTCGGGAAGCGGTTCGGGGCGAGGCAGATCGCAATAATCAACCTCTTTTACTGGCGGCCACTCGTTAGGATCTGAGCCCGTGTCCTTGCGGGTGTCGGTGTAGAAATAGATGTTTTCCGGGTTTTGACAGCGACGGTGCACCGGAACGCTCTTGCCATCAACATGCGAATACAAGCCAAACTTGACGTTGGGTTTTGGATAAACGTCGGCAGGTGTAGCGGTTGGATTCCAAATCGGCACCTTCCAACCTATGTCGAGAACGTCCGATCCCCACGAACTCTGCACCGCAAACTTCGCGCCCTCCTCAAAACTGCACTCACTAACAAACCCGCGTTGAACTCTGAGCGCCTCTTCTTCCTGAACCGTTCGAGTTTGGGTTCCATCGGGATAATTGCGTGTTCTTTCGAGGATTTGAACGTACTCATGGACCTTGCGGACCAGTGCTGTTCCTTCATGCCGGTCCTGTTGTTTAAAGAACTGACGTGAGGGAACCACCGTTCGCTCATAAACAATGACGTGCTTCGCTTTGTTCCACCAGCAGGCGATGCGGCCGATTCTTTCAAGCTTGTAGTAGTAAGTACGGCCCATCGCCGCGTTGGCGTAGATGGTGCTTCGGTCGCTATCAAAAGAAGACTTTAGGCGTCCCCACGCTCCAAGACTCGAGAAGGAGGGCTCGCTAATGCTCGCCGAAGTAGAAATGCCTTTGGGAGGATTCGTTAAGACAGCGGTGTAGACGTTCTTGCTTTCGAATCCCCACGTTACGCCACCTTTCAATCCCTTCGAAAGAGGTGATAACTCATTGACCGGATCCTCGAGGTCAGCGAAAGGCGCTTTCATGCCATCGGTGGTCTCAAGGCGAATGCGGCAGACCATGCCTTCGTTAATGGTCAATGATTCGGGCCGGTGCGTATCCCAGGGCTCGAGGATGGCGAGACGCGAAAGATAACGGCGATAGAGTAACGACCAGCTCAATCTCGCCTGACGAAAACATTCCATTTGTCTTCCGTTTGCTTCCCAACGAATATCGCGCGGCAACCGGCCTGGAATAGCGCCGGTCAGCGCCGAGATCTCGGCGAGCCGGAGAAACGGATAGGTCACATCGCAAGACAACCCGTAGAGCAGTTCGAATTGAATGTGCTTGATGGCAGGTCCCGGCGATCGCTGTCCGGGATAACCGAGAATGCGGCGCAAGTTCCAGGGCGCCTCGGTAAAGTTCTGTTGGAAGAAACTGGGGTCCAGCGTGAGGCGAGCCGGTCGCCCAAAGCGAAAGTCGGCCGTCTTTGCCGGCGTGAGCGTATGACTCTTCTCCATTTCTTCGCCAACACCCTGCGGTGGCAGGATCAGATCGAATGGCGCGGAGCCCGTGCGTAATTGCCAGTTGGTTCCCTCCAGTCCCGCGTTGGTCCAGTTACCAATGCTGCTACCGCCCATGGTCGACTGTTGCGAAAACGGGATGTATTCAACCAAAGCAACCAGAAACGGATTGCGATCAAGAACAATCACCTGTTCATCTTTGAAGTCAGCTTTTGTCGAGTTATTCAGTAGGTTTAGACGGATCGTTTGCGAACCGAGCTTCTGCGCATGTTCCGAAGCATGCAGTAAGAACTTGTCGTTGACGCTGGTTTGCGCAGGGTCGCGAACAATCACCAACGGACTCTTGCGCCGAAAGTTGGCTTCGATAACTCGGTCCAGATTTTCGGGACGAACCGGTCCTGTGCCAATTTCTTCGTCTCCGTTTACACACGGTCCGGATGTTCCAAGACTCTCGCCTGCCTCCGGTACGAACTCTTCACCCGGCAAGTCGTCCTGACCTCCCGGACCTACGCGGACAACCGCAAAATCGGATTCGATGTGAACAGCGAAATATTCACCTTCGGGAATTACTCGGAATGTGTTGTTCGTTGAATTCTCTGAGGTTTGCTTTCCTGCAAATTGCAAATCAAGGGCGCCCATCCGTACTTGCTGTTGATCTTTGTTCTCAACGGCGTTAGCTAATCGCAATCGGATACCCGGAGCGTTTTCGAACCGCGCTGCGCTTTCGATGGTGGGCTTATTATTCGAGTCCTCAACGTCACCGCTGACGTTCAGTTGCACCGTCAGTTCTGCGTCCTGGTGATCTTTCAACTGTTGTAATTTTCCGATCATTACAACAGGCGGCGTCGCCGGCGCCGGCTGAAGCGAAAGACCTGCGAACCTCAACTTTCCAACGGCATCATCAAATGCATAGTCTGGTGTTTTGTCGTCTGTCGGATCTTTGAACGTATACGCCATTACCCAGCGCGCGCCGGCATCTTTGTCAGACATCTCTTCCAGTCTCGGGAGGAACGACACCGGACGCCCGCTCTGCACAATGTTGAGAGCCTTGTAATAAGGATCAACAAACTCTGTATTCCAAATATCGGGAATTGCCTTTACTGGTACGCCATGGACTTGAAGCACCCAATGGCTTGCGGGGAACTTCTCGCCCGGTTCCGGCGGCGTTTTTGGCCCTAAAGTGATGTTGATTGTCGGGCGTTGCAGGAGAGTCCAGGTTTTTTTGTCTAACAATTCCTCCTTGATGGCAATACCTGAGCGAGTAAAGCTCTTCAGACTTTCGGTAGGCTTACTGTCACACTTCCCACCATCCTGCTTGATCATGCGAAAGGCGATAAGAAACGGGCCACCGGCGGCACTGCCGTTTAAGGCGCCAAGGCGCGCGAAGAAAACTTGCAGTTTGTTAAGGTCTGGCTCGTTCACGCCTGGCTCGCGGCATGGTGCTGCCACGCTGTCTTCTGCGAGACTCAATCCAATTGCGTTGTGCAGCTTTGTCGGAGCAAATGGTCCGCCGGGTATCGCCAGAAACGGTGTGCCTTCGTTGGTTTCGGTTAATGCCTGCTCGAGATTCTTCGACACTGCGAGGAGGTCTTTTCTTGTTGCGGTGTTACTGTCGAAGAATGTGAATTCCTGGTACGCCGGCAGATCTTTAGGCTTTGCTTGCTCAATGCGAATCGTGATATCGACAAATTCGCGTCCCATCAGCAACGTACGGACGTTTGCTTTGATGGTTAGCGTGGTCCTATTTCCTGACCTCTTGATCTCGATGCTTGACTCTTTGATCGGAATAGTGTCGAGGAGTAATAGAGGTTCTGTTTCTTTGCTGCTGAGTGAGTAGAAAATAAGGCGATCGATCTTTTTTATTTCGGGGAGAGCCAGTGGCTTTAGTTCGCCCTTTTCATCTGGTGCAAAGAGCCCGAGTACACCACCCTCGTCAACCTGAAACACATATTCCTTCAAACCTCCATCCCAGGCGTACGCAACCAGAACTTTGTATGTTTTCGGCTCGGCCGCCTTTGCGGTCGCGGCCGTCGTGTTCTTTGTTTTCTTAGTGGTGGGTGGTTTGGTACGTGTGGCTTTCTTGGAAGGCGTTTGGCGACGGGGCATGCGCTCTCCTTTAGCTGAATCCCTATTGGCAGTCTGTAATCCGCTGGTTTCCCCACACAGAGGAGCATTCCGGCTCCCAACGGAAACATGGGAGTAGTTATGCGAATTATCGAATTCGTAAATCCTATCTGAACTGAAATGGTGAAAACGCGAGTTTCATTTCAACAGCGTCCTTAGGAGAGTCGCAGCGCTGATGAAAAGCTCAAACTGCTGCTGGGTTACGCCGCAGTCCTCACACGGACTTCAGGGTGAAAGGTTCTAAAGATGGCTTCAAAAAATCAGCTGAAATGCTGTAAAGAAGTAGCTGAGTGTTTCCTTTTCCAGTTACGAGCGTCGCGAAGTTTAGTTCGAGTGACCGCTCTTGGCAAAGGTCCCAGTTGTTTTATTTGCACGTGCAGCTCTCACCGGTGGGCTTATTACCAGGTCCGATATAAGATTCGTCATCAATAGTGATCTCATTACTTTCCATTACCGCGCTCTGGTTTGTTCCTCTTGTTTGGTTCGTAATCCTCATTCTGACTCTGCGTGGTCTCGCTCGCCAACGGTCCTTGTTGCCGACAACCGATTTGCTTTTGACAGCGGGTGATGCGCCGCTTGTGTCGGTTTTAGTTCCCGCGCGCAATGAAGAGCATCGCGTTCTGGAACCCTGCATTCGCTCAATTCTTGCGCAGGACTACGGAAGCTTTGAAGTGATTGCTGTAAATGACCGCTCTACCGACGCAACAGGAGCAATCTTGCAAGCGCTCGCCGCAACGGACGAACGCCTCCGCGTAATTGAGGGTGAAGAGCTGCCACCAGGTTGGCTCGGCAAACCTTACGCTATGCAGCAAGCGTTGAATCACGCCCGCGGCGAATGGGTCCTGGCCACTGATGCCGACATGATCTTTGAATCGGCATTGTTGCGTACGGCGTTGCATCGTGTGATCGAAAGTGAAGGCGATGCGTTGACGTTGGTTCCACGTTTCGAAGCTCAATCGTTTTGGGAGCGGGTGATGATACCCAATTGGGCCTGGGTGTTTCTGATGTTCGCGCTTTTTTATCGCATCAACGATCCAAAAACGGAGCGTGGTGTCGGCATCGGCGGGTTCTTCTTGATCAGACGCACGGTGCTCGATCGCGTCGGCGGCTATGAGGCGTTGAAGGACGAGGTGATGGAAGATGCTCGGCTGGCGGAGAGAATAAAACGTTCAGGCGCGCGTTTGTTGGTCGATTCCGCGCCGGCATTGCTCCGAACGCGCATGTATAAGACTTTTCGTGAAATGTGGGAATGCAGTACGAAAAACTGGTTCTCAGGCGTGAACTTCTCACTTCCATTTGCACTGCTTTGTGTTGTTTCGATGTATTCGGTGGCTGTCGTGCCGCCGCTGATTGCTGTCTTGTCGGCGATAGCGATTGCGTCGGGCGTCAGCGTAGATCTTGTTCCGGTATTCACTGCGGCGGCAGCATCATGGTTCCTTCAGGTGCTCGTAATGGCGGTTGTGAGCAAAAGTTCGGAAGTTTCGCCGGTCTATGCGTTAACAGTTCCCCTGGGTTTAGGCGTCATGTATGCGATGCTGCTTGACTCGAGTGTCAGGATCACCACGGGAAGAGGGGTGACGTGGAAAGGCCGCAGGATCTACGAACGACGCGGAGTTCGGCCGCCGCGAATCAACACAGCGGCTGAAAACTAGATTCGGGCGGTAGTTGGAATCTCCAAAAAAACCTCGTCTTTGGATGAAAACCGATCTATTATTCTGGCCCAAACCGAGGTTCTCTCCCCAAATAGTTGAAGCACTCTCCCCGCAGAGTCCGCACGTGTGCGGTAGCGAAGTATCAATCTGAGGAGGTGCTCTATGAAATTCATCCCGACGAACTCAAGGCTCTCTCTCCTTCTCGTAACAGTGTTTCTGCTAGCTGCCGGATTTTTGATCTCACCGGCGCTACCCCAAACTCGCGAGCGAACCGTAACTCCCAGCCCCGCCGAAGCAAACGTCAAAGTAGCCGAGATCATAAAAACGGATGTTGACCTCGTAACTATCGACGCGCTCGTGCTCCAGAAAAACACTGCGCGAGTTGTTGGCAGTCTAAAGCGAGAAGACTTTCTCCTTTCCGAGGACGGCAGTAAGCAAACGATTACGCATTTCAGTCAAGACGCTTTACCGCTTTCTGTTTTACTCCTGATTGATCGCGGCGGTTGTTTGGATCCGTTTGGAACGGAAGTTAGGCGGGCCGCAAAGGATGCACTGTCAGGCCTGAAACCGAGCGATGAAGTTGCTGTAATGACGTATCACGACACAGCGGAGCTACAACAAGGGTTCACGCACGATCGGCGTGCGCTGGAAAGGGCAATAGACTGGGTGCCGCCACACGACGAACGCGCCAATCATTGTCTAAACATCGCGTTTGACGACGCAGCGAATTACATGATGAAAGCCGGCAATCCAAGTGGTCGCCGCGTGATTGTCGTGATCACTGGAGTAACACGAAACTGGGAATGCCCAAACGGTCCCTCAAACAAGTCTGCGTCACATGCAGTGTTCGAGTCGGGAAGCGTTGTCTGCGGCATCATCCCCAAAACGCCGGCGCAAGCAGCGGAGAACGGGATGATGCGTTGGGCCACGCGCTTTGGCCGCATGGGCGGCGTCAGCTATCTCGACATTCAAAAACTAGCGGATGAAACGGGCGGGGAAATCCTGCGTGATAAACCCGAGGAACTCGAGGGAACATTCAACACGCTCATCACGCATCTCCGAACACGCTACAGCTTCTCTTTCGTGTCAACTAACAAGAACCGAGATGGGACTGTCCGAAAACTCAAAGTAGATTTGGCGAACGGTGTAGAAAAGTCCCAGGGAAAACTCGTCGTGAAAGCCCGGAAGAGTTATGTGGCGCCGAAGGGTTGAAGATCGAAGTCGGGGCAGTTTGAGCGTTTTCTGTTAATCTTTCGGGCCGAGTTCCAACCTATGACGCTTCGGAGCTTGGCCCATGCCTCGTGTAACTCGTCGTCAACTCCTGAAAGCCGGTCTGCTTGCTTCCGCCGGCGCCGCCGCAAACAAACTAGTCCCCGATAAACTGACCCATGCCGAAAGCGAGCCCGTTACCGGCGCCAGTTCGCAGGCCACACCGCAAGCTGCACGTTCCCCACGCGAACGACTGCTCCTGGACTTCGGTTGGCACTTCGCACTGGGCCATGCGAACGATGCGACCAAAGATTTCGGTTATGGCGCGCGACGCCGCGAAGGACAGTTCGCAAAGTCAGGCAGTTTCCTCGCTGTCACTCGAGCAAACTTCGACGACAAGAATTGGCGCACAATAGATCTTCCTCACGATTGGGCCGTCGAACTTCCGTTCACAAATGCGCCGATGCTTCATCACCAGGGCGCAAAACCGCTCGGCCGCGAATATCCCGAAACGAGTATCGGTTGGTACCGCCGAATGTTTACCCTGTCACCTTCGGATAAAGGAAAACGGATCAGCATCGAGTTCGACGGCGTCTTTCGCGACTCGATGGTGATGTTTAATGGGCATTACATCGGTGAAAACTTCAGTGGTTACGTTCCGTTCAACTACGACTTGACAGACTTTGTGAATTTCAACGAGCCAAACATTCTCGTCGTTCGCGTCGATGCGACTGAGAATGAAGGTTGGTTCTACGAAGGTGCGGGAATCTATCGTCACGTGTGGCTCGTGAAAACTGATCCGCTGCACATCGCGCCCTGGGGCAACTTCGTTTCCTCAACTGTTCAAGGTAAATCAGCCAAAATCACGATCAAGACTGAAGTGCAAAACGACGGTGACGCGGCGCGAAACTGCCGCGTGACGTCGCGAATTCACGATGCAAACGGTCGTGCGGTCGCAACTGCACAAAGCAAGCGTCTGACTGTTGGTCCCAGTACGACTATTGAGTTCATTGCTGAAACAACCATCGGAAACCCGGCGCTCTGGTCCATCGAACAACCAAATCTCTATCGAGCGGTAACAACGGTCGAAGCCGAAACAAACCTCAACGACAGTATCGAAACTCCTTTTGGCATTCGCACGATTCGCTTTGATCCGGATCGTGGTTTCTTTCTGAACGATCACCCTGTGAAGATGAAAGGCACGTGTAACCATCAGGATCACGCAGGAGTCGGAGCCGCACTTCCCGATCGTTTGCAGTACTACCGAATCGAACGGCTGAAAGATATGGCCTCAAACGCCTATCGTGCGTCACACAATCCGCCAACACCGGAATTACTCGATGCATGCGATCGCCTCGGCATGCTGGTGATGGACGAAACGCGTTTGATGTCGTCGAACCCTGAAGGCCTGAGCCAGCTTTCACGTCTGATACGCCGCGATCGTAACCATCCGAGTGTTGTGATGTGGTCGCTCGGCAACGAAGAACGAGAGCAAGGCACAGAACGTGGGGCTCAGATTGTCGCTACGATGAAACGACTCGTTCGCCAACTGGATCCGACAAGGCCGGTAACAGTTGCGATGAATGGCGCGTGGGGTAGAGGTGTTTCGAACGTGGTTGACGTGCAAGGATTCAACTACGGTAACGCGGGCGGACGTGGCGGCGACCTGGCGGGAAAAAACATCGACGACTTTCATGCAAAGTTTCCAAAACAGCCTTCGGTCGGAAGCGAAACTGCAAGCAGTTTCTTTACGCGCGGAGTGTACGTTAGCGAAAAGGAGAAGGGACACATCAGCGCTTACGACGTGAACTTTCCCGGGTACGCGAACGGCACTGAAGGATGGTGGAAGACGTACGCGGCGCGGCCGTTTGTGGCGGGTGGTTTTGCCTGGACCGGTTTTGATTATCGTGGCGAGCCAAGTCCATACGCGTGGCCGTGTATTAGTTCGCATTTCGGCATCCTGGACACGTGTGGTTTTCCGAAAGACATCTTCTATTACTATCGATCGTGGTGGGACAAGCAGCCTGTGCTTCATCTGTTTCCGCATTGGAACTGGCCGGGCAGGGAAGGTCAGGAGATCGATGTTTGGTGTTATACAAACCTTTCGCGCGTTGAGCTCTTTCTCAACGGCAAGAGCTTAGGCGTCAAGAAGGTGGAAGAGAATTCGCACCTGGAGTGGAAAGTTCCATATGTGCCCGGCGTGATTGAGGCGATGGGAACGCGAGGCGGCGAACGATTGATGTACTTGAATAACAGGCTCGAGACAACGGGCGCGCCTGCGAGACTGACTCTTCGCGCAGACCGGCAGAAGATCGCCGCGGACGGCGAGGATGTTTCGGTCGTGACTGTGGAAGTACTGGATGCGAAGGGGCGCACAGTCCCGACCGCGAATGATCTCGTGAGTTTCAAACTCGATGGGCCAGCGAAGCTGATTGGCGTGGGAAACGGAGATCCAAGTAGTCATGAAGACGACAAGCCTTCCTCTCCTCGCGAAGCAAAGCGCAGTCTCTTCAATGGTCTTGCGATGGTCCTGGTGCAGTCGTTAAAACAATCCGGCGAGATCAAACTGCTCGCCTCCGCGAACAACATCGACCCTGCATGGATTGTGCTTCAAGGCGAGGAAGCAACACCTCGTCCTGCGCTGCCGTAAGGACAAGCCGCAAGGCGAGTGGCAAGGCCTAAGGAAAAACAAAACATGATCGATCTCGACTCGCAACTCGAATACTGGAACAGCGAAGGGCCGCAGAAGCCTTTTGGGCATCCGGTGAACTTGCGGAGGCTGGCCCAGTGGCTAAATCCTGAAAGCTGCATATTGGATTTCGGATGTGGCTATGGGCGGTGTTTGGGAGAGTTGTTTAATGCAGGTTACCGCGATCTCATCGGCTTTGATTTCTCACCGGCGATGGTCGCAGCCGCGCGCAAGCGTTTTCCGGAGATCACATTTCAGGAGGTGGAGTCACTAACTATTCCGTTACCCAACTCGTCAGTCGATGGCGCTCTTCTTTTCAGTGTTCTGACGTGCGTCCCGACAGATGACGGCCAACGAACTCTCGTCAGTGAGTTGCATCGCGTGTTACGCCCTGGCGGGCTGTTGTATATCAGCGACTTGTCGTTGCAAACGGACGAACGAAACATAGCGCGCTACGCTCGCGACGAGGCGAAGTATGGAACGTACGGAGTCTTCGACCTTCCCGAGGGCGTCACAGTTCGGCATCACGACTCTAAATGGATCCGGACACTGACCGGGGACTTCGAAGTCGTCGCCCTGGATGAGATTGAAGTCCTGACGATGAACCAGAACCCTGCTAAAGCCTTTCAGTGGTTCGGCCTGAAACCACGAAGGTTGGAACAATAGAACATTTTCGCTTTGGGGCATGCGCCTAACTTCAAAATTCCGTATCACGCCCACAAGACAGCCAGCATCTGTTTGTCCCTGAACGGCCGGGCACTCGAGATTATCGACGGTTCCCAAATTGTGACACGCCCGGGTTCCGCGATTATCCGGGGGCCGCATGTACCGCACGCCAACCAATATGGCCGCTCTGCACATCGCGGTTTCATGATCGAACTTGAGGAGAAGTGGCTCAACGCGTGCGAGCTCTTCGGCAACGTCTTCAAGAGTCACAGGCACTTCTCCGGTGGTCCAGTGCAAGCGTTGACAATGCAGATCTTTCGCGAATCCCAAATAAAAGATGGCGTCGCGCCGGTCATCGTCGAGGGATTGATGCTGGAGATGCTTGGACACGCGTCGCGGTCGCTAATACAGTCGCCGGTCCGTGCGGGCGTTGATTCTGTTGCACGAGCTCGGCCATCTGATCCGGGGCGAGGACGGCACGTGGCTCCTACCGGATGATGGTAACGATGACCGGCAGAGCAGGGCGAATACTCAGCGCGTGCAGGCAGTTTGTCGAGCACAGTTGGCAACGTTGAAGTAGCCTGCGCTGTGCAATTTCAGACGTCGAATCGGTCGCTCGATCTTGACCGCTGAACCGTACTTCGCGAGAATCCTCGCGCGGATGAAGCGCTGCCCCCAGTGTAACCGTGTCGAAACCGACGACTCATTGCTCTTCTGTCGCGCGGACGGCACGCCGCTCGTCGAGGAACCGGTTGCTCCTGAGGAAGCTGCAACCAGAACACTTCCACCACCTGACCAAACAAACCAAAGCGACGCCAGAACTACTGGTCCAACCACCGCTTTAGCTGCGGAGCAGACGCAATCAGCCACTCTCTCCGTTGCCAGATCCCGGTCGTTAAAACCAGTGATCGTTGTCGCGATTGCGATCGGCGTCGTCCTCGCAGTCGCCGCATATTTCTATACAAAGCAGGTCAAGAGCGTCGCACCGAGCAACTCGATTGCGGTCCTGCCTTTCGTCAATGCGAGCGGCGATGCAACCATGGAGTATCTTTCGGACGGAATCAGTGAAAGTCTAATCAACAGTCTCTCGCAACTGCCAAACATGCGCGTCATGGCGCGCAGCACGTCGTTCAGTTTCAAAGGAAAGGACTCCGATCCATTGGCGATTGGAAAACAACTCGGCGTCAACGTAGTCCTCACCGGCAAGATCGTCCAGCTCGGCGACAACCTGAGCGTGCAGGTGGATCTCGTAAACGTCTCCGATGGATCGCAACTCTGGGGCGAACGCTATAACCGTAAATTCACCGATCTGCTTTCAGTGCAGGAAGAGATCGCGCGCGAGGTCGTAGAGAAACTTCGCGTTCGGCTCAGCAATGAAGATCGCGACCGCTTAGCGAAACGCTACACCGAGAATATCGATGCGTACCGCACGTACTTAAAAGGCCGTTACGAGTGGAACAAGAGAACCGGCGACGGGCTTAATCGATCCATCGAATACTTCAACCAGGCCATTGCGCTCGATCCAGCTTACGCGCTCGCATACGCCGGAGTGGCAGACGCATACTCGATGCTTCCTCAGTTTGCGAACGCGCCGTTCGATGATTCGTTAATGAAAGCGAAAGCCGCGTCGCTCAAAGCGCTCGAACTCGACAACTCGCTCGCGGAAGCACACATCTCGCTCGCGAACGTCAAACAGTCGTTGTGGGACTGGAATGACGTCGAGGCAGGATACAAACGTGGACTCGAACTCAACCCGAATTATGCGACCGGTCATCAATGGTATTCGGAATATCTGATTCCCGTGGGCCGGCTTGCGGAGGCCCAAAAAGAGATTCGCCGGGCACAGGAGCTGGATCCGCTTTCACTCGTGATCAACGCGCGAGTCGGAATCACAGCATACTTTTCACGCCAGTTTCCTTTGGCAGAAAAACAGTTGAAAGACGCGCTGCAGTTTAACCCGGAGTTTATTCTCACGAACGTCTTCCTTTTCAACACGCTGTATCAGGAACAGAAGATTGAGGAGTCGATCCCGTATCTCGTGACGGCCGCCTTCAACGCCTACTCAAAAGAAGAACGAGCGAGGTTTGAGTCTGAAATTCGAAATGCTTACTCACGATCCGGCGAGAAGGGAATGCTGGCAAAATTGCGCGAGCTCGTGAAGACGTCTGAGAGACAAGATTACAGTTACGCGTATTTCCTGGGGTGGACGCTTGTGCGACTTGGTGAGCTTGACGAGGCGTTTGTGTGGCTTAACAGATCAGCGGACTTGAAACATCCGGGCATCGCAGTCTTGAGAGTCGATCCTATGTTTGATGGGGTTAGGTCGGATCCGCGATTTGAACAGTTAATGAAACGCGTCGGCGTCTAGTCTCGCGCTACTCTCGCGATCGTTTTTTCCATTGCCACAGTCCTCCGGTTACTTCTGTAGGGAGTCGATGACCCAACTGACGAGCGATCATGCAGAGTTGCCCGCGATGGTGCGCCTCGTGGGCCACGAAGTAATTTAGAAAGTGGATCATGTCGGTGGGGAAGTTTTGCCACGCGGCCGGAGGAACGGCGCCGCCGTTAGCAAGACCGAGCCGGATCAACGCAATCATACCTTCGCTGCTGCGCTTCAGCGCGCGCAACAATTCTTTTGGCTGAACGGTGCGGCTATTTACGGTTCGCGGAACCTCGACACCGTGCCGTGCGCCCAGCATTTTGATCCACATGCACCTCGCGTTGTGAATATGTGCGGCGATGTTGCGCACCGTACGGCGAGGCACGCCCGGAACGTTCTTGGCCCACAACTCC
>Ga0068861_100000760_pt1 | contig 19332 bp, 15 predicted proteins | sample KBSSwiS42_FD_66593 | JGI IMG/M metagenome (GOLD analysis project Ga0068861, IMG submission 66593) | Switchgrass rhizosphere microbial communities from Kellogg Biological Station, Michigan, USA - KBS Switchgrass S4-2 | ecosystem: Host-associated > Plants > Roots > Rhizosphere > Soil ...
ACGTGGAGTATCCCCGCCAATCGTAAATCGCTCCGGCCATGAAGAGCGCGACGGTGAGTCCCAGCGACAGATAGATGGGTATCCAGAGCCTCGAACGCGTGGCCGGAGTCCAGGTGAATCCGTGCACGAACGCGCCCAATGCCGCTCCCAAGGCCAGCAATCCGAACACGCTGGCCCAGGTGCGGGCCTTCCATTCTTCGGGGGAACGGAGCCCGATCACACTCGCCATCGCGCCCAAAGAAAACACCGCCAGGAGCGCATCTGTAGCCGCGGTGGTGAGTTCGGTAGGAGAAGGATTCAAGGACAACACTAGCGGCTTCGCTCCAGGACCACGTCGAATTCCACCGGCCGTCCTTGCCGGTTCACCTTAACATGAACCTTGTCGCCTGGATTCTTGCGTTCCAGAGCAAGCGTGACATCCCCGGGGGTATTGATCGCTTCCGACTCGATGCCGACGATGATGTCTCCCAGCTCCACGTCACCGTTGGAGTTCCGGCGTGTGGCTCGCATCCCCGCTTTGGCGGCTCCGCTTCCCGGATACACTTCGAGCACCAGTGCGCCCTTCAACCCCAGGCTGGCCGTGATGCGATAGGACGCGAGATTCACACCCAGCGAGGGCCGCTCGAGGTGGCCGTATTGAATGAGCTCGGGCACCACCCAGTTCACCGCATCTACCGGGATCGAAAAGCCAATCCCCGCCGAAGCACCCGAGGGGCTGTAAATGGCCGTGTTCACGCCGATCAGCCGCCCCGCGGAATCGAGTAACGGCCCCCCCGAGTTGCCGGGATTGATTGCGGCATCAGTTTGAATGACGCCCCGAATCGGCATGCGCGCAACCGATTCGATTTCGCGATCGAGCGCGCTGATGACCCCGGTCGTGAGCGTTTGATCGAGACCGAACGGGTTCCCGATTGCGTACACGGATTGACCGACTCGCAAGTCATCCGAGGTGCCGAGCGGGATGGCCTTCAACCGATCGTGCGGCGCCTGGATGAGAAGGACGGCGAGATCCTTTTCCGGAGCCGCACCGATCACCTTGGCCGGCCAGGTGGAGCGATCCGCGAGCGTGACCGTCGCGCGATCGGCGTCCTGAATGACGTGATAGTTCGTGATCACGTGCCCCTGATCGTCCCAAACAAATCCGGAGCCCGTCCCTTGCGGGATCTCGGTGACGTTCCAGCTGAAGAAATCTTGGCGCAGCACGCTCGTCGTCACGTAGGCGACTGAAGGCGAGGCGTGATCGAAGATGGAGATCGTGGATGTCTCCTCGCCGGTCAAAGGCGGGCGGTTGTCCACCGAACGCGCTCCATTAGCGGTTGATCCCCCGGAACGGCACCACCAGCCTCCAACAAAGGCAACCACGATCAACGCCGCCGACTGCCAGGGCACATGCCGTTTCATGATGGCCTTGCCTTTCGTGAGGTCATGGTTTGGCGCCGCCCAGGATCCACGCCCCCTGCCGTTCTCCGCCGCACCACCGGAGGATTTGGCGCGACATGCGCTCCAGCCCTTCCTCCAGCTCCGCTCGCGCAAAATCTGCGGGAGCGAAGATGGCCGCTGCCGCGTGTGTGGTCTCGGGCCTGATCGACGTGCGCTCCGAATCGGACGTGGGTGAACCGAAGGGGCCCACGCCATCAGCCAGGGTCAGCCGTTCTTCGACGTTTACGTCAGCTTTGCGAATGCCCTCATAGTGCTCGCCGGTTCGTCCGCGGCGAATGAGCACGTCTCCCTCCACGCGATCGAGATCATAAAGACCGATGGGAAGCAGTGTGGCCAACGATGCCCAATTCACCGCGTCTACGAGCCGGTTGATGCGATACAAGCTTTCTCCCTTGAGCACGCGGCGAAGAAGCGCCTCCGACGATGGGCGCGTGCGCGTGGGATCGACGCCAAACTGGTGATACAGCCGGCGTGCGGGCTCCAGCCCTTCGATTTCGGCCGGGGTGCGTCCGCCGTGCGCGCGCCGTAAGGTGTTGGCGAGCGTTTCCATTTCCTCCCAGAAGGGATTTTCATTGGTGGCGGAGAGTCCGGAGAACCATGCCACGCCCACCAGCACGCGATCGGCGATCTCGAGGTCCAGGCGAACGATCATGGCAAAGGCCTATAGCGGTTGACCGGGTTCATGGACGAAAATAGTATCAGCGTCCGAAGGTCCCCAACGGAGAAAAGGTCGGTACATCACTTCAATGGCGCGCGCAATTTCAGTCATCGTAGCCGTCCTGCTTCTCCTCAGCGTGGGATGGTTCGTGGGGCATCGTCAGGTTGTCGCGTTACAGCATGTTTATGCGCGCGACCGCTCGGCATGGCAGGCGCGGGAAGTTGATTTGATGGCTCGCGCCAACCAAGCTGAGGCGAAAAGTATGTTGCGTTTGGCCCAGGCGGAGCTACTGCTGGCGGCCGACGATGCCTCGGAAAAGAATTACGGCCTGGCCGGGAGTCGGGCGCGCCGAGCGCAGGACCTGATCGTGAGGGCGGCTGCCGTACCCGGCGTCACCATGCCACTGGGGGATTTGCGGAACGAAGTGCAGTCGGCTCAGGAACGAGCGGAAGCGGCCGATCCTCGGGCGGCGGATCTACTTCGGCTAGCGGCCGGGGACTTGGGCCGGCTTTTGGAGCAAAGTGGCCAAGCCTAACGTGATTGCGGTGTGGCACAACCCGTGAACAGGGTCGATTCATCCTTGCATTTACTCGACTATCTCAACCTTCAAGCGATTGCGGTCGGTCTCGAGCAGCGCACCAAGCGCGACGCCCTCGAGCTTCTCGTCGGTCTGGTGAAAGACAGAATTCCTGAAGCGGCCCACCCGCGCCTTCTCAAAGCAATCCTGCAGCGGGAGAATGTGGTTTCCACCGGAATCGGAAACCACGTCGCCATTCCTCATGCCGATCTACCCGAAATCGAAACGCCTCTTTTGGCACTGGGCGTGTTCCCGGAGGGCATCGATTTCGATTCGGTGGATGAGGAGCCGGTCACGCTGGTTTTCCTGCTTCTGGGGACCCCTCGAAGCCCCGGCCTCCACATGAAGATCCTGGCTCGCATCGCGCGTCTCAGCAAAGACCCCGAGTTCGAACAGCTCGAAACTGCGGGATCTGGAGAGGACGTTATACGCATTCTCTCCCGCATCGAGGGGCGTCAATAACGTTTGACATCCCCGGACCCACCCCGATAGACTTTTTTTCCTACTGACTCTGTGACCTAGGGGCCTGCGTTGGTACGCAGACTGTGATTTCAAATGAACTCTGATGACGGGCTGACACGGCCCGATACTGTCGTTCTGGACGACGAAAAAGCCGAGCGGCTGAGCCGGTTTATGGCTCTGGTGCTTCGTCACCGCGCCCTCATGTTCGATCTTCCGATGGATGAAGAGGGCTTCGTCCCCATCGATGATCTCCTGGATCTCATGGCGGAGCGGCAGCGCTCTCTGGACTGGGTAGAGCCCGAACACATCGATGCCTTGGCCCGCAATCAAGGCCGCCAGCGGTTCGAGGTGCGCGACGATCGCGTGCGCGCAACGTACGGCCATTCGTTCAGCCGCCCCATCTTTTACCCGGCCGTAGAGCCGCCGGATGAATTGTTCGTTGCCATGTCACGCACGCGCATGGCGGAGGTGCGTCAAAAAGGATTGCGTCCTCAAGGGCGGCAGTACGTGCACCTCTCCAAGGAACGCGAGGAAGCGCTGGAAATCGGCCGGCATCATGATCCGAACGCATCTGCGGTGACGGTGCGCGCTCACGATGCTCACCAGCACGGCATCAAGTTCCATCGCCCTACCGAAGGTATTTTCCTCGTTGCGCAGATCCCTCCGGAGTTCCTGGATGTCGAAATGGAGTACGGTCGTCCTCCGCGCAAATCCCGGCGTCGCTAGTTTTTTTCCTTGATTCTCGCTCTCCACGATCTTCCTACTTCCCTTTGTTTGCAAAGATGGAGGGGAAGATTTACCTGCAAATGACGATAGTCAAACCAAGGGACGCTCACTTTGGTTGGGCCTAATAGGATCCTTTGGGAACCTTCGGCCTCGCTCAGCCCGGCAATTGGGCATCTTGAGCGTCCCCCACTATTAATCCGTATAAAGTAATTCTAATTCGTATAAAGCTAATACGTTTAATGCGGCTGATCGTGTTCGTCGGCCTCCGCGTCGGCTTTGGTCTTGTGAACCGTTCCGTCCGGATGCTCGGGCGGTGAATAAATCGTGTAGAGCTTCAGGGACTCGGTCTTCGAGACATTAATGAAGTTGTGAGCCGTTCCCGCCGGGACCACGACCGCGGATCCGTCCTTGACCGGGTATTCCTTGCCGTTTAGTACGGCCAGACCTTCTCCAGCTTCCACACGCAGGAATTGATCGATGCCGTGATGGGTTTCGAGGCCGATCTCTTCGCCGGGCTTGAGTGCCATCACCACCAGCTGCTCGTTCTTAGCGGTAAACAGGACTTGGCGAAAGTATTCGTTCTCGAGCGTCTTCTGCTCGATATCGGTGACGTAGGGATTCATCGTAGTCTTCTCCATGTCTAAGGTTGTCCCTGATCAAAGCACGTGAGCAGACCCGGGGGGCTACTCCACGGAATTATTTCACGATTCGGGTGATTTGATCAGGGTTCTCGACCAAGTTTCAAGGCATGAGGAGAAGGCGCCGCGACATCACGACCTCCGGCGTCCGCAGTCGGAGCACGTAGAAGCCGGGGGTCACATGACGACCCGTGTCATCCCGTCCATCCCAGGTAGTCTGCTTTGATCCCGGATCGAGTGCGTCGTGGACGAGCGTTCGAACCTTCCTCCCGGAAATATCGAAAATGTCCAGAGACACCTGGACCCGCGCGGCCAACGTATAGCCGATGCGTGTCGAGCCCCGGAACGGATTGGGCGAATTGGGCAAAAGCATGGTGCGGAAGCCGCTCGTGGGGTCGATCCCCGTCGTCTCAGTGGTGACCGAGAATGGCGCGTCAGTGATGTCGTAGCCGATGAACGCGCCTGATCCATAGGCTTCTACTTTCAACAGCCCGTTCGCCGTGGGATCCGCCGGTACATGCCACGCGAAGTGCGTTCCCCCCGACACCGAACCTTGTTGTTGCCACGACTGGCCGCCGTCCGGTGAATAGTAGAGGACGATCGAGTCGACGCCGTGCAAGTCATCAGAGGCCCAGGACACGTCGCGGAATGTTCCCGCACCCAGACGCTCACCGCCATTGGGAGCATGGAGGTGCGGCCGCAATACCCGTATAGCATCGTGTCCTGAAAAGTAGTGTTTGTTCCGGACCTCGCCTTGAATCAGGGCCTCGACGTCATCCTGAGGCGGAAAAGAACGAATGAAGGCTTCACGATCGAACCGAAGCTTCACGTCCGGAATGCCATTCTGGTTGGCATCGCCGATGGTGAAGCCATCCGGGTCGGCAGGAACCGTGTTTTGAGCCCGCACGGTTCCAAGAACGATCTCATCCGGAATATCGCCGCTCGGAAGCTCGACGTACGCGTTTACCCAGTGGCCGTTTGATCCAGGATTGAGGGTGTTGGGATCCACATCGATATACGAGGCTTCGACCGGGGCCAGGACATGAAGGGTCACCGGCACGATGACGGCGTTGTGGTTCAGGCTGTTCACGCGCACCGCGACGTGGCCGAAGTACTCTCCGGCGGAGAGATCTTGCGCCGAGACATGAACGCTACCGACCCCAGATTGAGCCGGGAAAAGTTGGCCACTCGAGGTGGTCAGCAACCATTGTGGGCCCGGCAGAGCCACGTCCAGACATGCATTGGCGAAATCCGTCCCCGAAGGAACGTCTAAGTCGGCATCCGGCGGCGTCATGTAGAGGAAATACAAAACGCGGGTCGCCCCTGGGATGCTGTACGTAAGATTATCCTCAAAAAATGTCGACGGCTGCCTATTGTACTGAATCGACGAGTTGGGAAAATCCGCCGAAATCAGAACGCGATGTATGGAATTCTGATTGCTGTGCCACAGACGATGCACGAATGCAGTGTGTCCATGTGATAGCCCGGGCAATTGGCTGCTGAAATTATTCAATGTAGTGTAAATTTGATTTCCCGTTACCTTGAATTGAGAGATATCCGCTAGATCCGCGGCAAACACGAATAGCCCAGGATACTTGCGCGTGAAGTACCGCCCTTGTGCGCCCAGCAGAGTTGACTCCCGAATGATGCCATTCGAATAGGGCAAGAATTCCAGAGGTTGCCCCAATGGGTTTTGTTGACTTAAATCCGTGGTGAGGAAGTTGTATTTGTAGCCATCACCAAAGGAGTTTCCCGTCAGCCCGTAGGAAAAATTAACTCGGTTTGGAATGAGATTGAGGATCTCAGAAGAATGGGCGTCCAATGCAGCCAGAATGTCCTCGAGTGTTCCCTGTTCTGCGAAAGAGGACCAGTTGAGTACGACACTGCCCTGATTGGATACTTGCATGCTCTGATCCGAGGATGAACCGATGAGCAGATTCAAGCTCATATTGGATGGGGCAACCACCGGCAATGCCGACAGAACTCCCGTTCCGATGACTCCTATGTACTCACAAACAGAACCAAGCCCCACCTGACATCCCTTTTGACCGGCCGCCGTGGGAGTAAACCGGACGACTACAGTCGCCGTGTCGTCCATGCTAGGAAGGTTGTAGGACTCTCCCAACACGATGGTGAAATCGGATGGGCCGTTTAATGTGACCGTGCCTACCCAAGGCCCGGTTTGTCCAAAGCTGCTCGGGCTGAAGCGAATGGCGAGGTCTTTAGACCCCCCAACTGCCACCGAGCCGAAGTTGGTCGTGCTGTTGGGAAGCAAACAATGAAGATTCTCGAGATTGGCTTTGCAGGGATTGTAACCGGTGTCCACCGCTCCTGGAGAGAACGTCACGAACGCGGCCGCGGAAAGAGGCAACTGGGTTTCCGCTCCACCACAGCCGGCAATTGCCAACTCCGGGCCGGTTTGAAGATGCATGTTCTCCGTGACCTGAAACTGGTCTGGCCCGTAGGCATACACATAAAAGGATCCCGCGATCGTGTGGTAGCCGTTAGGTGGAATGTTCGTTCCCTGGCAATTGATCCAGGTCAGGCGCGTGCCGCTTCCCGAAGTCGGCCATGGACCGTTGTCGCCGTCGTGTGGGTACTCGAGACCGCTCCCACAAAAAGTCCACGAATACAGGTCGACACCTTGTCCGGCGGCGGCATCGTAGGCAACGCCACATGAAAGCCCGGTTATTCCTGGTCCTTGGTATTCAGGAATATCGGCCACCACCAGATACACGTCATAACTCACCCCCACGTCTGCTTTGGTTGTGTATTGAAAGCAGGGGATCGTTGGCTTTGCGCCGCAAGCATTCTTGGAGGTGTGCGCCTGAACATGAAGGGCAACCTTGGCCTCCTCCATACCGCCCTGGGCGGACGAGACACAAGCAAAGGTTGCGATCGTGCTGAGAACGATTAAGCGCCGCATAGATCCCCCGTTCGTCGAGCCATGACGTGGTGAGCGCCAATTCGAGGCTGGGGTCAGGATACTCCCGATCAGACCTGTGAGACGGACGAAAATAGGATTTTCTGGGGGTAAGGGGGCTAAGCTCCGCCCAGACGCGGTTAAGGCGGGTTCTGGGAACTTAGGCCGCGTGGCGAGAGCTCCCCACGCGGCCTTTACAACTACTTAATGAGCTTGGCCGCTTTGAGCAGGCGGGTCTGACGTGGAGTGAGTCCATCGCGTCGCGACATGAATGCCCGCTTTTCACCTTTGCGTTTCACTTCACGCGCCCAAAGATAAATGTTGATTGGTTTGATACCAAGTTCTGCTCCTAAACGCGCGGCGGGAATGCCGGAGAGATGCGCCCGGACGACGGCGAGCTTCTTCTCGCGTGTAAAACTGCCTCGTTTGCGTCGGACTTTCTTTTTTGCCGCTGTCTTCTTCCGAGCCATTTGGGTTCCCCTTTTGTATCGAGATCAATGTCGAATGACCTTGTTTTTAGCGCGGAGGAACTATAATCGACCCAGAATCGGTTAAATAGTCAAAAGTTAAGCTTTGTTACAGATGTTGAGCATAAGAATATTGTTGCTAAATATCAGGAATACCCTGATCTCTCCAGAAAACCGGAGGTCTACCTACTCGCTCTTTTTTGGACGGCGGGGTAATGTTGATTTCGAGTCAATGCTTCCTTCATTTACATAAATTGGAGATTAATCGTGAGCAAGCTATTGCGAGCTGTCGTTGCCGGCTGGGGAGCCAAGAAGATCGGGGGTGGCTGCGGGTGCACCATTCTCGTATTTCTGCTCTTGTGGATGATTCTTGGGCACTTCAGCATCTTCCGCTAAGTCGACCTTAGATACGGGTAACTCTTTCATCAAAAATCGCGTATGTCCCGGTAACCCCCTCGTGCCCGGGAGGTCCTATGTCGGTTTTGTGGTTTATTTCCTTCCTCTTTGCGGCTCCGTCCATGTCATCCGCCGCTTCACTCGGCCCAGTACAGTACCTCGAAATCAAGCTGCAAGCCGATTCCTTATGGATCGCTGGGAACCGAGCCCAGGCATTGCCTCTCTACGAAGCGTTGCTGACCGCCAATCCGGAGGAACGTGATCTCCTGAGTCGTCGAGCGCGAGGCCTTTGGGCGGCTGGCCGAAAGAGTGAGGCTGTCCCGCTATTGATGGAGAGCTTCGACTCGAGGTTCGGCAACGCATCACTGATCGCGTGGCAGGTAGCCACCGAGCTGGCGGCCCGCGGTGACTCGGCAACCGCTATGCAATGGATCCAGCGTTCGCTCGACTCCGGCCTGGAACATCGGCCGGAGTTGAAGGACGAGGCTGCGTTTGCCCCCCTCAACGACACGAGTCATTTCAAGCAACTGGCCGGCATAGCTCCGTCTTCGCTCCAAGATCGGGTGTCCGGGTGGCGTTATGACCTGGATTACTTTCTTCAAGAGACACAACGACTCCATGCCGATCCCCGGCGAATCGCTTGGTCGTCCGATTTTGTCAGCGCAGTAGATTCTCTCAAGCTTCGCGTCCCCCAATTGAGCGATGCGGAAGTAGCCATGGCGCTTCAGAAGATCGTGGTCCGGTTAGGGGATGGCCATAGCGCTGTCTATCCCATGCCCACCGAGCGCGTTCAGTTCAGAGGAATGCTTCCTGTCTCGTTCTACGTGTTCAGTGACGGACTCTTCATCATCGGGGCCGATCCCGATTATCAACACTTAGTCGGGATGCGAGTCGACCGTATCGGAAAAACGCCGGCAAAAACGGCAGTCCGAGCCCTCGCCCAGTTCGTTTCTCGCGACAACGCGAATGGGATCTTGTGGATGGGCCCTTTGTACTTGCAGAGCCCCGATGTGCTGCAGGCGATTGGCGTACTGAACGCACCAGGAGCCGTTCCGCTTCGCCTCGTCGATCGCAAGGGGGACTCCCACGACGTATCACTTGTTGCCGGGCCGCCCAAGCAAATGAACGAACGGCTTCTTCCTCCGCCGGGTCAGACCGCGCCCCCATGGCTGGCTCGGGTGAACGAAAACTACTGGGACAAATCGCTTCCGGATCAGAACGCAGTTTACGTTCAGTTCAACCAAGTGCAGGATGCGGAGAATGGATCATCGATCGAGATGTTCGCTCGCGAAGTTCGTGATCTGCTTGCCAGTACCGGAGCGTCAAATTTGATCATTGACGTGCGCCATAACAACGGTGGAAACAACTTCCTCGTGCAGCCGCTCGTCGCATTGGTAGCATGGCATGATTTTTCGAACGCAGCGCACCGCACCTTCGTGATCACGAGCCGGAACACCTTCTCGGCCTGCCAAAACTTCATCAATCGCCTGGAGCGAGACCCCGGTGTGGTGTACATCGGAGAGCCCTCGAGTGGGAAACCGAATTCCGCCGGGGAAAATACACCGGTCGAACTGCCCTGGTCAGGCTTGCATCTTTCCATTGCGTCCCGCTGGTTTCAGGATTCGAACCCGGGAGACAACCGGCCCTACATACCCGTGTCGATGCCCGTCGCAATGTCCTCGGAGGATTGGTGGCAAGGGCGCGACCCGGTGATGGACGCGCTGACCGAGTATCTCCAGAAGCGAAAGAAATAGCCCAAGCCCGGAAGGCAACACGCGAAGCACGCGATGCGCTCCGGACCAGCATTGCGAGCACTATTTGCCAAGGCTTGGGCTTTTCTTTCGTTTCTGGAGGTCTTAGCCGCCCCAGGAAATCCGGTACACCGCTCCGGCGTAATCATCGGAGACGAGAAGCGCGCCGTCCGGCATCACCAGTACGTCCACCGGTCGACCCCACACACCACCTTTGGAAAGCCAACCCTGGGCGAAGGGCTCGTAGCTCACCGCTTTGTTTCCATCGAGACGCACGAGCATCACGCGGTAACCAATGGGCGTGCTGCGATTCCATGACCCGTGTTCGGCGATGAAGATCTGATTGCGGTACGTTTCCGGAAACATCGTTCCGGTATAGAACCGCATCCCGAGGGCGGCCACGTGGGGGCCGAGCTTTTGGACCGGTGGCACGAAGTCGGAACAGGGATGGCCTTCGCCAAATTCGGGATCGGTAATGTCGCCACCATGACAATACGGAAAACCGAAATGCATCCCCGGCGCGGCGACGCGATTGAGCTCGTCGGGAGGCGCGTTATCCCCCAGGAAGTCGCGCCCGTTGTCGGTGAACCAGAGCTCGTGAGTGACGGGGTGCCAGTCGAAGCCGACCGTATTTCGAATCCCACTGGCGTAAAGCTCTAAATGCGTGCCGTCCGCATTCATGCGATGCAAGGCGGCATACGGCGCATCGCGGACACACACGTTGCACGGCGCACCCACCGGAACGTAGAGCCTTTCATCGGGACCGAAGGCGATGAATTTCCAGCCATGGTGTGCGGAGGTAGGAAAGGCATCGCTCACCTCGACGGGAGCCGGGGGGTTGGACAGCCTGTTTTCGATGTCATCGAAGCGAAGGACGCGGGATATCTCGGCCACGTACAAGTTCCCGTCCCTGACCGCTACCCCGTTCGGCGAATTAAGACCTTGCGCCACCACCAGCACGTCCTCGGCGCGATGGTCCCCATCCTTGTCCCGTAACGCGTACACCCGGTCTTCCCGCGTGCCTACGAACACCGTGCCGGCGATGTCGAGCGTCAACGAGCGCGCTTCCGGAACGGGGTAGGCATATAGCTCGATGCGAAATCCCGGCGGAAGATGAATTTGATCGAGAGGCAGCGAGGATCCCCCCTGCCGCACCCCGTCTGAGGAACAGGCTAAGGCAGGAAGCAAGATAGCGAGCAGAATGCTTCCGCTCAGCGATCCGCGGGTGATTTCACGCAATCTTGGGGCAATTATCCGCAATTTTTTCATGTTGCTTGGCCTCAGATCGAGTTTAGCCCTGTTCCAGACTAGTTTGCGAGTGGTGTGAGCCTTGCATTCCTAGTCCACGGACAGATCCAGGGCCAGTCCACGAGGTGTGCTCCGTGGCGTCGCAACATGAGTTTCGCGCAATCAATGGGGTTCCTGAAACGCCCGAGGTCGAAGTAGGGGCGGGGTGGCGCCTCCTCCACCTCCTCCTTGCCCTCGCCGGATGGGTTTTGTTCGTTTACTGGTGGTTGATCGTCTTTCGCCGGGTCACCCCGACTGAAATCCGCTTCACGCTCATCTTCCTTACTGTCACCGCTCTAGTCATCGTGGTGGTGACCGCGTTCTGGGTTCTCCACAACAAATCTCTCTTCCGCCGGCGGAATCTCCGGTTACGAGCCATTGAATCTTCGGGCGCCGTCAAGCACGACGCGATAGGACGTCGCGTGCGCTTCGCCGAATCACGCGACACCCTCGCCGAGAGCGCGTTGGTTCGCGTGCAGATGGAAGCGGGCGAGAAGGTGTACTACCACGGCCTCCTGGAGACGCACCGGTGAACCTGCGCGGCTTCTTCGAGAGCGTGGGGAACAATCCCCTGTACTGGATCGCGCTGGGGTTCTTCGCCTTTTACCCCGTGGTGAGCGCGATCGTGTGGATCACTACGTCTCTCAACTACTACTTCCGGCGTGAGGCGCGCCACGATGAAACGCCGGAGCCGCTGGGGACCTACCCGCCGGTCTCGGTGCTCATCCCCGCTTACTGCGAAGAAAAGGTCATTGCAGAAACGTTGACTTGGGCCACCCGCATCGATTATCCGAATTACGAAGTCGTGGTGGTGGACGACTGCTCCAAGGATCGCACGCGAGAAGAAGTCATGCCGTTCGTGCGCGCGGGCCGGGTGCGATTGATCACCAAGTCCCGAAACGAAGGCAAGGCGATGGCCATGAACGACGCGCTCCCCTGCCTGCAGGGTGAGATCGTGCTCATCATGGACGCCGATGCCTGCCCCGATCCGCAGATCCTGCGCTGGATGGTTCCCCACTTCGCGTCGCCCCGCGTGGCGGCGGTGACCGGGAATCCCCGGGTCGCCAACCGGCTCACCTTCTTGAGCAAACTGCAGGTGATCGAATTCACGTCGATCGTCAGCATCTTGCGGCGCGCTCAGCGCGTGTGGGGGCGAATTCTCACCATGTCCGGTGTGGTCGGCGCATTCAGGAAATCCGCGTTGTTCGATGTGCACCTCTACAGCCCCGAAATGGCGACCGAGGACATCGACATGACGTGGAAACTTCAGCGCGCGTTTTATGACGTGCGGTATGAGCCTAACGCCATCGTCTGGATGAAGGTGCCGCTCACCTTGCAGGCACTGTGGAAGCAGCGCCGCCGTTGGGCGCATGGCTTGGCCCAGGTTCTCCGCCGTCATCGCGGCGTGGTGGTGAGCTGGAAATCGCGCCGGCTCTGGCCGGTGTACTGGGAAGCCGTGTTCTCGATTTTGTGGGCTTACTGCTTCGTATTTCTAACCACGTTCTGGGTTGTCTCGTACGCCGTGGGCGTGCCGCCGGTCGGCGCATCTCCCATTCCTAACTGGTGGGGGATGATGATCGGAACGCTGTGCTTGATGCAACTCTTGACCGGAGCGTTGCTCGATTCGCGCTATGACCCGAGCGTGATGCGTTCTTTTCCAGTCGCGGTGGTCTACCCCATCGTCTATTGGATGCTGATGTCGCTCATTACCGCGTTCGCGACACCGGCGGGTTTGTTCAAGCGGCAAAGCCGGGGCAACGTCACGCTGTGGAGAACGGCGCGATGAAACGCATGCTGGGGCTGTTCGTGTTCGCGGTGCTATTTGTGCCGTCCTGGGTATGCGCTCAGGCGGACGTCGATTCGGCCTGGGCGGAAGCGCGCCGGCTCTCGGACGCCAAGCAATATGACCAAGCGCTTCACGTTCTCGCGGGTGCCCTGGAGAGCCACCCCGACAATGTGAGTCTCCTTTGGTTGCAAGCGGGCGTGAACGGGTGGGCGGGACGGGACGCCGAGGCCGTACGCCTTTATGAATCGCTCATGGCCTCACATCCGCACGTGGATGATGCGGTGCGCATCGATGCCGCGCGCGAGAACCTCGAGATTGGTCGTCCCGCCAAGGCCCTGGAATTAGCCGATGCTTGTTTGAATGTGGATCCGGAGAATATGGATGCGATGCACGTTCGCGCGTCGGCACTGGCCGATCTCGAACGCTGGGACGAGGCCGAGGCGGCCTTCGCGGCGGTGTTAAGCAAAGACTCTACAGATGTGGATGCGCGGATCGGCGCTGCGCAGGTGGCTAATTGGCGTGGTGATCATCGCCGAGCGGCAGACATGTTTCAGGCCTTGGTGAACGACGGCGTGAACAATACGGATGTATGGAACGGACTCGCCTACGCGCGGTACTGGTCCGGCCGCTCCGATCTGGCCACGGATCCGATGAAGCATTCTCTGGCGTTGGATCCGCAGGATCACACGGCCACGGATCTCTCCAATCAGTTGCGCTGGGAGACCGGACCGTGGGTCTCGGCAGATTATCGCGGTTCCGACGACAGCGATGAGCTCCACGTAGGTGAGGCGCGACTCGAAGTGCATCAACCCTTGAGCCCTCAGGATGTGGTGACAGCTTTCTGGAAACGTCAGGAAACGAATGGGCCGCCGCGCGATTTCAATATGGCCGGCGTTGGAGGCGGTTACTCACGCCTCTGGTCCACATCCTGGTCCAGTGATGTGTCGGTCGAATACCAGTACGAAGGCGCGCTGGAAGACGCACACCTGTTGGGAGAGGCCAACACGACTTACCGGCCCTCCGACACGATGCGCATCGATGCGGGCGTGGCGCGCGAGCAAGTGATGGCGGGGAATGCGCTCGATCTCGACATTCTCGACTGGATCGGCACGGTGGGTGCCGATTGGCGGCCGATGGAGCGCTGGCTGTTCACCGGTGCATTGCGGCGTCACTGGTATTCGGACGACAACACCGCGTGGCGGTCCACCGCGGTGGGACAGTACAACTGGATGCAAGGACCGCGTTTCGAGTCCGCGTTGAATGCACGGTTCGAGCATTTGACCGCGGCGGACAATCCGGGGCACGGGTACTACGCCCCGGACAGCTATTTCGAATGCACTCCCGGGATTCTGGCGACCTACACCTGGCCCTCCAGATGGTCAGTAGGCGGTGAGGTTCGGGCAGGTTTCCAGAAGGAAAACGGTGCCTCCGCGGAGTTCCTCGGAGGGCTTTCGGTTCGCGCGGAGGCGCCGGTTTCTCGGGGGATCATGGTCGGGGTCGAAGGCGAGGTGACCGACTCGAATCTCGCCACGGCATCGGGGTATTCACGGAACTCATGGGGGATTTTCGTCCGGGGAAGCTGGTAGATGCTGCGGTTTGGACTTCAGCATCGGCTTCGGCTTCGGCGCAGCTCGGCAATCTGGTTGGCATGCGTGGGTGGGTTGAGCGCCGCACCAGGGGCTCTGATGGCAGATCCGGGATCGCTTCCCCTCGAACCCGGCTCTCTGCAATCAAGACACAGGGACCTCGGTCTGCCCCTGGTTGCGGTGCTCTGTTATCACGATGTCTCGTCCGCGCCCGATTCCTCGGTGGAAACGGTAACGCCGGACGCGTTGCGGGCGCAGATCGTGAGTTTGCGGGATGCGGGCTGGACGTTTCGGACCGTGGGCGGATTGCGGTCCTATTACGAAACGTGGCATAAGTTGCCCGACAAGACCGCAGTGTTGACGTTCGATGATGGGCACTTGAGTTTTCTCACCGAAGTGATGCCCATTCTCCGCGAGCTGAACGTGCCCGCGGATTTGGCCGTCATCAGCGGGTACGTTGATCATCCTCCCCCAGACATGCCTCCTTTATTGGGGTGGACCGAGCTGCGGCACTTAGCCCAGAGCGGGTTGGTGGAAATGGTGTCGCATTCCAACTTGTTGCACATGTATGGAGTGACCAACCCGCAAGGGCTATCTGCTCCCACGGTGTCCAGCCGCTTGTACTTGTTGAACCAGCACCGGTACGAGAACCGGGATGAGTATCGCGATCGGATCTTGAAGGATTTGACACTGTCGCGGTCGCGGATGCGGGAGGAGCTGGGGGTGGACGTGGACGTGCTCGCTTGGCCGTATGGCGAGCATAACGACGTGGCGCGTGGCGTGGCATTGGAGGCGGGATTTCGCACGACGTTGGGCTTGGAAGGTGCCTGCGTTTGGGCAAGCGATATGCAGTCGGGCTACATGTCGCGCGTGCTGGTAACTCGGAACGATGTGATTTCGGGGAAGGATTTGAGCTGGCTGTTTCCTGCAGAGCCGGCGTCACGAAGTGTGGTGGTTGAGCTGGATGCATTGTACGACCCTGATTCGTTGCAGTGCATTGCCAACATCGAGAACACGATTCACGAGCTTTGGGATAAAGATGCGACAGATGTGTGGCTCTCGGTGTACTCGGACGTTTCCGGCACAGGGTATTTGGAGAGCACGTACTTCATGAATCACCAGATTCCGGTGAAGACCGACATCTGGTCGATGACCGCGATTCGCATGAAGCGAGCGGGATTTCGGGTGTGGGCTCGGGTGCCGGCTTTGAATTTGACCTGGGCGTGGGTGGCACATCCCGACTGGCGCTTGGCCTACGAGGCTTCCGGACAACGGTGGCCCTTCCGGTTGTCGCCGGATGTGCCGGAGGCCTTGGGCGCCGCGCGTGATTTCTACAATGATCTAGCGGTGTATGCGCCGCTTGATGGGGTGATCTTCGAAACGGATGCACGGGTGGGCGAAGGGGATGGGTTGCGAGGTTCTCCGGATGCGGATCAAGCCGAAAAAGACCGGGTAATGAACGAGTACCTGATGGTTCTGGAACGCACCGTGATGGCCTGGCGACCGCATTGCAAGTTCGCGCGGGCGGGAGACGTTTCGAGTAACGTCCTGGTTAGCACCGGTTCGGGGCGGTAACTCTTTCGCGTCTCCCGTTCGCGTTGAACTGCTTAATCGCGCCTCATCGAATTCTCACCAGGCGCTTTGACGCTCTGAACTGCGGGGCGACCAGGTCGTACAAATACACTCCTGATGTGACGAGCTGACCGGCGTCGTCTCGCCCGTCCCATGTCACCGATCGGGTCCCTCGCTGGACTTGTTCATCCATGAGGACGCGAATCTGCCGCCCCGCCAGGTCAAGAATCCTGAGGCGCGCATTCCCGTTCTGGGCCAGCGTGAACACAATGGTCGCTTCCCGGCCGACAAACGGATTCGGCGAAACTGAGTTTAGTTGCGGATGCAGTCGGCTTACGATTGCGGAAACGAGACCGACCATCCGGCTTTCCCCGGACCGGTCCACTTCTTCCAAGCGATAGTAGTAGGTCTGCCCCGGAACCACTTGTTCATCGAGGAAACGGTAAGTGGATGAAGGGCGAATGAGTCTGTCGTTGAGCGGTGCGAACCCCTGCCGGGCTTCTACCGAGCGCCAGACGCGAAAGCCCGAGAACTCCGATTCGAATGAAGTTCGCCATTCCAGAAGCACGGCCAGCCCTTGAGTCGTAGCTTGGAAATACGAAAGCGCGACCGGAGACACCACAGAGCACTGAACAGGTACGACAATAAGACCGGAAGGCCCATCCGGGACGTAAACGAAATCGTCTGAGATTCCAATTGTCCTGGCGTACCCGGCTGCTCCCACGTTTCCCACTACTCGTGGAGCATCGGGATCTGTGACATCCACCATATGGACACCGGAATCATTGTCCGACACGTAAGCAATGTGACCGGCCACACGAATGCCATCGGTGTTTCCTGGAGTGCTCAACTGTCCACGAACCTGTGGTGACAAGGGATTTGTAATGTCGACGACCAGAAGTCCATATTGCTGAACATCCGGCGCCGGATGCATATCACCGGTTAAATACGCGAAATTACCCGATATGTCCAAATTGACCGGCGTTCCGGGCGTGTCGACGCTACCGACGACGCTGGGGTGGGTTGGATCCGAGATATCGACCACCCGTAAAGGGCCGCTTCGGTCGGTGACATAGGCATAGGGGCCGGATATCGCAACTCCAGAGGCATCTGTGTCTACGGCAGCAACGATTACCGGAAATTGGGGGGCGCTGACGTCGATCACCCGAAGACCGGAACGCCCGTTTGCGACGTAGGCGTAAACGCCGGAGACAGCGATGGCAAGGGCCTCGCTCATTGTGTCCAGACTTCCAACAAGAGTGGGCAAAGATGCGTCGGTTATGTCGACTACTTGAAGGACAGTCCCGCCGAGAACGTAAGCATGATTCCCGGCAACGGCAACCCCTTGGCTGGGGGCGTCCAAACTCCCAATCTGAGCGAGAGTTGGGCTTGAGAGGTCGATGATGCGAAGTGCATGTTCATCGGCCACATAAGCACGATGATCCGAGATCCCGACCGACCATGCCAATCCAGGAGTGTCCGCGATTTTCAATGATCCGGACGGCAATGGATCCTTCAAGCTGAATACCTCGAGTCCGCGAGAGTCCACCACGTAGGCATGGGTTTCCGTAACTGCGAGTCCGTCGGCATCAAAAGGCGTGGCAAAACTCGACACGACCACCGCCGAGGGGGGCTGCGCGATGTCGACCTGAATAAAATGGTCGAAGCCCGCGACATACAGATATTCCCCCGAAACCTGAACCCCATAGGCCGCTGCTCCAACGTATGGAAGATCCTTCACCATGAATGGGGCGGTGGGGACGGTCGCGACATCGACGATCTTCACCCCGTCAAAACGATCGGCGACGTACGCATAACCGCCCGAGACACAGACATCCACTGCGGTGCGTGTGTCGACGCTTCCCACGATGGCCATGGCCGCCGGATCACTGATGTCGACGACCTGCAGACCGGATGCATAGTCCGCGACGTATGCGAGTTCTCCAGACACATCGATGTCGATCGCGTAGCCGGGAGTGTCGATCGTATCCACGACAGTGGGCTGGGTTGGGTTCGTGATGTCCACCATCTTGATCCCGGCATCTCCGTCTGCGAGCAGCGCATACGAACCCCAGATTGCCACGCCTTCAGCCTGGCCCCCGGTATCCAGGTCCGTCACAACGATCGGTGACGCGGGATTAGCAACGTCGATCACCGTGAGGCCGGCGTCAAGCGCCGCAACATAGGCGTAGGAGCCCGAGACGGCGACCCTTCGATTATGATGCAGTGTCATCGTCTCACCTACCAGCGTCGGAGCGGAGGGATCCGTAACGTCGATCACCGCGAATCTTCCTCCATTGACCACGTAGGCGAAGGACCCTGAGAAGGCGACGCCATCGCACCAGCCCAGCACAGCTTGACCCGTCCAATGGATGTAATTTCCGTAATCAATGCAATCAGCCGACGAAACACGAGGAATGCTCCATGCTGAGAGGAGAAGATTCAAGGCTACCGATAGAAGCAAACTCCGCCAGGCAGAGCTGTTACGGCCGCGGTTACCAAAGAGGAAGTAAAACGGTAGGTCTTTCATGGATCCCTCCTAGACTTCGGAGATCGAACAGCCCTTGCAATCAAACTGAGGAGGGGTTTTCTTCGTCTATTCTAATCCGCGAACATTATCGTTGGTAGAAGTAATGAATTATTTTTTACTTCAGCGATTCTCACATGACACACCGGATCACTTAACTAGTTTTGTCAGCTTCCCAGTGTTTCTCTGCGAACCAGTTCCACGCGTGTAGATTGCGGTCCTATTACGAAACGTGGAATCGATTGCCAGACAAGATCGCAGTTTTGACGTTCGAGCATGGGTATTGAGTTTTCTCACTGAAGTGATGCCCCTTCTCGGCGAGCTGAACGTGCCTGCGGATCTGGGGATCATCAGCGGCGACGTGCATTGCAAGTTCGCACGGGCGGGAGACGTTTCGAGTAACGTCCTGATTAGCACCGGTTCTGGGCGGTAACTCTTTCGCGTCTCCCGTTCGCGTTGAACTTCTTATTGTTTTATCACTCCACGTTGCTGTTTTTGAACTCGCTCCGGGACAGATTCAAAAGTAAGCGCCTTTG
>Ga0068861_100000765_pt1 | contig 19275 bp, 16 predicted proteins | sample KBSSwiS42_FD_66593 | JGI IMG/M metagenome (GOLD analysis project Ga0068861, IMG submission 66593) | Switchgrass rhizosphere microbial communities from Kellogg Biological Station, Michigan, USA - KBS Switchgrass S4-2 | ecosystem: Host-associated > Plants > Roots > Rhizosphere > Soil ...
GGACATGTTGCGCGCGAGTATAGCAGCGGCCTCCGCGGGGAATGCTAGTGAGGAATTTCGGGGGAAATCCCGAGACTTCTAGACCTGCGAAACCTGCAGGATGCTGTGGCGAATCTGCTCCGACAGGACCAGCTGAGCGTCGGCCGCGACGCGGACCAGTACCTCGTCGAACTCGAGATTGCCCGACCCACCCACCCGGACGACGCCGCGCTCGCGCAGCAGGTCGATGAAATTCGAGAACAGTGCGCGATCGAAGAACTCCGGTGAATTGAAGCCGTAGAGCATGTTGATGCGCTGGGCGGCCAGCTGGCAGTCCTCCTCCAGGGATTTCTGGTTGAGCGCGCCGCTGCCGGCCCGGATCAGCAGGGAAATGGCGAGGTAGTAGCGTTCGATGGTTTGAATGGCCCCCTGCGCCAGCATGGACAGTTGCAGCGCCGCCTGTGAATCGGGCGGCGGCCGCATCCAGGTGGTGCGGTCCTCGTTGGGTTGCAGCACGCCGAGGTCGGCGAGCGCAGCAAGCACGCCGTCCACCACGCGGGCCAGCTCTTCTTCACGCCAACGCAGGAAAAGCTCGGATGCGACGTACGGATAGATTCGCCAGGCGAGTCGCTGGATGTCCTCGGTGCGCAGCACGGAGTTTCCAATGAACGCACAGGCCACGAGCGATGGCAGCGCGAACAGGTGCAGGACGTTGTTGCGGTAGTAGGCGATGAGCTGCGCGCTCTCGTCGCTCATCTTCACCACGTCGCCGAGCTTGTGCGACACGCGCGAGATGATCTTGAGCGCGGCGCCGTATTCGACGATCTCGGCGGGCGACGCCCCGGTCACGGTGACTCGCGGGCTGTACGGCGAGGTGCGCAGCAGCCTGATGTACAGGTCGAGCTGGCGATGCAGGGCGCTCTCCGGCAGCGCGCCGCGCGGCGTGGCGAGCAGCACCGTGGCCAGCAGGTTGATGGGGGTGACCGCCGCCGCGGCATTGATCCCGCGCATGATGGCCTGCGACAGGTCGTTGACCAGCGCGTTGACGGCCGGCAGGCGCGTGTCGTCGTCGAAACGCTGTTCGCGCCAGCTCGGCAGATGCGTCTCGAGCAGGTCGTTGAGCCGGATGGGCTCGCCGACGTTGACGTGCACCGTGCCGAACCGTTCGCGCAGCACACCGAGCGACGTCAGCACGTCCCACCAGCTCTCCTTCTTCTTGGGCGCCCCCGACAGCTCCGAGATGTAGGTGGTCGCCTCGACGATCCGCTCGTAGCCGAAGTACACGGGCAGGAACACCACCGGCCGCACCGGGTCGCGCAGGAAGCTGCGCACCGTCATCGACAACATGCCGGTCTTGGGCTGCAGCAACCGGCCGCTGCGCGAGCGTCCGCCCTCGATGAAATATTCGATCGAGTGCCCGCGCGCCATGATGGCCGCCAGGTACTTCATGAACACCACGGTGTACAGCGCGTTGCCGGCGAACGATCGGCGGATGAAGAACGCACCGCCCTTGCGCAGCAGCCGGCCGACGACCGGAATGTTGAGGTTGATGCCCGCGGCGATGTGCGGCAGCGCGTAACCCTGGTGGTAGATGATGTACGACAGCAGCAGGTAGTCCATGTGGCTGCGGTGGCAGGGCACGTACACCACCTCGTTGCCTTCGGTCACCTGCCTGAGCGTCTCGGCGTGGTTGAACTTCACGCCATCGTACACGCGGTTCCAGACGCGCCCCAGCAGCTTCTCGGCGATCTGCACGAAGGCGTGCGAGTAGTTAGCGGCGATCTCGAAGGCGTACTTGCGCGCCTGCAGCAGCCCGGGCCGGTACTTTTCGTGCTTCTCGTTGGCCTCGGACGCGACCACGGCGCGCACGGCGCGCGCGCGCAGCACGCGGGCCACGATGGTGCGCCGGTGCGAGAGGTCCGGCCCGATGCGCACCGCGCGTTGCCGCCGCAGCAGGCCGCGCAATACCCGCGTCATGCGCCGTGCCTGGTCGACGGCCGGCGCCGCATCGAGCATGGAACGCAGGCTGACCGGTTCGCCGATCTCCACCATGACGTTGCGGCTGTTGAAGAGCACGGACCCGAACTTGCCCACGCGCGTGGTCAGCGCCCAGTCCTCCGCGAACAGCAGGCGCAGCCAGGACCTTTCCTTCTGCGGGGCCCGGCCCCAGTAGACCGCGGTGGGCACGAGCAGCAGGTCGCGCACCGCGTCGCCGCGCAACTCCTCCACCAGCGCCAGCAGGTAGGCCGGCGGCCGCCGCGTGTGGGTCGCGTCCCAGAAACGGCGACGGCGGCCGACGTCGAAATACGAGCGGCGGCGTTCGACCGGAAGACTCGCCGAGCGCTTTTCCGGATACGGCAGGTGCAGTTTCTCGGTGACATTGCACAACACGGCGAGATCGGCCGTCGAATCCCGCTCGAGCACGTAACACACCGGCACGCCGGGACTGGTCAGCGACGGCGCCGGTTCGGACGGCTGCACGGCCGCCCGCACCCATAGCCTGAAGAACCGTCGCAGCAACCATCCCATCGTTTTTTTGATCCCGGGCGTTTGACTATGATGTTAGTCGACCGAGTGTAGCCGAGTCGGCTGGAGGGCCATGCATGAAGGACCGCAGGATCATCCTGACCGGCGCTTCCGAGGGAATCGGACGCGCGCTCGCACTCGCACTCGCCTCCCGCGGCGCGCGCCTGGCGCTGGCGGCCCGCGACCGGGAACGCCTCGAAACGCTGGCCCAGGAGTGCCGCGCGCGCGGTGGCGAAGCGATCGCGGTGCCCACCGACGTCACCAACCAGCAGGACCTGGAATGGCTCGTCACCGAATCGGTCAAATCCTTCGGTGGACTCGACGCCGTGATTCACAACGCCGGCATCACCATGTGGAGCCGCTTCGATGCGCTCCAGGATTTCAGCATCTTCGAGCGGATCATGGAGGTGAACTACCTCGCGCCGGTGCGGCTCACCGCGCTCACGCTGCCGCACCTGCGGCAGGCGCGCGGGCTGATCGTGGCGATCGCCAGCCTCGCGGGACTCACGGGTGTGCCGGAACGTTCCGGTTACGCCGCGAGCAAACACGCCATGATCGGTTTTTTCGACTCGCTGCGCATCGAGCTCGCCGGCTCGGGCGTGGACGTGAGCGTGATCGCGCCGGATTTCGTGGTCAGCGAAATCCACAAGCGCGCCATCGGCCCGGACGGCGAGCCGCTCGGCAGCTCGCCGATGATGCAGCTAAAGATCATGACAGCGGACGATTGCGCCGCGCGTATCGTACGCGCCATGGAGAAACGCCAGCGCCTGCTGCTGATGTCCACGCGCGGCAAGTTCGGCCGCTGGCTCAAACTACTCGCGCCTGGGCTGATCGACCGGATCGCCGCGAAGGCGATCCGGCAAAGACACTAGGCACCCCCTGAGATCGACTATCCGGACTACGAAGCGTCGGGCGGAAGATCCAGCGACACCAGGAAATACTCGAACAGGTACTTGAGGAAGCGCACCTCGCTCTGCAGCCGGTGATCGCTGTTGAGGATGTGCAGCGCGCAGCCGTGGCGGCGTGCGAACTCGATGCTCTGCTCGACCGGTACCACGTCGTCCTTCCAGCCGTGCACGATGGTCGTCGGGCAATCGAGCAGCCTCTCGCGCAGCGGTGGCAATCCGGGCATGGTCAGCGCCGGCGCCATCAGGAACACGCCGCGTGCATGCAGCAGCGAGGCGGCGGCCACCGAAACGTAGCCCCCGAGGCTCGAACCGCACAGCACCAGGTCGCCCTTGAGCTCCTTGCAGAAGTCGACCAGCTTGTTGACGCGGGCACGCGGGTCGTCGATGCCGCGGTAGTCCACCGACTCGACTTCGTACCCTTCGCTGCGGGCATTGCCGGCCAGTGCCGTGATCTTGACGCCCCAGGGACCGGCGTCCTTGCCATGTGAAAACACCACGTAACGGTCTGTCACGGTGCCCTCACATTTTCCACAGCAACGCGTCGAGCGAGCGCGCGGTCTTCCGCGTGTCGCGCAACGCGCGGTTGCCGCGCGCTTGCACACCTTCGCGCGCCAGCCTCGAGAGCTGCTCGCGGGCGTGCTTCGAACCCGGCGGAAAGGCGATGCGCCCGCCTGCGCCGGTGACACGATGCCACGGCAGATGCGGCCGATCGCCCGACTCGCGCAATACCTGCCCTACCAGGCGTGCGCGTCCCGGCAACCCTGCATGCCGTGCCACTTCCCCATAACTTGCGAAGCTGCCGCGCTTGATGGCGCGCACGGCCTTGCGTATCGCGGCCGCGCGCGAGCGCGCTGTCGTCGTTGAATCCAATTTGACCCCCCGGTCAATCAAATTTGTTGCCTGGCGTGATTGCGATGGACGCGCAGCAACGACTAGAGTTTCGTCTCTCATGGCCCGAGTAGCAACCGAAGTACCACAATCCGACTGGCTCACCCGCACTGACACCACGTCAGCGGGGCCGACCCTGCGTGCCTGGATGCGCATGAGCCGCACCGCTTTCGGCCGCTGGCTGTTCGCACGCACGGTTTCGAAACGCGCGCCCTACTTTGGAACCATCAGGCCGCGATTCCTGGAGTTGCAGCCGAAATTGTGCCGGGTGTCGATGCGCAAGCGCCGCGCGGTGGAGAACCACATCCGCACGGTGCACGCGCTGGCGATGGGCAATCTCTGCGAGCTCGCGGCAGGCATGTGCACCGAGGTGACGATCCCGGTGGGCATGCGCTGGATCCCGCGAGGTATGACGATCGAATACCTCGCCAAGGCGACCACCGACGTTACCGCGACGGCACGCCTCGACAAGACTGAATGGACGGGCGCGGAAAATGTCGCGGTGCCGGTCTCGGTCACCGACGCGGCTGGGAAGGAAGTCGTGCGCGCGGTGATCTCGATGTACGTGTCACCACGCAAGGAGTGAAGGTCGGGCTGCGGCCCGCGAGTCCGCCCGCCGGCTCCAACGAGCGCGGCGGGCGGGGTCGCCGTCGCGGATTACCAGGCGTGGTGGCCGCCACCGTGGTCGTGATCGTCGCGATCCTCATCGAAGATTTCATACGTGGCGTTCTCGCCGTGCTGCTGCGTATAGAACACGCGCCATCCATCCTGGAAGGGTCGTGGCACACGCGCGCCGAGCAGGCCGCCGATGCCCGGGTCGCCGTCGGACACGTGAATGCCCGTGAGCTCGTTGTCGCCGTCGTTCTGAAATCCCGGCATGCCCACGAACCCCGCATCCAGCGTGGCAAGGCCGTCGCGGCCGCCCGCGATGATGCGCACCGGCTGCGCCGCGCTGTTCGCGTAGTTGGCGCGCAGGTCCAGCAGCCAGCCTGAATCGAGCGCGTTGGCTGCGGTGTGCAGTCCCTCGCCGCGATCTTCGACGAACACCGCATGGTTCACGTCCCAGAACGCCATGTTGTCGAAGGCTGTGTGTTCGAGATCGCCCTTGAAGAAGAGCGTCAACTTGCCGCGATCGGCGCCCGGGGCAAACTGCGTGAGTTTCATGACGCCGCCGAATCCACCGAAGTCGGACCCGGCGGTGGTCGTCGCGCTGGTGTCACCGGTTTCGGTGAAATAGAACTCGCGGAAACCAATGCCGGGGCGGAACAGGCCGTTTTCCGGACGCTTGAACGGTGTGGCGCCCTTCGCCTTCGCGAGCGCGTTGGCGTTGAACACCGCGGTACCGTCGACGTCGGTGTCGTGCACCGTCACCCAGCGTGACTCGAAAACGTTTCCGTAGGTGTGCAGGTCCTTGAGGTCCTGCGTGAGCGCATGGGTGGCGTCGAAGACGATGGGGCCCGAACCGTCGAGCTTCACGATCTGCAGCGCCTGCAGCCTGCCGCCGCGCGTGAGATCCATGCGGTTCTTCGGCACGAAGCGGAACACGAAGCTGTTGGCGACCCTCGCTCCGGCGACCGTCGAGCCGCCGATATCTTCGACGATCCACAGGTTGCCCGCGGGATCCACCTGCACGCCCTCGAACCCGCCACGCCCGAGCGCGCCGGCGAGGCTGACGACGGTCGATGGAACGTCGGGCGATGCCTGCCACACGCCGCCGGTGGCGGTGCCGTTGCCTTCGGCAGTGAACAGCAGTTGGCGCGCGAACGGGTCCCAGGTCGAGCCGTCGATCGTGGGCAGCGCGGCGCCACTCGAGTCCACCGTGGCCAGCAGGCTCACGCGATGCGCGCCATCGGCATCGAGGTTCACGCGCGAGATGAAGCTGTGGCCGCCCGCACCGTTCTCGTGGCCCTGGAACAGAAAGTGCGTGCCGTAGTCGTACCCGGGATCCGCGCCATGCAGTCCGGGCAACACCAGGTAGGTATTCTTGTCCGGCTCGGTCTTGGTGGCCTCGATCACCGGTGCACCCGCGGCCGGCAGCGCGCCGGCGACGGGCACGTGCGGCCCGTCGTCGTTGAAGCCGTAGTAGCCAAAACCGGGGCTCGGGTTTTCGAGCGGCGTGGAGCCTTCGGCGACGATGCTCTGCCGCAGGCCGGGTGCCAGCAGGATGGGCGCCGAGATGCCGGTGAGCCGCGGATTCGGATCCGGGATACCACTCAGTCCGGTGGCGCCGGCAGCGGTAGCGACGCTCAGTAGCGTGACGAGTCTCGCGCTGCGTGATTTCGCGATGTGCATGATTTTCCTCCAGGCGAATGCTGAACTTGATGGAACAGGGGTTCGCAGAGGATCGCCGCAGCGCGTGACGCTTCGGTGACGCCGAAGATTAAAAACCCGCAATGGATGGAAGACGCGCGCGCTTCCTACGAGGCGCGCCGCCGCATGGGTCGGAACGCGTGAGCCTTGATTATTCCGAAACGGCCGCCGTCGCCCGGCCCGGGCGCGGCATGCGAGCCGTGTCCTCGTCGTCCGCCGGCGAAACCACCGGCACGAGGCCACGCAGGATGGACGACTCGATTTCCAGGTCGACGCTCGGCGAGTAGTGCGCAAAGCGATTCACGGTGATGGGCCGCGTGCGCGACCCGCCGGGACCATGCGTCACCAGGAACGCGTGATACTCGCCCGGCTTGCTGGCCGCGAATCCGTAGGCGAGATTGAACTTGCCGGCGCGCAGGATCTCTTCGTTGTTGATGCGATCGTCGCAGACCACGAAGTAACTTTCCTCGCCGGAACGCCCGGCGAACGCGCCCTCGGCGAACAGCGATTCGAGGAAGGCCTCGACCTGCGCGCGCACGAGGATCCAGGTGGACTGCGCATTGCGCTCGAACAGGATCCAGCGGGTGCCGCGCTCCACGCTGGTCATCACGAACAGCGCCAGCCGCCGCGCCGAGAGGTAGCGCCAGTCGCTGACCGCCGCCGAGCCGCTCGCCAGGGTGCGCGGGCTGGCGGCGTACTTGGGCGCGATGCGCACCGACTGCAGCAGGTTGATGCCGGCATTGATCAGCCGGGCGCGGTCTGCGATCGACACCGTCCAGGCGGGCCGCAGACCCGGCCGAAGGATGGCATCGTCACCCTCGGCGGCGGCCCAGACCGGCCAGGATTCGTCGCAGCGCGCGATCATGCCGGCCGCGACACCGCAGGGCGCGAACATCTCGAAACGCCCACGCAGGCGATCGAACGCCACGACGCGCGGATAGAACATGGCGGCGTCTTCGCTGCGGAATGGCCAGTGGCGCATGCCATCGAGCGCCGCGGCGCCCGAAGCCCATTCGGAGGGCGGATCGACGATCAGGATGGCGCGCCGCTCACGGCAGAAACGCCCGGCGACCAGCAGCGTGGACAAACCCACGTCGTGTTCACGCGTCAGCGGCGGTATACACAGCAGGTTGATGTCGGGCGCGGCATGCAGCGCGAAGATGCCGGTGCCGGATTGCGCCGAACCGATGATGTCGTAGTCGGTGATGGGTCCACCGTCATCGCCGTCGGGATTGGAGGGTGTGTAGCCGATGACCGCGCCATTCGCGGCCGGCGGCGTGCGCGCCGGGCGTTCGGTCGGCACGCTGCCCTGGACGCGCACCAGCCGCGATTCCAGCAAGGCATCGGCGACGAAACGGTCCGCACCGGGCGTCACGGACAGCCGCCGGAAGATCTCCTGGTCTTCGATGTGTTCGGATCCGGCGGTGCGCACGCGCTGGACCACGAGATTGAAACGGTCGTGATCCTTGGTTTCGATGGCGTCGTAGTCCACCGAGGCACGCAGGAACTCGCGCGACCCGGCACCCACACCCCGCAGCACCAGCCGGCCGCGGACCGTGGGCAAGGTGAGCGTCGGAGGCCGGGCGCCATTCACCACGCGGACGATGACGGCGCAACGGCCGCCGTTCTCGAAGAACTGTTCGACGGCGTAACTCAGCGTGGAGGGCTGCCAGAGTCCGCCGAATACGCGGCTGTAGTCCGCGAAGCTGCGCACCGGCACGGGTTCGTTGACGGGACCTTTGAGCGCGCGGCCGACGAAGGCGGCGATATTGGTCGCGGCTCGCGCGATGACACGCAGAGAGCCGGGCTGTTCGGCAGTCAGGACTTGCGAGTCAGATGGCTCGGCCAAAAATCTCCCCTGGACGCGCGGCTCTTCGACCCTAAAGCCGGCGCGACGCTGGCGGAATGTAGCAGCGTCTCAGTATGGCCGCCACAGCGGTACGGCGCGGCGCTTGAAAATCGTGACGAGCAGAAGTCCGGCGACGAATCCCCCGATGTGCGCACCGAACGCGATGCCACCTTCGCTGCCGGCCGGACGCAGCAGACTCATGCCGCCGAATACCAGCTGCATCACGAACCACGCCGCCAGCACCCACACGGCCGGGTAACGTCCGATCGACACGATCAGGAATCCGATCGGCACGCCTAACAACACCCGCGCGCGCGGATACAGCAGCAGGTAGGCACCGAGCACGCCCGAGATCGCGCCGCTGGCGCCGAACATCGGCGCTGCCGATCCGGCATTGGGAAGCACGTGGGCGTAGGCAGCGGCGACGCCGCACAGCAGGTAGAAGATGATGAATCGCACGTGCCCCATCGCGTCTTCGATGTTGTTGCCGAAGATCCAGAGGAACAGCATGTTGCCCGCCAGGTGCCAGAAACCGCCGTGCATGAACATCGAGGTGAGCACGGTGACGGTTGCCGGAAGATGCACGGTGCCCTCCTCGAATGACATCCGGCCGGTGAGCACGGCCGGGATGACGCCCAGCAGGTAGGTCGCGCGCTGCGCGCCGACCAGCGTCAACACGTACACCAGCGTGCACGCGACGATGATGCCCACGGTGACGTAGGGCCTGGTCGTGGTCGGATTGTCGTCGTGCAGCGGCAGGATCATCGATTCAGCGCTTTCCCTTGAGCACGATGTCGTCGAGCGTCGCCACCGCGATCGGATGGTAGTTAGGTCGCGCCTGCGCGTAGATGGCGCGCGCCCGCTCCGCCCCGGCCGGCGTCTTCATCAGGTCCTCGTACAACGGCTTGATCAGCCGCCGCCGGCCGATGGTGGTGAGATAACTCTCGAGCCGCGGCCACGCGGGCGCGTACTGGTTGCGGATGGCGATACGCAGCCAGTTGAAGGCGATCTCGCTGTTGCCGGTCGCGGTCAGGTGGAACGCAGCATCCAGCTCCGCGAGTTGCGCCGGCTTCAGCTGCGGCGGCATGCCCTCGAGGAACGCCACCCACTCGTGGGTCGTCCAGTTCCTGCCGGGCAGATCGGCGGCCGGCATGCCGCCCAGCCAGTCCTTGCGCGCCTGCTCGACGCGCACGAAGGCATCCGAATGCGGCAGCACCGCGCTCTGCGGCAGGCCGGGCGAGAACATCCACTCGTCGAGCTCCGCACTCGTCACCGCACCGGGCTTCTGCGGCAGCAGGTTGGCCTCGAGCCAGGCGCGGAACTGCTCGGTGGCGATGCTCTGGAACTGGAAGTGATCGAAGTAGTCGCTCAGGAACCTGTCGACGTTCTGCGTACCGAAACGTGACGCCAGCCAGCGAATGAACAGCGCGCCCTTCTCGTACGGCACCTCGGAGAACACGTCATCGGGATCGCGCCCGCGCAGGTCGATGGCCAGCACCTGGTCGCCGGGCCCCAGGGTCGCGAGTTCCCGGCGCAGCGTGGTCAGGCCCAGCACTTCTTCCATGGCCTCACGCCCGTCGCCGTACACCGCGCGCATGATCTGGCCCTGCAGGTAGACGGTGAAACCTTCGTTCAGCCACAGGTCGCGCCAGGTGGCGTTGGTGACGAGATTGCCGGACCAGGAATGCGCCAGTTCGTGCGCGATCAGCGCGGTCAGGCTGCGGTCACCGGCCAGCACGGTCGGCGTGATGAACGACAGGCGCGGATTCTCCATGCCGCCGAACGGAAACGACGGCGGCAGCATCAGGAGGTCGTAGCGCCCCCAGCGATAGGGACCGAACAGTTTCTCGCTGGCCTGGATCATCTGTTCGGTATCGGCGAATTCATTCGCCGCCGCATCGACGATCGAGCTTTCGGCAAACACCCCGGTGCGCGGGCCGGTGGCACGGAATTCGAGCTTGCCGACCCCGAGTGCGATCAGGTACGACGGGATCGCCTGCGGCATCGTGAAGCGGTACACGCCGTCTGCGCTGAGGTCCGTGCGGTTGTCCGCGCTCATCACGGCGCGCATGCCTGCCGGTACACGGATCGTGGCCGTGTAGGTCACGCGAACCTGCGGACTGTCCTGCAGCGGGATCCAGCTGCGCGCGTGAATCGCCTGCGATTGCGTGAACAGGAACGGATCGGTCTTGTTCGCAGTCTGCGCGGCTTCGACCCACTGCAGTCCGGACGCCTGCGGGCGCGTCTGGTAGGAAATGCGAACCTTGAACTCCGCGCCGGCTTCCGCGGGTACGTCGATGTTGAGCGGCGAACCGAGCATGGGATCGCGGGCGCCGAGCGAGAAGCGCAGCGGCTGCAGATTTTTCTCGTCCCGGATCCACCACACCTGGCGGATGATCAGATCGCGAGTGTCGAGCGACAGGGCCGTCGCATCCGCCGCGAGCCGCGCGACCGTGAGATCGACGACGCCCGACAGGCGCTTCTGCTCGAACGACGCCTGCAGATCGAGATCGAGATGCTTCACGCGAAAGGCGGACGGATCCGCGCAGGAGTGGTAATCGCGGCCGGCGACGATGGGATCGGACGGAGCCGCGTACACGGCCGAGGCGCTCAGCGCCAGCGCGGCGATCAGGAGTTTCATGTGCGCCACTCTAACGGACGATGCCCCATCTTTCAGGCAAGGCAGCGGCGTTTTCCGCTGTGCGCGGCAGCGCTCAATTATTGACGGGCTTGGTCGCCGGTGTCGCGGCAGCCGACTCGGTCGCAGGTTCGCGATCGGACATCAGCTCCTTGAACGTCGCCTCGTCGACCGGCAGGTCGCTCACGCCATCCCACGTGGCGCCGGGCGCCACCTTGTTCTGCACCAGCGTCGCGGACGCGACGATCTGCGTGAGCGAGTCGGGTCCGCCGGAGATGGAAACCGGAATGCCGCGCGGGTCGTGCGTGAGTTGCGTCACCGCTTCCCAGTCGATCTTCTCGTTGCGCGCCGCCAGCTCTTTCTGAATGCGCTCGGCGAGATCCTTCTTGAGCAGCTTGACCTGCGCCTTCTTCCAGTCGCGCGTGTCGTCCTCGAGCACGTCGAAAGCCTGGATGTGCAGGCTGCCCTGGTGCCAGCCGAAAACGAAGGGCTGATTCACCACGCGCACCTGCGTGCCGATGGGCGCGGATTCGAACAGCACCGCGATGTCTTCAGGATAAAGACGGATGCAGCCGTGACTCGAACGCAGGCCGACACCCGAAGGCTTGTTGGTGCCGTGGATCATGTAACTCGACCAGCCGAGATAGAACGCGTAACGGCCCAACGGGTTTTCCGGTCCCGGGCCGATCACCTTGTCGAGCTTCTCGCCCTTCTCCTCCATGTGCTCCTTGATGATCGACGCCGTCGGACGCCAGGTCGGGTCCTTCTGCCGGCGCACGATCTTGGTCGCACCTTCGGGAGTCGCCCAGCCGACGCGGCCCACGCCGATCGGATAGGTGTGTACCACCTGCTTCTCGCCCTTCTTCACCTTCGGGTAATAGAAGAGTCGCATCGCGGGCACGTTGATGACGATGCCCTCGCGCGGCGCATTCGGCAGGATGAATTGCGAGGGAATGACGATCTCGCGGCCCTCGCCGGGCAGCCAGGGATCCACGCCGGGGTTGGCGCGCACGATTTCTTCGTAGCCGACATTGAAGCGGCGCGCGATGTCGGTGAGCGTGTCTTCCTTGGTGGCCTGGGTCTTCTGCACGACGCCCACCACGTCGGTAGCCGCATCGATTTCGAAGCTGTGCGTCGCGACCGGTTCCGGCAGCGCCGGTTTCTCGGCGGCGGCCTTGTCAGCGTCGCGTTTGTTGCCCCACTTGGGACCTTCGCCGAACAGCGAGCAACCGGAAAGAATCATGGCCGTGGTCGCCAGGCACAGCAGCGCCCGCAGCGCAAAACGATTTTTCATAACCGAAGTATGACACCGGGAAGACATTTCAGACTGTCGGGATTGTGCTACAGGAGCGTAGGCTGGTTCGGAAGTTCGTCACGGTTGCGGCCTTGCGGCGGGAAATGGCGGGCTAACAATCCGCCGACCGCCTCGACGCCGGCCACGGCGCCCTCGGCAAAGCGCCCCGCGCCGAAGTGGCCCTCCATGATCCGGCAAACCCCTTCCCAGTCGGCCTGATCGATGACCCGGGTGGCGCCCCGGTCCGCGACGATTTCCACGTCCCGGTCGGCCAGCAATACATAGATGAGTACGCCGTTACGAAGTTCGGTATTCCAGATGTGGAGGTCCGAGAAGGTCTGCACGGCCCGTTGGCGCGCACCGACGCCCGCCCAGACCTCGGGCAGGTCGAGCGCGGTCTCGACCACGAAGCGCACCTCGGCGCTGCTGCGGGCCTCTGCGCCGGCGATGGCTGCTTCGACGGACTGCAAGACTTCTTCCGGGAAACGCCGCTTCGTCGCGCCGCGTGTTGCGAACAGGTGCCGTACCAGCCGCGCGAACTCCACGGGCTAACTACCAGCGCCCCGAGGCGCCACCGCCCCCGAAGCTTCCGCCGCCACCGCCGCCGAATCCGCCGCCACCGCCAAATCCGCCGCCGCCAAATCCGCCGAAGCCGCCGCCCCGCCCGATGTCGCGGAACACACCGCGGCCGCCCCGCCCGCCAAATCCGCCGAAGCCGCCGAACAGCAGGCCGAGCAGGAACAGTCCCACGAAGCCGGCGGCCGCGAACAGCACGCGCGAGGTGATCCCCCAGATGACGGCGGCTCCGATGAGTCCCGAAAGACCGGCGCCGCCCAGGCGGCCGAACATGCGATTGAGCACGCTGCCGAAGAACAGCACGGCGAAAATGACGAAGGGCCAGGAAACCTTGCCACGATCGGATGATTTCCAGGCCTGGTCGGGCGCCGGCAGTGGCTCGCCGTCGATCACGCGCATCATCTGTTCCAGGCCGGCGTTGATGCCGCCATAGAAATCGCCCTGCTTGAACAGCGGCGCGATGGTGTCGTTGATGATGCGGCCGGAGGTTGCGTCCGTCAGCGCGCCTTCCAGGCCATAACCCACCTCTATGGTCATCGCGCGATCGTCGCGCGCGACGATTAGGATGGCGCCGTCGTCTGGTCCCTTGCGGCCGACCTTCCAGGCTTCCGCCAGGCGTATGCCGAATTGCCTGATGTCTTCGGGCGCGGTGCTCGGCAGCATCAGCACCGCGATCTGCGAGCCCTTGCGTGCCTCGAACTGCGCCAGCTTGTCCTCGAGCGCGGCCTGCTGCTGGGCCGTCAGCGCGCCGGTGAGATCGGTGACCCTGGCCTCGTACTTCGGCAGCTGGATCTGAGCCTGGGCGGACTGCGCCAGGCTCGCGATCGCCACGAACGCGAGCAACTGCAGGGCGCGTATCACGGCGTCAATTCGCGGCGGGTGGCGTTGCCGGCGCGGGCGCGGATTCGACCGGCGTCTTCTGCTGCGATGGCGTGGAGGTATCGAAGGATGCGGCGGGCGCTTTGGAAATCGCCGCTTCGTTCTCCACGGTGAAGTTGGGCTTCACTTCGAAGTCGAACCACTTGGCGGTGAGATTCGATGGAAACGAACGCACCGTCACGTTGTACGCCTGCACGGCTTCGATGTAGCGCTTGCGTTCGACGGCGATGCGATTTTCCGTCCCTTCGAGCTGGACCATGAGATCGCGGAACACACCGTCGGATTTGAGATTGGGATAGTTCTCGACCGTGGCGAGCAGGCTCTTGAGCGCGCTGCTGAGCTGCCCCTGCGCGGCCTGGAACTTGGCGAACGCGGCCGGATCGTTGATGAGCTCCGGCGTGAGCTGGATCGAGGTGGCCTTGGCGCGGGCCTCGGTCACTTCCACCAGCACGCGCTCTTCCTGCGCGGCATACCCCTTGACGGTATTCACGAGGTTCGGCACGAGGTCCGCGCGGCGCTGATACTGGTTGATGACCGCGGACCAGGCCGCCTTCACGGCTTCGTCCTGGTTCTGCAGCTTGTTGTACCCGCAACCCGAGAGGTTCGCGCAGGCGACCGCCACCACGAGACTGAACAGCAATTTGCGCATGACGACCTCCGCGCGGAAAACGTTCACCAGATTTTGACACGCTCCTCAGGCGCTCGATACATGCGATCGGTCGGCTTGAGTGCGAAAGCATCGTAGAACGCGTCGATGTTGCTCGGCGGGACGTTCGAGCGGAACTCGCTCGGGCTGTGCGGATCGGTCAGCAGGCGCTTCAGCAGCTCTTCGTCGCGATACTTGCGGCGCCACACCTGCGCCCAGCCGAGGAAGAACCGCTGCTCGCCGGTGAAACCGTCGATCTCGGGCGCCGGCTTGCCGTTCAGCGAAAGTCTGTAGGCCTTGAACGCGATCGCCATGCCCGAAAGGTCGCCGATGTTCTCGCCGAGCGTGAGCTCGCCATTCAGGTGGCGATTGTCCAGCACGGTGTTGGCGGAGTACTGCTTCACCAGCGCCGCGGCGCGTTGCTTGAACTGGGCGCCGTCCTCGGCCGTCCACCAGTCGCGCAGGTTGCCGTTGCCGTCGAATTGCCGGCCGGAGTCGTCGAAGCCATGGCTGACCTCGTGACCGATGACGCTGCCGATGCCGCCATAGTTCACGGCGTCGTCGGCGTCCTTGTCGAAGAACGGCGGCCGCAGGATCGCGGCGGGGAAGGTGATTTCATTCGAGGACGGCAGGTAGTACGCGTTGACACGCTGCGGTGTCATCAGCCATTCGCCCTTGTCGACCGGACCGCCGGAACGCGCGATCTGCCGCCGGGCTTCAAACGCGTTGCCGCGCATGACGTTGCCCACGAGGTCGTCGCCGCGCACGGCGTAGGCGGAGTAATCGCGCCACTTGTCCGGATAACCGATCTTGACGGTGATCCTGGAGAGTTTGTTCTTCGCCTCGGCACGTGTCTGCGGACTCATCCATGCGAGGTCATCCATGGACGCGGCCATCGCCTTCAGCAGGTTGTCGACGATGCCGAGCATGCGTTGCTTGGCTTCCGGCGGGAAATGCGCCTCGACGAACATCTTGCCGAGCAACTCGCCCATGTTTCCGTCCATGGAATCGAGGGCGCGGCGCCAGCGGGGCTTCTGCTCGGTGACGCCGCCGAGCGTGCGGTCGTGGAAATCGAACTCGAGATCGGCGAATTGCGCCGACAGGTAGGGCGCGAAGCGATCCAGCAGCTGGAACTTGAAATACAGTCGCCAGTCGGCGACCGGCACGGTCTTCACCAGTTGCCCCACACCCTTGAAGAACGACGGCTGGTAGAAATTGAGCTTCTGCACCGGCGCACCCAGACCGTCGAAGAACGACAGCCAGTCGAAGTTCGGCGCGAGCTTCTGGTACTCGGGCAGCGACATCGGGTTGTAGGTCCTGATCGGGTCGCGGTTCTCGACCTTGGTCCATTGGTAATTCGCGAGGCGGGTTTCCAGGGCGGCAATCCGCGCCGCGGCCGACTTCGCATTGCGCTCGCCGGCGCGCGCCAGCATCTGCTCGACGTAAGTCGCGAACTTCGCGCGGAACGCGGCGTACTTGTCCTCGGGATTCAGGTAGTAGTCGCGGTCGGGCATGGTCAGCCCGCCCTGGTACACCGCGCCGATGTACACCACGGAATTTTTCTGGTCGGCGTTCGAAAACCAGGAGAACGGCTGTGACACACCCAGCCGCTGCGAATAGCCGATGTAGTGCGCCACGTCGCGCGGCGTCGCGATGGCATCGATCTGCGCCAGCTCCGCCGCCAGCGGATCGAGACCCAGGCTCTCGACACGCGCGGTGTCCATGAAGGAGTTGTAGAAGTCGCCGACCTTCTGCGCGTCGGACCCGGCCGCGCGATTCGGCTGCTGCGCGGCGGCGGCGACCAGCGCGCGGATCTCTTCCTTCGCCCGATCCTCGAGGATGATGAAGGAGCCGTAGTTGGTACGATCGGGCGGGATCTCGGTGTGCGCCAGCCAGTTGCCGCCCGCGAAGCGGTACAGGTCGTCCTGTGGCCGCACGCTGCGGTCGAAACCGCCGAGATCGAGACCGGACCTGAGCGGCGGTGCGGCAGGAACTGCCGGTGCCGGCGCGGCCGGTGGCGCCTCAGGCGCCTGGGAAGCGCAGGCAGTGAGAAAGGCCGCCACGGCCATTACGTACAGTTGTCGAGCCATGAAACATCCCCGGGATTTCCGAATGGCGTGAGTATAAAAAAAGCCCCAAGCCTTTGGGGCTCGGGGCTGGAAGGCGGACTTTCGATGAAGGGAAAGAAGTCCGCTAGGGGATTCGGTTCGATCCGGCGGCTGCTAGTGCAGTCGCGCCACTTGCAAAATCTTGATGTCCTCGGCGTCGATCTCGAAGTTCGCGGCCAACAGCCGGCGCAGTTCCTTCGAGTCGCGGCGCTCACCGAGCGGATGTGTCAGCTCGATGACCCCGCTCCATTCACTCGCGTGCGCGGGCTCGGCGCTCGTGACAAAGTGCGTGTAGTAGCGGGCTGCCATGGGTACAAAGCGTAGGCCCGGGGACCTAAAACGGCTGTGAGCCGCTGCACAGAACCCCCGGGACGCGGCTGGCCGCTACTGAGACCCCCATCACATAAAAGGTCACCTTGTGAGCCGTTACCGGCCTTCAGAGAAACCCGGGTCCCAATTCATCACACCGGCGGGCGCAGCGCGGCTCAAACAAGAATTGGACGAGCTGTGGCGGGTCGAGCGGCCCCGGGTCACGCAGGCCGTTTCCGAAGCCGCCGCGCAGGGCGATCGCTCGGAAAACGCCGAATACACCTACGGGAAAAAGCGCCTGCGCGAGATCGACCGGCGCGTGCGTTTTCTGCGCAAGCGGCTCGACGGCATGACCATCGTCGACAAGCCGCCGAGCGACCGGAAACGCGTGTTTTTCGGCGCCTGGGTGACGCTCGAAGACGAGCAGGGAAACGAGACCCGTCATCGCATCGTCGGACCGGACGAATTCGACCAGGCAGCGGGCTACATCAGCATGGATGCGCCGCTGGCGCGCGCCCTGTTGCGCAAGGCACTCGACGATGAATTCACCGTGGAACTGCCGGGCGGCCCGCGCGCCTACACCATCGTCGCCATACGTTACGAAGACTGAGCCGCGCGCCGCGCGTAGAAATCGAGGATGACCTCGGCGAAATCGCCGACCAGGAAATCGGCCAGCGGGCCCGCGTACCAGTTGAAATGCGTGCTGACGCGATAACTCATGCGCAGCACCAGGCGCGTGCCGCCGTGCTCGGGGATCAATTCGCAGGTGCTTTCGCGCACGTCGAAATATTCACCGCCGATGCGCACATGGTCGTCGAGCGCGCCGGCCGGAAATGAGTCCGCGTTGAATCGGTAGCGCCAGGTGACGCGCTGGTTTTCCAGCCATTCGACCGCGGCCTGGTCGAAGTGCACCCCCTTGCCCATGGTGATGTGGCGCAGGTGTTCGCCGGCGCGAATTTCGCTGACCCCCTCGTGGGGCGTAGGCACCCCGATGCGATACATCCAGGCGCCCTCGACTTCTTCCGGCCGTATGTCGCGGGTATCCATGAGTATCTGCCACACCGCCGCGGGCGGCGCGGCGACGAACACCTCGCGCTGCTGCACACGCACGCGCTGTTCGGTGGGAATACGCTGCTCGAAGGCCCCAGCGATCAGCGGCAGCAGCGCCACGCAGCCCGTGAAGGTGCCCCGCGGCCAGTGGGTCATGCGGCAGACCGCTCCCATCAAGAGACCGGCGAGTCCGCCGACGACCGCGAACAACGGCACGATCAGGATGGCGCAGATGATGCCTTCGATGAGGACGGCGAGGCTGCCCGCGACGTACAGGATCGTTGCCAGGGCGGGCGCGGTGAAGTAGTACGCCCAGCTGCGGCGATCCTCGAGTTCCGCGAGATAGACGGTCACGACTCCGACGATGATCGGCGATCCGAGGATGAACGATCCCAGCATCGCCGAATACGGCTGGCCCGGATCGCCCCAGAAAATGAGCCGCATGACGAGGCCGGTGGCGGCGCCAAAACCTGCCGGCCACCAGCGGTTGAATGGCAGGAACCGCTGACGGCCCTCTTCGGGCGGCGGCTGCCGGAGGGGTGCGTTGGACGGTGCATAGGGGTTCGTCATGGCGCCACCATCCTTGCCGGGCAGAAGCGGCAGGACCTTGCGTCCCTCGATGGCGCAACTGCGCGTAGTTCGGGCCGCGGCGCCAGGTCCTGCGGCAAACGCAGGTTCCACACCAGGCCGAGCCGCGAGAGTGCCGACAACACCCACCACCCCGGATCCCATTCGCCGCGCGCGAGACCGAGCCGCGCCGAGCCGGGGTACGCGTGATGATTGTTGTGCCAGCACTCGCCCATCGTGAGCAGCGAAGTGAAACGCACGTTGCGGCCCTGCACCGCCGCGCCGTCGACCACCCTGTGCATCTCGCCGTGGTTGTGCGCGAGGTAGCCGATGATCCAGTGGCCGAACACGCCCGTGGCAACGCGTGCGCACACGCCCCAGAACACGAAACCCCAGCCGCCCCACGCGTAGAACAGCAGCGCCCAGGGCAGGTGCTGGGCCATCCACGTGCGCTCGAGGAAAAGATAGAAGCGGTCGGCGGCGATGCGCGGCTCGATGACCAGTATCGGCTCATCCGCGAGATGCAGTTCGCAGGCCAGCTGCCACCACGCATCGCGCCACGGAGAGCGCCCATGGCGCAGATAGTCGTGGCACCCCGGCAGGCGTTGCGCGTAGTCGCGCAATTCGTGTTGTCGCAGCAGGCCGAGGGGTCCGGCGAGTCCGACCTGCACACCGAGATACACCAGCAGGTACTCCAGCCAGCGCGGACACTGGAAGCTGTCGTGCACCAGCTTGCGATGGCTGCCCA
>Ga0068861_100000771_pt1 | contig 19229 bp, 13 predicted proteins | sample KBSSwiS42_FD_66593 | JGI IMG/M metagenome (GOLD analysis project Ga0068861, IMG submission 66593) | Switchgrass rhizosphere microbial communities from Kellogg Biological Station, Michigan, USA - KBS Switchgrass S4-2 | ecosystem: Host-associated > Plants > Roots > Rhizosphere > Soil ...
AGGTCGGTAGTGCCCGTTGCAGCCAGTATCTGTTCGGGCGTGCCACTGACTACGACTCGGCCATGCGCAATGATGACGATGTCGTCGCACAGCGCAGCGACTTCCTGCATCACGTGACTGGAGAACAGCACGCAGCATCCGGAAGCCCGCAGCTCCCGAATCAGCTCGCGAAGCATTCGCACGGCATTGACGTCGAGGCCGTTCGTGGGCTCATCGAGAATAACGGTCCTCGGACGATGAATCAGCGCACGTGCCAGCGAGACTTTCAGCCGCTCGCCCTGCGAATACCCTTTGGCGCGCCGATTGGCGACGTCGCTCAACGCCAGCCGCCTGATCAGGTTCTCCGTGGCCTGGGCCACCTGCTCGCCATTCAGTCCATGCAGGCGAGCGTAGTATTCGATGTTCTCCCGGCCGGTGAAGTGCGGATAGAGTCCGCTCGCATGCGGCAGCACTCCGAGCGAACGTCGTACTTCGAGCGACTCGGTGGCGCAGTCCTTCCCGTCGACGAGTGCTCGACCGGTGTCCGTCTTGATGACCGTACTGAGAATGCGCAACGTCGTCGACTTGCCCGCACCGTTGTGGCCGAGCAGGCCGGTGATGCGTCCGTCGGCAGCCGTGAACGACACATCGTGCAATGCCTGCACCGTGCCGAATTTCTTCCCGAGACCTGCAACTACGATCATCGCGTCACGGCCCCGTTGCTGTCGTGGACAGCATGAAAGGCGCGGCAGCGACACTGCGCAGGCATTTCAAATCGCCATCGGCGAGCGCACGCTGATCGATGAATTGCGCGACCAGCCGGGGCATGCAGCCAACTGCCAGCTGCCCGTGACCCTGGCCCGGCAACACGATGTGCCTGCCGTGTTTGAATCCCGCGGCGGCTCGTTGTCCATACGCGGCCGGCGTGACGGGATCGTTCCCGCCCGAGAGCAACAGTGTCGGCACGTCGCTGTGTAACGGCTCGTTGAAATCCTTGTCCACCGGACCGCGCGGCCAGACCGAGCAGATGGAACTCATGCCGAACATCAACGCTCCGCCAAGATAGGCATCCTGCGCGGCCTGCGGATCGGCCGGCTGCTGCGCCCACCGCTGCGAGTCTTCGCTGCAGGTCACGGCGAAGTGCATGCCGTTCGCGATCTGCGTTTCCATGTTGTGGCTGATCATCAGGTACTGCGCCAGCATGCCCTGCGGCTGCCGCTCCACTTCGGCCTGGTGAATCAGCAGCGGCAGCACCGATGCGGTCTCGTCGCTGTAGCTCAGCAGGCGAACGGCGGCGCTCAGTTCAGGAATGCCGAACGTCGCATCCCTCATGATCGCCGTGAGCGGATCGGGAATCTGCATTTTCACCGGCGTCGCCTGCAGGCGAGTTCGCAAGGCGCGAAAGTCGTTACGCAGCGCGGGAAATTTCGCATTGCATGCGCCGTTGGCGGCGCAGCGGTCGAACAACGCGTCGAGGGCTCGTTGCGCCTGTAACGGAATATCGGGACCGAGTGCCAGGTCCACCGGCACCACGCCGTCGAGAATCGCCGTACGCACCCGATCGGGATAGCGGCGAATGAAATGCTGTGCGACGCGCGTGCCGTACGAAACCGAATAGAAATTCAGGGTGGAATAGCCGAGCGCCGCACGCACCTCGTCGAGATCCTGGACCGCGATACTGGTAGTGAAGTAACGCGCATCGCCAGGGAATGCGGCAATACAGGCTCGCGCTTCTTCCTGCAGCTTGCGTGGATCCGTCCCGGCGAAATCGCCTGCGTCATCGAAAGCGCAGTCGAGCCGGTTGGAGCGGCCCGTGCCACGCTGATCGACCAACACGATATCGCGATCGCGACGGATGCGTCCGAACGCCGGTCCCATGGTCGTGTAATAGTCGCTCGCGGCCTGGCCCGGTCCGCCCGCAAGAATAAACAACGGATCCGGTGCGGGCTGCAGGCGCAATGCTGGAATCACCGCGACGTGCAGACGTAGCTTGCGTCCCGCAGGGTTGTCGCGATTCTCCAGAACTTCGAGCCAGCCGCAACGCGCCGCAACGCTGCCGCCCGCAGACGGACTTTCCAACCGGCAGTCCTGCAGATCGATGCGGGAATCGGCAGCATTCGCACTGCCGAATTCGCCAGTCATGGCCATCGCAGTCACGGCAACCCACGCCGATAGCCTCATTCCCATGAATCGGCGATGTCGCCGCTGCGACTGCCGTAGTACATGTTGCCTGCCTTTGCCCATGGTCGCTGGCGTGTTCTCCGAAGCACAAACGGGCGTCATAGTAGACGAATCGCACCGTAAACGGCCAAGCGAGGAACCGAAGCGATGTGACGCAGTCCTTAGATCTGCCGGACGCTGGATGCTCTGGTAGAGTCCGGCGGCCCGACCATCGTTGAAACGCACATTGAATCCTGAGGGGATATGACATGAGAGTGACCTGTCTGCTTGCAACGGCCGCACTGTTGGCAGCGCCGTTGTCGCTGGCCATGGCGAAGGATGCCGACCTGGCGAAGGCCATCGCCTCGCCGCAGCGAACCGCTGAATTCGTACAACGCGACAAGGCGCGCAAGCCGCAGGAGGAACTCGAATTCTTCGGCGTCAAACCCACCCTGACCGTGGTGGAGATCGCGCCCGGCGGCGGTTACTGGACCGAGATCCTGGCGCCGTACTTGAAGGACAAAGGAACTTATTACACGGCGATGTCGCCGCGTGCGGCCGAGACCTTCAAGAAGAAGCTCGATGGCGATCCCGCGGTGTACGGCAAAGTGAAGATCACGACCATGACCGAAATGGCGCCGGCCGGAACGGCGGACCTGGTGCTGACCTTCCGCAACGTACACAACTGGATGAGCGCCGGCACGGTCGACCAGACCTTCAGCGCCTTCTTCGCCGCCCTGAAGCCCGGTGGCGTGCTCGGAGTGGAAGAACACCGCGGCAGCACCAAGCAGCCGCAGGATCCGAAGGCCGAGAACGGCTATGTTCGCGAGGACTACACCATCCAGCTCGCGGAAAAAGCCGGGTTCAAGTACCTGGGCAAATCCGAAATCCTCGCCAATCCGAAAGACACCAAGGATTATCCGAAGGGCGTATGGACCTTGCCGCCGACCTACCAGCTGGGCGACGTGGATCGCGCCAAGTATGAAGCCATCGGCGAAGCTGATAACTTCGTGCTGAAATTCGAGAAGCCGAAGAAGTAAGCTCGACGCCCGGCGGGAGTCCCGGCATGCGCAATGCCGGGGCGTTCCACTCGACGTCGCATCGATCGAGACGTCCAGAAGAATCGAAGGTGAGCCGCGATGCAAGAACCGAAGCAGTGGATCTGGTGGGCCATCCCGGTGGTCGTCGTCGCCGCTGCCGGTGGGGCGCTCTACTATGGCCGGCTGCAGAAAGAACAGCCGGTAGCGGCCAAGCCGCCGATCGCCGCACCTGCCCCCGCCACGGCCTCGCCCGCAGTCAATCATCCGATCACACCGACGGCGTCGGATCAACCGCTGCCGACGCTCAACGACAGCGATGCGGCCGTGCAGGAATCGCTCTCCGAAGTCTTCGGCCGGTCGCTCGAAAGCTTCCTGGTGCCCAAGCAGATCGTGCGCCACATCGTCGTCACGGTCGACAACCTGCCGCGGAAGAAAACTGCGGTGCCGATGTGGCCGATCAAACCGACCGGCGGTGCGTTCCTGGTGGCCACGCCCGACGATCCCACGCTGAGCGAAGACAATGCCGCCCGCTACGCGGCGCTCATCAAGGTCGTGCAAAGTGCCGATGCCGCGCAGATCGCCGCAATCTACAAACGCTACTATCCTTTGTTCCAGCAAGCCTATGTCGGACTGGGCTATCCCGACGGGTATTTCAACAATCGCCTGATCGAAGTCATCGATCACCTGCTGGCGACGCCTGAACTGCCTGCCGCCGTGAAACTTACGCAGCCGAGCGTGTTCTATCAATTCGCCGACCCGACGCTGGAAGAACGGTCGGCAGGCCAGAAAGTGCTGCTACGCATGGGCAATGCGAATGCAGCGGTGGTAAAGGCGAAGCTGCGCGAGTTGCGGAAACAGGTCGCGAAGCAGGAGTAGCCATCGCGACGGGTTGATGGGTTGGGGCTGATTTGTTGGGATTTCTAAGGAGGGATCGCAATGAACCGGGCAATCGTCGTCCTGGGTGCTGCCACCCTGGCCTTCGGCTCAGCATCTGCCTATCTATATAACGACCTGCGCGAGACGCGTGCCGAGACGGCGGCATTGCAGGTTCGCATCGCTGAACTGCAAAAACCAGCGACCGCGGCGGCTCCGGCTGCCGCGACCCAACCGCCTGCACTTTCAGCCAATCCCTTTAGTCCGCCCATGTCGGAAACGGCAGTGGCAGCGCCCGTCACGACGACGACGCAACCAGCCGCAACGTTCACCGCAGTCGGTGCTGCGATGATTGGAGGCGGTCCACCCATGGCAATGATGCGTACGGGCGGCTGGGAAATGCGCAATCGCCTGCTCGAGAATCCTGAATATCGCGACGCGATGAAACGCCAGCAGAAACTCATGCTGCCGCGCATGTATCCGGATCTGCGGAGCGCATTGCAGCTGGATGAGCAGAAGGCCGATCAGCTCTACGAAGTCCTGGCCGAACAGCAATTGAACCAGATGACCGCGTCTCGCCCGCTCTTCACGCCGGGCTCCCAGCCCGATCCCGACGCTGTCCGTGACTGGCAGGCACAGCAACAACATCTGCGCAAGGACAGCGAAGCGGCTATCGCGAGCGTGCTCGGCGACGATGGCTTGCAGCAATGGAAGAATTATCAGAACTCGATGCCGGCCCGGATCCAGGTCCGGGAACTGCGTGAGACACTCGAAAGCTCGGGTATTCCGCTGCAACAGGATCAGGCCGAGCAACTGGTAACGGCTTTTGCAGCAGAACAGAAACGCACCATCGCCGAAGCACAGGCTGCTTATGCGGCCAATCGACTCATCAGTACAAACGGCAGCGGGCAGATGGGCTCCGCGGATCGAGCCGCGCAGATTCTCGAACGCCAGAAGCAACAGCAACAGAACGTGCGCGATGCGGCTGCACCCATTCTCACGTCGCAACAGATGCGCCAGCTCGAACGCATGCATGCCTCGCAAATCGAGATGATGGAGGTCAGCCTCAAGCTGAACCAGGCACAGCAGGCGGAAGCCGCCGCTCGCGGCGACCTGCGTTCAGCACCGATGATACTGCCCACCGGAGGAATCATCTCCGAACGATGAGCCTCAGGCAGGGGACATGCTCCTGTAGCGTCCGCGGAAGGTGCGTGTCCCGGCGCGACGAATGTCCCCGGGCAAACATCAAGGACGGCGCTGTTGGCGGTTCGGCGCCGAGCGGGACGGACGCTTGTGATGTTGCTGGGCTTGATTCGGCCGCGGGCCATTGCCGCTTTGGGCGGCTCGTGGCTGGCTCCTTCCCTGGCTGGATTGGGCGCGACGAGGCTGGCTGCGCGGATCGCGATAACGCTCTTCCTGATCCGGGCGCGGTGGCGGTGCCGGAGGAAATGCCGGCACAGCCATGCGCTGAATCTGCTTGCGCAGCAGGCGTTCGATGTCTTTCAGCAAGCCATTCTCATCCGGCGCCACCAGCGACAGTGCGATGCCGGTAGCACCCGCTCGACCGGTGCGGCCGATGCGATGCACGTAATCTTCCGGAACGTTCGGCAACTCGTAGTTCACGACGTGCGGGAGTTCCTTGATGTCGAGACCGCGAGCCGCGACTTCGGTTGCAACCAGTGCGCGAACGCCCATCGTCTTGAAATCGGCGAGTGCCTGCGTGCGAGCGTTCTGGCTCTTGTTGCCGTGAATCGCGGCGGCGCGAATACCGTCCTGCTCGAGCTGCTTGGTCAAGCGATTCGCACCGTGCTTGGTGCGGGTGAAGATGAGCACCTGCGACCAGTCGCCCGACAGGATCAGGTGCGACAGCAATGCTCGCTTCTGGTCCTTGCCGATCATGTAGGCCTGCTGCTCGATGCTCTCGACAGCGGCATTGCGGCGAGCCACTTCGATCTCGACCGGCTGCCGCAGCAAGCCATGGGCGAGCTGGCGGATGTCGTCCGAATACGTCGCGGAGAACATCAGGTTCTGGCGCTGCTGCGGCAACAGCCGAATGACACGGCGGATGTCGTTGATGAAGCCCATGTCGAGCATGCGATCGGCTTCATCGAGCACCAGGATTTCTATCTTGCTGAAATCGATAGTGCGCTGCTGGGCGTGATCCAGCAGCCGACCGGGCGTTGCCACCAGGATGTCGGTGCCTCGACGCAACGCGTCTTTCTGCGGATTGATGCTGACGCCGCCGAAGATCACCAGCGTGCGCAGGTGCAGATATTTACCGTAGCTCTTGATGCTCTCCGCTACCTGCGACGCCAGTTCGCGAGTCGGCACGAGAACCAAAGCCCGCGGGGCATGGGTGGCCGGCGCTGGGTGGAGTTTCTGCAGCAGCGGCAGCGTGAAACCGGCGGTCTTGCCGGTACCTGTTTGCGAACCCGCGAGAATGTCGCGGCCCGCGAGAATTTCGGGAATCACCTGCGCTTGAACGGGCGTCGGATCGCTATAGCCGCGATCGGCGAGCGCACGGGTGAGTTCGGGGATCAACCCCAATGAATCGAATGGCATGATTTAAATTGTCCTCTACCAACCTACAGCGGCACGAGTGACGCTGGTCCAGTGAGGCGGGAGACTTGAGTCGAGACGGGTGCGTTAAAAACGCTGAAACGCCGCGAGGAACGAACGAGCTGACCGGACGAAAGCTTGCGTAGGCAGAAGTCTACAGGTAAACCGCTGGTCTTGCACGGGAAAATACTGGCGCCCGTCGCATTTCTAAAGCTTCTTTCATCTGCGTCTTCAATTCGGAGCTCCTCCCTGCTCCCTTCCGCCTCAAGTCAGCCGTGCCCGTTCCTGCTTGCAACGTAGACAACGTTCGATGCTCACCAGCTTGCCTTGTTTCACATCGAAGCGGCGCTCGTTGAGCACTTCCCACTTGTGAAAGCCCGAGCCGCACAGCGTCTTGCCTTCGGCACGCTTCTGCTTGGCTTTGCGCAGGTTGATGACATTCGACATGGGCCGAGCGTACCTCTGCTCGTCATTGGATCAATGCGTGATGAGATAGGTCATCACGTTCACGCCTACCATATACGATCGCGTCGAGAACGTTTCGAAATACCATTCGCCGTAGGCCTCGCGTTCCCAGCCATCGCCGACGTCGCTGTTGTGGGTGGCGACCACCATGATGCGCCCCTGGTCGTCGAGCCAGGCACGCACTTCGGGAACAGCCAGCGAGCCCGCAGGATATTTGTGTGCTCCGGCAGGCTCCGCCGTATCGCCGCCGGGGCTGGCGAACGGCAACGCAGGAATCTGCGGCAATCCGTCGAGATCGAAGACGGTGTGGAAGATCGGATGATCGTTCGGCAGCACGCGCCATTCGTTGCCCGGCAGCACTTGGCGCATCGCGTTCGCGAGCTGCTGCCATTCGGCATCGCCCCAGAAATCGTCGACCCAGACCACGCCGCCATTGGCGAGATAGTTGGCGAACGCGGCGACTTCCTCCTTGGACAACACCATCCAGCCGGGATCGGATAGATACAGGAACGGGAAGTCGCCCAGGTCGGGAGCAAGCAGGCGGCGGCTGGATGCGACGGGATTCATGTGCAGGCGGGTCAGCTGCGTGAGCCGGCGACTGAAATTGTCGTCGCCTTCCGGAAAGTCCGTTTCCCAGCGTGCCCACATGCGACCGTCGTAGCTGTAATAGGCTTCGCCCATGCCGCCTTCGCTGTCGTAAATGATGCGGGCGAAGTTGATCTTGGACAGGTCCGCGGCGACACCGGCGCGGCCTCCGTCGCCCGTGAACTCACTGTCCGCCGTAGCGATGAGCGCGGCCAACACGATGCAGGCAGTCAACGAGACCCGGCTGAGCTTCATCTCTATCCTGCACTACTGGCCCAAATTACGGACTTGGGCCAGTGCGCGCTCCGCCGAGACGGCGATAGTATTCGGCCACAGCGTCGCGATACTCGGGAGTGTCCGTGTTCTGCACCGTCGTGCGCGACGGCGAGCGATCCCTGGATTTTTCGGCGGCAGCGAGTGCGGCCAGCTCGATTTTATCGATCAGTTGCGCCATGGCTTGCGCTTCCGTCGCAAGCGGATCGTCCGCAAGGCGGCGCAGGTCGCGCGTCATCCCCCGCAATGAATTGATTTCGGCGGCAGTCCATTCGCGACCGCCCAGGCGATCCGCCAGCCGACGCATGTCTTCGCTCAACTCCCGTGCCTCGCGATAACTTCCCGCACCGGTCTCGCGATTCCACAAAGAGCCGTTCGCGGTGCTGGGATTCCAGGCAGTGAGGCCCCCGTCATTCGGTCCGCCATCCGGCTGGCCGGACTGGCTGCTGCGAGCCTGGGAGGACGATCCGCCTTGCTGTGGAGACGAACCGGAGCGCTGTCCGTTCTGCGATTGCGCCTGCTGCAGCGATCGCCGCAACTCGGCGATTCTCGCCAGCATCTGTTCGGGCGTCGCTTCCTCACGTGCCTTGTCGCGGCCTTGTGCTGCTAGCGTCGCTGACTCCCGCAATCCTTTCTCCAGCGTGTCCAGGGCTTCTTCGATCAAGCCTTCGCGAGCAGCTGCATCCCGAGCGCGGCCATACAGGATTTCATCGGCGCTGCGGCCGATGCGAGCCATCGCACTGGAATTCTCGAGTTCGGACAGCGACTCGACCAGGCGCTTGGTTGCCGCCGGCGCATCGTTGCGATTCTCGTGGGCAGCATCACGCATGTCGCCTTGTACACGAGCGAGATCGCGCATCATCTTCTGCTTCGCTTCATAGAGTGCGCGGGCACGTTTCGGATCGAGCGAACCGCGGCGGCGATTCGTCTCGGTCGCTTCGTTCAACGCCTCCCGCATGCCGCTTTCGATGTCGCGCTGTTCTTCAGTGAGTTTCTGGGCACGATCCGCGAGCTGTGCGACTGCTTCGCCGAGCCCCTTTTCCGTCGGCAGATCCATCTGTTTGACTGCCTGGCGCAGATTGCGGCCGGCCTGCTCGGCCGATTGAGTAGACGCGCTGCGTGACTGGCTGTCTTCACCGGCTTGCCCGACAGCCGACGGTCCGCCCGGCTTGCCCTGTTGTTGGCCGGAGGACCGACTGTTCTTGTCGGACCCTTCTTTGTCCGACGCGCCGCCATTCGTATTCGCTGCTCGCATTTCATCGAGCGCCTTGTCGAGAGACTTGATCGTCTCTTCGAGCTGCTTGCGGGTGCGTTCGTCGCGCTTGTTCCCCGACCGCCGCTCGCTTTGCTGGCCGTTGCTCGTGCCATTCGCCATGCGTTCATCCGCTGACTCGCCCGCCGATTGACCGGTTGCGTTCGGATCGCCGCTCTGCGCACCGGAAGAGGTCTGGCCTTGCTGCTCTTTCGCGAGCTCCGCGAGCCGCCGCTTGAGGTCTTCCGCTTCACGGCGCAGTTGCTCCTGCCGCCAGCGCTGTTCCTTCATCGCGATGGCCTCGCGACTCGCTTGCTGGGCCAGCTTCTCCTGGCGCTGCGCCAATTCCTTGAGCCGGCGCAGGACATCGTCCAGTTCCTGCTGGCGGCTTTCCTGCGACAGCTGCGACTGCGTTTCGTACTGGTTCTTTTCCAGGTCCATTTCCAGTTCGAACATTTCGCTGAAGTTGCGTGCGGCCTCGGAGCCCCCGCCGCTGCTGGCCGAGCGCTGTTGCATCGAGACCTGTACGTCACGGAAAGCCGACTCGGCTCGCAACAACTGCTGCAATGCCTGCTGCTCGATCGGCACCGCGTCGGCGAGTTTGAACTGCTTGAGATGCTGGGCCGCCGGATCCATCACCTTGGCAGCGGCTTCCATGGCTTCGACGAACACCTTGACGTGTTCATCTTCTTCCAGCGACACGCGAGCTCGCGTTCGCTCAGCGACCGTGCGTGCCTGCGTGGCGAGCGTTGTCTGCAACTCCGCAAGCATCGATGCGTTCTCGATCAGCTGCTGGCGTGTCTTCTTTGCGCCATTCGGATTGCTATCCGAGCGCTGCAGGTTCCAGGTGGCCAGCAGGATTTCCTTCTGCCGCTCCGAGATCGCACCCTGCTCGTCGTCGCCACCACCGCCTCCACCACCGGCGGCCTGGTTCTGCGTGAACCGCCGCTCGAACGGCTGCACCTGCACCATGAACAGGTCGGTCTGCACCTGCTTGCTGCGATCCTTGGCGACCGCGTAATAGGAAACCAGGTCGCCCGGAGCGAGCTGCGCCGGCAACTTGGTATCGAGCGAATGCTGGAGCGTGCCCAGGTCTTCCATGCGCAGCATGGATTCGTCGTTGGTCTCGCGGCTGCCGGCGTCCAGATTGACGGCCTGCCATTTGCCGCCATTGACCGCGTATCTCAGTTCGACATCCTGCAGGCGGAAATCGTCTTCGGCACGTACCCGCACCGGCACTTCTTCGATATTGGTGGCACGCCAGTCGCGGCCCGGCTTCACGATCTCGACGGTCGGCTTGTTGTCCTCGATGACTTCGATGGTGTAGTCCTCGGTGAGTGCGACGAACTCGTCGAGCACCTTGGCGCCGATGTAGTAGTCGCCCGGCTTGCTCACCGTAAGCGTGCCCACGCCGGTATTCCCGACGGCCCTGATCTGGTTGGGCTGGCCATCGACGACCAGGGCCGGCGCTTCGAGGTTCTTGTCGGCGAAGACTTCGACTTCGACCTCGGTTTCCGCGACGGCGCGGATGTCGCGCTGCGCTTCGTCGGTCTGCGTGTTCAAGCCGGTCCAGGGCGGATACGAATAGGTCAGGCGGACTTTTTCTATCTTGGGCAGGTCGGCCACGCCGATCTTGTGCTCGGGACTGCGCGTGTCGCCGGATGCAACGTAGTAATGCAACGGACCACGCAGCGCGTACAGCTTGAATGCCCAGGATTCACGGCCGTCGCGGTCCGCCTGGGACTGCATCGACGCCTTCTGCCAGCTCTGCTCGTCATCGAAGCGAACATAGACATCCGCATGTTCCGGCGCGAATCCCTGCATGCTCGCAACGATGGACAGGTCGCTGTTGCGGCGAACCGTGGTACTGCCCGGCTTCACCGCAATGATGCGTTCGGGAATGACTTCACGCGGAATCTCCGCACCCAGCAGCAGATGCCGGCTGCCATATCCCCACTCGCCCCGGCCCAGCGTCAGCATGCCGATCAATGCAAGGAGTGCGACGCCCGCCGCAACCGCACCGGTCCATAGCCATTTGCGAGGAACGACCCGCTCGAGGGACTGTTCGTCCGTCAAGCGGACCGCATCTTCGGCGAGCAGTTCCGCGAAGGGCGTATGCTCGCCCAGCGCTTCACGGCGCCGGATGTCGAGCCAGGTCTGAATACGTCCCTGTTGATCCGGCAGCCGTCGTTCGAACTCAGCCGCGCCACCGCCAGAACGAAGCTTGCGAAACGGCAGCCACAAGAGCAGCACCAGACTCGCGACCAGCGACGATCCAAGCACCACGCGGGCGATGAGCGTGACGTAAGAAGAAAATCCACTGCGAACGAGCAGCACGATCGCGCTGCAGGTAATCGCGAGTATGACGACGAACGCGATAGCAGCAGCGCGGGTGTAGATGAGCAGACTGAGACGCTGGCGCAGCTCTTCGATGAACGTATCGAGCCGTTCGCCCGCTCCGGCAGCATCGCGTTTCATGACGTCACCCTCGCATCGCGCCGCACCGACAGATAATGATTCGCCACCAGCAGTTCCGCAAAACAGAGCAACGCGGCAACCAGCAGCAACAGGTAGCCCAGCGATCGCTGCAGCGCCGACGGGCTGGCATTCGCTCGAGCGCCCGATTCGACGACCGGTGACTGGGAACGCAACTCCTGCCAGCGCTGCAATGCCGTCGGCGACATGCGCTCAGGCAGCGATTCGCGGCGGTCGACATTCACCGCAATCCATTTCTGGCTGGCATTGCCGCGAACTTCGTAGAAGCCCGCCTGGGTCGGCACGAACCGGTCGGCGGTCGTGGCCTCGTCCAGCGCCAGCACCCGCTTGCCTTGCGGATCGAATATCTGCCCGCCGGCAGTGGCGGTCAATCCTGTCGCAACCGGCGCACCCACGAGGGCTTCCCGATGCGATGCGTTCTGGCCAATCAGGTAGCGGGCGGCATCGGCGATGAAGCGAATGAAAAGCGGATGAATCGCCAGGTCGTTCCAGTCGCGGTTCAGCGGTGCGGTCAGAAGCAGCACGCGGCCGGAACCGACCTGCCGCTCGATCAGCAGCGGCGAACCGTCTTCCAGCGTCACCAGCACTTTGTCGTCCTCGCCGGCCGTGACGCGCAAGTGCTTGAAGAAACGGACACGATGCCAATCCCCCGAACTGCGCAGCACGGGATGGCTGGTCTGAACCTGGGCGATCTGGCTCGCGGCAGTCACGACATCGCCGATCCGCAATCCAGCCAGCAAGCGTGTCTGCCGCGACGCCGATCCGGACGCGAGTGTCATCAGCACGCTGCCCCCGCCGGCAACATAGTCATCGAGCGACTTCAAGGCGTCGCTCGACAATGCGCTCACATCGGACTCGATCACCAACGCGGCACCCGCCAGGCGCCGGTCGTTCAATGTTTCCGATGACTGCTGTTCCACTTGCAGCCGTGGCGACGTCAACGAGCCGACGGCTGCGGAAAAATAGGTTGCTTCGTCGCTGTCCGAGCCGCGCGATACCAGCAAGGCTCGCGGACGGCTCTGCTCCACCATCGCGAACAGGCGATCGTCCTCGGCCAGTGCATCGGTGGGATCGAGCGTCACCGTCAGGCGATGCGAACCATCGCTCACCGCCAGGCCGGTGAACTGAACTTCGATCTCACGCGTAGTCGCGACGGGCGCCGCCGGTGCCCCCTCACCCTCCTCCAACGCTTGCCGTGCTGCTGCATCGGTAGACGCCGGCGGAAATTCGACCGGTTTGCGTGCGACTTCCTTGCCGTCGATGCTCAGGATCGCAGACCGCGACGCGGGTGCTGCAGCGGTCGTGCCTATTTTGACCGTCGCACTGCTGAGGTCGCCCCCCAGCTTCACGTCCGCAACGTAAGTATTCTCCTGTGATGCACTGCTGACATCGTGAAACTGCATCTGCGTCCCGGCCGGTGGCTGCAGATCGGCAAATCGCAGCGGGCTCGCCGACTGCTGGAGATCCGATATCAGGTGCAGCCGTGTCGGCAACCGCGGCGTGGTCAACCAGCCTGAAGCCGTCGTCATCAGCAATCCATAGTCGAGACGCTCGACACCCGGCTTCAGCTTCTGCAAGGTCGCACGCAATACACCTGCATCGCGCAGCGGCAGGCGATCGTGCAGTACATCGACCTTGCGCCCGGAAGCAGCCACGAGCGTGAGCTGATCGCCAGGCCGTGCAGAAGCGATGACACTTTCCGCTTCCTGCAGCGCGTGCTGCCAATGATCGCCGTACTGCATCGACAACGACCGGTCGATGACGATGGCATGCAGCTTCGCATCGACAGTAGCTATCGAAGCGGCATCGGGCGATAGCAGCGGACCGGCGAATGCCAGTGCGAGCAGGACGATGAAGGCAACACGCAATGCCAGGAGCAGCCAGTAGCGGACGGTGCGTCGTGCGGTTCGCTGCGTCTCGCTGGGCTCCAGGAACATGAGCGACGCGAATGGATGGCGCGTCGGGTTCGCTTTCGCCAGGCGATGCAGCCAGATCGGCAACGCGATGGCGAGCAGGCCGGCCAGCATTGCAGGTGCGATGAACATGTCGCTAGCCGCGCCTCTCGCGAAACAGGATGTAGCGCCGCAGCGCCTGGTCGAGCGGCTCGTCCGTACTGATCAACATCTGCTGCGCACCGACTTTCGCCGCCGCCTGCCGCATCGATTCCAGGTGCGCTTCGAATCGCGGGCGATACCGCGTTGCGACGTCGTCGGGCGAAACGTTGAATGCCTGCTTGGTCTCGATGTCTTCGAGCACCAGCGACTCGGTCCATTGCGGCCGGATCTCCTGCGGATCCAGCACCTGGAAGATCATGACGTCGTGGCCGTGATAGGCGAGCGGCTGCACCGCGCGCGTCATCAGTTCCGGATCGCAATATAGATCGGATATCACCACCGCCAGGCCGCGCTTGCGCAGGTGTTCGCGAACGCTGCGGAAACAGGCTTCGAGATCCGTGCCGCCGCCCGGTTGCACCGCATCGATGGCATGGATCAGGCTGTGCAGCGAACCGGACCGGCTGGTCGCCGGCCGATGCTCGCGGATCTTTTCGTCGAACACGATCAGTCCCACCGGATCCCGCTGGCGCGAGGCGAGATATGCGAACGCGGCCGCCAGGAACTTGGCGTACTGCAGCTTGCTCACCGATTGCGAGCTGTAGCCCATCGACGCGCTGGCATCGAGGAGCAGCATCAACCGGGTATTGGTTTCGCCTTCGAAGCGGCGAATATAGGTGCGGTCGGTGCGGGCATAGACATTCCAATCGACGAAGCGCGGGTCGTCGCCTTCGGAATACGCGCGATACTCTTTGAACTCCTGGCTGAAACCGAAATGCGGCGAACGATGCATGCCCGTCAGCACGCCTTCCACCGCGGTCCGCGCGATCAATTCCAGATTCGCGAGAACGGCGAGAGTGGCAGGAGGTAGAAGGCGCGGGGCCGGCGTGTTCATCTGGGCACTACGTCCTTGAGGATGTCGTCGACCGTCTTGCCGTCCGACTCGGCCTGGTAGTTGGTGAGCACGCGATGGCGCAGCACCGCCGGAGCGAGCGTATGCAGATCCTCGATGGTCACGTGATAGCGGTTGTGCATCAGTGCCCGGGCCTTGGCAGCGAGACATAGGAATTGCGTCGCACGCACGCTGGCACCGAATCGAACGTAGCGCCGCACTGCATCGGGCGCTCCCGGCTCACCCGGCCGTGTAGAGCGGACCAGGTTCACGGCGTGACGGCTGACCTGCTCCGATACCGGCACCTGCCGCACCAGCCACTGGAACGACACGATCTCCTCGCCATTGGTGCAAGGTTGGATTTCCGGCTGGTCGACCCGCGTAGTGTTGCGATCCACGACCTCGTGTTCGTGGTCGGCGCTGAGGTAGTCGAGCAACACGTTGAACAGGAAACGGTCCAGCTGCGCTTCCGGCAACGGATACGTGCCTTCCAGTTCGATTGGATTCTGGGTGGCGAGCACGAAGAAAGGCGGCTTGAGCATATGTGTCGTACCGCGCACCGTCACCGAATGCTCCTGCATGGCTTCCAGCAAGGCCGCCTGCGTCTTCGGCGGCGTGCGATTGATTTCATCCGCGAGCAGCACGTTTGCGAAAATCGGACCGGGCACGAAGCTCCAGCGCCGATGACCGGTGGTGATGTCTTCTTCGATCACATCCGTGCCGGTCACGTCGGTGGGCATCAGGTCGGGCGTGAACTGAATGCGCTTGAAAGTGAGGCCCAGCGTCGTCGCCAGCGTGCGTACCAGCAACGTCTTCGCCGTGCCCGGCATGCCGGTGATCAGGCAGTGTCCGCCGACCAGCAGCGTGAGCAGCAAGTGATCGACGACTTCGTCCTGCCCGACGATGATGCGCCGAACCTGGGTCTGGATCGCCGCCAGCCGGTCGTGGAACTTGTCGACCAGCGCGCGCGTGTCCATAGTCGCAAATGATTCGGCAGTCGTTTCACTCATTTCTCTTCTGCTCCTCGATCATCTGCAGCAACAGTTCCTGCGCTGGTTTGTAGTGCGGCGCGCTGGCCAACGCGTCCAGTAAGTAACGCCGACTGCCGGCACGGTCACCGAGCTGTCGCAGCGAACGGGCGATTCCCAGGCCCGCGACCGCCGGATCCTTGGGAGTCAACGCCATCAGCACACGGTATTCACGCAATGCGGGTTCCGGCCGATTGGCTGCTAGCAGGCGTTCGCCCAATTGCACGTGCTGGTCCGCATTCAGCGGATCGACATAGTTCAGCGCGGCCATGACTTCAGTGGCTTCGTCGTGCCGCTTGGCTTCATCCAGCCATTTCGCCAGCTCACGCAGTGCCGACGGCTCCCAGCCGCCAACGCTGCGATAGCCGTTCAACACTTCGATGGCTTCGTAGCGCTGCTCGGTTTTGTCGAGAGCGCGAGCGAGCAATCGATAGGCACTGTCCGGCCCGATGTGTTCCGGATAGAGTTCGAGCGCGCGGCGCGCTGGAGCAATGGCATCGCTCCAGCGCTGATTCTTGATGTCGTTGCTCGCTTCCTCGAATTGCTTCTGCCATTCCTCGGGAGCAGCGAGCAGCGTCCCGTAGCGTGTACGAAGAAACCCATCGAAGGCTTTGTCGAAGTCGGCGGCCGGCATCTTGAACGTCGCTTCGATCGCGGCACGCGTCGTGGTTTCCTTGGTGAATTGCCGCAGCAGCGCGACCAGCCGCTCGAATCCCCATTTCTGTTCGATGAACAGGCAGACCAGGCCGGCCTGCATGTACGACACCTGCACCTGGTTCGGATACTGCGGCCGGATGAAGCCCGAATCGAGTTCGCTCACGGGCAGCAATTTCTTGTTGCGCAACGCGGCGAGTGCATCCGGCGTGACGTTCACACCGGGGGTCGGTCCCGTCTTCCATTCCTCGAAGACCGAGATGCCTTCGCTCAACCAGCGCGGCACGCGATGGTCGGTGAGTTCGAGCGTGAACACGTGAGCCATTTCGTGCCACAGGGTCGAGCCCCAATGAAAATCGCCGACGCGCCGACCGGAGGGACTGTCCATTGCAAGCAGATAGCCGAATGTCACACCCAGCAGGCCGATGCCCGGCAGGGCAGCAACACGCACCGCGAAGTCGTCGTGGTCGGGATAGAGTTCGAGAGTGATGGGTTCGTGGGGTTCGAAGCCGTAGCGCTTCGACAGCGAAGCGATACTGGCGGCTGCAAGCTGCTGCACATAGGGACGCAATGCATCGGCTTCGCTGCGAGCCAACCGCGTCCGCAACTCCACTTCGACCGTGCCCGTTCCCTGCACCGCCGGAATGGTCAGCCGGGTCGACTGCAATTCGAACTCATCGACGCGATCGAGTAATCGCAGGGTATTGACGGTGGTCGCGCTGAACGCGTCGCCGGAATAGGCGAGCGTCAAATGCTGGCGAGCACCTGCAGTATCGCCGGTGCGCAGCAGGTTCGCGCCGAGTTCGGCTTGCGCGTCCCACAGGTCGGGTTGGATCTCGACTGCACGTTGCAGCAGCACCGTCGCTTCGCGATAGCGACGCCGCATGATCTGGAAATGCGCCAGGTCCTCGTACACGCGGCCGTAACGTGGATTATACGCGAGAGCCTTGTTGATCCATTCGGGACGCACTTCGCCGCGTCGTGACATGTCCAGCACCGCACGCATGGCGTACACGTCGAGCGGCGGCAGCTTGTGCTTGTCGATACTGCGCGTTGCTTTGTCGAGCGCAGCGTCGACGTCATCGAGACGGCCTTCTTCGAGCGCCATTTGCGCTGCCAGCAAATGCGCTTCGGCGAGATCGTTGTCTTCCTTGATCAGGTCCTCGACCAGTTTGCGTGCCTGGCCTTCGAACTGTTCGGCATAGACGCGAGCCATCGCCAAGCGGGCGTAGACATCGCTAGGCGAAGCCTGCAGCACTTCGCGAAACAGGCCGATGGCGTCGGTAGGACGGTGTGCCTGCAGGAACAGGAGGCCCCAGCGGACTTTCGCTTGCAGCGAGGGCGGGTTGTTCTGGTTGATGTTCTGGTTGATGTTCTGGTTGATGTTCTGGGTCGCGTCGCGAAACAGCGTATTGGCCCGTTGAATGTCCCCCAGGGCCCACGCGGCTTCGGCCCGGTTCATCGTCGTCGTCGAGTTGCCCAGAATGCGCGTGTAGCACTCTTTCGCCTGGTCGACGCGGCCTCGATAGGCATGATCGTCGCACTCACGCAATTCGGTCGGCCGTCTTGGATCGTAGTCGATGACCTGCGCATGCGCTGCCGTGCTTGCAGCTATGAGCAAGCTGCACGCCAGGATTCGTATCCAAGAAGGCGCGTCAGCGGCCATTGCTGCCTCCCAGCATCGACGTGGTGGCAGCCGGACGAGCGGCCTGGGCGTCGATCTGCTTCTGCAGCAGGGCCAGCCTGACGAGCACCGCTTCGAGTTCGTCGTAATAGACTTCCTCGGCCAGCGTCGCCTTGCGTCCCTTGACCGATTCGATATCGCGCTCCAGTTTCACGCGTTGTTCCATCAGTGAATTCAGCGCGGAATCCGCCACTGCCAGCGCGGCCGCGCCAAGACGGGCGACCTGGAATGTATTGGCGCCGTCGCCTTCGAGCCGGGCATGTTCGGTCGCAAGCGACACGTCCGCCTTGAAACTCTCGGCCACCCGGCGCGATGCATAGTCGAAGGCCTCCGCCGCCGTGACAATGTCGTCCTTGTTGATGTCCGCCGCCGGGCTGGTAACGGCTTCGAGCCAGAATTGCGGGAACCGTGTCGCCGTACGCTCGCCCCCGCTTTTGGTCGCGCTGACGATGATGCGTCCCTCGCGCTTCCACCGGTCGACGACTGCTCCGCTCGCGCTGGTGCCGTCGACTATGAGTTGCTCGCCGGCGTCGACCTGGTTCAGCAGCTGGCCGAATTCCGTGGCGGTCAGGTCCGGGCCCGGCACGTTGAACCGATATTCCTCGCCGTCGAAGCTGCCATGGCCGATCAGTACGATCATGACGCGGTCGCTCTTGCCGGCCTTGTCCGCCAGCGTGCGCATGGCCTGGCGAATCGCGTCGCGATTGGCGCCTTCTCCGACCAGCGAAGTGACGCGCGCCTTCGAGCCCGTCAGCTTCTCGGCTGCGGTGGCAATCGCGTTGGCTTGCGTTTCGAAACGTCGCTGGTATTGCGCTTCACCGCCGAGTCCGCTGACGATCAGCGCATAGGTTTCGGCATGGCAGACGGCGGCCGTTGATAAGGCAATGGTAATTGCGATCAGCCGGGCGGCGTTCACAGGCGGCCCCATTTGAGGCGCAGCAGCCACTCGGCCGCCTTCAACAGCAGCAGCACGATGAACACGATGGGCAGGTTCCACAGGTCCAGCATCTGCCGTTCGACGATGCCCGCCTTCGAGTACGGAATGGCCGCAGTCAGTCCGTCCAGCTGATCGAGAGTCCAGTAGCGGCCACCGGTCACGGCAGCGAGCCGTTCGAGCAAAGGACGATTCTGGCGCGTGCCGAAATGCTCCAACACGCCGTCGGCGCGACGGACGTGCGTCGTCGCCGTTCCGATTTCGGCTCCTTCGACACGCGCGGTCATGTCCATGCGGTAGAGTC
>Ga0068861_100000776_pt1 | contig 19178 bp, 20 predicted proteins | sample KBSSwiS42_FD_66593 | JGI IMG/M metagenome (GOLD analysis project Ga0068861, IMG submission 66593) | Switchgrass rhizosphere microbial communities from Kellogg Biological Station, Michigan, USA - KBS Switchgrass S4-2 | ecosystem: Host-associated > Plants > Roots > Rhizosphere > Soil ...
TCCCGAAGCGAAGAGGGTCGTCAAGGTCGCTCGGGAAGCGGTACTGGAGATGTTGCAGGAACCGGAGGTCAAGTCTTCGATCGCCAGCATGGCGTTGATGCGGACGCCCTAGACCGGCGCTGTCATGTACAAGATCGTGCGCGACGGCGCTCCCTGCCTGTAGATGCTGCCATTGGCTGAATAGACTGGGATTCGGTACATGACGACTTCCCAGGGCCGCACCGGCTCGAAGTAGAACCGCAGAACCTGGGCCTTAAAGAGGTTACGATCTACCGAGAGGTTGCTGAACGCTTCGCTTTTGAGGATGCGCGCGTCCTGGATTCTTGCGCGGACGTGCGCCTTGTTCAGAATCAACGGACCGCCCACCAGTTGGATCTGGTAGTCACCGAGCCGGTCTTGCCGGATGTCGAACACCGTCGGCGGAAAATCATCCGACGGCCACGCGCCGTGCGTGTGGCCGGAAAGGATCATATGCGCCAGCGGGCCTACGTCGGGAACGCATTGGTCGTTGTTGAGGCGCTCAGCGACCTCATCAGAGTTAAGCAGGCGCATACTCGGAATGGCTTTCGCCGTCACGACTTCATGCGCGAGCCAGGGATAGGCGACCGGATGGTGAATTGCGAGGATGCGGAGGTTCAAGCCCTTCGCCTGGCGTGCCTCGATTTGCGCCGCTAGAGCAGCCAGCGATCTTGCGTCGACGTGTCCCATCGCGAAGAGGTTCGGGACGGGATCCCAGCAAATAGAGTCGACCGCGTAAAGTTCGATATGTGCACTGTTCCCTGGTAGTGGCGCGCGCAGCGGTTGGCTGAGCCATGCGTCGCGATCCCATTCGGGGAGGCTGCGCAAGCGCGCTTGTGCCGCAGTGAAATCAGGGGATGAGGTCAAAGAGAAGGCCGGATGGCAGCCGGCCCAGGCATCGTGGTTGCCGGCGAGAGAGCGCAGTTTCGCGCCACCGAGCTCGTCGCACCACCGTCCTAGCCACGATCGACCGAGGTCGATCGCGGCCTGATCGCCGAATGCAGTGAGGTCGCCGGTATCGATCAACCAAGTGGGCGGGCGCTCGTCGCCTTGAAACCATTCCGGCGCCTCCGGAACCAGTTTGCCCGTCAGATAGGCGGAGAACGCTTCAGGACCAAGCGGATAGTGTCCTTGCGTGCCTTCGTACCAATCGAATGCATCGTACTTCTTGACCGAGCGTCGGATTGCGCGTTCGAATACCGCCCAGCGATCGTTCAGTAGCTTGGCATCGCCGCTGCGCGTGTCCCTGAAATGCAGGTCCGAGACGTGAACGATTTGCAGTGCCGGACGCAGACTCATAGTTCGTCGCGGAGAAACGCCCGGATGTCGATGCGATGCTTGGCCAGGATCGCCTGGCGCAGACGTGTCCGCAGGCGACTGAGCTGCTGGCGCTCGGCTACGCTCATGGCGCTTCGTCCGCTCGCCATGTCATCCGCTTGTCGTAACAGAAGATCCCGGTCGCTGGAACTGAGGTGCGCGATATGGCCGACCACAAGGCGAAGGATCTTGGCGTATCCCTCGTCGATGGCGGGAGCGCTTTGCGCCGGCTCGTCCGCAGGCGCGGCGGACGCCTGCTCGCTCCACCGCGCAGCTTTGTCACGAAACAGGTCCGCGACTCGACGCTTCAGGATGACAAAGCCGATGCGCGCCAAGTCGGCTTCCGTGAAATGGTTCTGCGAGTTCTGGACGTATTCCGTCAGATCCGCGGCCGCATCTTGCATGAACTCCGCATGCAGATGCGATAGCGTGGGATAGCGCGCACGCAGCCAGGCCTTCCAACGCGATTGGGCCTCGTTGAGCGCAGCCTCGAGGGGGGCAGCTTTGTTTGTCACAAATTGGCGCCATCATCGCATCCCTTGGACTTTGCGGAATGGCACAAGCGCACCGAGAAAAACGGGCGGATCCCGCCCGAAGGACGACGGTCCGGCAGTCGGCCGGTTCTTGATAACGTGGAAAAAGTGTAGTCGCTGGGGGAAGCGCCTAGCAGTGCGGCATTACCCCGTTACAGAGGTGAATATGCACACGGCACGGTGCTGCAACACCTGGCGCTGGTGTTTCGCTCCTGAGTATTAAGTCCCGACGCCGCGGACCAGCGGGCAGCGATCGGCCAGCGGCGCGACGCGCTTGAGGATCGATACACCGATGAAGTAGTGGCAGTCGCGCGTCATCGGGAGCTTGCTCTCGGCCGAGAACACCAGGATGCCGGTGTTGCTGACCCAAAGGCCGAGCCAGGCCAGGATCAGGATTCCGGGGATCGAGAGCAGGAGCTTCATGCGCGCGCATGTTACTCCTGGTAACAAAATCGCGAGGACGGCTCGCTGCCCGATGCGTTTAATGGGTCATGAAACCCGTTCTGATCATCCTGACCTGCGTATTCATTCTGTTCATGCTGAGCGGCTGCGTAGTCGCGCCCTATCCCGAGCCGGTGGTCGTGGCGCCGCCGCCTCCGCCGGCAGCGGTGGTGGTGCGGCCCGCTTACGGCTACCACTATCGCCCGTATGGACCTTACTGGCACCGCGGCTGGCGCTAGGAGGCGACATGGGCATGGGGCTTGCAGATTCGCTTCTGCGTGCGAGTCCTCGAGTCCCAATCTGCAGAGCCGGTTAGCACTTCGAAAACCGTCCCGGTGCTGTGCAATTGCACGGCGGGCGGCGGGCGTTCCGCATCCGACGTCGAGAAGGCGTTCGACGGCGCGGGCGTGGACGTGCGGGTCCTGCCGCTGGAAGGCGATCCCGCCGAGGCCGCGCGCGAGGCGCTGAAGTCGAAGCCGGAGGTGCTGGTCGCCGCGGGCGGCGACGGCACCATCAACGCGGTGGCGGGCGTGGTGCGCGGCACCGGCACGGCGCTCGGCATCCTGCCGTTCGGCACGCTCAACCATTTCGCCAAGGATTTGCACATTCCGCTCGACCCGGCCGAAGCCGCGCGCGTGATTGCCGCCGGCAAGCGCATGGCGGTGGACGTGGGCGAGGTGAACGGCCGCATCTTCATCAACAACGCGAGCCTCGGGCTCTATCCCGGGATGGTGAAGGAGCGCGACCGGCAGCAGCGCCGCCTGCGGCGGAGCAAGCGCCACGCCATGGTGTGGGCGACGCTCGCGGTACTGCAGCGGCCGCCGGTCCTCGACCTGAGGCTCGACCTCGACGGCGAGGTGCACGATTACCGCGCGCCGTACGTGTTCATCGGCAATAACGTCTACCGGATGGAGGGCTTCGACATCGGCACGCGCGAGCGCGTCGACGAGGGCTGCCTCAACCTTTACACCACGCGTGCCGGCACGACCGGCGAGCTGGTGATGCTCGCGCTGCGCGCGCTGTTCGGGCGGCTGCGCCAGGCCGAGGACTTCTTCGAATCGCACGCGAGCTCCCTGCGCGTCACCAGCCGCAAGCGCCGGCTGCTGGTGGCGACCGACGGCGAAGTCACCTCGATGGAGACGCCGCTCGAATTCCGCATCGTGCCGCGCGCGCTCGAGGTGATCGTGCCGTGAGGGTGGTCGCGCATCTCTCGGACCTGCACTTCGGCCGCGTCGAGCGCGCCACGCTCGAGCCGCTGCGCCGGCGCGTGGTCGAGCTCGCGCCCGACCTGGTGGTGATCTCGGGCGACCTCACGCAGCGCGCCCGCGCGCAGCAGTTCCGCGAGGCGCGCGCGTTCCTCGATTCGCTGCCCGGGCCGCAGATCGTGGTGCCCGGCAACCACGACGTGCCGCTGTACAACGTGCTCGCGCGCTTCCTGCGGCCGCTCGCGGGCTACCGCCGCGCCATCGGCGCCGACCTCGAGCCGAGCTACGTCGACGACGAGATCGCGGTGCTCGGCATCAACACCGCGCGCTCGTTCGTGTTCAAGGGCGGGCGCGTGAGCGAGGCGCAGCTCGCGCGCGTCGAGCAGAAGCTCTGCCGCGTGCGCGAGGAGGTGGTCAAGATCCTGGTGACGCACCATCCGTTCATGGCGCTCGAGCGGCTCGCGCGCTGCGGGGTCGACGTGTTCGTCGCCGGCCACCTGCACACCGCGAGCATCGGCGACGCCGCGCACCGCGTCGCCGGCATGTCGGCGCTGCTGGTGCAGGCGGGCACCGCCACCTCGAGCCGCACGCGCGAGGAGCCGAACTCGTTCAACCTGCTGCGCATCTCGCGCCGGCGGGTCGAGGTGCGGCAGTACGCGCTGCGCCGCGGCAGCTTCGTGCCCGCGGCGGTGGACGCGTTCCAGCGCGGGCAGGGCGGCTGGGCCCGTTGTGCGCCCGGATAGGCCGCACCCGCACAGCCTCTCGCCGCGCGGGCTGGCGATCGTCGGCTGGAGCGGGTTCGCGCTCGCCGGCGCCCTGTTCCTCGCCATCGCCTGGAACGTTTCCGCGCGCACCGCGCTGGTCGCGCTCGACGCACAGGTGGCGGCGTCGCTGCACGCGCATGCCACGCCGGCATTCACCGCATTCATGCTCGCGGTCACGCATCTCAACTCGACGCTGGCGATCACGCTCTGGAGCGTGGTGTTCGCGGGGGTGCTGGCGAGGCTGCGCGAGCGCTACTGGATCCTGACGCTCGCGCTGTCGGTGGGCGGCGGCATGCTGCTCAACCTGCTGCTCAAGGCGGCTTACGAGCGCCTGCGGCCGAGCTTCGACGATCCGCTGGTTCAGCTCGACACCTATAGCTTCCCGAGCGGCCACACCGCGGCGGCGGTGCTGTTCTACGGCGTGCTGGCGGCGTTCCTGGTTTCGCGCTTCTACGATGTTCGCAAGCGCGCTGCGTGCCTCGGCGCCGCGCTCGCCGCGATCGCGCTGGTGGCGTTCTCGCGCATCTACCTCGGCGCGCACTACTTGAGCGACGTGGTGGCCGCGGCGTGCTCGAGCACCGCGTGGCTGGTGCTCTGCCTGTCCACCGGCCACGCGCTGGTGCGCGGCCGGCTGAATGGGAAGTGGATCGCGGTGGTCGCAGTCGCGCTGCTGGCGTTGATCGTGGCGGTCGTGCTGCCGATGGCGGACTGGTCGGACGCGCTCCTCGACTGGATCGGCGGCAGGAGTTTCGTCGGCGGGCTGGCGGCGTTCTGCGCCTTGAACGTGGTGGCCGCGCTGCTCTTCCTGCCGTCGTGGATCTTCCCGCTGGTCGCCGGCGCGGTGTTCGGGCTGGCGTGGGGCGTGGTCGCGGCGCTGACCGGCGCGGTCGCGGGCGCGCTGGCGGCGTTCCTGCTCGCGCGCTACGTGCTGCGCAAGCCGTTCGAGCGCGTCGCGCGCCGCTACGACGCCTTCAAGGCGGTCAACGCCGCGATCAAGAAGGAGGGCTGGAAGGTGGTGGCCCTGCTGCGCATGAGCCCGGTGCTGCCTTCGGGCCTGAAGAGCTATCTGCTCGGCCTGACGCGCGTTCGCCTCGCCGACTACGTCAGCGCTTCAGCCGCGGGCCTTCTTCCCGGCGTGCTGCTCAAGGTCTACATCGGCACCGCGGGGCGCGGCGCCCTGACCGAGGGCGGCGCGCACAACTGGGCGCTGCTCGCCGCCGGCCTTGCGGCCACCGTGGTGCTGACCGTGCTGGTCGGCCGCAAGGTGCGGCGAACACTAGAGCTGGCCTAGCGCGCCTCGATCCAGTACTCGAGGTCGAACTTCGACTCGTTCGCGCCGCTCTTCGGATCGAAGCTCGAGGCGTTGCGCGACATGCCGCGCATGCCGGCGAGCTTGCCGGTGCCGCCGGTGATCGGGCCCGCGGTCTTGTTCTCCGCGCCCTTGCGCTTGGCGTCGGCCCACGACGCGTTGTGCGACACGATCTGCGTGCGCACGAAGAACCGGTCGCCGTTGGCGAGCGTCCAGACGTTGTACGACACGCCGGGCCCGTTGAGCTCGGTGTAGTCGGAGTAGCCGGTGGAGCGGATTTCCTTCAGCCGCTGCCCGGCGATCACCGGCGCATCCGCGCCGAAGGTGCGCACGATGTCGAAGATGCGCACCTCGTGGCCGGGCACGTCGCCGACCGGCAGCACGTGCTGCGCGGTGTACTTGGTGACGGCGGCGGGCACGGTGAAGCTGATGCGGGTTCTTTCCTGAGCGAAGGAAGCGGGTGCGAAGCATGCGAGCGCAGCGCCGATCAGCGCAGCCCGCGTCTTGCGAGTGGTAAGCACGTTTATTCTCCCCTTGCGTTCCCGTGGTTGAGAACGTGGGAAAAGCTTACGCCCGGCGCGCGCGGCCAGAAGTGCGCAATGCGCCGCCGGGAAGCGGAATATGTACCATCGGGATCGGGGATGGCGACCACAACTTGCCCATGGTGTAACGCGCCGCGGAGCGCGGGTCCGGCGTGCGGGCGTTGCGGCGCCGACTACGCGAAGGCCGAGCAGATCAGGTCGCAGGGTCGCGCGCAGGTGGTGGCGCCCGTGGTCGCCGAGGCGCCGATTCCCATGACGATCGCGGGCGGAATCGACGAGCGCGCGGTCGAAGACCCGGCGCTCGAGCTCAAGCTGTGCGTCGCCGCGATCCCGCTGGCGCTGCTGCTCGCCACGGTGTTCCACTTCCTCACGCCGGGCATGCAGCGCATCGTGTTCGGCATGCCGCTGCACGAGCTCGGGCACGCGGTGTCCGCGTGGTTCTGCGGCTTCTGGGCGATCCCGACGCTGTGGAGGACCATCATCCCGGAGGAGCGCGGCCTGATCGCGCCGATCCTGCTCGCGGGCGCGATCGGCTGGATGATGGTCCGTGCCTGGCAGGCGGAGAAGGTCTACCTGGTGGTGATCGGCGCGGCTCTGCTGGCGGTGCAGGCGATCGGCACGTTCTACCTCCGCGAGAGCACCGCGGAAGCGGTGTTCATCTTCGGCGGCGACGGCATCGGCATGGTGCTCGCCGCCGCGCTGATGGCGACTTTCTTCTTCGGCAAGCGCACCCAGCTCTACAAAGGCTGGCTGCGCTGGGGATTTCTCTTCATCGGCGCGGCCGCGTTCGCGGACATGTTCGCAACCTGGTGGGTGGCGCGTAACGACTTCGCTTCCATCCCGTACGGCGAGATCGAGGGCGTCGGCTTCTCCGACGCGCTGAGGCTCACGCGGGAGCACGGCTGGACCGAGGAAGCGCTGGTGCGCCGCTTCGTCACGGTCGGCGGGCTGTCGCTCGTGGCGCTCGCGGCGGTGTACGCGTGGGGCGTGCGCCACGCCTGGCGCAAGGCGCGCGAGTCCTTCTAGCTACTTGTCGCCCCAGGGCAGCTCTTTCCAGAGCTGCCGGAAGCCGACCTCGGCTTCCCGGATTACGCGGTCGAACTCGGCGGGCGAGAGATAGCGCAGCGGCGCGAACACCGAAGTCGCTTTCGCCTGGAACTCGGGATCGGCCGCGGCGGCGGCGACGGCCTTGACCAGGCGCTCGCGGATTTCCGGCGGCAGGCCGCGCGGCGCGGCCATGCCGCGCAGCGACGAGAGCTCGATGTCGTAGCCCTGCTCGCGCGCGGTGGGCAGCTCGGGCGCGACGGTGGCGCGCGCGGGCGCGAACTGCCCGATATTGCGCATCGGCGCGCCGCCCTTGATCGACTGCACCGCCTCGCCGATGTTGATCGCGCCGACCGTGATCTGCTTCGAGAGCAGCGCGGTGCGCACGTCGGCCGCGCCCTTGAACGGCACGTGGGTCATCTTCACCCCGGCGGCGCGCTCGAACATCAGCATCACCAAATGGTCGTCGGAGCCGATGCCGCTCGAGCCCACCGTCACCTTGCCGGGGTTCGCTTTTGCAAATTCGGCAAGCTCCTTGAGGTTGCGGAACGGCGCATCGCTGTGCACCGAGAAATTGCACGGGTCGTCGATCACGTTGCCGAGCAGGTCGAAGCGCTGCGGGCCGCCGAACTGCGCGCTGCGCTCGATCGGCACGGTGATGAGCGGCGGCGTGTTGACGAAGCCGATGGTGTAGCCGTCGGCCGGGGCGTTGGCGATCGCGGCGAAGCCGATCTCGCCGCCGGCGCCGGGGCGGTGCACGATCACCATGCGCGCGCCGCCGCCGAGGTATTTCTCGAGGTAGGGCGCGATCGCGCGCGCGATCAGGTCGGTGCCGCCGCCGGGAGAGTAGGCGACGATCAGGTTGATCGGCTTTTCCGGATAGGCGGCATTCGCGACGCCGCACACGACGAACAGAACAGCGAGCAGCAGGTGTTTCATGCGTCCTCCTCCTCAGGATGACGCGAGGAGTGTAGATTCTCCGGATGAGGAATGCCATGAGAACGATTCCCGCCGCAGTGGCCGCGCTCGCCCTTGCCACCTGCGCCATCGCCCAGGACATGCCGGTGCCGAAGATATTCAAGGGCATGCAGGGGCAGAAGGGCCGCTGGCAGATGGAGATGCTCGAGGCGAGCGGGCGCCCGGCCGCGAGGGGCATGACGATCACCGTGTGCACCGACAACCTGATGGACCAGGTGAAAAGGGAAAAGGCGAAGGCCGAGTCGAGCTGCAAGACCAGGCTGCTCAAGGACACCGCCGACGAGGCGGTGGTGGAAAGCGAATGCAAGGAGCGCAAGAGCACCATCAGCATGAAGCGCGACGGCAAGAGCAGCATGCTGATGACCATGGAAAGCACCGGCCCGAAGGGCCCGCAAACCATGAAGATGCGCTACACGCACCTCGGTCCTTGCCGCGAGGGCGAAGGCGCGGGCGCGGTCACGCTCGACAAGAACAGCGAGCAATGCCAGAAGATGCGCGAGCAGGCGGCGAAGATGGACCCGGCCAGGCAGTGCGCGCGCCAGAAGTCCGAGCGCGAAGCCTGCGAGCAGAAGATCCGCGACGCCGCGGCTCAGCTCAACGCGATGTGCAGCTAGAAAAGAAAAATGGGGACGGACCCCATTTTTCTCATTTGAGATTCAGGTGCAGTTGCGAAAAATGGGGTCCGTCCCCATTTTTCCCTACTTCAGCTCGAGCTTCCCGTTGGTGACGCGGCCGCGGTAGTCCTTGCCGCCGGCCTTGAACGAGATCTCTTCGCCGCGCATGCGGCCGTTGGCGATCGCGAGCGTCTTGCCTTCGGTGCGGAACGTGCCGGAGAGCATCTGGAATTCCTGCTTGAGCGTGAGCTCGCCCTGCGGCAGCTTGTGCGTGCCGGCGACCTTGGCGGGCACGATCCAGAGCAGCGCGGTGCACCACGACTCGTTGCAGTTGCCGTTGCCGCCGGCGCCGAGGTCGGCGGTCTCGTCGGCCTTCCATTCGCCCATGGTGAAGGTGTTGGAGACGATGCGCGTGCCGGGCTTCAGGTTGAGGATCTTCGGCCGCAGCTTGAGGTTGATGTCCGGCAGCAGGAACATGGTGATCACGGTGGCCTTGGTGAAGTCGGTCTCGAACAGGTCCGCCTTCACGAACTGCGCGCGCTCGGAGACGCCTTCTTTCGCGGCGTTGCGCTTCGACAGCTCGACCATGTCGGGGTTGTACTCGACGCCGAGGGCGCGCGCGCCGCGCTTCGCCGCGGTGATCACGGTGCGGCCGTCGCCCGAGCCGAGGTCCATGACGAAGTCGTCCTTCGTCACCTTGGCCATGTCGAGCATCTTGTTGACCACGACCTGCGGCGTGGGCACCCAGACCACGTCCTTGCCTTCCTGGCCGACCGAGGGTTCGTAAGCGGGAGCGGGGGCTTTCTGGGCCTGCGCAAAAGCGAGGGACGTAGAAAGTGCGAGGACGAGCGCGAAGAGGGGGCGGGACATGCGTGGTTTCTCCAAAAAAGGAATGGTCGCACGCTGTGCGATGATCCGCGCATGATCCCGCTCAAGCATTTCGCAGCGCTGGCTTTCGTCCTGCTGACGAGCGGCGCGCTCGCCCAGTCCTACCCCTCCCGCCCGGTCACTTTTATCGTCCCGTTCGCACCGGGAGGGGGCACCGACATCACCGCGCGCACGGTGGCCGCCAAGCTGACGCAGTTCTGGAAGGGCCCGTCGGTGGTGGTCGAGAACCGCGGCGGCGCCGGCGGGGTGATCGGCGTCGACGTGGTGGCCAAGGCCAGGCCGGACGGCCACACCCTGCTGATCGCCAACGTCGGCACGCAATCGATCAACCCGACGCTCTACCCCAGGCTGCCCTACAACCCCGACAGCGCCTTCGCGCCGGTCTCGCTCATCTGCGAGCTGCCGTTCGTGCTGATGGCGAGCCCGAAGTTCGCGCCGGGCAGCGTGAAGGAGCTGGTCGCCTACGCAACAGCGAATCCCGGCAAGGTGACCTACGCCAGCTCGGGCAGCGGCGGCTCGCCGCACCTCACCGCGGAGCTGTTCCAGCTCCTCACCGGCACGAAGATGACGCACATTCCGTACAAAGGCGGCGGCCCGGCGATGATCGACCTGATGGCGGGGCACGTGGACATCCTGTTCGCCTCGGTGCTCGAAGGCTCGGGGCACATCAAGGCCGGCAAGCTCAAGGGCCTCGCGGTGACGCACGCGAAACGAAATCCGGCGCTGCCCGACGTGCCGACGATTTCGGAAGCCGGCGTGAAGGGCGGCGAGTCGGGCTCGTGGATCGCGCTGCTCGCGCCTGCCGGTACTCCACAGTCGATCATCGAGAAATTGAATTCTGACGTGAAGGCAGTGGTGGCCGATCCGGAAGTGCGCGAGAAGCTGATCGGGCAGGGCGCGGTGCCGCAGAGCACCACGCCCGCCGAGCTGCAGAAGCTGATCGACGCCGACCTCGCGCGCTACGGCAAGATCATCCGCGACAAGGGGCTGAAGGCCGAATAGGCGGTTTGGCAGGACGGCGTGATAAGCCGGAATTCGCGCTTCGTCGAAGGTGTATGCGTTACCATCAACGCGTCTCTTCGAGGGGGATATGCGGCCGGAACTGCTGCCGCTGGCAGCCAGTCTCAGCGCGCGGGGCGAGCGCTTCGCGCTCGTCACGGTGGTGCGGCGCGAGCCGCCGAGCTCGGCGCGCGTCGGCGATACCGCGCTGGTGACCGCGGGCGGCGAATATCACGGCTGGGCGGGGGGCGGCTGCACGCGCGAGACGGTGGTGCGCGAGGCGCAGCGCGCCATGGCCGACGGCCAGCCCCGCCTGCTGTGTTTGAGCCCTGAAACAAATCCGGTCACAAGATCGGGAATGGTCGCGTTGCAGATGACCTGCGACAGCGGAGGCACCGTGGAAATCTACGTCGAGCCCGTGCTGCCCGTTTCCCGGCTGGTCCTCTACGGCGGCACGCCGGCGGTCGAGGCGCTGGCGCGCATCGGCGAGGCGATGGGCTGGCGCGTCGAGCGCGGCGCCGAGGCCGCGCTCAAGGGCGCGCACGTGCTGGTGGCGACCATGGGCGACGAGGACCTCGAAGTGCTGCAGAAGGTGCTGCGCGACGAGCCGGCCTACGTCGGCGTGATCGCCAGCCGCAAGCGCTTCGAGCACGTGCGCGAGACCCTGATCGCGTGCGGCATCCCGCGCGCCGCGGTCGAGCGCATCCACGCGCCGGCCGGCCTGGACATCGGCGCCCAGACGCCGGAAGAGATCGCGCTGAGCGTAATGGCGCAGATCGTTCAACAAAAGAGAAACAAGAAAATCCAGGTTGAAGAGCAAAAGCCTGCGGAAGCAAAAGATCCCATCTGCGGCATGACGGTCAACGTCGCCAGCGCGCGCCACCAGGCCAACGTGGCGGGCGTCGACTATTACTTCTGCTGCGCCGGATGCCGCACCAAGTTCCTTCAGAGAGGAGTCAGCGCATGATCCCCGCGCCGTTCGACTATCACCGCCCCGGCACGCTCGACGAAGCGATCGGCCTGCTGGTGCGCTACAAGGACGACGCCAAGGTGCTGGCGGGCGGCATGAGCCTGCTGCCCACGCTCAAGCTGCGCCTGGGCTCGTTCGGCCACCTGGTCGACATCAGCCGCATCGCTGCGCTCGAATACGTGAAGGAGGAAAAGGGCGCGGTTCGCATCGGCGCGGGCACCAGGAATGCCACGCTCGAGCGCTCGGAGCTGATCAAGGCGAAATTCGGCGCGCTGGCGGACGCGCTGCCGCTGATCGCCGATCCGCTGGTGCGCAACCGCGGCACGATCGGCGGCAACATCGCCAACGGCGACCCGTCGAACGATCACCCCGCGATCGCCATCGCGCTCGGCGCCGAGCTGGTGGCGCGCGGGCCGAAGGGCGAGCGCGCCATTCCCGCGAGCCGCTTCTACAAGGATCTTTTCGTCACCGATCTCAAGGCCGACGAGATCCTGGCCGAGATCCGGCTGCCGCTGCCGTTACCGCGCAGCGGCAGCGCCTATCGCAAGCTCAAGCGCAAGACCGGCGACTACGCCGTTGCCGCGGTGGCGGTGCAGCTCTGCCTGAGCGCGAGCGGGACCATCGAGCGCGCCGGCATTGCGCTCACCAACGTCGCGTCGACGCCGGTCGAGGCGCTCGAGGCGCAGAAGTTCCTCGCCGGCAAGACGCCGGACGCGAAAACCCTTGCCGAGGCCGCGCGCCTGGCCGCGAAGGCGGCGTCGCCGAGCGCGGACCGGCGCGGCTCGGTCGAATACAAGCGCGAGATGGCAAGAGTGCTGGCGGGGCGTGCGTTGACGGCGGCTCTGGAAAGGGCAAGAGCATGAAACACAAGATCAGCGTCACGGTGAACGGCGCGGTGCGCGAAGCCGAGGTCGAGTCGCGGCTGCTGCTGGTGCACTTCATCCGCGAGAACCTGCGCTTGACCGGCACCCACGTCGGCTGCGACACGTCGCATTGCGGCGTGTGCACGGTCCAGCTCGACGGCGAGCCGGTGAAGTCGTGCACGGTGCTCGCGGTGCAGGCCGACGGCCGCAGCGTCAACACCGTCGAGGGCCTGGAGCAGGGCGGCAAGCTGCACCCGATGCAGGAAGCCTTCACCGAGAAGCACGCGCTGCAGTGCGGCTTCTGCACGCCGGGCATGCTGATGACCGCCAGCGCGCTCCTCGAGCGCAACCAGAACCCGAGCGAGCAGGAGATCCGCCAGGCGATCTCCGGCAATCTCTGCCGCTGCACGGGATATCTCAACATCGTGAAGGCGGTGCAGCACGCGGCCGAGAAGATGAGGGCGGCATGAGAACCGACGCCAAGATCTGCGGCATGGGCCATTCCATGAAGCGCAAGGAGGACCCGCGCTTCATCCGCGGCAAGGGCAACTACGTGGACGACATCCAGCTTCCCGGGATGCTGTACATGGACATCGTGCGCAGCCCGCACGCGCACGCGAAGATCAAGAAGATCGACACCTCGGCGGCGCTCAAGATCCCCGGCGTGCTGGCGGTGATCGACGGGCCGACGCTCGAGAAGTACAAGCTGCACTGGATGCCCACCATCTCGGCCGACACGCAGATGGTGCTGCCGATCGACGAGGTGATGTACGTGGCGCAGGAGGTGTGCGCGGTGATCGCCACCGAGCGCTACATTGCGGCCGACGGCGCCGACGCGGTCGAGGTGGAGTACGAGCCGCTGCCGGTGATCGTCGACCCGCTCAAGTCGATCGCGCCCGGCGCGCCGGTGATCCGCAAGGACAAGAAAGACAAGAAGGACAACCTCGCGTTCCATTGGGAAGCCGGCGACCGCGCGGCAACGGATGCTGCCCTGGAAAAATCTGATGTCGTGGCCGAGCAGTTCGTCTACGTGCCGCGCATCCACGTCGCCTCGATGGAGACCTGCGGCTGCGTCGCCGACTTCAACAGCGCCGAGGGCAAGCTCACGGTGTACATGACCACGCAGGCGCCGCACGCGGTGCGCACGGTGTTCGCGCTGGTCGCGGGCCACGTCGGCCTGTCGGAGGAGAGGATCCGCATCGTCTCGCCCGACATCGGCGGCGGCTTCGGCGGCAAGGTGCCGGTCTATCCCGGCTACGTCATCGCAGTCGCCGCGTCGGTGGTGATCGGCAAGCCGATCAAGTGGATCGAGGACCGCATGGAGAACCTGCAGGCCGACTCCTTCGCGCGCGACTACCACATGAAGGTCAGGCTGGGCGCGAAGAAGGACGGCACCATGACCGCGCTCAGCATCAAGACCATCGCCGACCACGGCTACACCAACGCCTCGGCGAACCCGATGAAGTATCCGGCCGGCCTGTTCTCGATCTGTACCGGCGCCTACCCGCTGAAGAACGCGTTCTGCGAGGTCGACGCGGTCTACACGCACAAGCCGCCGGGCGGCGTCGCCTACCGCTGCTCGTTCCGCGTCACCGAGGCGGTGCACGCGATCGAGCGCGTGGTCGACGTGCTGGCGCAGAAGCTGAAGATGGACCCGGCCGAGCTGCGCATGAAGAACTTCATCGCGCCCGAGCGCTTCCCGTACAAGTCGGTGCTCGGCTGGGAGTACGACAGCGGCAACTATCCGGCGGCGCTGAAGAAGGCCATGGACATCATCGGCTACGAGGCGCTGAGAAAAGAACAGAAGGAAAAGCGCGCGCGCGGCGAATTGATGGGCATCGGCGTCTGCAGCTTCGTCGAGATCGTCGGCGCCGGCCCGTCGAAGGACTTCGACATCCTCGGCCTCAAGATGTTCGACTCGGCCGAGATCCGCGTGCACCCGACCGGCAAGGCGCTCGCGCGCTTCGGCACCAAGAGCCAGGGCCAGGGCCACGAGACCACCTACGCGCAGATCATCGCCGAGGAGCTCGGCATTCCCGCCTCCGACATCCAGGTCGAGGAGGGCGACACCGACACCGCGCCCTACGGCCTGGGCACCTACGCCAGCCGCTCGACGCCGACTTCAGGCGCCGCCGCCTCGCTCGCCGCGCGCAAGATCCGCGCGAAGGCGAAGACCCTCGCCGCGCACCTGCTCGAGTGCAGCGAGGCCGACCTCGACTGGGAGCCGGGCCGCTTCTTCGTCAAGGGCGTGCCGGGCAAGGGCAAGACCATCCAGGAGTGCGCCTTCGCCGCGTACACCAACATGCCGCAGGGCATGGAGCCGGGCATGGAGGCGACGCACTACTACGACCCGCCCAACCTCACCTTCCCCTTCGGCAGCTACATCTGCGCGGTCGACATCGACCGCGGCACCGGCGAGGTCAAGGTGCGCCGCTTCGTCGCGATCGACGACTGCGGCAACATCATCAACCCGATGATCGTCCAGGGGCAGATCCACGGCGGCCTCGCCCAGGGCGTCGGTCCCGCGCTGTACGAGGAGATCGGCTACGACGAGGACGGCAACGTGTTCGGCGGCAGCTTCCTCGACTACTACGTGCCGACCTCGCTGGAATGCCCGAAGTGGGAGACCGACCACACCATCACGCCCTCGCCGCACCATCCGTTCGGGGCGAAGGGCGTGGGAGAGTCGGCCACCGTCGGCGCGCCGCCGGCGATCGCGAATGCCGTGGTGGACGCGCTGTCGCATCTCGGCGTGACCCACATCGACATTCCGATCACGCCCGAGAAGGTGTGGACGCTCCTCAGGAAAGCGGGCGCTGCGGAATAACACGCTCCATCGCTGCGCCGTAGCCGCTCTGCTGCTCGCGGGCGCGCTACCGGCGCTCGGCCAGCAGTATCCGGCCAAGGCGATCCGGTTCATCGCGCCGTTCCCGCCCGGCGGCGGCGTGGACATCGTCGCGCGCGCGATGGCGGACAAGCTCTCGCCGCGCCTGGGCCAGTCGATCGTGGTCGAGAACAAGCCCGGCGCGGGCATGACCATCGGCACCGACCTGGCGGCGAAGAGCGCGCCCGACGGCCATACGCTGCTCATCGGGCCGATCGGCAGCCAGGCGATCGTGCACCACATGTATCCGAAACGCAGCTTCGACTTCGCGCGCGATTTCGCGCCGGTGGCGCGCATCGGCTACGGCACGATCGCGTTCATCGTGCCGCAGTCCTCGCCCGCGAGATCGGTGCAGGACTTCGTCGCGCTGGCGAAGGCGAACCCCGGCAAGCTCACCTTCGCTTCTTCCGGAACCGGCGCGCTCATCCACCTGACGGGCGAGCTGTTCAAGCAATCGGCCGGAATCGAACTGACGCACGTGCCGTACAAGGGCACGACGCAGCTGCTGCCCGATCTCATGGATGGGCGGCTCGACATGGCGCTCGACAGCCTGCCCGCCTACCTGCCGCACCTCAAGGCGGGGAAGTTGCGCGCGCTCGCGGTCGCCTCGCGCGGCCGCTCGCCGGTGCTGCCCGACCTGCCGACCATGGCCGAAGCCGGCGTGCCGGGCGTGGTGTCGGCGACCGACTATGCGCTGTTCGCGCCGGCCGGGACGCCGCAGGAGATCGTCGCGCTTCTCAACCGCGAGGTGAACGCGGTGCTGGAGATGCCGGACTTGCGCGCCAAGCTCGCCGCGCAGGGCGTCGAGATCGTCGGCGGCACGCCCGAATCGGTGCGCGCGGAGTTCGCCGACGAGCTTGCGAAGTGGGGCCGGGTGATCGCCGAGGCGAAGCTGAAGCCGGAGTAGCTACTTGCCGCTCCAGCGCGGCGAGCGCTTCTCCACGAACGCGGCGACGCCTTCCTTGAAGTCGGCGCTGCCGTAGACCTTGCGCACGATGTCGTCGCCGTCGGGCAGCTGGCGCGACGCCTGGATGCGGCGCACGGCTTCCTTGGTGGCCCAGAGCGTGAGCGGCGCGTGCGATGCGACTTTCTGCGCGATGTCCTTGACCGTTTTTTCGATCTCGGCGGAAGGAACGATCTGGTGCAGGAAGCCGGCGGTGAGGGCTTCGTCGGCGCTCATCAGGCGCGCCTGGAACACCATCTCCTTCAGGCGCGACGGACCGATCAGGTCCATGAACGCCGCGTAGTTCCCCATCGAGAGGCAGTTGCCGAGGGTGCGCGCGATCGGCAGGCCGAAGCGCGACTCGGGGGTGCCGACGCGGATGTCGGCGCCCGCGGCGATGCCGAAGCCGCCGCCGACGCACACGCCTTCGATCTGCGCGATGACGGGTTTCTTGACCTTGGCGATGCGGCCGGAGCGCTTGTCGCCGTCCTTCTCGTACTTGATGCCGTCTTCGCCGTCCTTGAACTTCGTGAACTGGCTGATGTCTGTGCCCGCCACGAACGCCTTGCCGCCCGCGCCCTTCAGCACCAGCACGCGGATCGAGTCGTCGGCGTCGACCTCCTCGCAGACTTCGTAGAGCCGCTGGTACATGCCCCAGGTCATGGCGTTGCGCGCCTCGGGGCGGTTGAAGGTCAGGAACACGATCGGGCCTTCGCGTGAAACGAGAACTTCTTCTTTCGATATCTGGGTCGGAGTGTCCACCGGATCGTCCTGAAAAGCGTTAAGGCGATGGTACCATCGGCCCCATCATCTTCTAGGAGGAGGATGCCGTGATCAGAACGCTGCTCGCCGTTGCATTGCTCGCTGTCTCGACTTTCAGTTTCGCCCAGAAGTATCCGTCCAAGACCGTCGAAGTCGTCGTGCCCTATGCTCCGGGCGGCGGCACCGACAACCTGATGCGCACCATCACCGGCATCATCGACGAGAACAAGTGGTCGCCGGTGCCGCTCAACGTCAACAACCGCGCCGGCGGCTCGGGCGCCATCGGCTACAACTACCTGATCAACAAGAAGGGCGACGCGCACGTGATCGCCGGCGCCACGCCGATGATCGTGTCCGGCAAGATCGAAGGCCGCCTGCCGGGCAACCATCGCGACGCGATGACGGTGCTGATGATCGTGGCGATCGACGAGCTGATGCTGTCGGTGCGCACCGAGTCGCCGTACAAGACGATCGACGACTTCGTGAAGGCGGCGAAGGCCAAGCCCGGCGGCCTCACCGTCGGCGGCACCGCCACGCTCACCGAGGACCACATCTTCACCTACCTGTTCGAGAAGGCGGCCGGCATCCAGCTGAAGTACGTGCCGTTCAACTCCGGCGGCGAAGTCACCGCCGCGCTGATGGGCGGCCACATCGACGCCGCGGTCGAGAACCCGAACGAGATCGTGGCGCAGATCGAGTCGGGCAAGGCGAAGAACCTCGCGGTCGCGGCGCAGAAGCGCCTGAAGGACGCGGCCGACGTTCCGACCTTCGCCGAGCGCGGCTACAAGTTCTACTGGGAGCAGATGCGCGGCGTGGTCGGCCCGGCCAACATGTCGCCCGAGGCGGTGAAGTGGTGGCAGGACACGCTGAAGAAGGTGGTGCAGACCAAGAAGTGGCAGGAGGACTACATCAAGCGCAACCTGCTCACGCCCACCGACTGGACCGGCGACCAGGCGCTGAAATACCTCGACAGCCTCAACACGAAGTACGAAGAGGCCATCAAGGGCTTGAAAGCAGCGCAGAAGTAAGACGCAGAAGTGCGTAACGCTGACCGGGTCACCGCGGCGCTGCTGCTCGCGTTCGCGGTCGCCTTCTCGATCGGCGCGCTCAAGAGCTACCAATGGTGGGGCGCGGGCGGACCGGGCCCCGCTTTCGTTCCGTTCTGGCTCGGGCTGGTCATGGCGCTGCTCGCGCTGACCATGCTCGTGCGCAGCGTGCGGGAAAAGAATCCGGGTGAAGCGTGGTTCCCGCGCGGCGAAGGCCTGCGCGACATCCTGGTGGTGCTCGCGGTGACCGTGGCGTACGTCGCGCTGCTCAACGTCACCGGCATGGTGGTGGGTACGGCGCTCTACCTCGCCATTCTCGTCGGGTATCTGGGAAAGCATCGCTGGTGGGTGACCTTGTCGGTCGCTCTCGGCGCGGGCCTGTTCAACTGGCTGGTGTTCGTCCACTGGCTGCGCGTGCCGATGCCCGAGGGAATGTTCTGGACTTTTTAACGCACCTCGGCATGGGGTTCGGCGTGGCTTTCACGCCGTTCAACCTGATGATGGCGGTGGCCGGCGTGCTGGTGGGCATCCTGATCGGCGCGCTGCCCGGCGTCGGCCCGCCCTCCGGCGTGGCGATGCTGCTGCCGCTCACCTTCGGCATGGATCCCACCTCGGGCATCATCATGCTCGCCGCGCTCTATGCCGGCACCATGTACGGCGGCACCATCACCGCGGTGCTGATCAACACGCCGGGCGAATCGGCCTCGGTGGTCACCTGCCTCGATGGCTACCAGATGGCGCTGCAGGGAAGGGCGGGGCCCGCGCTCGGCATTGCCGCGATCGGGTCCTTCATTGCGGGCACGATCGGCGTGGTGCTGCTGATGCTGGTGTCGCCGCTGCTCGCGCGCTGGTCGCTGTCGTTCGGCCCGCCCGAGACCTTCGCGCTGATGCTGCTCGGCCTCACCACGGTGACGCTGCTCGCGGGCGACGATCCGCTCAATGGCTACATCAGCATGGTGTTCGGCCTGATGCTGGCGATGGTCGGCTACGACATCATCTCGGGCGACGCGCGCTACGGCTTCGGCATCGTCGAGATGATGGACGGCATCGACTTCCTG